>Ga0116227_10008341_pt1 | contig 19631 bp, 19 predicted proteins | sample S1TSphgellanicum_FD_89693 | JGI IMG/M metagenome (GOLD analysis project Ga0116227, IMG submission 89693) | Host-associated microbial communities from peat moss isolated from Minnesota, USA - S1T2_Fb - Sphagnum magellanicum MG | ecosystem: Host-associated > Plants > Peat moss > Unclassified... | reverse complement strand
CTATAATATTGCACAAATAATGAAAAGTTTTTAGGATTAACCTTTTTCATTGTTTGAACATCTTCGTTGAATAGCCACCCAAGAGTTGCCTGTCCATGAAGTCACTTGCTAACTCATAGTTCCATACAAATATTTCTTTTGTTACTGTATTTGCTTCCATAATGAAAACAACCATCATCATCGTTGCACTATAGTGTTGATGAAATACAAGTTCTTGTAACACCACAACTACAATAATAATATGTAAAATTGCAATGAAAAACACAAGAGTTACAAAAATCTTGTGTCTATGTTCATCCATGGCAGTTTGCCTTTTAAGATATAACTTGAAAAAGGAAGCAAAGATGAGAAGGAGAATGATCTAAGAAAAAAAAGAATGAAACAATATGCGAGGTTGAAATGTTGGTTCTTACTTTTTAGCCTCAATGGTTTTCCAAATGAAATCATTGACCCTGAAGAAGTAATATTTTATTAATGATTTGGGGTTAAACAACAAATTAGAAAGTCTTCAAATTTCCCATTATTGGCCCCAAGATTTTTTGGCTTTTAGAGGGCACATATTGTGTTAGGTAATGCATTCCAACCAAACCTTTTGCCAACTTTTGGCATTGGATTAAAATGGTCCTTCAAAAATGCATAATTATTTCATACATGATGTGTGCAAAATTGAAGAATTTGGAGCTTGAATATGTTGTGTATATTAAAGTCTTAGCCTTTTTATTTTTGTGTAAATTTTTTCATTGTTGTGAAACTTTTGAAGATTTTAAATGTGAATTCAATGATTTTTTTTAAAAATCCCAAAAATTAAAAAAAAAATCTTCAAAATCCACTTGATTTCTATACATGGTCCAAGTAGGTAGTCATGTATACATATATGGACATTTATCCAATAATAATATAGAGTCCTTAACACCAAGTGTGAATGCACCTTTAAATGCATTCACACTTGGTGTTAAGGACTCTATTTATTAAGTCCCCTAACACCAAGCTAGCCATTTAGGACCCAAACCTATTCGCTTAATATTAAACAATCACCCATTTGACCATTGGGTGCCACCTATGATGCCACCTAGATTTTCACTTAACACTCACTTAACATTAGGTGTGAATGCACCTTAATTAAGCATGGATTCAAATTGGAATATTTTATTATTATATATTTTTGTTATTTTTTTTCTTTGTAAAAAATGTCTTTAATATCATCAACAATCCAAAATGATTTTTCTCTTACAATAATGTGGCTTATCAAACTCCAAAACCTAAGTTAAATTTAAAGGTCTATCTAAGGGTAGTAGTGGCAGATTATGTCATTTTCTTGACCCCATTCTATGACATAATCTTCCAGTGATGATCATACTCCCATAATAAATAGATAGTGACCAAACCATGTCTATTGCAACATGAATTTTCTAAAAAAATCATGGAATCTGCCACCCCAGGCCTTAATGTCATGGAATCATCTTGCCCTTGCCGATTATGTTGGGTACATTGCTCTTGCTTGGTGCATTATGCAACATAATGGGCAAATACCCAAGCACTTGGGAGAAGTTTTCCGACCGTATTTTGCCTAAAGAAATTTCCTAGGGTAAATTTGAAGGAGAAATTTCTTAGGGTAAATTTGAAGGAGAAAATTTCCTAGGGTTTCTTTCTTAGGGTAAAAACCAGAAGAGGCACCTTGGAGTACCTTCAGTCTATTCCAAGCCTAAAATAGCCTTTAGGCTATAGTGTCCTCCTCTCTCCTTCTCATGCTTTCCTTCTTCCATTTACAAAGGAGCTTGTGTCAGATTTTGTATAGCCAGGTTTAGCCAATCAGTGTCTGCTCATGGATGGAAAACATTCCAGGAAAGAAAGCTGTAAGTAAGTATTATTCTTCATCCCAAGAAGACGAGACACATTCTCTCTGCCGCCCTCTTTCCTTCATCCAAGAAGAAACATTCTTGTTGCTTTTTACATCCTCAGGCAATGAAGAAAGGAATATTTCATCTCCTTCCTTTCATTAAATAAGGAACTTCTTCTTTCATTGCCATTGGATGAAGAATGGCTCTTCTTGTCATCCATCATTCCACTTATCCCCAAGTAAGTCTATTATAATTTGACATCCTCCTCATCATAAATGATAGCAAAGGGAATTCATCCATGAGTTGATGATGGATGCCCACCCCTCCTCCCCCGCCCCCAACCATGGTTTCCACCCATGTTGGCTGGGTATTAGAAATTGCACTAAACCCCCACCGCTTGTCAAGGTCTAACCATGGTTAGGACTCATAACCATGTTCTCAACAGATCAAAGAACCGGTTCCGATATAACCACGGTCCTCGACTAATCTGAAAAAAGCAAATCACCCATCACCTACAAACCAAAAACCCGCCGGTTCTTTCATAAAAACCATGTATCGATTTTTTTTTCAGGCTTTTCAAGATAAATGAAACCCTCCGAGAGGGTTCTTTGACACCAATTTTTTTCTTTCAAAATATTGGAACTGGCACAACGTTGGGTTCCATGCCTCCGACCCACTCTTCTTCGTTGTTGAGAATTAGCTAGTTCTTAATTTACCAATTACCCCATAATTACACCAGGACTTGTGTCAAGCATCTGTCTCTACATTAGAAGTAAAGAAAAAAAATTTACCAAGTTTAAAGAAACCGGGGGACTTCACAGTGGCCGAAGGTCATGGGCACTCACTAGTAAGTTTTGTTGCTTGATGATGTGTGGGGGTGAAAAAAGACAAAGACAGAGTAAGTTACCCTATAACTCATTCACACTACGAGTTTTAGGGTAAATTAGAAATTGGACTGTTGTTGTTGTTGTGTTGTCCCAGCAGCTGGGACAAGGGACCAAAGAGTTTCGCCAAAGACAAAAATGATTGTGAAATATGGGCAGGAATTTATTTACACAAAGTGGCGAAACGTGATACGCCCTTGTTTGTTTGTTTATAACGTTTATAACGTTTTAATTAATTTTTTTTTTATAAAAAACCTAAGCAAGCAAGCAAGGAGGAACCCCAGTTTAGCCACGAAAATATTGCCAAAAAAAAATACCGCAAAAAAAGAAGAGAGCCAAAAAATGGGAAAATATGAATTAAATTAATCGAGAACAAAAAATAGCCGAACCGGTGTAATCTACCGATTTTCCCATTGGTGGATCATCATACATACATACATCCATGGCCCATGGGTGATGGCTCTCAGAAACGACACGTGTCAAGTAAAGACAATGGATGAAACCCAGTGGGAAAAAGAAAAACCCAAAAAATAAATGAATAAATGGATGGCTCGTACAGTAGGGTACCTACCTACGTACCCTACCTCAGGTACCCAACACAGGTTAGGTTAGGTTAGGATAGGTTAGAGGTTTTTTTTTTAAAAAAAAATTTAGGGGGTCTTATTTATTTAATTCGGAGATGGGGATACGCGAGGCGGGGTTAGGGCTACAACTAGGCGAAAGCTGAGAGGCTAGATTACTAGGGGAAAGAGGGTGTGTAGATGGATGAATGTTGATCAGTGGATGAGATTTTAGATTCCTCATCCTGAAAAGGCTTCGGGCAAAGGGTATCTTGCATCCGTCGGCAGTCAGTCTGTAGGATGTGGGCGTGTGGGCATTTCGCCAATTTCGGCGATATGGGGTGGGGCGAATTTGGCGAAACTTTTGCTTGCTTGCTGCTGCTGCAGGGCGTCGCGGGAGAGACGGAGAAGGAAGAGGAGCGCACCTCCGCACTCTTGCACTCTGCGTCGCTGCGCTGCTGCTCCTGTCGTCTTGTTTTGTCTCCGATTCTCGTACTGGGTGGTGCCCATTTCGTGTTACGCGTGCGCTTTGCCTTCTGCTCTCTCGCTGAGTCTCCGATCGCGCTTTTGTCCGACCCGTTTTGATGCCGTATTGCTCTTGTTTCGTTGCTCCGTTGTCAAGGGTAGATAGATAGAGAGAGAGAGAAGCCCGCGCTCTGTTGCTGTGGGGCGAGCGGTGGGGGTTGCCATCTCTCTTTTGTCGGCTCCGTCTCGCTTGGTTTCCTTTTTGTTTCTTGTGTTGTGTGCTGCTTTTACGACTCCTGTTTTTTGCCACTGGATCGTCAATCTGTTGCTCTACGAGACTCGGGTTGTAAATTTCTGTAAAGAGCGGAAAGCGGAAGTCCTTCCTTCGCTCCACCCTCGCGCCTGCCTGCCTGCCCGCCCGCGCCCCCGCCCGCCTGCGGCTTCCTTCGAAGGGAGAGTGTGCGTTGCGTGTTTTGTGTGCGTCTGTCCGTGTGTATTTCCTTTTCTCTTAGGGATTGGGAAAAACGTAAACGGGATGGGATGTCCGTCCGGGACTCCTCCTCGTCGCTGCTGATGAATCCCGGGGTAACAACAAGACGCCAATTCGGAGCGTGACCTTTGTAATGCAACGGGCTACGGGAGTTTGTATCGTCAGCTCGCGACGGAATCGGAAAGTGCGCTGAGATCTCTGCGCGATTGAGTCTCGAAACTGAGACCGCCGGAAGCAACAAGCCACCCACCTTGCGGGCGTGCGTTTGTTTCTGGGATGTGGAAAACGGGCAAGCGCTAGAGGGGGCGGCGAGGAGGACTCATATGGAGAACCGTGTTTTCACCTCTACTGCCCTTGGGCCGCCACAAGACCCTGCAGTGGCGCAACCTCCAATTGCGAAGATACAGAAGATGATGACGCGGGAGCAGCAGCAGATGGGAGGAGGAGGAGGAGCAGCAGCATCAGCAGCAAGAAGCGCGAGTCCCGGTTTTCACCACGACCCTCTTCTCCAGCAGCAGCAGCAGACATTGCTGCATCATCAGCAAACGATCGCGCGCCAGCAGACTTCAGCTCTGAAGCGCAGTATACGCAAGGCAAAGATGCTTGAGAAGCAGCACAGGGTAGCAAGCAACAGCAGAAGCGCATCATCAAACAGGAGCCCTAAGGTTGCGACGACCAAGCCCTCCTCTGCTGCTGCTGCTGCTGCTGCGGTGGTCGTGCAGTCGCAGGGAATCGATTCTTCCGCGCCCACCCATAAGCTCTCTTCTTCAGCTGGAGCAATCACTCTTGTGCCGGGAGGAGGCGAGGGCGTAAAGCTCAATGGAGTAACGATGGCAGCAAATTCATGGACTGCCCATCATCATAGGACTCTTCCAGGTTCGAGCAATTCACCGCAGTTTGAGCAAGGTAACAGGGAGAAGAGCTCTTCACTGAAGCCAAATTCTAGTCCAGGATTGCGTCCTCTACTTGGTCAGGATCACTGTCCTTTCACTTCCCTCAGGATTGCAGAATGCCATTCATGAAGAATATGTTCATGAAGAAGCATTGCATCATTCCTTCCTTCCTTCATATGTATGCTCACAGAGTCAAAAGAGACGATGTGGGTTCTTGTGGAATCGAAAGAGATGATATGGGTTCTTGTGGAATCTCACAGTTTCAGAATATTTGCCACCACCCACCCATCAAGGTTTTGGCAGTCGGTAGGTAGTTGCACACATCTCCCTCAGTTGTGGAACAGATGTTGGTCATTGCTGTTGTTGCAGGAGTATGATAGCATTTGCTAATGGAATGCTTGCAGGCCCACGTGCACTTGGATGTTCGGTTGAGGACATTGGCAGGAGAAGGAAGGAGACAGAAGCAGAGCAGCAAGGAGTTTCTAGTGCTGGTCATGATGAAAATATCATCATACAAGAAGCTTCTTCACCATCAGGCTCAGACATGGTGGCAACAACAGTAGTAGGTTCCACAGGGCATCATTTGTGGCAAAAACAAGGGAGTGAAGACCTCCACCCTACTATGTCAGATGTGCTTGACGGAAGTCGTTCAGGCCAATCCTCTGCCACTCCTCAAATTCTGCACCCTGATTGCAAGAATGCAGATAAACAAAATGTGGAAGGTGGGGATAGAAGTTTTTCAACACAATTTCCAGTTCAAATCGACCATCAAAAAGAATTCGTGCTTTTGAGGCATCAAACGACATTGCAACAGGTTGTTGCAGAGAGCTCTTCAACATTCCATGACAAGATGCTCGATGAACCTTCCAAGTTCATAAAGGAGGAGGAGCCAGGTTTGCAACAACTTCAGCTACTGAGTCTAAATTTGTGTAAAACTTTTTCTTGCTCAATTTTTTGAACATCTCCCTAGAAACTTACATAGTTTTGGATGTGTGTCTGAAAATCAAAATGCCCAGTTGACGGAGGCAGCACAAAGCAAGCTTTGTCATGCACAGATTCTGCAAATCCACAGGAGAAAGTTGGGGAGCTTTGTAACTTGAAGGGAGAGAGTCTTGGTGAAACAGAGGAACTCTGCAAACCAGAATCAATGGTGACTCTATCAATCCCAACTCATGGAAACAAAGCAGCTGGCCCAGGAAACCATGAAGCTCCACCAATGCAGGTACTTTGTGATCAAGAAATTTTTCTTTGGCAACATTGTCAACTTCTGGGCTGGCCTTTTTCTTGGAAATAAGTGAGCTGCACTTAGAAGCACTCACCATCAATCCAGAACACTGGGATTGTGAAATCCAAATCCTGTCCTGTTTGTTTCTTGTTCACTTGCAATTATTGTATGTGTCTGATTTGTTACCATGATGGTTTTGGGTCTGCTATTCCTATCATGCAGCTACCAAGTCCCCAGGCTTTGTCAAGCGCCGAAAATCTGCAGAGTCATGTTCCTGTAAGTGATGGCAACTGCAATCGCCAGAGTAATCCCACAGATGTCCTGCAAACTGATGAAGGGAAAGTTGACATTGGTGTTGCTAGTATACACATCACTGATGTTACTACTGGTCATGTGAGGCAAGAAAAGATGAAACAGGAGAAGGAACCTGCTCCCTTGACTCCAGAAAAATGTGACATTGTTGACAAGGAAGCGATGGATTTGAAGCCTACATCTGCAGACATAATTGCTCCTGTTCAAGCTTTCAGTTCTTCAGTGCCGGTGGCAACCCGACACTCAAAATCAGGTGACAGTGATGATTGCATATCAAAGCCATCAAAATCATATGAAATTGCAAATTCTTGCGATGAGATTGGATCTAATGGTTGTCCAGTCCTCAACAGCACCTTCTGCATTTGAACTCTCCCAAAGAAAAGGTTTTAGTTTACTTGTGTTGTGTATGCACTTTCTGGAGATCTGTAGCTAAGCTTATTGGGTTGACATTTTTCTCCAAACAGGTCATTTTGAGCTAACTGAGTTTTCAACTGTAAAGCATGGGACTCGAAGCTTCTGGGCCGAGGATGAGAAACTTGGAAATGGGCCTTGGGATATGAGAGGCAGTGGCAGCCCAGCATCCCCAGCAAAGCGGCACAAGGGGAATAGTGGTCTTGCTGGAGGGCTTGATGTGCTGGTTGATGCTGCACAGGTTAATTCACAAAGCCATCCCTGGAGTTCATGAACCTTTGAACAGTTTCTTCCTTCTCAGCACAAGGTTTAATGTTGCACTGACTTGTTGGGTGTCTCTGCGTTTGCTGCACAGGTAGCATCAGGGTCCTCATTTGTGGCACCAGGCAAAATGCCAGGGCTAGATGACCAGGTTGAGAGCTTTGAGGCCCAATTTCCAAAACGGAAAGCAAGTACAATGCAAGGGGAATTGACCTTCTACAGGAGGCGAGATGGGAGACAGGGTAGTAGAGCCAAAGTCACTACTGGGATTGAAACAGGGGCCGCCAGTGAAGCAGGGGAAAGTGGGCAATCCAAAATCACCCAGGTTCTGGCCCCTCTTGTGCAGGTGACATCACCTCCTGCAAGAACAACAAAAGTGCATGCACTATGTAGCAAAGAGGAAGGGAGCAAAGATTTCGGCTCTGCCAGTAACTCTCCTGTCCCAAAGAAGGCAAGAACACCTGTGGTCTCATTCGATTTTAAGAGAAGTGTTGCTGGCGCTCCATCATCCAAAAATTCTGAATGCCAGAAAGTCTCTCCCTCACATGCAAAGAACAATTTTGTTGGAACCAAAAGTGGCAAAAATAATGAGAAAGTGACGGCTATTCGGGCATTGGTTGATCCAAAGAAATTCTCTGGGGGAGACAAAGCAGGAAAAGATGGTGAGATAGAAGCATCTGTTACCTCATTTGATTGGAAAACATTTTCTGGTGGGCCTAGAGCTAGCAAGGTCAACGAGAACTCAAAGAAGGTTGTTGCTGGACCTAAAGCTGTTACCTCATTTTCTTCAAACAATTCTTTGGTTGGACCCAAAGCTGAGAAAGAGCTGGAAAAGTCAAAAGCTTCACTGGATTCAAAGAGTTCTGTCGGAGTCCCACCAGTTAAAGATCCAAAGAAGGTAAAAACATCTGTCATGTTGGTCAATCAAAAGAAAGGCATCATGCAGAAACAGGGCAGTGAAGGACTCGATGCAAGCACAAAAGAAGAAGCTGAGAATGACAGTGAACATGAAGATGATGATGACTCGCCTTCGAACGAAACCAGAGCATTGGTGAGATCAAAACGAGGTCGTGCACAAGCCCTTCCTTCAAGGTTTCGGGATTCTGTGGTAACACCTTTGACCAAGGGAGGTCCAAAAGGATCACGGCATTCTCCAGAGGATTCTGAAGCACCTCTTTCATCAATTGCAACAATGAGACTTCCGCTGGCAAATCCTAAAAAGTGTATCAAGCTTTCAGTTGGCAATTCAAGTGCCCCACGAGCTTCAATTGAACCTGAGAGTAAGCGACGCAGATGTCAAGGTGACAAAAACGACAAAGGTGACTTGAGCTCTGAGTCACTGAACTCTGAGGCTACTGCAGAAGATCATGACAGAACTGAAGTTTCTTTGCATCAGAGCCCAAGAGCTGTTGACATGGATGGCACACCTGATGCAGAAGTGAGAGGTACTGTTACTGTGACAGTACCGGATGTGCACAGTTTGGAGGGTTTTGATCTGGGTGAGATAGTGTGGGCTAAATCAGGAAAGCGGAATGATCCTGTATGGCCAGCAAAGGTTATTGACCCTATCAGAGAAGCCCCAGGGTTGGTTCGCAAGCTCTCATTGCCGAATCGCCTATGTGTGATGTTTTATGGGCCCTCCTTATCCAAAGGCAAGCAACGGGTATGTACCAAAGCATTAGCTTTCTGCAAAGGGTGAAGCATTTTTTCACTTCTGAGCATTAAAGATGACAGTTTTGGCTTTCCAGTCCACCAAAATCTTGCTTACATTTCCTCTTGTTTGCTACAGGATTATGCATGGGTGAAGCAAGGGATGATGTTCCCATTTGACAGTTATCTGGAGAGGTGAGAATTTTTCTGTAGGTCCTTGCAATATCTGTGGGCTGGCATTTTCTCCATTCCCTATTGATTAGCAAAGATGGCATGTTGCCAAATCCTTGGGAAGATGTGATGCAATAGGTGAGAAGCTTCTGTGGGGCCAGTAAAAGTCTTTGTTCTTTAAGATCAGTTTTTGTGTCAGAGAATGTCCTAACAAAGTGCAGTTGTTCTGTGGATATGGGTTTAGGTTTCAACAGCAAACACAGTTAAATAGGAGTCGTCCCAGTGATTTCAAGCAAGCGATTAATGAAGCCAAGCTTGCAGATCTTGGCTATGAAGAGGGACATGAGGAGTCGAAAGGAAAAGTGCATCCTTCTGTTGCCACAACAAAGGCAAAAAATTCTCTCCCTGTTGGAAGTGAGGAATGGGAGGATGACCACCACTCTGTTGAAACCGATAAGGCCCTGCCAGAGCCTGAGCCTTCAGTTACCATGAAGGTACTCATTTTCTCTTCCTTACCACAGTCATCCTTTTCTCATGGGCTCTGCAAGTGTAATCTCTGATTTTTTTTTTCACTTGTGTAACTTCTGCAGGCAACATCGGCCAGCTCCAAGTCAAGGCGAACATGCCCAGGGTGCTTGGCAGAGCTGCCTGTACAAAAAAAGGAGAGTGCAAAGGACAATCTGCTGTGCAAACACTGTGTGAAGGTAAGCTAGAGATGTTCTCCATTCTTGTTGATTATTTTCCATCAGCTCCATTAGATTTTTGAGCATTGGAGACTGGCTGCAATATTTTGATTTAATTCATCACTTACGACAATAACTGCAACTGCAATGTAGCAAGGAAATACATTTGATGGAATCCACTGAATGTAACCACCATCACAAGTTTTTGATGATGATTTGTCTGTTGCTTGTGTTGGGCTTGACAGTTGTACAAATCAAAGCAATATTGTGGTGTGTGCAAGAGAGTCTGGCTTCCAAATGACAAGAATAGCTTTGTAAGTACTTGAGAGCCACAAACAAAAATTGTGACCACTCCTCTCTCTTGTTGTGTTTTTTTTCTGGTTTGGTTGGTACTGACACAACATCTGCTTGTTTGTGGATGTGTTTTAGTTGAGCTTTCTCTGCAATCACATTTGATATAGTTTGGCTTTTTCAGTATACTATATAACTGTTTATGCACACAGTTGCTCCACAGACAAAAATTTTCTAGTATTTGAGTTTACACATAAAGGGTTCTCTGGGATGTCACAAATTTCAATATATTTTCTTTTTTTTGATCTCCCTAATCTGCAGGCACAATGTGATCAATGTGAGATATGGGTTCATGCTGACTGTGACAAGCTCACCAACAAAAAATTGAAGGTGATTAATGTTTCAACTTTCCCCTCCTTCATTAGTGCAAGTATGTTGGTTCTGGAGTAGGCTTTGGTGCAAGAGGGCCATGGCTGCCATTTATTGGATTGTACACATGTTGTAATGTGTGCTTGTGAGAGCCTAACTTTTGAGGGGGGTATCACAGCTCTGACTGATTGCTGGGGCCTTGCATGAGTTACAGGAGCTTGCAGAGGGCAGTTCGTACAGCTGCCCTGAATGCAGGAAGCATCAATCCTTATCAAAAAAGCCCAAAATAGCAGAGAAGTATGTCTCCACTCCATTAATCTTTCTCAGAATGAAAAGATTTCATGTCATTGGAATGCAATCAATTCTTTGACCAGTCAACCTTCTGAGTTTGTCATGTGCCACTATTTGAGAACCGTTACCATGAGCTTTGTACTACTTTCCGGAATACTTTTATGTATATTTCAGCAAATTGGATTTTTTCAATGATGCAGTACCGGAGCAGGTCCAAGCTCAGTCGTAGTTCCGGAGCATTTGCCTGTACTGTGCTGTGGAATGGAGGGAGATTATCTGCCTAAGTATCATGAGTAAGTATGGATTTTTGTTGTATCATTGAATCAGCCTGTAAGAGCGAGAGCTCTGGTTGAGTTTTGTCCATATTTTCTCTTATGGTGTTGTAACATTACATGTTGGGATCTTTTGTTACTGGCTTTGGGAATAATGGATAAACACAAATGCAAGAGTAGCTAGTGCATGTGCACACAATCTAATTTTTTCTCTTTCCAAAGAACTATTAGACATTTCAGTTGCTACCATTTTTTTCCCATGGGTTCTTTTTCTGTTTGACTGTGTGGCAGAGTGATTTGCAAGTGTGATGCATGTGGAGGGAAGGAAAAACCCATGAGACCCTCAGAGTGGGAAAGACACACAGGATGTCGCAAGAAGAAGTGGAAGGAGAGCATTCGGGTGAAGAACCTTGAGCAACCTTTGGTGAGCTGGGTAAGTTGTCTTGCTTCAAGCTTTGTCTCCAATTTTATTTTGGCTATAGTCGTTTGATTTTATATTTGGAAAGGTTTGTCATTCCTTTGTGTTCTCTACTCTGGTTATGCAGAAGGAGAGCAAGAGCTGAGTCCTATATATCTGAAATGTTAACTACTCCTTTTCACTTGGGGATTGTGATGCAGCTTCAGCAAATGTTGGTTCGTGGCGCAATTGGTCTTGCTTATGAAGGACCAGATGTAGTTGTACCTGCCAAGCAACGAGAGCAGGCTCTGCGATCAGCCCTAGATGGTGAGACCAGGAATTCCAACCCTGAACCTTCAGAATGTTTTTTAATCTAAGTAACTTTTTTGGTCATCTTCAAGTCATTGATGTTGCTGAATCTGATGGTGAAGAAATTGGATGTTAGTGTGTTCATGCAAGTGTATGTCTATTAGAATCTGTAATTCAAGTTACAATAGCATAGCCTAAAGTTGGGGTTGAAGCTATATGCTCTTTGGTCTAGTCAACATTGATTGATTGTTTGTCTAATGTTTGGCCTCTGAATTTGTACAGCTCCATATGAGCCTGTAGAGTCGACATGGACATCAGAGAGGTGTGCAGTTTGTCGCTGGGTTGAGGATTATGACTACAACAAAATGATTATCTGCAATCGGTAATGCATTATTCATATCATCTCTAAAGTTTTGCACAATGTGCTTGGAAGATGTTCCCACTTTCAAAACTCAAGCCCTCCAGGATCTTTTCACCCTGCATACTCACCAGTGTAGAGAGTCAGATTAGTGAGCCTTTTTGAGTTCCTGGAGCTTCTAATAGACTGTGTAGCTTACATTTTTTGTTTTCCTTGTTGTTTGTGTTAGTTGTCAAGTGGCAGTTCATGAGGAATGTTATGGAGTGAAAGCATCAGAGAACATGGGCTCATGGGTTTGTCGAGCATGTGAGACACCAGATCAAGAACGAGAATGCTGTCTATGTCCTGTAAAAGGTGACTGCTACTGCTTTCATTATACTGGACCTCTCATTCTTCTTTTGGTGGATTCTTTTTCTCTCAGGTCTACACTGAAGGCTCTTGTTATAAATTTCTTGAGCCTGAGCCGATCCTTGCATATGGAGTTCTTTAGTCATATGCACTTTTGAATCAGCTGCTTTAAGACTGTAGCATTTGATTGGACTTGATATGCAATTTATGGGGGGAAGCAAACAAATTGTTACCCACTCTAAATGCATAGTTGCATGACCAGGTGGGGCATTGAAGCCTTCAACACTCAAGGGTTTGTGGGTACACATCACATGTGGATGGTTTGTTCCTGAGGTGAGATTCAAGAGTGCTGCCAAGATGGAGCCTGCTGATGGTCTCATCAATATCAACATTTCAACTTTCCATCAGGTTGATCAATCCATAACACACATGCATGCCTGTGATGTCTAGTTGGCATCTCAATCATTGGAGATTTTTTTTGAACATGGGGAAAGATTATCCAGTTTTTTCTGACATTCAATCTGTTGGCAGTTACTGGAAATGGATTTGTGGATGTTTATGATTCCACAGCTCATGTGGCTGGCTCATGATATTCAGAACTGAAATGTGTGCACTTATGCATGTGGAATGGGCTTTTGTCATCAGACATGTACAATATGCAGCCAGAGACATGGTGCCTGCATTCACTGTGCTCACAAGAATTGCCGAACCTCATTTCATACCATGTGTGGATTCAGAGCTGGCTATCACATGGAGGCATGACCAACATACACTGACTTGAATTTTGAAAGCTGCTTTTGTGTTTGTAATGACCCAATAGTCTTCTGTTCATTGTTGTTATTGGAGGAGGATAGGTTTTCCAGCTATCGCATCAGTTCTCAGCTACGTTTACCTTGTCTCGAGGGAATCTCTGACAAGATGCTGCCTCTTAATTTTTGCAGATGTGTACAGTAAACAAGTCCGGAGCTCCCTTGACCCGAATGAATATGTTCTGCAGCAACCATAGGTAACATATATACAACCTCACTAATTTTTCTAGGATTGGCATCTCAACGATCATTCAATTCCACTCTTAACAGCTCTACCCAACAATGTACCCATAATCAATAAACCTTCATATGTGTAAAGCTCATTTGGTTTCTAGACTGAGGCATATGTGATTTGCTTGGATTGTTATTACAGGACTCCGAATCCGGATACCTACCTGATGTTGAAATCACCCCAAGGGAAAGCACTTAAGAAAGATTTGGTGCAGGCCAGAGAGATGGGGGAGAGTGTTGTGACATTGATTGCTGGAGGCTATGTCCCTAGCACCCATGAACACTCCTTGGAGCACAACAGCACTGACCTATCATCGGCTGCTAGGTGTCAACCTTACACTACATATGACAAGGGTGCAAAATTCAAGGTGATCTGCCTTGACCTACAGAATGTTCCATTTTGAAGTAGCAGTTCCTCAAAAGCTGCATGGTGCTGATAGTGGCTACAAAACATAAGATGTACATCTGGTTCTGAATGTCCCCTGATTTGGATTTGGATTAAAAGCCATGAGGCAGGTTGTAGTGGATCAGGAAGGTTACAGAAAAAGCTTGACTCTGACAAAAGGTGATCAATGACAGAGGCGAGGGGAAGCAATTGCATATCGTGCCACAGGCATAAGCTGGAATACAGTTGAGAATATCAACAGTTTGAGGGTGAGATTCTTGTACCCTCTGAATTTCTTCTAGTGATAAGGTTCTCTCCTGTTTCTATGCTTGTTCTTTTTACTGGCCTTTTTTCTTTGGCGAGCAATATGTTTTGTGGAGTCTCAATTTTTGGACATGTGAAATGCACATGGTGTGAAATCTCCTTTTTTTTGGTGGAGTTTTGGTGAAATCTCTGGATGTGTTGCAATGACACATTTGAGATCACACATGGTGTTAAATTTCTTCTTTGTGTTCTGGGTTTGCTGACTTCTGTACAAACTGGTCATGATAGGATATCCCTGTTTTGGATCCAAAGAAAGAAAAGGTTTTCTCAAATGAAGAACGGCTGGCTTTCCTTCAGGTACTTTGTATCCTACTGGATTTCTTCACAGAAACCTGTCATGTGGAAACCATTTTAAACAGAAGTTAGGTAATCAAATTCACAAGCTTGATGTAGCATACTTAGAGAAATGCTGTCAATGTTTTTGTGGGTTTTGAATCCTTCACTATCCATGAGCCGAAAATGGGGATGTTTCATTAAATGGTGTTGAAATCAGCATTTCTGCAGAGCTGTAACATTCTTCTCTCCTTTGGGTACCATTATGACTTGTAGTTCCATTGTAATCAGCATTTTCACATACCAATTTTGTATTAGGGAGTGCATCATGATGATTTGTGTACATCTCTTCATTCTTTGATGCAAAATGCTCGTGTATCAATTTGTTTCAGAAAACGGAGAAAAAGACTGTGTGCTTCGGCAAGTCAGCAATACATGGTTGGGGATTGTTTGCTCGACGTGCCATTCAAGAAGGGGAAATGGTACATACTGTTCTTCCCACTTTCCCTCAGTACAAGTTGAGTATGTCATCATTGAATGGGACAAAGTTTTTAGGTTGTGGAGTTGATAGCCTTCCAAAAATCATCAATATTACATTTTGTATTTTTTGAAAGAGAAAAGTTGATTTTGTTTCTGAAACTTGTTTCTCTTTCATCAGGTTTTGGAGTATCGGGGGGAGCGTGTACGGCGGAGTGTTGCAGACTTGCGAGAGATTCGGTACAATAAGGAGAGCAAGGATTGCTATGTATGTAAACATTTCATGACCTTTTGAGCTGTTCTGAGTTATTGACATTGGTTGAACATAGTAGAAACAATTGGGTGTTTTGACACAGAATGTGCTTTGTTTGCTTGCCAATGCAGCTATTCAAAGTTAATGAGGAAATTGTCATTGATGCTACTGATAAAGGCAACATCGGCCGTCTCATCAACCATTCTGTAAGTGGCCATTGCTTCCGTGTGTTTGAACATTAAGCACAACCCTGTTGGAAACTCTTTTGCTGCTCCAAGAACAGGCATGATAATCCTTTGAAAGCTAACCAGTGAAACATGTCAATGGTTGTTGAGAGTAGCACAAAGCATGTTAGTAATCGCGTGGGTTTCTAGAGTGTTCAAGAGACAAAGGAATGAGAAAGGTGGTGATCCCATGATGTTTCTGATCCTTGTCATGATATTGGCAATACAGTGCGAGCCCAGCTGCTATGCAAAGATCTTAGACTTCCAGCAAGAGAATGGGGAAGGAGACAGCCGCATAGTTCTTATTGCACGGAAAGATGTTGCAGCAGGCTCTGAGCTTACGTAAGTTGTCTCAACTTTTCTGCAAGTCATTTGAGTGGTTGGATCCAATGAGAGTGATGTCTAGGATGATAGAAGATTCAAACTTGCTGCCACTCTGGTAGAAGGAAAATGGGTGAATATCCTTCATTCTTTCTTTCCAAGAGGCTATAACCTCACAAAGTGGTCCAGGCCATGGTGAAGTCTGCCCAAATCCATGTCTGTCCTGTGTTCCAATCATATAAGGTAAGCTAACCATTAGAAAGCCAGCCAGAGTTCATAAAGTATACATTGTGTCTTATGGAGAAAATGTCCTAAACCTTCTCTTCTACTGCTTAGACACTCAATTTTGGAAGCACCTAGTTCAATCCCTTCCTCTTTGTGGTGCTCATCCTTTTCTTTTTACACCCTCCTTTATGGAAAGTGATTCTCATTGTGATTGAATTCTCTCATTGATCCATGCATTCCTTCTCATAGAGCTTATACATCCTCACTAGGTGATGTGATTTCAGCCAATCTAGATGTTCTTTCAACGAATTTCATTGACGTATTTTCTAGAGGTATTAAGTTTAGAAAGGTATTGTCTGAATAGCTTTTTTTTCTTTGAGAAGCTGGTGAAAGAGGACTTGACAAATTTGTTGTCAAGAAAGAGAATTCCTATGAGTGCATGGAATCTTGCGTGAAATGGAAATCAGAACTCCTTTGGTTTTGTCAAGTTTAAGATCCAAGCTTTAACACTTAACCATAGTATGGTGTGTCATCAGTTCCTTTATCTTGTATTGGTCCCAAACAAATTTAAAGAATCCAGTGTTATTTTGTTTTTACATACATTGAGGCTGACTAGTGCAGAGAACTTATTGATACTGACAAAGATATACATGTTGACTGATGAGACCCACAGTTTTGTTACAGCATCCTAAGTAGTTTACAACAATTCAGATGGCTTCACCTGATTATCAGTAATCGTTGCCATGTCATTCCAGATACAATTACCGGTTTGATGAAGAGGATTCGCACAAAGTGGAATGCTTCTGCGGTGCACCCAGCTGCCGGCAATTCATGAATTAAAAATGCAAGCAAGATTTTCAATCAGAGAAAATCGCACAAAAAGGGAGAGCCCCACTTCCTGTATACAAGAAAGTAGGCCTTTTACAGAGTTTTTTTGTTTGGCATGATAGAATTGACCCAATCATTTATTGCTCTCCTTGCATTCATGCATCATGTAGTTGTTCTCTGATGCTTTTACAAATACAGGCTCAGGCTGTATTTGATTACTGCAGAAGACCATTTGTGGATGGCCTTAAAATTGATGGCCTTTCTTTACTGGCGAGCTCCAAGAACTCCTTGTCAACTGCTTGCCATTTGTGCATTGCCCTTCTAGAGAGGTGGGTTTTTGGTTGCTAAAGATATAAATCACAATATTAGAGTCAGGAAAGCCATTTCAAAGTTTCAGAATGTACATGCTAGACAACATCCCTTGAGGCAAGGAGAGCATCCATCCAGTCCCTCTAATGACCTTTACTAGCTGTGTACTACTGCCCAGCAGACTTGTTTTAAGGTAGGTGGCCCTTTGGCCATGGAATAAGAGTTTTCTTTTTATTTCATTGTATCTTTGACAGAATTGGTTCACTGCAGGTTCTATGGGCACTACTGTCTTCCAAAGAAGACTCCAATCTCTCTTGGTTTCCACATGTATTGAATTTTTTTACAGATTTTGAAGGAAATTGTACCTTTTAGAGCTCATCAACAGAGTTTTGTTGTACAAATTATCTTTGCTCTCTATTAGCAGGCTGTACATTGCTGCTTATTGCCTAATTCTAAATCCAATACCAGCCAATGGCCTTCATCACTTCATAATTTGTAATTACATTTGGATTTGGGGTGCCAAGGTAGTACAAGGCATGTATTAGTGAATGGTATCCAAAATAAAGGGAGCCCCAAGTTCTCACAAAAAGGAGCACTGCAGATTTTTCTTGACTGGATAGTTCTGTACTGGACATCTTCACTAGACATGAAGATGTACAAAGATGTACAAACTCAGTGGAATTTACCCACTGTACCAGTTCACAGGCTCATGACATACCCTCAGATCTGATGTTCTACACTTCTACCTGCTGCTCTTGTTGGTATGCTTCATCTGAGCAGACCCATCAACTTTTAGATTGCAGATACCATGCGGTGGAAAACTCAACCACCAATCCTCTGAATCACACAGCCTAAGGCCTGACTTTTGACTTTGAGAGTGATTCACACTTCACATGAAATCCTAAGATATCAACGTTCATTTTCAAAGCATGTGCAGTACAGAACAAAAGCTCAGAATCATCCCCCCCCCCCAAAAAAAAACAACTCAACTCTGGATGACTCAAAGGTTTATTACACCTCCCTCTTCATCCTAAATATACCTGCTGCCACACCTCTCTTGCTACATAGCATCTCACTACTACCTCTGTGCAACTATCTTCCTCTCCAAAGCACCTGCATAACAACTATATATTGTGTGCCTACCTCCATCACTCATTACTATCTCTGTGCAACTGTCTTCTTCTCCAACACACCTCCATCGCACAACCATATCGTGCCTACTTCCAGCACCAGACAGATAAGTTATTCTTCCTCATAACAACACATCACCCTCTTTCTCATGCCCCCCTTCCTTCCATAAATCACCTTTCCACACCACAAATCTTAAAAGCTTCCATGGCCAGCTTCTTTCAACAAGGATCTGCATTTGAGTCAATGTTCACCCGTTGGTCCTTAATTTCAGTGTGGAGATAAATTACCTCCAGAAGGTTCCAAAAACAGCATCAAAAACAAAAAAGTTCCTTGCTTCAAACTGCAACCCCTTGGACCAAAGTAGTCACCATATGGTTTGAAATTTAGGGTGAAGAGAAACCCTAACATGATATTCAAAAGCATACGGTGTTTACACTTGCAACAATCAAATGTTGATCCTTCCATGGTGGGTTGGGTAATAGTAATGAGAACATAAAAAAATGTTTTTTGCAACCATTTCGCCGAAATTATTAGATTTGGATAGTAAGCAAGCAACAACCATGTAAAAAATACCCTGAATATAATGAACATAATTCATCTAAAGACAAGTAAACAAAATATTGCAAAATCCTTGGGACGTAGCTAAAGCATCACAGCCTCCTTGAAGCACATACATCATCCAATACATACAATATGAGCACAAACATGGTTGGTAAGTAGGTTGAGAATATGTAGTCAATCTGCAGTTAATAGAGGTAATTAAGTTAATTTAAAGCAAGAAATGGCCTGAAATATAATCTTCCGGTTCCTTCCAACAATACCCTTGTTGGATCAACATTCATCAATAGGTAGGCTATGTAGGTGAGGTTATGAATGGATACATGTCATAGGTAGTAAATAGTTGGGGTCATGTAGGTTGGTAGTATATGAGGGCTGGAGTGAAACAACAACCACCAATGCACCAGTTCAGGATGAGGCCATTCAAACCGTTTTGGGGATGAACCAAAAACACATCCTCTTGCCTTGCCCAAGGATTTTTCAGCCCCCTTCTCTGCCCCAAAATTTTCCCCTCCTACCTACTCCCCCCCCCTCCTACCTACTTCCCTCCCTCCTACCTACCTCCGCCCTCCTACCTCCCTCACCTCATTTCCTGCTCACTCCATTTCCAAAGCTTAGAAGAGCTCATGAGCTTGAGTAGCATAGAGTTTTGAGGAGATGTAGACACAAGGTTTGAAGAAGGTGGAGAGCTCAATGTTGAAGGAATCTGGAGAGGAAAAAGCAAGAGGAGTGATTCATCCCAAATGCAGAAGGGAGAAAAGATTACCTTCTCTACATTTCTTTTTCTTCTCTATGATCTTTTTTT
>Ga0116227_10008340_pt1 | contig 19633 bp, 14 predicted proteins | sample S1TSphgellanicum_FD_89693 | JGI IMG/M metagenome (GOLD analysis project Ga0116227, IMG submission 89693) | Host-associated microbial communities from peat moss isolated from Minnesota, USA - S1T2_Fb - Sphagnum magellanicum MG | ecosystem: Host-associated > Plants > Peat moss > Unclassified... | reverse complement strand
TTATTGACATGTCACCTTAATTGGCTAACATATAATGCAGGGAGTTTTAGCAAACAACATCGAGGTGGCTGTGAAGCAACTATTCATAAAGACACAACATGGTAGTGAGGATTTTCTCAATGAGATTCTCTTGATTTCAAATTTACAACATCGCAACTTAGTGGCATTAAAAGGTTATTGCCTCCATGGAAAGGAGATGCTCTTGGTATATGAATTTGTTGATTTTTGTGATTTGGAAAAGTTTCTATTTGGTAAGTATTTTCACAATTGGTGCTTATTTTATAACAATATATTTGGATTGTTTTGGTTACATGGACCAATAATAGCATGCTAAAAATTATTCATATAGTTTGAAATTACATATGAATATCAATTTTACATCAACTCAACCATGCATTGAATTGTGGTTAATAAATAGATCATATCTTATTACATCAACATATGAAGAATCCATTTAGAATATATGAACAAATCCATGTGTAAATGTTTACAATTTATAACCTAAAATATAATATTATGTGGTGTGCAGATACAAGCGGTGAATATTTGTCGCAGGTTATGAATTGGCCAGCACGAATGAAAATATGTTTAGGGGTGGCCCAAGGCTTATATTATCTACATGTGTCATCTCAAACGAGAATCATCCATCGTGATATTAAAGCGAGCAATATTTTATTGGATAAAGATTTGAATCCAAAAATTGCTGATTTTGGTTTAGCGAGACCAATACAAGATGGAAACAGTGAAATAATGACCCAAAAACGTGCTGGTACAGTGTATGTAAATCAAATTGACTCAATCCAATTGTGTTTCTTAAGATGAAGTTATTAATTGTATGGCATGAAACTTATCATTGTTTAAAGAATATAATGAAAATGATATTAGTGTTTGAATAAACATTTATTTAATTGTAAGGGATTGAAAAATACCACCAATTCATATTTAATTGCTAAAGATATATATTTCTTGGTCAATTAATGTCACAAGGAATTTTCTTAAATAGTCTATTGCTTAAATGTTTGTTCAAAATAAAAATTCATTGGGCTATTAAATTAATAATTGGATTAGTATGTGCATACAAAAATACTGAATAGATGTAAAGTTGTTTAAATAGTTGTACCTTGTACTTTTTATACTAACATTACTAAACAACTTCATGCATATGTTTTTGTAGTGGTTACTTAGCACCTGAATATATGCTTTATGGCCAATTGAGCAATAAGGCTGATGTATACAGCTTTGGTGTTCTACTTCTTGAAACTATAAGTGGGAAAAAAAATCAAGACCCCAATCAACCTGAGGATGAAGTATATTTGCCCATACGGGTATGTGAATCATTTAAAATTTCTTTTGGAGTGTCATATGATTTACTAAATTAACCTTGATTATAAAACATCATTAAAATAATTAAAAAATATGACACTATTGCACAAAATTTTCAAAACTTTTGAAATTTCAGGGAAGAACAAGGTTAAATGTAAAAGTCATATTCCAATTTAACCAATGTAAACATTATTTAATATGAAAAATAAATTTCCTTCCATGATGATAATGATGATGATCATTATCATGATTATAATAAGGTTGTGGATATTCAAGGCTAAACCACCAAATGTCAAATGTACTATTTTGATAAAGATTTTGTAATACTCCTTGCATTAAGATCAAGTTAAATATATTATTACCAAATATGATTACTATTGTAGTACCTTTACCATTTTGGCATAAATTAAATTATTCTTCATGTATTCAAAATTTCGAAAATTTATTTCTTATTTGCATCAAAAATTTTATAAAATCAAAAATTTCACTATTAAGGTTTGAACCTTGGACCTCCAAGGATAGGGTTTTAACATTCCAGTGGTCTAAACACACTAGACTATTCCATAGCATTGGATATATTGCATTTATTATTGTTAATAAACATTACATGCCAAAAAAATTAGAATTAAAAAACAAAATGCCAAAGTTAAAAATTTTAAATTTAATTAATTATTCAATAGTCTATTGTTGAAATGGTAAAGGTACTATGGTATATAGAATAGGAAACTTCAAGGCATTCACTAATTGGTGCTTGCAAAAAACAATTACAATGATATGATCGAATTGAATACGACTTAACTTTTTTTTAATCTTGCAGGCATGGAAATTGCTTTCAAAGAATAGTCTTATGGATCTCATTGACCCAAGACTTCAATGCAGTAATACTGAGCTCTTTGAGGTGAAACGTGTATTAGAGATTGCCATCCTATGTGTGCAAACTTCTGCAGAAAAACGTCCAACCATGTTTCGTGTAGTGGCAATGTTAGCAGGAGATGCAAATGTTGTAATTTCCAATGACGAAGAAAATGAATGGCCAATCTTCCAATCACAAGGTCGATATCGTGATCATGACCCTTTACTTGATTCTCAATCATCATTAATTTCAAGTGCATTAGAAAACCTCACAGATGAAACTTTTGCATCCATTGAGCTTAGCACATCCAATGCACGATAGGGTTCAATTTCAAAGTATAACAATGTACATAAAACCATTACAATTATATTTGCTACATGCTTTTACAAATCTTCAAATCAATTTTTGTTTTCCAATAATGTTGATTGATTGATTTATTTATAAAATAATTATTATATTTTCATCTTTATAACATTTGTTTGAATTTGAAATGAATTTAGTGAATATAAAATATCTCATTGAAGCATTAATTAAGGACTAAAACCAATATTTTTTCACATTATACATGCAATGTAATAACTAATGTAAAAATGGATTGAGTGACCAAGGTCACAATTTGGCACATCAATTCAAGTCTATTTTGTTTTACAACTAAAAAAGACTACCTCAACATGCACTACTAACTCCTTATAGTTCATGTTTTCACCCTTTGATGAAGGAGCCAATGATGTTAAAAAGGATTCACAAGTATTTTTTAAAAACAACTTTTAATTTAAAAGTTTTAAAAGGTTCACAATTTTTTGTTAAATGAAGTTATGCTCTTTAGAAATCCATGTTGCATCCAATTAACTAAGTACATATGCTAAATTTTGCAAAATCCTATTTGGAAGGGATCCATTTTTTCATTGATATCAAAACTTATTAAAGACATTAATTACATCTTCAAATAAAATTTCAAACATCTTTATATTATTTTTAATGAATTTTTTATATATGAATCTTAATATGAATTTTTATATATCACATAAAAAACCTAAAAATCTAGAAAGTTTATATTCATTCATATTTATATTTATATTTGGTTTAGCAAATTTAGATTTATTTTTTTAATCATTAAACATACATTAAAATAATTACTAGTTAAAGCAACCTAGATGGTGCCCTTGTTTACATCTAAAATAACATTTTAAAATATATATCACCTTAATTTGATTTCATTTTTATACCTAATTGTGTTTTTAAAACCAAAGGTTTTTGAGCAAATGGTAGTTTCGTTGAATTTGATGGCTTTTTGGCTCATGTAATCCAAATTGGACTTTGTACAAAGTATAAAACATCACATCACATCACATTTATCAAATAAAAAAAATTTATGGTATACTTGGAATTCTTTTATTTTACATAAAAATTTATAAAATGACCTAAAGCAACCCACCTTATAAAGTGGATTACATGAACATTAACGTATAGGTAAAACTTGTAATTTTATTAAAACAATCCAAGCTTTCTCGAGACCTAATAGGCATCCAATATTATTGTTGTTCTATTAGGACCGACCATCATGGAAAAGAACTACTACATGGAGTTGTAGTAGCTTTGCAATAGTTCAAATGAACACTATAGAACTTAATTATATTGCTATAGTAATGCAAACAAGGAAAATAAACCCAACCTAATTATTGCATTAAGAACTACAAAATAGTTGAAAGATGGTGAAGTATAAAAAGAAAATACAACTAATGAAGTATAGTAAAGGATACAATGACAACTTTCATACACCATTTCAAAACTCATAAGAAATTCATAACTTAAGGTAAATACCATGTACACATGTCTCCTAACCTATTAGAGTGGCCTCTTCCTTTGAACTATTATGTTCCAGCCCAACAACTCTACCCCTCCATCCTCACACACACCCATATCCACCATGTACCACACCACCATAGTCCTCTCCATATATCTTCTTACATTAGGCAACCAATGCCCCTTACTATAATAAATGGTGGCTACTTTTAAATAGATCCTACTTTCATTCCAACCCTTATCACCTTAGATTATTGCAATAGTCCTTCCTATAATTATTGAAAGGTAGGCAAGCAAAGTTCAATTTACCTTACTAAGGTAAACTCTTACTTACCCAATTGTTATAATAATTATAATAAAATAACAATAACAATAATTTTATTTTAACATTTATGCCTTTAGTAAATATTACCTTTCAAAAGATAAGATCATTTTATTTAATGGAAAAACATTATTTTATAACAATTACTAAACAACATTTTAAAAACAAATTTTAATTTTTTTTGGCCATGTTGTTTTTCTTTGTGTATATAGTCTAAAATTTAAGAATTATTGATTAAATTTTTTTTGTTTTTCAGAGCAACATAAATATATTTCCCCTAAAAAGTCATAAAATCTTTTCAAAATATCTAAAATTTCATAACGCATGCAATTCATATTGATGTAAAATACAAGTAACCAATGATTTGTTTTTGGTGAATTTTCACCATTGGTGACAAAAAAATTGGATTTTTTGTTTTAAAAGTTTAACTTCAAAAACAATTGCTTAAATTTTTGGGAAAAATCACCAAAATTTTGAAACCACAAAACTAAATTTATTAAATTAAAATTTTAAAACTAAAAAAACCTTACATGTAACTAGTAATAATCTTTTTTAATTTCAAAATCAAAATATCTTTGAATGTAACAAATTCCAGTGAAATGTATATTATGTATTATACTTTACGACCAACATATTACATATCTCAATAATGTAATATTTCATAAAGGTATGATCTAATTTAAACATTTCAAATAAGGATGTGTCATTGGAATTGCAAAGTATTGGTGTAAATGAGCCTTTGACGTGAGAACTTGACTATAATATGGTCACCTAGGGATTTAAGAATTAGTAATATTACATGAAGAAATTTTAATTTTTATATGAATTATCTCCACCACCATTTTTTGCCTCCAAAAATTCCTATAAATATTATTACCCACACAAATTATATAAAGACATTTTTAAAAACCTTAGCAACATGTGTATGGACATGATAGGGACATGTGTATGGGAATGTTGCAAAACAACAATATGGAAAGCAAAATTTGTTGTTTAATCCAATATTTTGTATAGAGGTGAGGGAATTTGCTTTCATGTCCTAGGTTGAAAAAGGTAGGTAGGTAGGTAGGTAGGTAGGTTAGTAGTAATCTAACTTACCTAACTACCTTAATTTAGCTTACCCACCGTAGCCCTTTAAGAATGCACATAGGTTGCAAGTATTAAAAATAAAACCTTTCACCTTCACAATGATAAACCAAGTCCTTACCAATGGAGTGCACTAACAAAAGGTGTTCAACTTTTGTCAAGTTTTTTATTTCACATGTTTATTTCATATTATTATAAGAATATGAGGTAAGTAATAGGTAAGTTGTAGGAGATAGGTGATAGGCAAATTATAAGAAGTAGGTAGGTGGGTGAGTGGGTACATAAGTAGGTAGGTGGATGGGTAGGGTTAATGAAAAGTTTTATAAGAGAAAGTTGAAGACATATAGGGAAACATATCTTAATTTCATTTATGTATCTCCAATTCAAACTCTAAATGATAGAAAAAAATCATCAATTAGAGAAATAATAGGAAAGCCTTAGTGGAAAAAATACAAGGTTAAAAGAGGTAGTAATCATAGGTCATGTGGAGATGAGGGGAAGTAGTATCTTGGAGTATATTCTAGAAAAAGTAATGGCACAACATGTACATCCAACATAGTTATATGTTGTAACAAAAATACAAATGCAATGTTATGGACAACAATTACCTTTAAAACCATAATCCATAGAAGACATGATAAAGTCAAGAACTAGCAATTCCATATAAATTTTGATAACAATTGCAACATGTATTTGTGAATAAAAAGAGGAAGATAATGGACATATTTAATTTCAATATAAGTTCAACATGTTGTAGTAGTAATGACGCTAGTTGGTGAGCACGTGAGCAAATTCGCATGAATAGGTTTACATGAGCAAATGAGCAAGTTCATGCAAGCAAGAAGGAATCTTAAGGAATATTCCATACCACACCATGGAATATTCCCCATATATTCATTTTCCATGTTGAAATAATACATGATGTGGCAAAATATTCCATGCCTTGTCATGGAATATTTTACCATGTCACATGTGAGATTTGCTATGGAATCAAGAATGATTTATTGATTCTAAACATGGATTTAACTAACATAGTTGTCGACAATAGCATCATGTGAAACTTTGAACTCAAAAGAAAATACAAAGATGCATTTTATCATTCCAATTGCAACCAATGCTCCAAATACCTAAGGTTTTTATACAATACCTTCAATATTTTCAAAATTGTTGAAATGATAAGAAATTGCATGCTTGAGAAATATTTGATGAATTTCAATTAATAAATATATTAGTTTTTCAACAAACATGTGTTGTGGTGGTAAGGTACTACAATATTCTATAGAAGAAAACAATATATACATGAAAACACATTATGACTATCAAAGGGTTTATTGCTAATAAAATGTATAAAATTTTATCAAGTCACATATTTTGATGCCACACCATTTATGTATAATCACCAGAACAAACGAATGTGTACATTTCATAAGAATGATTGAAATAATACACAGTGGAAAAAAAATGTTAGGCCATAACTAGAAACTAAACTTCTTACATAGTTGAGGCAACTATAGCAAGTTTGATGAATAAGAAAAATATAATTGATTTGAAACAAACCCAATTGTTATGTATTATCATTAAAGTCCAAAGGCCTTAAAGAGCATTTTAACAAACGCTGAACTTCATCCCAACTCCATGTGTAGTAATGAATGAAGTCTTCCATGAGCCCATAAAACATAATCATTTACAAGACATGATACACATGTTTACATTGCACATATGCCCTACGGCCACATAAAAAACCTACCAACATTGTAACAAAGTAAACACATGAACATCAAGGGAAATTTCCAATCATGATGTTCTATCATTTATCATCAGAAAAAATACTGTAAATTCATCCATACCCAGGTGGTAGGATATCAATAGTTGGGAAAATAGTGCATTGGAAAAGTAACATGCCAGCCTCCTAGTTATTGGTATTTTATTGTGTTAATTTGAAAATGGAAGGTCGTTTCACCTTCTTGCCACCACGAGTTGTAGGCCAATAACTTGCATCAGACGACCTTACAAGGTTGTGGTAATTCACAAAATGCACATGATAATTGCTTGAACTAAAAAAATGGGAATTGAATAAACTTTAAGTGTTGTTTCTTCATAGGTGGTCAAAGGAAAACCCTAATTTTTCTAGAGTCATTACCTCATTTTGAATTAAGTTAATACCTTCTTAAACAGGCCAAATAATTAGAACTAAAAGGCATAGCAATTAAAAAATTTCATGTTGTCCCACCAACACAACAATTGATAGACGAAACTAGTGCTTATGATGTTCAAGTGATTCATTGTGATATGTATCGTACCCAGAAACTTGAATAACATGAAGCAAAAGTTGAACCACTTACATATTTGTAAAGGTTGATCCTTACTTTGCATATGATTACCATGGTTTTTTAGAGTGCAGAACATTGAATTATAGAATTGGGTGGGCAACATTCAATACGCCATTAACCATCGACACAAATATTTTCCTTCAACTCTAGGCCACCTCAAGGTACCAAAGGTAACAAATTACTATAACCAAAGTGTAGTTGTTACATGCGTACATTTTCCATACTATTCGGTTTAGCAATAGGCATGGTTACTTGTGGACATGATTGGATAATGGGAATCATTGTTTGTGCCAAGAGGACAATCAACAAGTCATTTGGCAAACCCAAAAACCTTTTCTTCCTCAAGATGTAGAAGGCAATTTGTGAAAGATGACCCAAACATGTAATTTGTCGTAACTGTCACAAGTTTAGCAAGATCACTCAACCCTTAGGCCCTCCTCAACAATAGTTCATTCCTATTAAGTCCATGACCAGGTGGACCACCTTGCAAGTATTGTTTATATAATGTAGATTGTTTGAAAGCACAAATGTTGTCATTGGACATTGTGGAGTACAAATAAGTGCCACGTTTCTTCAACTGTTGCAACTAAATGTTATGCATAATTTTTGCCAAATTACAAGTGGGCATGTCTACCCACTCTTCATCACTAAACTTCTACATATCAAAGGAAATGAAATGTTAGCAAAAATTAAAACATCACAATGGAGATGGAGGCCCATATGAAATTAAAATTTTGAATTAATAAAAAAGAAAGAATGATAAGAACTTTGAAGGCAAAATATTCACATGGACCATGAAACCTTCCCATTGCTTGACACAAAAATGCCAAAAGTTGAGCTAATTTGCAAGTTCATGGACACATGCCTCAAAAGTAGCCCCTAACGAGAGCCACCAACAACAAATTATAACATAAAGACTACTAGCTTCCACAAGGGATTTTGCATTCTTGTATTTGTGGCAAAGAACATTGTGTTGATTTTGTAAATTTAATTTGATGAGTTGTTTAATGTGCTTATTGAGCAATTGAATCCAATGGAATAAGCATGTGCACTCTTTATCAACCATCCTGACAAAAGGGTCCCTAGAACCATAAACAATTCTAGCAATGTTCCAATTGGCATGTGTGTTATTAGCCATGAATCCCTTAAAATTCGATTTTGCAAACCCATGTTTCAACATCATCTCATTAAGCTTTGTCCATGCATGAGTTGTTGAGCTTTGGTGTCCTCAAACCACATGTCACAAAATTGTAATAGTCATCACTTTATAATAAACATGATCATATACATGATGAGCCATAGTTGTCCAGTTAACAACATGCTTCACATGATCAAAGATGATCTAAACATTCTACAAATGCCTTGCAAGCTACATTCATGTTACAAGGTTTGTTCCACTCCCCATGCCATTTATCAATATCTTGAAAATGATTTTGTCTTAGAAATTGTCATGGGAAACAACACTCCTAGATGTAGTCATATTGATTTTTAGACTTCAATTCAAGGGTGTTATCAATATAGCCACCCCCTGAACGATGTTGGAAAGAAGTAGTGAGATTACAAACATTGGGCAAACTCAGTTTAGAAAAGTTGTCATAGATCTACTCTAGTTGTTCATTATGTAAAAGCTCCACCATGCCATCGCCACTATCATCTAATAGATGTTTAACCAAGAATGTTTTGTTGGCACTTAGAGACATCACAAATAGCTTTGTATCAGGTGTGCAACCAACCTCCTTTGTGTTCAACCTTTTAGTTTTGACCATAGACTCCCTGCACTTGCTATCCACCATAAGATGCTTGTGGACCCTAAGATGAATTGTCACTCTAGAAATTGACTATAGTCTATGCACAACATAATAGATTCGTTCCCTACAAGTGGTGACACAAAGGGGAAGAAGATGACATAATTTGCATTCAAGTGGAAAAGCAGATGGAAATATTACCATTTGACCTACAACTAGAATGTGTGTGCGTTCACCACACCAAAGGGTTTCATTACAAAAGGTAGATCTTACAAAATGCTCACAATCATCTTGTAGACAATGCAAGTGACCCAAGCAATGAACCTTCCTGAAATTAAGCCCAAATTTGTTTTTGATATTGGTTGTGATCACTTTGCACCAAGCATGCCCATTATACTTTCTATCCATGCCTTGCATTTGCAAAGGCCTATGCATAGTTGAAAAAATTGGCAGTAGTTTGAACATGATATCCCCATTGAATGTAATTGGTAAGAATTGGATTTTTTGAAAAACAATTTTATCATAATCCGAATTTCACAACTCGTTGGAGCTATGTCCAAGCAACACCATGGCATAGAAGCAAGAGACAACAAATTGAATATTGCCCACTAGGTTGGAGGGTTGTGGTGACAATTGGGCAACTAATTAAAGAATCAATTTTGGTGATTTCATCGACAAAGTAAGGGTTGTCAAATTGTCATTTGAGGAAAAATCAAATAGTCCGTTTAATGAAAACAAAAGATGCAAGAGCATCCAAACATTCAGGGAGAATGTGGGTAATGTTGTTTTCTTCCTTCACAATCTTGACCACAAAACTTGTTGTCCTTGACATCAGCATGGTTTCTTACGAATTGTGAATCAGACTCCCAACAACGCGATAATGGCTAGAACCAACAACTCATTGTCTTCCTTGAGAAGAGGTTATAGGAATTTGGTACAGAGAATTTGAAACAAATTTATTAGAATCATACAAGACGTCCTTGGATATGTGCAAAGACCCTAGCCAAAAAACCAACATAGTGCACAAACAATGTTTAAAGATAGTGGTTGTCCTTGAATTGTCAACCATGATGGTGAGGTTCAGATGTCTAATAGCATGAAATGTTGCCATATTATCAACAACAGAATATAAAGTGATATGAAACATTGAGAATGCAAAGAAGTTGATTTCCAATCAAATGCAAAGAACAACTTTGAACAATTTGGAGGATGATGAACATGAATTTCGGAGATATGTTGTTGGTCGCAAGTGGAACAATTATGGGATCAAACAAAGACCAAATTTTCACACACACACACACGATTCTTTAAGTGAGTATTGACAAGGGGATCTTTCTAATGTGAATGATAACCATGAATGGTATAACTCATGGTATAACCCAATATTACATGAATATTGATGAAATGTGAAGTAGATAATTGGAAAATGGTACAAGCTATTCATCCTTATTTATGAATCATCGAGAACCTAAAGAAGTAATTTCCAAAGGTTGGTCTTCATTAATTTAGTTGCAAAAATGCACTAGATTCCAACAAAGAAATGAAAAAGATAAGGGAAATGTTTAAAGTTGTTTTCAAAAATTTTGAAAATCAATATTGATTTATTCAACATCAAGTACACTAATATCTAATTGGCATGTCCAAAAGTAACAATGAATGAAAAAAAGAATGTATTGCCACAGAAAAAGGTGGGAGGGGTGGTAGCACCACATTAAAAGAAGAGGACAATCCTATTAGAACTAGCCGTTAGGATAACATGAATTTTACTAGCTATATTTACAATGTCCGTAAATGCAATATGTAGGAAAAAGGTGCATATGGTAAAGGGTAATAGGAATATTGTAATATGTAGAATACACTAATTAAATCGAAGGTTATAAGCAAAGTAATTGATAAAACGAATAAATGTCAGTTCTATAATGTTTCACATAGGTCAAATTCAAACCTAAACTAGGATAATCATGTGACATCTAACTAGTATGATTCTACCAGCATGAAATGTCATGAGGATAGAAGATGCTACGAACAATAATTGAAAAACAATCTATGAACCATTTGTTGACAAAATTTGATGACTAGATATGAAATTAAAAGTCATCAAGTGCTAGAATGAATGGATAAATACTCCAAAAAAATTTGAACTTTTGGGGGAAGGAATATTGAATAACAAAATCAAATATGGATCATAACAAATCAAAATAACAAAAAGTGGTTGCAATAGGTAGTGGATGGAAAACATGTTGATGTGTATTTGAAAAAAACATATAGGTTTTAAAGGAAGAGAATATATCATCCACATACGTTTTATTTTAAAGTCTAAAATGTTATAAATATAGTTTTTGTGTGTTATAAATATATTTACGCACCATATATATACAACATACATATAGGAAATTTCTATGCACCCATATGTATGTCACACAAATTGTCGCAACTTTAGCCTTGGGCTTGTGATCAAAGCAAGGGCTGGTAAAGGTGCGGGCCAAAAGTGAAATCCAAAAGTCACATTTCATGCTCTCGGTAATGTAGGAAAGTGTGAGGGAATGAGCCCCCACACTCCCAAATGAACTCCCACTTTGGGAGTTGGAGTCACAGTGGACTTTCAAATCTTTAGAGGGCGATTATAGGGGCCAAAATTCATTGTATCGAAGATTTCCTTATATTTTTGAAAAGCTCTTAGAACATAGATTTCTAGAATGGGTTTGCATGACCCATTTGGGCACTTAAAACATAAATTATAGCCAAAAGAAGGGCCGGGAGTCAAATTGTCAATTTGACTCTTGACCACTAAAAGTCAAGAATTGCCTTGATTTCTTTATGTGCAGGTGACGTGTCACATATCGTTGAAAAGTTCTCAACAAGGGCTACAACTTTGATTGGGACCTCACCTCAATTGGAGGTCTGTACATAAAGTTATAGGCTTCCAAAATTGCAAGAATCCCAATTTTGGGAATTTCGAGATTCCAACTTGAGAGTCTCAGGACAAAATGACATTTGGGTGTTGGCCCCGTGGTCAAGCATAGAGAATAATATAAGGGGAAGGTGGTGGCTTCCTCCAAGTTCAGGCCGTGGTGAGTCTTATGAGTTTGTGTTTGCTCATGGCTTGTCTATGCACCAAAAGTGCTATAACTATGCACTAACCAAGTTGTTATTTGGTTTATGCAGGTCCGTGTGAGTAATTGAATTGCTTATCACTCTTCCTAGTCCCCATCCTGAAGCTCTAGCATGCCCCTCTACCTCAAAGTGCTGCAAGTTAAAAAACGTGCCCCAACTCCTTATCCTTCTATTGTTTTCACTTTAGACTCACATTTGAATCTATCAAGAACTTGGGAGCACATCATAGATGTAGTAAAAGTTTTTTAGATCTATGCATGCCATCTAGATAGGCCACATGTCTATAGTTAATACATGCGTTTACAATATTTCAATATCATATTGTACTTCATAATATATACATAATCCATGTGGGTTAATTAGTAGGAATTATAAATGACAGCTTGGTACAATATTTGATGTTGTTGTTAAATAACTCCATGTATGGAAGGAGGTACACTGGGGCGCCATTATGATGGAAAATGGAATTGAGACAAATATTGAAATTAAAAAATCTTGAAATGTCCATTATTAATGTAACAACAACATGCCAAGGATTTACCAAGAAAGTATGCATGTTGGTAACAAGGTAAAGCTACTTTTGCAAGTACTGTAGGATAATGCGACATTGCAACCTTTAGAAATGAAACCCTAATATGTCCTCTATTGATTATAAAAAACTATAAATAGATCAACAAAATGCAAAACACATAATTGTTACCCAAATGCAGAGAGTTATCACAAGCTTGAAGCAAGTTCCAATAAAAGGCCGAAAGTGGCAACACTAGTAAAAAAATCAAAAAGATCAAAAATAGTCGCAAAAGACACTTTTAGTCGCCTAAGACAAGTCGAAAAATGGGGTTTTTCTTCTAGTGCAAGGACAACAATAAATTCAATAAGGTGTTTTAAAACTAGAATGAAAGTTCCGTTATAGCCACTCACACATATAACACTCAAAATAACTTTAATGATTATTGAATGTCAATTCTAGCTAGCTATAATTCGAGCTGATGCATGTATGACCTTCATAATATTCTTGAATTTGATTTTAGCCTTCAACTTTTAGCTAGGTCCATACATTTTCTAATTTTTGAAAATGAATTTCAGGTAACAGTTGCTGCATAGTTTATGACACACTCCCAAGTCCTTAATTAAACTTAAGTTAGGTCTAAGTTACTCTCACAGCGAAATTGTGAGGAACTTGGGGCACACTCCCAGCTTTCAGCACTAAAAGGGGTAAAGGGGCGTGCTGAAGCTCCGGGATGGGACTCGGGAGACTGACAAGCTGTTCACTTACTCGAACCTGCATCAAACCAACCAACAAGTTGGTTAGTTCATTTTCTGGAACACCCTTGGTGCTAGGACAAGCCACGGGCAACTCTGGACTCATTTGACTCACCACGGCCCGGACTCGGGGGAAGCCACCACCTTCCCCCATATACTATACTATATGCCTCTCCGTGGCACCCACATCCGAATGGCTTTTTGTCCTAGGACTCCTAAGGAGGAGTCCCGAAATTGTCCCGGTTTGGACTCCTGGAACTTTGCACGATCATAACTCTTTGCTCAGATCTCTGATTGGGATGAGGTCTAGAGCAAAGTTGTAGCTCTCCTCGAGAGCTTTCCAACGGTGTGTTGCACTCCACCTGCACGCACCAGGGTCGGGTCGATTTCTGACTTTTAGTGATCGGGAGTCAAACTGCCAATTTGACTCCTGGCCCTTCTTTTTGCCATAACTTGTGTTGCAGATGTCCAAATGACCCATGCAAGGCCATTTCAACATCTACACTTTAATAGCTTTCCAATGATATAAAGGAACACCCCAATGCAAGGTGTTTTGACCCTTGAAATCGAGTTCTGAAGTTTTGGGAGTTTCGGGGGATTCCCGCGTCCCAATTTTGGGAGTGTGAGTTTCATCCTCACACTTCCTTCAAAGTAAGGTTGCGACAGTTTGCATGTGTGATCTAAACCTTAAATTTGATTCTAATTAGCTAACTCACAACCTACCTCAAATGATTTAATTCAATTTTAGCTAGGTGGTAGATCAAAACATTTTAGTAGCAACAAGCAAAATATTTATAAAATTTCAACATTTCAAGCCACTATTTGGACTCTATATTGATGGGTTTGTTTCAATAGCCCATAGGTGTTTACTTTTTGTAATTAACAAGATACAATGTATAGTAATGGGTTGGTAAATAGGTTTCTTTAGATGAAATTGGCAAAATCTATATATGATAAAACATCCCTTTTGTAGTTTATGAAGTTTGAAAACTATGGTATTTTGGGCCGAAACAAAAGTTTATACATAGTCCAAATAATGGTTGGAAAAGCAATGAAATCAAGTTAATATGCTGAAAGGAAGGACCCAAGATACAAAATACAACATTCTAGAGTCATCCAGAACATCAAAAATGATGCAATAGACTTAGGTAAAAAAAGGAAGAAGACATAAGAAATGTAATGTCAAAAAACAATAGTCCAAACCTATTTTCCATTCATTTTTTTCTTCTTTCCACACCTAAGGTGTGTACTTGTCCATGTCACCAATAATGTCATGGTAAACTCCCATAGCCTTTTGCACAAAATAGCCTTCACCCATACTCCCTTCTAGTTAGGAGTTGTGTCTCACAAACCCCTTCAAGGTCTTTAGATATCATTTTATGGGGAACATTCAACGATATGAGAATGGGCTTCCTATGGCCACCTCTTCAACTAAATGAGAGTTAAGATGGATTTGGCTATCAAAAAATGATGTTAGAAGTTGCATTTCCAAAAAAATCATCGCATTAAAAGAAAAATAAATATTTTCAACCAATCTCTATGATGTAATTTTAGTTGCAAGTGACATTTTACAATTAAAATCTCATTAGTCGCCTTGAACAAGTCAAATGCAATATTAATCACAATTGACAAGAGGTATTGGATGAAAGAAAAAATCAACAAATATTCATCCCTTGATTTCATTGTATACGTATTGTCACATGTGTCTATAATTCAATTATTTTGGTCACAATTTAAAGCAAATGATGTGCTACCACATGTCCCAATATTTAATTATTTAAAATATAAATATTATTATTTTTTAGATATAATTTAGGACGTTCAATTCAAATGTTTGGATCATCTTATATTATGGCACATGGCCCAATGTAAATATGCCACATGGCACTTTAAAATGAATTTAATAAAAAATATTAATATTAGGTTGGTAGGTACATAAATAGGTGCCTATAAACCTAGGTTATATACCTACTGACTTATTTAGGTTAAAAGGTAGGTAGGTAGGTAGGTTCCTACCTTCCTAGGCTAAATACCTACTCATATATGTAGGTACTTAAGTAGGTAGGTACATAAGTCAACCTAGGTGCGTAGGTTAAACTAAGTATCTATTTAGCTAGGTAGATAAGTACGTTGGGGAAGTAGGTAGTTTAAAATTGTGCATAATTTGTTTTTTTGTTTTGGGTTCAACCTTTTAATTGGTTCATCCCATGTGCATAAATTTTTTAATGTGAAATTGAATGATCACACCTTTTGTTTCTATAATGTTCAAAATAAGAAAGGAGAACAAACAATATGTGATAAGTTTTGAAGCTACAATTTTTTCACAAACTAAATTGCAATTCCAAAACTTTTTTCATGCCTTTTAATCTGAATTTTTTTATTTATAAACAATTTAAGTACATGGCTCATTAGATAATTATATAATCATTTAATTAATAATGATTTAATTTAACATATATTTAAAGCATAAAATATACATTATAAATATTAAATATTCATTATCAATTACTTAAATAAATAATAACTTCTTAATATTTAGCTAACTATCTATCTAGTTACTCATAAATTGTCAATACATAAGTAGAAAATAAATAGATAATTAAAATATTTAAAAATATTTTATTACTTTTAAAAATCTAGTCGACTTATAAATGATATAATTAATGTAAGGAAAATGTAATTACTGCAATTAAAAAATAATTATTTTTAAATTTCAAATTTAAATATGAACTAACAATTGTTCTTTTTAAAACACTTCCTATAGGATTTTTAAAATTTTTAATATTAAACTAGTTACATTAATTATTATATAATTAAATTTATATTTGAAAAAAAAATTACGAATCAAGTAAATGTTTTTTCTCTATTGGTAATTATAAACTATAAATAAAATAATTTGCTACACATATCATCAATTTTTATAATTAAAATAAAATTAATATAAAAATATTTATCATAAATAAGAAATTTAAAAAATTGAGAAATTGAAAATTAAATTACTTCATAAGAATACCTCAAATTACAATTCTTACAATAACTATTTCAACTACATTATAAATTCTTCCAAAATTTATACTCAAATTTCAATTTATAAATTATAGATTGCGAATAATTATGTTCAAGTAAAAAATAATTGCACACATACTATGATTAATTCTTCTCTGAAATAATTACAATGATTTTAAAGTAATGTGACATTAATTACAGTAATTCATTTCTTTTACTATAAGAATATAAATTATATATTATAAAAATGAATGCTGTAAGAATAATTATTTGATGTAACTTGTAATTAATAACTATAATCATTTATAATTATTTATAAAATGATTTATTATGGATAACACTAGTAAAAAAAACCTTTAAAACTCAATCAATAACTTTCTAAATTGAATTATTAATTTTATATTCCAAAAAAAATTTCAAAACTCAAATATCAACTTTTAGATCAAATAAGTATTTTGAATCTCAATAACAAATTTCCAAGTTGAAATATCAATTTTTAGACTCAAATATAGATATTCAAAATTGAAATGTCCATTTTCAAACTCAATTAATAATTTTCTGAATGAAATATTAATTTTGAGAATCCAAAAAAAATTCAGAATTGCAATTTTCAGCTTTCAGATCAAATAATTTTTTAAAATTTAAATTAAAAATATCAGATTGAAATTTTAATTTTTAGAATTGAAAATAATAATTTAGAATTCAAATATCAATTTTTATATCAAACAAGCTTTTTGAATTTAAATATAATTTTTAAAATTGAAATAATATTTTAAGGAATTGAAGTAACAATTTTCAAATTCAAATATCAAGTTTCAAACTCAAATAAAAAATTTTAGAATAAAATATCTATTTTAAGATTCATTTAAAAAAATTTAATAGTTTAAAAATTGAATTCCAACAGCAATTTTCAGACTTGAAACATTGAAATTTAATGTTTAAATATAATTTTTATAATTGGAATTATAATTTTAGACTCAAACATATATTTTTTGAATACAACTAACATTTTTAAGAATTCATATTTCAAACTTCAAATTCAAATAAAAAATTTTGGAGTTGAAATAATTTCAGAATTGAAATAATTTTTTTTACATTTGAATAACAATTTTCAAAGTCAAATATTGATTTTTAGATTCATTGTATGAACAATATACAAACATATGCATAATTAATATACACACAAATATATATTTATGATATATGTAACATATCATAAGTATAATTTTAATACATATGTAAAAATACACCCCTATGTCACCATAAAATACTTTTTAAATGCAACTAATTTAATGACTATTGCAATTAATGGGACATATCAATTTATTAATGGATGAAAATATACTTAAAAACCATCCAACTAATAGGATGAGGTTTCCAATAGTTGCATCATAGTTGTAAGAATACCAAAATAGTTGAAATTTGATCTTATAGTTGTAAATATTCCTAAACTTAGCCACAAATGACTACATGTCACTTATAGTTGCAAATGGAGTGGTTACATTTTGGCTAATTTCTACTAGTGTCACTATGCCATATTCTATCCTCATGAAATCCAAATCCTTAACATCCACATTCTTAGAGCAAACCCAATGAAAAAGTCTAGTTAATTTAAACACAACTTGAGGAACCCCTTTTGTTACAAATCCACGTATGGCAATGGGAAGCATAAAATGGATCAGATTACTGTAATCACATGATTTGAGGCTCGAGAATTTGTCCTTTTGACTCAAGCTATTCTTTAGGGCTACCCCACACCCAATAGGTGTTCTTAAGGATTGCATTGTATGGAAAAATACATTTTGATCTACCCTAGACATGACATAGGGAGCAACTCCATGTTTTGTTGATTGCCACAACATATGTTTGGTGTTTGATACTTCAAGTCATCCCTTCCAGAATCAATATCTTTGGCTCTTTGTAGATGGAGGAGAAAAAAATGGCACACATTTTTCACTATGTACATCGAATCAAGCAAATGTCGGATGGGTAACTCTTTCCAATATTTGAGATGTGAGTTCAAAGTTGACAACCTGTTCATTCTTGGAGTGTGCAAATTGTCAGCAGTTGTGACCCACAAATTCATCCATTGTATGTTATGCATTTCCAACAAGGTGGCCTTCTTTCCACTATGTTGTCAAAAGTACATCCTCAAGGAGATTCAAAATGGATGGTGTAATGTGAAAGGAGGTTGTCTAACTAGTGTGCAATTTGATTTAATCCTGGATTTTAGGCATAATTGCATCAACCGACTTGTTGTGACGGCGCCCCATCATTGTTGCATGGAAATGCATGGTTGCCTTCTTTTCTGAGCTCTGTGGTGTGTGTAAAATTCGGCATGGCGGCTGGCATTGATGGAGCTCGACTCATGAAGGTGGCAAGGCTGAGGACGGAGCGGGGGGAATGGAACGGCGTTGGAAAATTGGAAGAAGCTTATGGAGGAAGCCAACGGAGAACTAGAAGAAAGGATCAGAAGTCTGTTTTTTTAAAAAAAAGAAAAGAAAAGGAGGAGGGGCCCGAGAATTTTGGGGAGGGGGAGTCATCGGCAGTAAGGACGGTCTGTTTTTAGAGAATAGCAGACAATGTTGTGATGAGGCTGGTAGAAGGAGAAGAGTGAGTAGCTCGATAGCAGAGAGTCTTGGCCAGGATCGTGATTTTCCGCTGTGTTTGATGTGTGGTCTAGCTCATTGCTGCAGGAGGACATAGAGAGAGAGAGAGGAAGAATTGGAGGGACAATCAACGCCTCTGGTTTGTAAGAAATTGTGTTCGAGGGCAGTGCTTGCGCTCT
>Ga0116227_10008338_pt1 | contig 19634 bp, 21 predicted proteins | sample S1TSphgellanicum_FD_89693 | JGI IMG/M metagenome (GOLD analysis project Ga0116227, IMG submission 89693) | Host-associated microbial communities from peat moss isolated from Minnesota, USA - S1T2_Fb - Sphagnum magellanicum MG | ecosystem: Host-associated > Plants > Peat moss > Unclassified... | reverse complement strand
TGTTTTGGTGGGGGGGGGGTTGTGTGTGAATGGAGGGGTGGGTGGTGTGGTTGGGGGGGGGGGGTGGGGGGGGGCGTTAGGGTAGCGTTCACTACTGTAATGAATTTTGGGTTTGTACCATTATTCATTATTTTCGAAATTTATCCATGTGAAGAGAATGGCCGAAAAAGGTGCAAAAATTTTTACATCATAGTCTAAAATCTGGAATCATTATTCCAAGAGATGAAAAATCTATTGAGAGAACTTCACAATCAAAATAAAATGTGGGATGATGTGATATGAACCTTGATTTTAAGTATTATCAATTTTGTCAATGTGGAATTTTTGCTTAGGATAATATATATCAAGATTATATACTAGTAGATTACCCTAGCATGTAAACCCATGGTCAATATATTGAAAGTTTAAATACTTTAGTTGAAATTTGACATGTAAAATGTGGCCAACACATTATTTAGCCATAAATGACATGGACAAAACTTTCCATGTGCATGGTATTAATTGAACACATTATATGCAAGAAGTTGACATGTAGATTTTGTTCACCAAATGCATGAATTCAATGACATGAATGAGATTGAAGAAACTATTAAAATTTTGAAGAATCTTGTACCATGATTCATCTTTTGTGAATTGTATGTATGCAAAGAAAAATGGCCAAAAAGGTTGCAAACAAATTTCTAGATCATAATATAACTTGTGGAATCTTTATTCCATTGGATGACAAACATATTGAAAGAACTTCATAACCAAAGTCAAATTTTGAACAATGTGATATTCAAACCTATAAACAATGTGCAACATTACCATCAAACAAATTCAAGTCATTTTTTATGTGATAGAAAATAAAACTAGCATGGATAAGAATATTTCAAATGTTGTGCACTTTTCCCTACATTCATCACCCATTAAATTATTTAACTTCATTCCATCAAATTGTGTCCAACTATATGAAGGATGAAAAACTTGGAATGAAAACATTTGATCATTCAATTTACAAGATGGTCATCAATTGTTGTGCACAATGGAAATGTATGAAATATAACAAAAGTTGGCATTCAACAACCAATTTTTTTGGGGGCAAATATTGGGAATGAAAATGATCAACAAACATGGATGAAGAAGAACAATGAACATATACATAACCAAAATGACAACAAAGGCAAAGACAAGGTAATATCTATGAAGTGTTGATTATAGGCACTAAAAACATCAGAGTATGATGTTTCAAACTTTGTCCTAGTTATAGACTCAGAAGCGTCACCATCTATGTAACAATGCATACTATTGTTACTTCTATGTGATGTTAATGGTGTTACAGATGTTGAAGTTGATTGGGCAACATACAAGTTAGCCAATTGGGTAGCATACATTAGTAGCCATGGACTTTGGGAAGGACTTTGAAAAAATTTATGTTGTGCAAAAAAATGGTATAGACCTTGGTGTAGGAGGACTCATAATATTGAAAATCCAAGCACCACAATCTATTAGGGGCACCTAAGGGATTTAGATGTATTAGAGACTTTTGAATGACAAATGTGATCATTTTTGTAACATGGAAGCATGATGATTTTGAAACAACATTAGTGAAGGTTAATCAAGAATTTGAAATGTGAAAATTTTGGAAAATTCATAAACACTTACTTACAAAATAAATCTTGATGCCCGCAAGGAGGGATGTCAGACATGTCATCATCATCATGAAGATCTAAGTCATTTGTAGCTTCTAGATGAACCGGGCAAAATCATGAAATTCTTGAAGGTGATGCTCAACCATTGGCTTCAACACAAATTCAAACAACTCCTTGTCTCCTTCAAGAGCAAGGATGTGTTTGTTTACAACTTGGCAAATTTTAATGGAAATGCCTATAAACAATGCATGAATGAAAAATCATAAATTTTATCACAAGCAACATAAAAAAAATAAGGTCTATGCAGATGTTAGAAATGTAATTGAATAATACATGTCCCAGCTATGAGGTCGACCACAAAGTCACCAGAAACGCAAAAATGCCCATATTAAAGTAAATAGGAAAATGTAATCCTTCTCTTTCAAGCCACACCAAGGAATTCCATTAGGGTGCAAAGTTTGGGTTTATATATCAATGTCATTGGAGAGGACATCATCTGTGGTGACATCGATCCCAAAGTTGGCCATATCCACATCAAATTGCAACTTGAAAGGTATTTGGAGACTATGGCAACTTCTCATGGGGGAAGGAGTGGACAAGGAGGACTACCCTACTCACCATGGTTTGAATGCAAAAACAATAAAAATAAAAATAAAAATGGAAATCAATGACATGGACAAAATCTCCTATCTTGCATTATAATATAATCACATGAATGCAACAATTCACATGGTCAAAGAAAGTAACTTTTTTGGTTAGATTTGAAAGTCGAACCTACTTGAACACATGATTATAGATAATCCATTTTTGGAAAACTTGGAAGTTGTTGGCCACAAGGTATGCATTGATTTGATTGGAAACTTTTGGATCATCATGATAGAAAACAAGTAATGCACCATCATCATATAAGAAGAATGTGTAAAAAGAGAACAAGCAACCCAAGAAAGACTTGTTGGCCATGTTCCAATGAGGTATTTCATGGCCTGGATCAAACAAGCCAAGAACATGTAAACCCTCTAGGAGGTCAGCAATGATAAGGTCTATTGCACCCCCATCATGTTGTGCTCCTTAAAAGTAATGTTTACAACCAATGCTTGTCTACACAACCCACCACACAATACTAGACATGTATGGATGTAACATTTGTTGCAAAGACTAAAAAAAATTGAAAACCAATTCACTTGTTTGATAAATGTTTTCAAATCCAAGAAGGATTGTGGCCACAATCTTGTTTCTTTTTTTGAATCAACCATGCTTGTGAAGGAAACATTGATTATTAACTTTCGCATCAAGCATTTAGTCTTCAAAGGAAGGATCATGGATGTAGTAACAATGGGCCTAACTTTCCATCCCAATGCACCTACAAGCCTAAATGTCATAGTAATTGTGCATGTGACACTAACCTTCTTTGTTGAAAGTTTTCCACATTAGATTGCCCAATAGTAATGTTAAGTTCCTCAAGATTTTCTAAAGTATCATCATCCAAATTGATTGCCTTACATTTGAGATGGTGCGAAGCAAAAGCAATAGTGGGCTTCTTGTTGGAATTTGGCTTCATTTTTGTTGGTGGCACATTAGGTATAATAGACTTGGAAAACCCTAGTTCAATTTTTTTTCTTAATATTTGTTCACTTGGAGGTGTTTTGTTCTTGGGACAATCAAGATACCATCCGCATTGTTCCAAATGAACAAGACCCCAATCGGTTACCATGTGGTCATTATACATTGTTGATGATGAATTTGGATCGATTCTTTCCATGTACAATCTTGGTAAACCTATGATGACACAAAGAGGTAACAATACGAAATTAAAATACTTACTCCACAAACAACCAAAAGAGATTTAGTCAATTCAATACAAATATAATTTGTGTGAAATTTGAAATCAAACAACATAAAAAAATAAATTGAAAGAAACAATAATCATAACAAAATGATTCAATACTTTTGAATGTACAATTTGCTACCAATTCATCTAGGTGAAAGAATTACCTATATGTAACTCATTTCAAAACTTGCAAAGAGCTCAATTGTTTCTCCCATTCATAGTTTTCTTGGGTACTAGTTGGTTTAATCAAACCATTGAACTCTTTGAAAAAAAAAGTCTCCCACACCTTAGCCTTCCAAGGTTCAATGTAATCAACCAAGGATTGAGGTTGCATTCCAGGCATCAAGGGTTGAATGTCGAATCCCAAGTCATTTTGCAATGAATCAAAATCTTCTCTTGCTATAGCCTTTAACTATTACAAACTAACAGACATTTTTGTAAGTATACAAATGATAGATTGACATCCAACATTTCAAATATTACAATAGAAAACTAATGGTGTACCATACTTGCCCCCAAAAAGTGGCCTTGTGCAACCACTCTATGAAATCCGCTTTAAAAACATCCTTGTATGGGAATCTCAAGTTCTCCCTAACCAATTGCTTTGAATTCCACCATTTAAGCCATTCAACTTTTTGGGCAGGTTCAACAAAAGAAACTTTGCTAAAAGTTGCACCTTTTCAAGTGTCATTTCTGCATCCTCCTCCCCCCTTGAATCATAATGATTCTAAATTTGTTTAAGAAATTTTAGGCCAAGTGCAAGATCAGCCATGCACACCATCTTCCCAAAATTAATGTCAAAATATTTTCTTTTCTTTTTTATTACTTTGCACATGAATTATGCCATCTCTTGTTCAAAACGACCATTTGCTTCAAGCACACTTTCATAATATCGATGGATATCCATATCCCCTGCAACAATTATTTCTTGTTACACATTTGGAAATCCATGCACATCAATGTCTTTTGATAGGTTTCAAAGAATGGAAAACAAGAATTTCACAACCATGAAGGAAGGAAAAAAATAATGCATTATGAAGAAAACATGGCATCCAAACATATTTACATACTTGCAATCTTGAAAAAAAATTATTGTTCATTAATGCATGGATGAAATAAAATACATACACTATACAAGTAGTCAATCATTGCCTTTTTGGTCAATGAATACCAAACATCTTTTCTTTTAACCAATATTTTTAAAAAATGAGAATTAGGAATAATGTTCTTGAATTGTGATAAAACATGTGGACAATGCTCCCTTTTAGATGGTCATACTCCATAGACCTATACCACAATTGCACATGAATGTGTCAACCATTGAACATAATGACCATTTGCACAAAAGAATTACAATGTTGAAAAAGAATTTCTTACTTGTTAACATTGGTCATGGTTGTCAACAATTGTATAACATTGTCTTTGCCTTCTAAGACAATGCGTTCGGGCATTATGTGCCACTCCTTATTTTCATAATGCATTATATTAATAAAGGGATACTAAGCTTTCAATCAATGATTGCCAAACAAAAAACATTTTGTTTGAAAACTTGCAAAGGCCTGCATCTACTTTTAAAAACTCTTCAAATTCTATGTTCCTTTCCCTCAAATGTGCATCCCAACCCTACTCAATCTTTGGGGTCACATCCATATCCTTTCCCAAATTATTTTTTTTGGGAGACATAAAAAACCTGATCACCTTCCCTATACCCAAGTTGGAAATTGGCCTCCATCTTTTGAATATCCACCAAAAGTGCAGGACACATTATTGGCATGGAAACCATTATTCAGAAAGGGATACCAAATTTGGCCTTGGTATGGGGTTTGATTTTCAACTTGTCCAACCAAAACATGTTAGACACCTTATGCTTGGCTTGTATAGATTTGGTTTTCTTGTCAAATCATAGTGGGTCATCTGGAGATTCAAAAACATCTTCAGGAACAAAGCCATTTACATCATTTGACATCTGCACATAATTCCAACACACTCCATGCATATGGTTTAGGAAATTGGGTTTTTGGGTTTTCAATAATTTTCAAGGTCCCATATTTAGTTTTAAACTTCAATTGAATTTTAGGAATAAGTTTAGGAATTTTGAATTGGTAATGATTTTTCAAAAATAAATCAACAATCCAAATGGCTAGCCATAATATTCTCCCAGGAATAGAAGGACCATTTCCCTCCTTCACCAAATCAACATGAAGAAAATGAACTTCAATAGTTGTTGTTGCCAATAATGACATAGTTTGCACCACTTATAGTGTCCATTAAAACACCACAAGAAAAAAGGAGAGCTTTCCTCCCAGGTTGCTCAAAATAAAAAAATATCCATCACAGCTTAGCAAACTATCGCTAACGATAGTTTGTGTTTAGCTCCAACAAACCATTATACAGTGAAAATAAGTTTAAAATTTCAGAGGTTTTTGTGGTTTTGTTGTGCCAAACATATATAGAAAAGGTAGGGAAAGCTTTGCTTCTCCCAGTGCTTAGTGTGATGAACATACTCAAAGAAAAAAAGGGGGGGAGTAAAGCTTCCTTTAGTGGTTGTTATGAAGAAGATGAACACGAGAGAAGAGGGGAACAAAGTTCTTTCCGATGGTTATTATGAAGAAAACAACCAAAAAATAAAGGTGGGAACTTTGTTCCCCCTAATGGTTGTTGTGAAGAATGTGAAGAAGACAGACAAGAGAAAAAGCTCCCCTTGGTGGTTGTTGTGAAGAAGATGGACATGAGAACTTTGTTCCCCCTTAATGGATGTTGTGAAGAAAATGACCCAAAAAAAAGGGGGAATTTTTCTTCCCTTTGGTGGCTGTTATGAAAAAAACGGCCAAAAGAAAAAGGCGGGAGTAAAATTCCTTCTAGTAGTTGCTATGAAGAAGAAAAACATGAAAAAAAAGGGAAGCAAAGCTCCCTTGGTAGTTGCTGTGAAGAAGATGGACACGAGAAAAAGGGGGAGCATAGTTCAATCCAATGGTTGTTGTGAAGAAGACAAATAGGAGAAAAAGTTTGTTCTCCCTAGTGGTTGTTGTGAAGAAGATGGACACGAGAAAAGGGGGGAGCATAGTTCAATCCGATGGTTGTTGTGAAGAAGACAAATAGGAGAAAAAGTTTGTTCCCCCTGGTGGTTGTTGTGAAGAATACGAACATGAGAAAAGCTCCCCTTGGGTGGTTGACATGAAAAAAACAACCCAAAAAAAAAAGGATGGAGCAAAGCTCCCCTTAGTGGTTGTTATGAAGAAGATGGACACAAAAGAAAGGGGGAAGCAAAGCTTTCCTTTTGATGGCTACTATGGAAACAACAACCAAAAAAAAGGGGGGGAACAAAGCTCCCCTCAGTGGCTGGAATGAACAAGAAAACGAACATGAGAGAAAGACGGAGCAAACCTCTCCCCAATAATTATTTTGAAGAAGACAAACATGAGAGAAGGAGGAAATAAAGTTCCCCCCACTGACAGTTGTTGTGAAAATAAGGACCAAAATAAAAGGAGGGAGCAAAGCTCTCTTGCAATGGCTATTAAGAAGAAGACAGACATGAGAGGTGGTTGTTGTGAAAAAGACAAATAGGAAAGAAGGGGGGAACAAAGACAACATACGAATAGGAAAGAAAGGGGGGAGCAAAGTTCTCACTGATGGCTGTTGTGAATAAAACAACCAAAAAAGAAGAAGGATAAGAACTCCCCTTGGTGGCTACTATGAAAAAGATACACATGAGAGAAAAGTGGAACAAAGTTTCTTTGGTGGTTGTTGTGAAGAAGATAGATAGCTTTGCTCCTCACTTTATGGTCGCGACGAATATACAAATAGAAAAAAAGGGGGGGAGCTTTGCTCCTCCCTCAAGTTGTTGTAACCAATATACACAAATAGAAAAAAACATTCCCCCTAGTGGTTGACGTGAAGAAGATGACCATGAAAAAGAAGAGGGAGCTTTGTTCCCCTTATTTGTGGTTGAAACTAGTATACATAGAGAAAAAAAGGAGCAAGCGAAGCTCCCCACAATGGCTTGTGTTTACAAATGAGGTAAAAAAAGGGTTATTGTAGTATTTTTTACGTACCTTGGCTGTCAACAACGATGGCTTCGTCTTTAAGCACCTTCGTGAATAAGCAATGCTAACAAAGACAAACTAGGACCAATAATTCCCCTTATCAAGCTCAAGGGGATAACTAGGCTAATTTTCCATGAAATATATTTTATTAGAAAATTTGAAATTCTTAGTCAATAATTGTTTTTCTAAACATATTTTGTTGAAAGAAAAATTAGAAAAATTTCTTGATGTTGAGTTGAATTTTTCAAGATCTTATTCAATAAACATGTTTTACTCATTGACCTAGATTAGAAAACATGTCAAACTATTGTATTCTTCAACAAGAAATTTCTACCTTGCAATTTTTTCAAGTTTTTCAAATGCAACAAGGATAAAAATGTTGTGAAGAAAAATAAATTTTGGAACCTCTCAAGGTCAAGCTTTGTGTAAACTTTTCAAGCTTTAAAAAAAAAGAAAAGATTATTGCTAGGGATAGTTTTGTTTGCCAATGGGAAAAACATAGGTCTAGGATATTTACATGTATATTGTTATCATCATTTGTAAGAACCAAGTTGTCTTTCTTTTCATCACTGTCCTCATCCTCCACGTTAGTATTTGTAATCGTCTTCTCCTTAGCCTCTTTCCTAATAGTATACATGCTTTCTTGAACAATGTCTTGTGCCACCATTGTTTTTGGGATTGAATCCAATGGTAAATCTTTCATAATGCTTTTGACAATAACAATTTTCTCTTTCAATAATTTCAAAAGCTTTCCCTTTAGTGCCATTGAACTACTTGATCTTCTTTGTTTTGCATGTGTCCAATTGTGCCCTTGTTTCCTCCTCCTCCCCCTTGGTATTTGGTTGTCCATTGCCTTAGGGTTCTACATCTAAAATCATTTTTTCAAGTTTCACTTAGGTTTTCAAAATGGGGAGTTATGACCCTTGTGTATGTCCATTCAAAATTTGTAGATAATATTTTTTAGTGACAAATGTGATTAAGGTTTTGAAGTATTTACTAACTATTGTTATTTGATAACTATTATGTGTCAAGGATTCATTTAATCAATTTTCAACTTTGTTTAATCATCAAAACATTCTATTATGATAGTTACAAATAATCTGTTATATTGTACACTAATTTTATTTCATCCACAAGTTGGTGTAATTTTCTTTGTATTATTCCAAATACATAATATAGTTGTGAAGTTGAAAAAATTTACATTTCATTTACCCATTCATTACCAAATATTGATGACATTTGAAATTTCACAAAAAAATCATAAAAATATAAATCAACTATTATTTGAGGAGTAAAATTTAAAAGGAAAAATAATTATATTTTGTATGTTATTATTAGACATGGTGCAAGACTTGAAATCATTTGGGCACATTGTGGACGACAATATATTTCATATCTTTGATTTAGATTATTGATTTTAGACTTGGGTGCTTCTTTTCCCCAATGACGTTCTTTGTAATGTTGAACAAACTAGGGATATATAAGGGATGGTTTTGTCATAACATTTGATATTTGGTTGATTTTGAAGGGAATTAAAAACAAATAATAAGTGTGATTGCATCAGTGGTTTGTTTGTTTTTATCTTCCCACCTACATATGTTTCGAGTACCAAAAAATAAGGGATTGATTGTGTGTCATCAATAGGCTGGTTGTTGTGCCCAACCATCTAAATGCAACATGAGTGCTTGCAACTTTAGTTTATTTAGTAGAGTTATCATCCACATAAATATGGAAGATAATTGAACCTTTGATGTTAGTTGTTCCATGGTGTGTACACTCATTTTTGTTGAACAAAATAAGTTATTATGCACATGCATTAAATATGGATGTTAGTGGGAGTTCATATGGTTCAATTTGTGCAAATGGTCATCAATTTCAAAGTCCATTCATATGGGCTTCAACTCATAACTATTGTACAAATTACATGCCCATAACACAAAATACATGATTATTGATGAACCTTTATGTTTGATACTTGTACTAAATTTAACCTTATGGTTTTATGGGATATACTAAATAGTTTGTTTCATGCATTTAGGGTTTATGGTTTAAGGTTAATTTTAAGGATGTTGGCACATTACTAAGGTCAACAATGTAACCAATTCCCAAATAATAATGGGATTTAGTTGCATAATATCTTAATTGCATTTCCTCCAATGGTGGGGTAGATGATTTATCATATGGCCATTAACATTCCACTACCCCCAAGATTTTTTGTTTAGTAAGGGTCTTTTTTTCAAACATTGGATAGATTCTCTTTTGGTTGTGTGCCAACATGCATATGTTAAAAAAAAAAACTCATGTGTTGATTTCCATTATGTGTCATTGATTGATGAAATCATGCACCTTATCTAATGCACTTGGTTGGTTTAGTGACTATTTCACAACCCTGATCTTAGAATAATCAACTATAATTCTTTAATGTTTATCAATGCATTTAGGTTCTTTTTTAGAACATTTCATCATATTTCAATTTTTTTTTCTTTTAGTGTTAAATTGTGTGACTTCATGCATCTAATCTTTCTTACACAATGGAAACTTTGTTACTTTCCCTCCTTTTTGTACAATCTGCTAATTTAACAGATTTTGCTAGTATCCCTTTGTTGGCCATTTTTATACTATTCTAGAGTTAGCACTAGCCATTGATTTTTTTTGAAGGTGGGCACAATCTTCATAGACGAAAATTTCTCTTAAAAAGGTTTTAGTGCAATTCATTGTTTAAGTTTCTTCAATGGTTTGTCCATTTTCCTACTGAAGCCAAACCTAGATTCTTCATTCATAATCACTGGTCATTCAAATCATGATCCTTCTACCTTCCCACTAAATAGTTTTCCAAATTGAGGTTTTTACATTTTGGAAGCATTATACCAAATGAAAAGGGTTGACAAAAGTCATTAGATATGGAATATTCTTGTCACGATCTTCCACAATGCCCACCTTCAACTATCTCATTACAAACCCTCCATGTGAGGTTAGTTTCCTTACTCCCTTCTTTGTTTGCCTTGTCAAAATTTAGTTCCACATGAAGGTTTACAAAATTGGACCTAAAGTAGTTTGAGATACAAAAAGTCCAAGTCCTCCCAAGAGGATATGATGGCAAGATTGTTTTTGAACTTCCTACAATGCAAGGTGGTGGTCCCTCCTCTAGTTGGGTGGATGGTATGGATTTGAAATTTGATGGTCATCCTTGGTGTAAGAACAATAACATTAGTATGAATAACCTCCCTGTTGGTGTGAAATGTCGAAAGGTCCTTTGTGTTGGAAATCTTATTTGTGCCAATGAAACATGTGCATACAAGGTCAAGTATGGGGTCCAAAATAGTATTGGAAAGGACACACAACCAAACCATTCTTGCTTGATTTTATAGTTCTAGATGAAACATACACATGCATCTTTTGCAAAAACATGGCATTTTGTGAGTCTAGGTGTGGTGCATGTATGTTTGATTATTGTTATTGGTCATCTTCCTTCCTCAAGGTATAGTTGTTTTGTTGTGCATGTTGGTTTACATAACCATCTTAGTGCCAATGGATAGAATCGAGAGGTTTTGGATAGGATGAACCAATCAATAAAAACATATTTAGAGGAGAATCCATCTGCTTCCTCAAAGGCCATTTTTTGCAGACTTGTTCAACAAGAGTTTTTGTAATTGTTTGTGAGGAAAAACCCTGTCATGGATGGAGAGATGCTACAAGGTGATGCTTTGTTGGAGGTGTTGGAAATAGTCTTTCATTTGTCTAATGAAAACAAGGTTAGACATTGTGTTTACACTCAGAGGACCTCAAAAATAGAGCGGTCGATATTACATATCAAATGCAATAGTGCATATAGCTACATACAAAGAAGTTGTTTTCTAGGATAATCATTTGACAAGCCTTACTTGTTCAAAATGTCCACACATGGTTTTGGAAATGGGGTGGAATTGGTGAAAATAATGATAAAAGGAGATTTAAAAACTTCTTGGGTGATGTTTGATCACTTCAAGAGAGTGCATGATTGGACAACATGTGTATGATCCTTTTTGTTGTCGTTTATTGACCGTTACTTTGTGTGAAATGAAAGCAAAAGACCTTGAGTCCTAGAGCTTGTTTTGGACATGCTTGAATGAACAAGTGATGTGAGTGGCTTACCTAAGACTAATTTCCATGGGTTTATGGCTAATGTTACAATTATGAATTATAATGTTATTTGTAAAGTGTATGGTGGTGACCCAAATGTGCCCTTGGAGGGCAAAAAACATACATGCTTCTACCATTGGGAGGAAAGTTTGTGAATCCACACCAAAAAATTAATGTTTCTTACTTTTCAAGATCACATCACTAGTAGAAATATTGTCGCATGCGATTGTCATTTGCAACTAAATTGGTTGTAGTAACAAATGACAAGTCGCATGCGATGGATTAAGTATTTTTTCATCGAATACGTATATGGTCATTGTATAATGTATACATGAACAATCTTGTAACTAAAATTACAACTATATTGGTGATCGGTTGCATTTTGCCACTTGGCACCCACTTAGACCTACACCAAATGGCACCTGTATAGTTTACATGGCACATATGTTTAAACATAGGCCAAATTGCTTCTAGGTCTAGACATATGCCATGTGACATTTAACTTATGTGGTGCTTAGGTTGAGACATATGCCACGTGGCACTTAACTTACATGGCACCTAACTTTAAAAATATGCCACATGGCACTTAGTTTGCATGGCACCTAAGTTCAAACATATGTCACGTGACATGTTTTTAAACCTAGGTGCCACGTAAATTAAATGCCACATGGCACCTAGCTTATTTAAATCTACACATATGCCATGTGGCACTTAGGTGTAAACATATGCCATGTGCCATTTTAAAGCCTAATTTAGGTGATCACCTAGGCTAGGTCTAGACCTATGCCATTTAGGTTAGGCCTAGGCTTAAACCACATCGCATCTACTAAAAATACCATATTTTTTTTTGGGTTTAATTAAGGTTGAGCCTTTTGAATTGGCTCATCCCAAAATGCAATTGCATTTTAATTTGTACATTGTGTTCCTAAGGCCCTTCTTTATGTAGCCAATAAAATTAAAATGAGAGTTAAAACATATGGGATTAATTTTATAGTTGCAACATAATTGCAATTAGTCATGCAATTGTTTGGGCTATTAGTGATTACCTAGTTTATTAATTAATAAATTTTATATTGTGGCACTTAGTCTAATCATGTTGCCATGTGGCGTGGAAAAAAAAAATTAATTTGGTGCCACATGGCATGGCTTAAGCCTTGTCTAATTACTATATGGCATGTCCTAGACCTAACATATGTGTGATGCAACATGATAAGGCTTAGCCTAGGTGCCATATATCATGGTTAGGTTTAACATATGTGCCACATGGCATGGCATACACATAGTTTAAATGCCACGTGGCATGGATAAGTTTAGGCTTGGTGCCACGTGGCATGGATAAGTTTAGGCTTGGTGCCACGTGGCATGGCATAAGCCTAACCCATTTATTATGTGGCATGGCTTAGGTTTAACATATGTGCCATGTGGCATGTCCTATCCTAACTTAACTCGGGTGCCACATGGCATGTCCTAGCCTAGTTTGGGTGTCATGTGGCATGTTTTAGCTTAGCCTAGGTGCCACATGGCAGGTTTAAGTTAGGCTAGGTGCCATGTGGCATGTCTTATGCCATGCTTAAATGCCATGTGGGATGGCTTAGACCTATCCTATGTGCCACATGGTGTGGTCTAAGCCTAACATATGTGGCATGTCCTATGCCTTGCATAGATGACACGTGGCATGCCTTAGCATATGTGCCATGTGGCCTGTCACAGCCTAGGCTAAGTACCACATGTCATGGTTTAGGCTTAACATAAGTGCCATGTGGCATGGCCTAGGTTTATATATATATATAGGTATGTCTTTGCTAGGTAGCCTAAATACCTTATACAATTAACATGCGACTATTTTGGTTACATTTACAACTAAATGTATATACAATGTTATAAAAAATACAAAAACATTGTAAAAAATAACACAATTTAAAAATGCAATAAATCATAGTTGCAACTTAATTGAAAAAAATACCAAACTTTATCCAAATTTGAAAAGTAGTTGCATAGGCAACCATTTGTAGTCACATGCGACATTTGGTTGCATGTAATTGCACAAGGATGGGTTACAAACAACAAGATTTCTAGTAATGCATTGATATTTATAGGTAATGGGTATAATCCCCAATTATGAAGGAATTTGAGATGAACTGTGCAAGGATTGAAACTTGGTGGAATGATTCGAGGGCAACAATTCATACCAGTGTTCCTAAACTTCAATAATGGTAATGATAATGGGTTAAAAAGTCAACACGTTTGGCATACTACCTTTGGAATGAACTTGAATTTAAGGAAGAAGCTTTTGTGCCAACAACCAAAATCTTGCTAACAGTGTCCATTCCTCCATGTCTGTTGGAAATAATTATGAGAAATTATGTCCGTTAAAACCACACTACCCTACAACTAAAATTCAAAAAACAACTCACATACAACTATTGTGTAACTATCTCTTGGGTATTACAACTAATGTGTAATTATCCCCCTAGGAATATGGTTTATTAATAAATGAATTATGATGTCAAAAAATTAGTTAGTTGTATTATAGTTGCAAGTGAATTAAAAATGGGTTTTCTATATGGTAATTTATACACATTATACATACATATGTAGTCAACCATGTTTGACTTTTTCAAGAATTACATTGTAATTGCATGTGGCAACTATTTTAGAATTATTGTAAATGTGTTACTAAAGTAACAACTATGTTGCAATTAATGTACAATGTACATACATGTGATCATGCCACATGTTCACAATTCTACCGCCCATTATGGAATACATTTGCGACTAGTTTTTGATTATGATTCCCATTGATACAATTAGTACATCCACTAGTGTGCCATTATTAAAGTATTACAGTTCAATTATGTTATCATGACTATAATACAATTACTTATAATTAACGTAATAATAATACATATTCATCAATTATTCATATCTTCATCATATGTGTTTCATTTTAAATGATTTAAAATGTTATGGGAATGAGACCTCAAGTTCTAGAAGTCATCTTTGAAGTGTAAAAGAAAAGGAGTGATGAAAAAATAATAAGAAGAAAAATAAATTTTCCAACTTACAAAACACATTTTTTCCCATTTTTTTCTTCTTTCGACCCTTCCAACTTTCAAACCCCATAACTTTCTTATTTCTTATTCATTTAAAACAATTTATAGTGTTATAGAAATGCCACCTAAAGTTCTAGAAATCATCTTTACATTCTAATAGCAATAAAAAAACATACAAGGATTTTTTTTGGGTGTTTGGGAACTAGCCTTTGTAGTGTTGGGTGGTTTGTTTTTTTTTTGAGTTCTTGACCCCCTTTACTTTGGGGGGTTGTAACTTTTTCAATTCTATTCCATTTTCAACGATTTTTAATGTGCTAGATGTGCCAATAAGAGGGGTTCAAGTTTTTTTTGGACACCAAAAACAATGGAACCCTCCCTTTGAATCAAATCCACCCTGAACGTTTAAATGTTATAGTTGCAACTCAATTACAACTCAATTTGCAATTAAGGAACAACTAAAAGATTTAACCCATATGTTTTGTCTTCAAATCCCATGTTACAAACTATATAAAGAAGGAGCTTGTTCTTTTATATTTTCACATTAAAATACAAATGTCATTTTGGGATGAGCTCAAAAAAACTTAACCTAAAAGCAAAACTTAAAAAATAAAATGTCATGGCTATTTTTTAGGTCATTTAGTCTTGTGTTTTCCTATTTATTTACCTGCGTAGATAAATAAATAGGTCCTATGTACTTATGTAGGTAGGTCCTAGGTGAATATATAAATATGTAGGTTTTTAAACCTACCAACTTACCTACTAATGGTTATGTATGACTTACCTAAATAATAAAATATATGTTTATATTTTCCAAAATACACCTAAATATGCCATGTGGCAATTTAAATTTTTTTGCCACATGTCATAATATCGAACCATCATTAACAATCATAGTGAACGATGGAGATCAATATTTGGAATTTTTTTTTTTCCAAAAATTTCCATTTTGCCATGTGTTACATGTTAATAGATGAGTGAAAATTATTGATGTCAACATGACATTATGTGTGCAGTTATAATGGAGTTGCATAATAGTTGAAAATTAGTTGTTTTGAGAGTGATGCACCCCTAAGCTCTTTGATAGATTCAACTACGAATTTAAGGTGATTACAATGAAAGGATGAGGAGTTGGGGTACACTCCTTACCTCGTAGCACTTCAGGGGTAGTAGGGCGTGCTAGAGTTTCAGGATGGGGATTAGGACGAGTGAAAAGCACGTCAATTATTCACACAGACTTACACAAACCAAACAAGTTGGTTAATGCATAGTTGGAGCACTTTGGTGCACGGATGAGCCATGGGCAAACATGGACTCACAAAACTCACCACGGTTTGGAGTTGGAAGAAGCCACCACCTTCCCCCTTATAATATTTTCTATGCTTGACCACAGGGCTTGCACCCAAATGTCATTTTGTCTCAAGACTCCCAACTTGGGACTCCCATAATTATGACTTTTGCGACTTTGGAGGTCGAGAGTTTTCCAATGGTATGTGGTGCGCCATCTACACACAAGCAAATCAGGGAGATTCCTTACTTTAGTGGTGACCATAACTTATGTTTTAAGTACCCAAATGGATCATGTGAGCCCATATTAGACATCTATGCTTCAAGATCTTTCAAATGGTATAACTAACTTTTCAATCCAATGAGTCTTGACCCTTATGATTGCCCTTTGAAAATTCAGGAGTCCATCGGGACTCCAACTCCCAAAGTGGGAGCCCACTTGGGAGTGTGCGGGTTCATTCCCTCCCACTTTCCTACACTCCCGGGAGCATGAAATGTGACTCCTGGGCTTCATTCTTAACACGCACCTTTGTAAGCCCTTGCCTTAGTCACGAGCCCAAGGTTAAGGTTGCAACATAGAGAACTATAATGAGTTGCACCGTATATACAGTGAGTTACAATTTTGCAATTCATGCAACTTGTTTATTAGCACTCATGATGTTCAAATACAATGAGTTGTAAATGTCCTTTACAATTCAAAAATTGAATTGCAAGACTAGTTGCAAAACCTCCTTTTTTTTCATAGTGAATGGTTACAAGGTGAAAATAGACTTATACATCGCTACTATGGATGACATGGTGAGGTTTTTGTTGCAACAACAATTTTATCATATGTTTTTGTCTAATAGTAAAGTAGGTATAAAATCTACTGATGTCAATTTGCTTTTGCATGTGGCTTCCTATTCACCAAACTTATGGTAGTTTGTAATGTTGTTTTTGGTTCCCCATTGCATTCAAGAGGAATTGGTTTAGAGGGAGAAACACGTTCAATGTTTGTGAAAAGAAAGTTGGATGGGAATTCACATAGGCCTAACAAAGGCATTTACATAATGAACATACCCATGACAAATTGGCCACCTCCATCCAAACATCAAAGTTTGGATCCCTTGTGCATTCCATTCTTAATTCCACAACCCAATTTTGGTGACACCAATCATAACACCTTGTATGAAGAAACTCCCACCAATGCAACACCTTCGAGGTCCCTTCATGTTCCCATGACTCTACTTGGAGTGGTGACTCAATTTGGAGTTACAATGGTGGAGAATTACGTTCCACCAGACCATTGACATCTTCAAAGGACAACTAATACAACAAGAATCATTTGTTGTGTTGTTGCTTACGCAAATGGTGCAACTTGATGTTCAACATTCATAAAACGCCCTTGTTTCCTTGGACAACTTTACAATTGACACCATCCCCAAGGCCTCAAAAAACTTTTCTAGTTTTGTTATGGTAATATGGCCCATTGTGCTAGTGGAATTGTACAAAATTTGAACCATAAAAACCCCCTCTTTTCAATGTTTGGCTTGTTAACCCAAGCACAAATATTACTCAATGTGAGGGCGATGTATTGGGTCGAATAGGTTTTGTTCTTGTTCATGGCACACTTCATGTTACACCAACAATTGAGTGCAATGAATTGCGTATTCTTCCAAGAGTTGCCCCTAGTGTTAGGAATGGATGCAAAATTCGTGTGAAAGAATGTTTACCAGCAAACATGTCTAGGATGAAAGATGTTGTGACATTGGATGCCAAGGTTGTGAACATCACTTTCACACCTCAAGGACATACATACATCTATGAACTATTGGTTAATGATTCAATTGAGAACAACCTACCATGCACCTACTTTGTCACAATTGTGTTTTCCCAAGTTGTCTTTGTTCATATTTTGTTTCCAATGCAACAAGTTCTAGACATAGTTACTTTCTTTCTTGTAAGCACATGTATTACATCTATAATGTGTGTTTGAATTTGGTAGGAGACATTCGTACACAACAACCATCATTGAGTTGAAACGATGTAGAAAACATTTTGAAGCAAGATCCTTTTGAACCTTTTTGTGCTACTTGATTACATATTTTGGGAATATAATTTCCAATTCATAGTTTGGAATTTTCCAATGTTAGCAAATGTTCACAGATTTTTAGTTTTTGATTGGTTCTTTTGTAATCTTGTCATGAATAAAAAGCATGTTTACATATTGCCTACTTATGTGTTATTGCCCATTTCTTGTGTTGATTTATGTCGAAACATTGTAACTTGTTGACAATAGTTCAAAGATTGTACATATTAGCTAATGGATAACAATTGTTGGAAAACAAAACAATGGTTTCTTTTATTGTTCTTTTGATTTTATGTTTCGATTTTTCATGTATATTGCATGTTCATGCAATCATTATTTTTGAACTCTTTTGGTTGGATGTATATCATCTAGGATAAAAGGATGAATTCATCCAAGGATGCAAGATATTGATGAACATTTGATGACATCCAAATGGATGGATGTCATTCATCCATTCTTCAAATGTATTTGTCTATATAATATGTATGTATTGTGGTACAAATTATGTATAATATTCACTTTGAAGTTCATGAAAGTCATCCAATCTAAGATATATTTCATTTGTGGTATTAGTCTACTTTGACATACTATTGGGGGTGCACTTTATGTAAGCGCACTCCCAACAACAATCCCCTTCATGGTCTCATGAGAGAGCACCCTCCATGTGGGAACTCCAAAGAAGGATGATTGTTTGTTAAATTTAGAGTGTTTTGGTGAAAGGCAGTAGATGGGTAGAGTCTTCCTTTGTCAAATTGATGAACAAGGTCATGTTGACTATGGGGCGTGTGAGCATGCGTGTTAAGATTTATGGGTTATGTGTCAATTGATGAATTGATGTTCTTGTTAAATTGTTTCTCCTCCAAATGTTGTGTGTCTAAATTTTTTTGGGATTGGGTATTCTTTTATCTTTTGTGTGGGTGTAGAAAATTCATTCTCTTTAAATGGGCTTTTGTGGTTTATCATTATTGAAAAAAACTTGAGATGGCCAATTGTGCTCACGAGAGTGAGATTAGAGTGACTTGACCTCTAGAGACTTGTAGTTTCATTTTAGGTTGTCCTATAGAAAGTAGAAATTGTTGTAGATTTCTATCCATGGACAATGTATCACCTGAAGAAGGTGGATGCCACCAAATGTATGTGGGTGCTCTACTTTGTTGAATTGACATACATGGCTTCTATGTGTGTGCCCTTGTTTTTATGTTACAATACACCATTGGTTTCTTCTATGTTGAAGGTACCCAACTTTGTAATTTTGACCAACTGCATTGTTACATGAATTTTGACTCAAACCAAATTCCTTTCATACATTATTTTAACATGCACATACATGAGCCTTTGTTTGATAAAAGGTGAATATTAATTACCTACACACCCCTCACATAACCATGAAAACCACATGCATCCAAGTATTGTAAAAAATGTTTTGTTTTTTTGCGATTTTTTCGGATGAACTAAAATAATTAATTATAATGCTAAAATTACTTAAAATTTCATGTTCCTTTATTATAAAATTATACTCATTTTCAAACAAAAAACTATAAATGAATTTACAATCAAGTGAAAAAAAAAAAAAAAAATTAATATTTCAAATTTTTAATCCTTTTAATT
>Ga0116227_10008337_pt1 | contig 19634 bp, 15 predicted proteins | sample S1TSphgellanicum_FD_89693 | JGI IMG/M metagenome (GOLD analysis project Ga0116227, IMG submission 89693) | Host-associated microbial communities from peat moss isolated from Minnesota, USA - S1T2_Fb - Sphagnum magellanicum MG | ecosystem: Host-associated > Plants > Peat moss > Unclassified... | reverse complement strand
GGGTATATGCCGCTACCAAAAGAGTCTTGGTTAAGGTACATGAAGTTCTCAAAATCTGGAAAATTAGGAACAAAAAGATCATCCACAAACCTACGAACCAAGGACAAACTATGAAGCACAACAACACCATTCATATTCAAAACCAAGTTCAAGATGAATCTTCAGCTAACAACTGGGAATCCACTTGTACCCACAGTCTCCAACATGCCATACAAACAGAGCACAGGCAAACATCATCCAATTATTCAGTCAGGTACAAAGCAGATGGGTGTACACCTGAACCCTAGACCCTAAACCCTAAACCTCAGCAAACAAGGGGCGCAGGCTGGACAATTTGCAAATGAAGGAATTACCTTAGATGGGAGCTTTGACAGGTGGTTGCCATCTGTTTGACATGAGTCAACTGTGGAAAGGTCCCATTTAGAGGGGCTGTATGTAGTCCTAGCTGACAACTGATCATGTTTATAAGTTCGTTCTTGCTTGGACAACATCTCATTCATCCTGTGCATGTCACGTCTTTCGCTTTGCCTGTTGACCTCCCCATCATAATGTATTACATCACTATCTTGAGCTCTCCTGCTATCCCACCCTCCATAGTGATTGCCACTAGCCCCATTTCGAGCTGCCACAAGCATTGAGATGCTGGACAAGTCGGCAGGTTGTTGGGGATATGCTGCTTGAGAAAACTCAGTGACTGTCATTGACTTTGTCGGCCGTGAAAGTGGACGTGATGGAGCCATATACATATCCTCCCCTTTGTGCTTCTTCTTCTTCCATGAATTGCCAGCCAGACTTGCATTGGGTACCAGCTCTGCTCCAGATTGGGATGAAATGGATGGTACAGTGTATGAATGGATTGCTTGACCAGGTGATATGCCTTTCACCTCTGGAAATGGCTGCCTTGCTACTGGAGGATGCCTAGAAAATGCAACAGTTCCATCCTTCTGCAGAGGTGGAAATTTCTCGCTCTTACTTTTTGTAGCTGCTTGCGGATTCATGCGTCGTTTCTAGGTTGGCAAATCACAGACCCGCTCAGTGAGTTACTGAATAGTCACCTGCTGGTCCCCTCTAAAAGAACAAGGTAGATAGCTTTGGTACTTGCAAACATTGATGTGGCTAGGAGCCTCTTCCCTATATGGTGTAGGTACTGTCTCCTATACAGGCTCTGTAAGGTTATTCATCTCAGTATTTCTAAACCCACGATGCATAACTTCACAATACATCCCAACACCCAAGTACAAAAGTAGTTGCATACAAAAGAAGCCCTGTAGTTTTCACAGCTACTACAGATGAATGGAAAGGAAACTCACATGCAAGGTGATAGCCAGTTCTGCATTTGCATCTGGGGCACCAATTGCCTGACTTGTGCCATCTTGGGTACCAGGTTGATTAGAAGCATCAGAACCTCGCACTCGTCCACCAGCTGGTCTTTTCCTGCAATTTAAAGAGAGGAGAGATGTACATTTACTTGTAAGCAGCTCCATCCAGTGCCATCCAGAACAATGCCGATTTGGAATTTGTCACATTGTAAGCAAAGACCAACATTATGTCAAGCAATATCCCATCTGGTGCATACAATTTGACAAGCTACAGTCAAACACATGGTTGCCTGGCCATTGCATACAGTCACTTGTGGAGGTAAACATACCTGCGTCCCTCATCATCCTGAAACTTGGTATCAAACTCCTCGCTGGGAGGATAATGGGGTAAGCTTGATGGGTCGCATGGCAGTGGCTTTGTATTGAAAAACTGCCAAGCATTCCAAACAATACTTTAGTTTCACACCTACTTATGCATATCCACAGAGACTATATCCTTAGGAGACATTGCATGGGAATTGAGATATGTGCGACTGCTTGAGACAAAGAATGCACTTACATCACTTTTTAAAGCTTCTGCTGCACTCCCACGATCAGCTGGTTCAATAGCAAGGAGGGTATCAAGCAAGGCCAACGATGAACTGGGAAACTCTTTAAAAGTATCCATGATGCATCGCTTGTAAGGTTGCTGAGGTTTAAAAATGGTTGCATATGGCAACTTTGATTTTATCCAATACTCTTCTGATGGAGAACCACATAGTTTAAATATCTTGTGCAGCTGTTCTACCTGCCCAAAAGGGACACAAAGTTGCTTGTTTTAGACCAAGTAGGAGGAGCTGACAAGGTCCCAAAATGCTGTGCTTGCAAACCATATAAACCAGAACATGGGTCATGTTTCAAACACCACCAGCAACAATGGGGCAACCAGTTGGACAAACATTGACCATGAGCAAGATTATCTGTATCAAACCTCAGTACGACCTGGCATGATTGACTTTCCAGCTAGCAGCTCAGCCAAAATGCACCCTGTACTCCACAGGTCTACTCCTACACCATACTCTGTGGCACCAAGTAACAGTTCTGGAGCTCGGTACCACAATGTAACAACACGGCTAGTGAGTTGTTGTTTCTGATGGGGATTGAAGAAGGTGGCAAGCCCAAAATTAGCAATTTTCAATATGCCTTCATTATCTAACAGCAGGTTTGAGCCTTTAATGTCCCGATGGAGAACTCCGTGTTGGTGACAATGATCCAAACCCCGTAGCAGCTGCTGTAAATAGCACTTCACCTGTCAAAACCCATTAAACCCTAGTGCACTTCTATTTAGTAATTTGAAGCTGATTCAGCACACAACAAGCCAGATATCTGCACAGAAGTTGGCACCCCTGGAAATGAGTATGAATGGACACAAATATTAAGGGCCTCTCAGCATCAGCATAGCAACAACTCCTACTAAGTAGAGAAAAAAGTACCTGTGCTTCTGTGAACATGATCGCAGGACAAGCAGCAAGACCAGCAAGGTCATGTTCCATGTACTCAAAGACAAGATAGAGACTGCATGACATCCGAGAGGTCACCAAGCCCTCCAGCTTCACCACATTCGGATGATCCAATCGCCGTAGTATCTGAATTTCCCGAGCCATGAAGCGCACACTTTCCGGTTCTAGGGTATCAAACCGCACCTTTTTCAGAGCCACAATTTTGCCTGTCTCCAGATCACGAGCCTTGTACACATTGCTGTGTGTTCCTTGACCAATCTGGAACATTTCCAAACTTGATTGTCAATACAAGGGTAGTAGGGGGTGGGTGGCTTACAGGCGGCTTCAAATTGTGCCTCACAAAGATTGATTCTCACAGAAACCCATCACAGAAACCCAGTTCAAGAATGCTTAGAATCATACAGACATCTACACTGGTCATCAACAGACCTCACAGGGGAGGGATGATGATGCTGAAACAAAAGCAACCCATTCCCTTGCAACCTATGCTCTACAGACTTACTTTGTCGAGTTTCTCAAATGATGCAGCATGGCGAGGAATCCAACCCTTGAGAGCCTCTCCAGCCACAGCAGACAACCAGCCAGGCCATCCTGCCGCAACTTGTTCAGCCTCTGCGTTCTTTGTTGGGATGTGACTCAATCTCACACCGCCACCACCAGCTGCCTCCTCTTCCTCCTCCTCCTCCTCCTCCTCTGCTGCTTGCTCTCTCTTTCTCCTAGACTGCCCTACTACGTCTACTACTAGTTCCTCCTCCTCCTCCTCCGACACAGCTTGGGAGTTGATGACATTTTTTTTAGTCCTGAGTTTCACCGGATCCTTGTTGTCTTTTCCTCCGGTGGCTACAAGAATTGCAGCATCCGCGGTCTCTACTTTAGCACTTGTACTCGGTCGTCGTCGCCTCACCACTCCTCCAGCTGCGGAGACCTTCTCTTCCTTGTAGCTTTCTAAGCCCTGGTGCAGCACCCTCTGCTTGGTACAAGCACAACCCATGGTCTCTGTACTACTACCCCAGAACACCACCCACTCCAACCACGATCTGAGCCGGGAGCTCGAAACCCAAACCCCCGGAGTTTTCACCACACTAGCAGCGTAGTCGTCCTACCACGACGCTCCTTATCGGTGCCCGTCTGTGTGAGATCTCTTGTTTCTCCGTCACCATTAAACCCCCACCTCTTTTCTTTCTTTCCCGAACAGCAGACAAAAGCTCGATCGCTCGACCACAGAACCAGCACTAGCGACAGAGTGACGACAGTCTCGACAACTGCAGCAGCAGCAGCAGCAGCAGATGGGAACGTGAAAAAAATACATAACCGATGTCAGCGATGATAGCTCCCGCGAGCTTGCGACCCAACAAAAACTCCATGCAAGGTGGTGGTGATGGCGGTGGTGGTGGTGGTAGTGTTCTTCTTCGCCTCGCATTCCTCGTCGTCGCAGCAGACCCACTAACGGATGATGCAAATAGTGACGCAACAAGAGCGGCAGCAGCGGCAGCAGCTTGGCAGAGCTTCTTCTTCTTCTTCTTCTTTTGCTGCAACGAGAGTGTGGCCATTGTGGTGGTGAGCAGCAAGCAAAGAAGCCAGCAAGCAGAAGCAGAGAGACTCGCTTGGAGAAACACAACCAATTTCCCAAAGAAACAAAAGCAATCGCCCAAATCCAAAACTCAAAAACCCACCAAAGCCAAGAGAAGCTTGCCATGCGTATCCCTACACTTTCGCCAGGTACTTCTACCTATTACGTACTTTGGCTAATTTATTAATATTTATTATTAGTACCACCTTGGCAGCTTCGACACGAGTCTGTCGCATCGTGTTTTTTGCCTTCCTTATTAATTTCGTCAAATTGCGAAAATTAAATTAATTAATTTGGGGCTGCCACCCCTTCTTATATAGGCCCTTTTTTTTTTACCATTTTTTTTTAATTTTAAAGAAAAGCATTCCCTTAAAAAAGCAAGGGTTTTGGACTAGGTTTAGTTGGGGGCCGAAATAAAAGCTTGGGGTCAACTAGGAGCATTTTTGGCTTGTTGTTTGGCCCCCAAGTTACTAATAAATGCTACAACAATTGATGTCAGGTTATTAATAAATGCTAAAACATTGGCCCCCAAGGGTTGCAAATTGGCCTCCCAAATTTGATGGTATCCTTTTTTTTTTTCAGCCTTGGGGCCAATACAAGGCCTTAAAGTTCAGCATTTATTAGTAACTTTGGGCAGATTGAAAAGATTTTTTCTAGCTCAGCCTTGACTCCTAGTGTAAAGCCCTTGGGGGGGGGGGGTTTGATTTCAACTTTTGCACCAATAGGAATGCTTGATTTGGGTTGAACATTAAATCTTGGGGCCAACTTTGAGCATTTTGGGGTTGCAAATTGGCCCCAAGTTACTAATAAATGCTACAACAATTGATGTCAGGATATTATTAAATGCTAAAATATTGGCCCCAAGGGTTGCAAATTGGACAATATCCCTTTTTTTTTTTCAGCCTTGGGGCCAATACAAGGCCTTAAAGTTCAGCATTTATTAGTACTTATTAGGGGCAGATTGAAAAGTTTTTTTTTCTATTTCAGCCTTGACTCCTAGTGTAATGCTCTTGGGGCTGATTTCAACTTTTGCACCAATAGGATTGCTGGATTTTGGTTGAACATTGGCCCTGACTCCCAGTGTAAAGCGGGCCTTAGAAGGCATGCTCCTACAAGTCATCAAACAGTAGCAAGATTGCCCAAAAAAAAAAAAAAAAACATTTATTGTATTCCCTGCCATTTATTGTTAAATCTTTCTTGGGATGCTAGCCATTAAATCAATATCAACATTTTGAAAACAAAATTACTCATTTGTTGAATTATTTATTTTGAAATTCTCATTTTGATGAATAGAATATTTTAGGGAGATTCATTAATTTTCCTTCACAAATTTTTTTTTAATTTGGTGAAAAAAAACACCATTTCAAAAAAATTCAACATTTCTGAAAAAAAATAATGGAATTATTGTTGAAGCTTGCCAAGGTAGGAGGGCATTGCAAAAAAAATTGAACTCATGGGTCACAATGACACCTTGTGATGAACATTCCTCAAATTTTGCAAGCATTAAACAAGAGAAATGAATTAAATGTGAGACACTAAGCTTGACACAATTGCAAAACGGTGCCCAACATGAAAATTATTCTTAATTTTTTTCCTTTTATTGTAATTGAACTATGGTGAATGTTTTAGGGTAAACAAGCCCCTCACCAAACATCATTTGATAATTGAACATTCATCCAATGCAAACTAACCTTGGTTAATAGTCAGGGCTTTTTTGTCAATGTTTAAAAATGTGCTTGTCATCAAACGTCCCGTCATTAAAAAAAGATGTTTAGTGAATTTGGGTAACCCACACATAATGTTGTTTTTGTGTATAGTTATGGGTGTTAAAAAGTGATGGACTTAATAAATTTTGACTATTTGTGCTTACACATGTTCAATAATGGGAAAATATGGACATGAAAACTAGTTTTTCAAAGGCAAGGTTTGGTTTATGGGTAGGTTGGATTCATTTTCACAAAACATGAACACAAGATAAACAAAGAGAATGTTTGGTTTCAGAGGTTTGTTCGTCAAATTAACGAACATGCAAAATGCTCATAAATAAGTCTTAAATCCCTACAAGGATACAATGCATGAAGATTACCAAAGACATCAAATTTTGAATCTTCCAAAAAATTCATTATTAGTCCTCCAAAGATTTAATTCTCAAGATTCCTATTAAGCTTTTGCAATTTGCATTCCCTTTTAAGCAAAAACCCAACACTAAAACAAGTTTAAACATAGGTAAAGTTCAACTTAAAGTTGTAGTTCATTATTATTGTGAGTCATCTTTCTCAAATACGTCCTCCTTATAAGCTATAATAGGAGAATAGCTCCAACTTTGTTTTAAATTCTTACATCTTACTATTGAAATGCTAAGAAATACTAGAGTTAATCACAATTCAAATCTACTAATAAAAGTAGAACATGTAGAAGAAGAAAGGTCAAGTTTGAAGCTTTTTTTTTTTTTTTTAAAGGTGTTAAGGAGAAAGTGCAAAAAATAAATGAAAAATAATCAAATTCTAAAGTAGATGTGCAAAAAATTACATTGCAAATGAAAGTAAAACAAGTAAATAATCAATTTTTTAATTCAAAAGTAGATTTATAATAAAAAGATCTCAAGATAGAACCAATAAAATACACCATTAGAGTTTTAAATAGAAATCATAGATCATATTTACAACCAAAGGTTCAAGAAATATTTGGATCATTGTTGGATTCAACAATCTATAGTTCGAACTTCTAGATCAAGGAGATTCAAGAGAACAAAGGATCGATTAACCCATATTAATTATTCATATAGATTTCTTCCCACAACCTACACATCAACAGAAGATGTTGATTTAGTGTGGGAAGATTTTGTAAATTTCTATATTTTCATCTATTATATTATAACATTATTTGAACATGTAATAAATACATTTCCAAATTTATTGCACTTTTTGGATTCTTGGGATGTGTATAAGAAAGAAAAGGGCATACCATTAGTTGGGCAAGAACACACACTACCAAGTTCTTGGAATTTGGGACTCAAAAGATAGCAAATTTCCCATTAAATGAAGTATAGGATGTAGAAGTAGGAAAAAATTAAAATGATGATGGATGATCAATTTGAAATGGGTTGTGAAAGCTCTTAGGTGCATTTATAGAAAAAACTACAAAGGTTAAAAATGGTGAGTGCTTAGAAAAAAAAGTAAGCAAAAGTTGTCTTGGTCTCTTTTAAGTAGACGGGTGAAAATGTGATCCCCAAACATTACCATTTTCATGAAGATAATGTTGGGGAGACACTTTCATATTTTTCCTACTTCCAAAAAAATTATTATCACTTATTTACTTTATTATAACTATTCAAATAATAGTAAGGAAGTCTTTACTTAACAAATAAAAATACTAATTAATAACTTATTCTACTACAATTATTGTCATGGATGTCAATGCTATGGGGTTCATTCTTTTAAATGTTCATCCATGATTTAATTGAACTTGTACCTAACTTTAAATTTAATTTCAGTTCACTTTTAATTAATTATTAATTAAATATTAGTTCACTTATAGTTAAATTCTAATTAAGCCTGAATTAACTCCCAATTAATTCCGAGACAATTAAATCTTAATTAAACTCTCACTTAATTCTTAGTTATCTCTTACCTAAATCTTAGTCAATTGAATTAAGTCATAATTAACCCTAATTAACTCCCAATTGATTCTTAGTTAAATTCCAATTAACTCATAGTTGACTCTCAATTAAAAAAGTTTTCAAGAAGTTTTTTTACTCGATGCATGGATAGAAACCTCCTTAAAAACTTCCTTAAAGGGTATAAATATAAATAGGACCCCTCATTTCCTTCAATATGTTTGACATCAATCTTAAACATGATCTTACACCATAACCTTGTCATGTTCTTTTCATATTTATGTTTGCATATGTTAACATAATAAATATATGTTTTCATGTTTGTTTTACACATCCCATGTTTTTGTTTATAGTTCTTGTGTTTTTTTTTTGGAATCACATAATCTTGTTTTGTTCCTTGTTTGAAAGTTAAACTTAGACCTTTCCTTTAGCTTTTGTTCTTGTGATTATTCGTGTCCTTGATAATTACATAAATGGTAAATAAGTATGAATTTACACAAAGTGAAAAAAAAGAAGGTAGGGATTATCTTTTAGGGATAGCCTTACCATCCTAACTATAAGCCACTACAGTGGTATGAAAAGAAATGAATATAGAAAACAAGAAAGTAAAATATGGGGAAAATTGGGGGGTAGCTACCTTCCAAACTTCATATAGTACCTCCAATGTATCAAAATAGTTTCCACTGGGTTTGCAAGCCTTTCACAACTACTAAGTAACCTATACAACACATCTAGACCTTTTGGTGGCATTGTCTACTAATTGTAGCCCCTAGCAAACTTTATGGCCAATGCTTATTATTTATAACAACTTTCCAATCCTTTTAAGTCCCTACTTTCAAGTTTACCTCCTTGTTGTTGCCATCTACTAGCACCTATCATCTTGTGGCATAAACTATTTCTTATTCCCGAATTTAAAATAAATAGTGGATATCATAATCATTTTATAAAAGAAATGGAAAACTATTACATTAAAAAAAAATTAAATTACAATCGTAATATGTAATACCCTACCCCATTATCTAACCTTTTTCAAGTAGAACAAAACCCCAAATAGAACAATATGATATTCCACTAATCATTTTCCATTGCAAGAATCATATTACAACTGCCTTCCATAATCTTCTATTTTATTTCAATGTCATGTACACATTTTTTCCTAAAAGAAGGATCTTATAAAAAAACTTCAAGCTAAATGAATATTCACCAAGTCCTTTTTTTGTCCTTCTAATCCCCTTTTTCACAAGATTGAACAAGGTTCATATCTTCCCCATGAAAATAGGTTTTTATCCTAATCTTTTTTAGAAATCCACAACGTGATTGGTGGATTACCACTAACCATTCATCTAACTAACCCCATTGGCTTCATCCTTTGGTAGAGGACATTAAGTCTACCATTAGTAACCCTCTAGTTATTAGGATGCCAATGGCATTAGTTAGCTTATAATTTGTTACCTTTAATAGAAAGGTTTGTCATGATAGTAACAATTGCCTTTAGAAAAGTTGCAACGAGCAATTGGATTTAGAATAACCAACACATGATTTTCATCATTTATATTGTCAATAAGGTCAAAAATAATATGTGAATTGAAAGGGTTGGTTCATTTAAGTAATTTGTTGTTTAATGATTTTGACAACAAAAATCCTTGGAATGACAAAGGTAAATTATCAAGTTGATGCCATGTTTTCACCATGAATTTTTGTAATTTTTTACATGAATCTTGCAAACTTTAAAATAACCTAAATGTAAAGGTTGCTTGAAAATAACATCAACCCCAAGATTCCATTTTAATCTGATAATTTTTGTTCCATCAAAAATGAATGAAGATGTACTTTGAATAGGGTACAGAGAACATGATCAAAAACCTCTACAAAACCATTCATTATAGTGTCCATAGTCAATGGAATAAAAATTCATAATCAAATAATAGAAAACAACACAATTCAAACTAAACCTTGTGTGAATGAACATGTAATTTGAATATGATAGAGAGATTATGATAAGAAACCTATATGAAACCATTCACTATAATGTCCACGGTCAATGGAAAATCAAACTAATGGAATGGTGACCATAAAAAAAAATGAAAGGAATAGCAACAAACCAGATTTCCACCCAAATAACTACATCCCAAGAAAAGCAAACAAATAATTCAAGTCATAATAATGGCATATTGTTGCACACAGTATTGGTCAAGAAGCAATGTTGGTTCAAGCAACATAATAAAAGGAGGTGCAAGAAAAGCAATGGGGAAACAAATGGAAAAAATTAGACCATGCAAGTACAAAGATGAAGTGTGATTGAATATTGCATGGTCACACTATGTTTAGTGCAAAACTCTACCACTCAATTACAAAAGTCACATTTCAAATTGCATCTCTAAGGGAAATCCAAAAAACTATCTATGAATGATCTATTTTGGCACCCTCAAACTCAAAAGTAGAGATGATGGGATTGTATAGTTGGAAAGCATGGGTTGAAATAGTTGAAATGATAATCAAAAGTTTCAAATGTCTTTGAAAAATCTTGTTTGAAAACATTCCAATGTTCATTCTTTCTAAAGAATTGTTAATTATATTTTTTATCTTTATTTACATCATGGATGTAATAAATGTCAATTGCACTTAATCAATCCTTACCAATCAAGTTCCAAACATCCAAGATTTGAAGGACTTGCATGAATTTACTTTGAGCTGAAAATCTAGAGTTAAAAATGGCTTCATTTGCCCATGGAGTGGGAGACACGCTTAAAGGAGGTGCTTGCACTAGTATTATTGGTATTTACAAGTGGCTATTATTTGGCAAAATGGATTTCATTGATCTTTAGAGGTTGTTGTAGAAATTTTTTGTTGAACTTGTTCTCATGAACTTTCAACTCCTATAATTGATTAGTTTATAAGGTGAAGTAGTTAGTTGGATTTTCCCTAGAGCTTTAGATTAAAAAAATTCTTGTGCATGGTAGGAATAATGCAAGATTTTGCAAAGACATTTATTATTCGTGGATAAATTAGGGATTGAAAATATTGACCTTCCCATTAAAGGTACAATTACCATTTTCATCAAAGTCTTACAAAAAAAGCTCATATTGTTCTTGTGCATTAATTCCTTTTGTCCAAACTTCGTTAATTTGAATTATGTCCATGTATTCATCAGGTTACAAATCTTTGATACACTTTTGTTTGAATATATGTTGATGGGGGATTTGAGGGCATGTTGTTGGGTGGTTGGGTGTGTTCATGTGTTTTGCCAAATTTACAATGGAGATGGGGTCATTTAACCATTGATTGCCCATATAAATGTTTTGGCATTAATCTTGCACATGTATGTACTTTTGGAAATGTATGATTTCTTGGCTTCATATATAGAGATAATGATTATTTTTTTCCTTGTCGAGAGTATTCAAGGTTAACAACATGAAAATAAAAAGAAAGAATTTGAGATTGAGTTGTCATATATGTGATCCATTGATTTTGAAATGGGAGTGTTTTAAAGTTCAATTTTTCCTCATTGTTGTAGTTTTTCAAATCTCAAATTGTTTTCTGTAGTATATATATAGTAAACTTTTTGCTAATTGTGTTAGATGGCATCATGGCCAAGTCTTCCCATTGCCTTAAAACTTGTAACATAAACTTTATGTGTTGGTTGATGTTAAACACATATTTAAATAACTTTTGGATTTTATAAAAGTCCAAAAATAATAATAAGTAATTTGGATAGTTCAAATAAGTTTTGAAATTGTAATTGAATCTAGTGACCACCAAGTTAATTGCAAAAGTAATAATTCAAGTAATTTAAAAAAATTGTGAGTAATATTTTTAAAATAGTATGATTGGATTTATACTTGTTGGTCACCAAGATTGAATCACCAATTCAAAAACCAAGACCAAAACATTGGATTAATTAGTGACTTAGCAAGAATGAAAATTTAGAATTGGATTATAAACTAAAAGAAATTATTAAAATTGAATTTATGAATGTATCAATTTATGTCATTCACACTTCAAAATTATATATTTTGAAGTGTGAATGACATAAATTGATACATTCATAAATTCAATTTTAATAATTTCTTTTAGTTTATAATCCAATTCTAAATTTTCATTCTATAAGGAGCTTTACATTAAGAAACCTTAAAACAAGCCAAACTATATGAACCCGAAAGATTATTTATAATAAATTGATCTATGCTTCCATTGACCAAATGAACTATCTAGGATACTTGTGTATTTTACAACCAAAAAAATATATATGATAAATAATAATAATTAGTATGTGAAAAATAACATAAATATTTGATTGCAAATGTTACAATGATTAAAATTAAAAGCTAAGAATATTCATAGAGGCATATATGAAAATTTCTTCAATCTCCATTGTTGATTTTTATGTATTTATTTGAACCAAGAATAATTTAGACCCCCAAAATGCAATGAAAGACAACATAATTTGAAAATAATTGGAACAAAGTCTATGTAAATGAAAGCCAAGTGCAAACACTTCAAGAGTGGTTGCAAATGGTCAAGAAGGTCCTTAATTTTTATTTTAGAATTTGGTGTTTTTCCCCTAAATGATTTAAGGAATACATGAATATATCATTATATTTGGAATTGCAAATAATTTTGTTAGGCTCATCATCAATTAACATTGTATGGTCCTCTTGTAACCAAAAAGAAGAGTGTATAATGAAAATTTCATGGGCACAAAAGACTCACAATAGAGATACAAATCTTGGGAACCAATTCCTACTATTTACATCTTTGAAACTGCCAACCCGACACTATTAGAATCTCTTGGTGCAACTATCTTATCATAACAAAATTCAACATTTTAATTTGAATCTCCAATTGGCACATACTTGGTAATCTTTTCTAGCTTATTATAGTGGTAGCAATCAATTTACTACTATGAACAAATCCACACATTATGAGTCCAAAATCTAATGAAGTATGGCTTGACGTTAGAACCCTTAGTGTTGAGTTAGTCCATATGAACTACTAACCCTCTTTTTATAAATGCAACAATGCAAAAGAACATTTGGCCCAATCTTAGAAATGTCTTGATTTCTAGGTATGGACCAAAGTATCAATGACGCATAGCAAGTTGACTTATAACCACTCAGGAAAGGCAAATTTTTGTGTAGAAATTGGCTATGAATGGATTTCTATTAACTTCCCACTTCTATTCCTCTTTACTCTTGTTTTGGCTAACCCAAGGACACCCCATAGAGGCTTTTAGTGACTCAGATATTTGCCCTCTTATATGGATTAAAGAGAGGTTCAGCCAAGGTCCCCATGCATACGTATCCCTCTACATGCTCCTATCTCTACGGCTCAAACTTCCTTATATTCGTCATCAACCTTCAACATCAACTTTTTATAAAATCTAGTATTAACAAGAACATATGGCATGCCATAATGTAGTCACTAGCGCAACGAAAATAAAAAAGCAGCAACTACAAATCTTAACAAGCTCCACCTATACTCTTCTAAAAACGGATCAAGAAAACAAACAGACCTACCTCACATTGTTCTTAAATTCTCTTTCTTATGTTGTTATGCACCGTCCTATTCTCCACACCTCCATTGAATGTTGCAGTTTCCTTAACCATCCATTGTTTGTTGTCAATATGTTCCACGTAATACACAAACAAACAAAGTTTCCTACCCAAGCTCACAAGTCTCCTTGAAATAGTCATTTTAGCCGCTAACGAACAGTGACAAAATAATTTCCGCCGTTAGCATGCAAAAAGTTGATGGCCATTCAAAACAAAACCAAATCCTTAAAAACTTGTTATGTTCACATGAGAAAAAATCCAATTGACTTCTTGTCAAGTCACATATGTAACCCCTCCCTTCTTTAAAAAACTAAGTCCCTCGACTTTTTTAATCCTATAAAACATGATAGATCTGTAAATCCTTGTGTGATCTTTCCCACTTATGCCCATCAACATTTTTAATGATGCATACTTTGCTACCTTTTTCAAAATCAAGATATGTATGTCCAACAAATTGGTATGGACTTTCCCAACTTGAAATTAAAGTTTTCTTCTTCCCTAGTTTCTTCATTTTAACCATTGTCTATCCAAAAACTAATCCTTCAAAGGTTTGCTTCCCTTTCCTAGTAACATAGGTCTTCTTTTGTTTCTTTTGTGCTTGTTTTACATTGAACAAAACATTTTCATGGATGCTTGCTATGAGCTTCATCTTTTGGAGAAATTGTTATGTAGTAATTTTTACATCAATAATATCATCAATCATAGTACTCAAGGAATGTAAGTAGTTGTTAGCCCTAAGGCATGGTGTGTGCCTAGTCATTATCATAAAGGGCAAAAATTTAATGGTGGCTTAAATCCTGCATTTATATCTAAACATGACTTTGGCCAGTTGTTCATCCCAACAATCCACATTTTCTGGTGTTATAGAGAGCATTGTGATGCCATGCCTAATAGTTTTGATCAGATGTTTAACCATCCCATTACACTGTGGCCATTGAAGTGCTATGTGTTGATGGTGGATACCATAGTCCTTACACATGACATCAAACTATGTTGCCCGCTCCCTCCATTATTAGTTAGCATAAACTTGGGAACCCTATATTTACATATTATATCATCCTCCAAAAATTTGGTTGTTGTTTTAACACCATGATCAACAATCGCTTTTACCTTACACCATTTTGAGTAATGATTGATGGCAACCAGAATATATTTGTTTCTTGACTTGGTTTTAGGTAATGGTCTTACATTATCCAAAACAACTTTATAAAATAATTCACAAATAGGTAAACTCTTCAACTCTTCATCTTTAGAGCAAATGTTACCCACCATTCTCACCATTTGGCATTGCTAGCACATTTTTACAATTATATTTACATCCTCCGTCCTATTATGCCAAAAGTATCTCTTTCAAATTTCAGCCAATGTCTTTTGTTTTCCAAAATGCCCCAAGTCTTCATGCATTTGGATAAGCAGTCCCATTCTTTCCACTAGTTTAAGCACAAACAACCCTTTGAAGTAAAACCTTTGATCTTGTCATTGATAATTCATTATTTTCTTCCTTGTTCTCTTGCACTCCGACAATATGCCTTCATGCAGGTTACGTCCTTCCAAATGTCACTGTCTTTTGTGTCCGTCCAACATTTTTCCTCTTCATCAAAATCTATGTGAACCAAGTCATGTTCATTAAATTCAAATAGTTCTTGAGTTGCCAACACTAGCTCCAATTGTTGTTGTTTGTCATAATATTGATGTAACTTTCTTTTTAGTGCTTCTTTCCCATCATTATTCTTTTAAATCTCACCTCTTTTAGTGTTTGCCGCTTCAATCTCCTCCACATGCGAAACAAGGTCCTTATGTTGGTCAACCTCTGGTATAACATCAAACATATACAATTGATGATTCTTGGAATAACACCAGTGGTTGATGCCAAAACAACATTCATGATGTTGTGAAAACCTATTTACTTGTCTCCTGAAACTAAACCATTATGAACCCTTGCCAGTTTGAATAGAAAAGATCTTATCTTTTACCCCAGGTGTGTTAACTCGTATATTCCCAATGTTTTGGATTTCCTCACTGAAATCATTGTCATTCGTGGCTAGACCCACTAGATTTCTACTCAAAGCATCAACATTTGTATGTTTGAGTCCTAGTTAGTGCAATATCTTGAAATTAAAATCCTACAACATATCAATCCACCTACCTCTCTTGCCATGCACATATGATACTATCATTAACAATTCAAGTGGCTTGTGATATATTCTTAGAATAAAATGGTTCTTATGCACGTATTGTTTGAAATGCATAATACCCCAAATTAGTGTGTAGCATTCCCTTCCATGGGGTGGAACTTCCATTGTGTTGTTGTCAAATTCTTGTTGGCATACGCCACTACCTTTTCAAGCTTGCCCTCTTTTTGTGACAAGATGGCTCCAACACCTTTTGGTGACCAGTCAACATCAAGGCAAAACCATTTCTTGAAATTAAATAATATAAGCACATGTGCATCAACAAATGCCCCTTTTGGAGCTTCAAATGTTTGTTGACATCCCAAATCTCATATAAAGTCAATGTCCATTTTTGTTAATTCAAACAATGGAATAACTCATCGTGAATAACATCGAACATAATTTTGATAATATCTAGTTAGGCCCAAAAAAATTTGATGTTGGTAAATATCTTTAATTATAGGAAACGTAGAACTACATCAATTTTCCTAGGGTCTAGTTTGGTACCTTTGTTACTAACCACATGACCTAAAAAGGTGATTTTTTTACAACAAAATAACATTTATTCAAATTTAATTCAAGTTCACCTCCCTAAGTTTGAAAAATGTAGTATCCACATGTTGAAGTTATTCCTCTCAACTTTCATTATGCACATTGAAATCATCAACAAATACTTTTAAGAATTTGTCCCCCAACTTTTAAATTTTTTTTGACATTGTCTTGGTAAAAGTGCTCATTGCATTTTTAAGACCAAACGGCACAACTGTCCAATCATACAATCCAGTTTTAATAATCAATGTTATCTTTTTCATGTCTTTAAGTGCCCTTTGAATGTACTAGAAGCTAGACTGCAAATCCAATGCAGTAAACCAAGCAAATTTTCCCAGCTCGGTGATCACATTGTCAATAAAAGGCATGGAAACGAGTCCCAGCAAGTTTGCATGTTGAGTGATTGATAATTTCCACAGAAATGCCTACTCCCATCCTTTTTTATTAATAGAGTGACGCGACGTGCGTATTCATAATTCTTGGGTTTCATCTTGCCCAAATCTACCAAAATATCAATTTGTCTATTGACTTATGCCTCCTCCCATTAGGAGAATCAACCAAGGGATACCTTGGAAGGTGGGAACCCCTTTATATTAACAACATGTTATCCAATGGTGCAGTAGCCAAGTTCACCTTTGTTCCAGGCAAAAACATCTTGGTAACACTCTAACACCTTCCACGGTTGTTGTTTTTCTTTCCTTATCCAAGTTAGGATCAACCCGAATTTTCTAACATATTTCCTTCCATCTTGTATTTACTCATTAATGTCAGGTGTTGTCAATTTGTTGCAGGAATTGTTGTGGATATCACCAATTTTTATTTTATGAATTTATAACAACACTATAATTTTTTCACAATTTGAAAACTTAAACATGGCTTGTCTTCTTCTTTTTGCATCAGAAACCCACTTAAGCCAATCAACATAATCATCTACATTTGACATTTCTTCTTCCATAAATCCATCAACTTGTTTTTGTAGTATCAGTTGTAAAATTTGTCGGTCCTTCTGATAATACCATATCTTTCAAATTCAGTACCTCAGAACTCACTTTCATCACCAATCTATTCATCTTGGTGAAACTTTTCATCACAATGCTCACTATTATCCATATTAATGTCCGAATGTGAAACATGATCATCCACTCCTTTGCCTATGATGAAATTGTGTTGACGTGGAATTTTGATAATTGAATCAGAACCATTAATGATTTGTGTGTTCTCTAAGGCAACAATGACATCACATATCACAACTTCGAAGCTCATACTTTGTAGCATATTCACCATAGTTAATGGTAATACTTTCACATTGGTTCTTGGACCATGCTTCACTTGGATTAAGCCTTGTTTAATATCCACGATTGCACCAATTTTTATCAAAAAACCCAATCCAAGTAGTATGCCATAGTTGATAGTGTCTACAACCATAAAGGTCATGGTACATTGTACACCTCCAACTTTCACAGGTACTTCGTTAATTCTCCCCATGGCATGTGTGATGACTCAATACGCAATTTTGTAGGTCTTAAATTTGATGACTAAATGCATTATGCCCAACTCTCTAACTATTGCAACAATCATAATGGACATGGATGCTCCAATATCTACTAGTTCCTCAATCACATAGTTGTTTATTTTTACAAGCAATGGAGAATCTTGTTCTTATGCGTCTTGTTGATACAAATCCTTCCAATTGTTGGAAATGTTGAAATCATAGATACTTGGTTGTTTGTTGTTTTTGAATATCTTTTGCATCTAACCAATTTCAATACATTCTCAAGGTGTTCAAATTCTCTTGGGATCATAAGAATTGTCTCCATAGGTGAAAAGGAAATCTTCCCTTTAATGAAATGGGAAAGAATCTTAAACTTGACCGAGGTCTCCCTATATATTCATGTCCCTTCTCCTGTAGTTTTAGGAGTTTGCATAATTCCACTTAGTATCACCTTAACACACATCCTTTTTATAGGAATTCGTGTGTAAGAGAAAACATTTTCGTCTTTGCATAATTTGTTAGGTTGTTGCATGGTTGCCTTCTCATCATTTAGTAATACCTTCGAAAAATTTGCTGTTCCAAAGTGGGACTTCCCATCCTTGGGTTTCTTCCAACACATGTCCTTCAAATGACCTAACCCTGAATTAGAAAAAACATTTTATCCCACAATTTTTTGTTTATGAGACATGCCACATTTAGCACATTTTGGTTGTGATTCATTTAATCTTAGACATTTGGTGGCTAAATGGTCTCCTCCTTTATAGATTTGGCATCCTCTGAACATAATGGAAAAAAAATGGTGCCTCCGGATTGTGCACATTCCCCTTGAAAAAATTGATAAGTGTGTTGTTCAAAGCAGCGACTTGTTTTTCCATCATGGTTTTTAAGACTCCTTGTTCTTTTTAAAAAAGTTCATATGGTGTTTTTCTAAACTTACCCAACATTCTTTCCAGTTCTATTGTAGCTCCCACTAATTTTTCAATATCCGTAAAAATCCTCACCACGCACAACTTCTGAACTTTCAAATCAATTTAATGAATAATTTATACATTATTAAAATAATTTAAACCATTTTTTTTGTAATGTAAAAATATTCACACATAATTATATTTGAAACTTTTAATACTTATCCATTTGGGAACATATTTCATACAAACTTCAATTCAATGACATAAATTTTTTTAAGATTAAAAATTTTCTATAAATTATTTTCCCCAAAACTAAAATGTATTATTGATTAAATTAATAGATTAATGGCTTGTTCCTTTGTGTTATGTTTATGAACAATAATATATGTAAACGTTAGTGTGATAACTGTGAGCCATGCCGACACAACCATGTGCGGTAGTCTCAATTTTTAACAGTTACATCAAGGTTATTTGAATGGGGTGAGGTTATTAAGGGCTTTTAGCGACTTCATAGGGTGATGAGTGTGCATGGTGTGAAGGGGGTTATTTTCTTTTCCAAAATGCGTTATTGGAGTTGGATTAGTTCTTTTCTTCAGCAAAGGCTAATAATCGTAGTTTTAAAAACTTTGTTGCATAATTAGGGGCGAGAAATCTCTAGAGGGTTGAGGGTAGAAGTAGACACCAAAATTTACAGTGTTCAACGCAACATTAGTCTTGTTATGGTATTTAGAAAGTAGCAAGGATGTTAAAAATTCTTAAAGCAGTTGAAGGGGTGTTGATGAAAGATTTAATAAAGGTAAAATAATCTTCAAGTCGTTGAACATAAGGTTAAGGTAACTCAACAATTAAACAGATAGTATGATAGTGTGCTAATAGCAATAGGAGTCTGATGATAATTGAAACATTTATTTATAATAGGGATAAGCTTAGCAAGGAGCTACAAGTACATGTAGAATCC
>Ga0116227_10008336_pt1 | contig 19635 bp, 11 predicted proteins | sample S1TSphgellanicum_FD_89693 | JGI IMG/M metagenome (GOLD analysis project Ga0116227, IMG submission 89693) | Host-associated microbial communities from peat moss isolated from Minnesota, USA - S1T2_Fb - Sphagnum magellanicum MG | ecosystem: Host-associated > Plants > Peat moss > Unclassified... | reverse complement strand
TGATTAAACTGACTTTGCTGCCATGTCCCCCCAAGTGTTGCTGAAAAATTCCCTTTTCCGATTACCAGACGATAATCAATTTGGGGTTCCACGATATAAGTTGTAGTCGTCGCCAGACTGAAGGTAGAGTTAATGTTTGCAGCAGTCGAAGGATCCTGTGAAGCTGAAGGATGATTACTTTCCATATTCAGGGTTATCTTATTATACCCCGCACTCAACTTAAAATCCAAACCTTTTACGATATTATATTTAACGGTTCCGTTCAGTATCGCATTTTCTGTGTCATTATAATTATTAGACAGCAGATAAGCAAGTGGATTGGTAAATCCACCCCCGAAATACAATTGACCTGTTGGGGTGTATAGCGGATAATTCGGTGGCATGTTGTACAAATTACTCAGATCCACAGTAGGTAAGGTATTAGAATCCTTGGTATAGATCATAGAAAAACCCACATTCAACCTCTTATTTGGCGAAGTATGATCAAATGTTGCATGTACCCCCCCTCTTTTGTAGGATTTATCATCCTGATAAACGGTGGTCTCCCTGCGGAATGATCCGGTTAGTTTGAAACGCGTGTCCTCATTCCCTCCAGAAAGACTAGCTACAAGATTTGTTGTTTTAGAATTATTTCCAATAAGTAATTTCTGCCAATTGGTATTCGCATTTTGATCCCATAACAACAAATCAGGCGCCTCAGCATCCGTTTGATCAATATCATCATTAATAAAAGCCTGCTTACGCAATTTTAGGTATTCGCTAGTATTGAGTACATCAGCAGTGCCGGTTACCTTTCCCACACCTTGCGCGAAGTTGACATCAAAGCTCGTCTTTCCTATTTTACCTTTTTTAGTGGTAATCAGAATAACGCCATTGGCGGCCCTTGCCCCGTATATGGAAGTTGCGTCTGCATCCTTCAGAATCTCCACACTTTCAATATCCTCAGGATTAATGGTATTAAAAGGACTAAAGTTAGCACCTGAGGCACCATCCTGAAGAACAATGCCTTCAGCCTGGGAAGAGACCGTAGTGTTACTAAATGGGACACCATCAACAATATACAATGGATTATTTCCGGCATTGATAGAATTTCGGCCTCTGATAGACACATTCACACCAGATCCCGCAATACCGTTAGACTGTGAAATATAAAGCCCCGGAACACGCCCCTCAAGTGTCTGAAGGACATTGCCTACTGGTTGCTGCTCAATGACAGCAGATTGAACTTTGGAAATACTACCAGTACTCAATCTTTTAGAGGTAATACCATATCCCTGTACCTGAACTTCATCCAGTTTAGATGTAGAAAATTCCATTTTTATTTGGCTCAGATCACCTGAAACACTGACTTCTCTGGTCACGTATCCCAGAAAAGAAATCACCAGAATAGCTTGTTCATCTACATTTTTCAGATAGAATAGTCCCCGGTTATCCGTCGACACTGTCACGCCTGATTTTTTAACTTTTACGCTGGCGCCGATCAATGGTTCATTAGCAGGCCCGACCACCTTTCCGCTAATATCTTTTGCGGAAATGGCACCTATAACACGATCCAGTATGGAAATTTCACGAGCCTTAACCGATATAGTCCGTTCATTAACTTTGTAAGTCAGTGATTGATTACTGAAACAGATACGTAAAGCCTCATCCAAACTGGCGTTACTAACATTAATTGAGACAAGATTTCCATTTTTGATTTGTCGGGTATTTCCTACAAAGTCATATCCACTTTGAATCCTAATGGCTTTCAAGACCTTTTCCAACGGAGCATTTTTTACTGACAGGGTAATACGCTGTCCAAAAGACGCGGCACTGACAGTGGTTAAGGAAATCAGTAGGAAAAATGCAGTTATATTCATAACTAAAAAAATTTTGAGTGGCAAAGCCCCTATTTCAGGCATGCCAATTTTAAAAGCATATATTTTCATTGCTTAGCGGTTAGTACTCAACTGTAAAAACACGATCCAGAGATTTTAAAAGCATTATACTGCAATCTCAGAATGGTTTTATACTTTTGAGTAAGTTTGGGTTAATACGTGAGTTTCTTTTCTTAAATTCTTCCGGCATAAATTCCGGTAGGGTTAACCCAGGCTTAATGGCGTAAAGGTGTTGTCGCACCTTTGCGCTTTTCTTCCCGGCCCCTAAGCCTGGTTCTAGCTTTGCTTTCGTAGATATCTTTTCATTTCGATTTGGGTTAGTGATTATTGTTATGGTTAATTGAGCGTGATAAAATGCTATTCCTTTCGGATGACAGTGATCTGTCTGCCCTGAATAATAAAGTCGACAGTTTCAGTATCTCTAAAAAAATTAAGAACTGAGGAAATTTTGCTTGTTCTGGAAACAGAGCCCTGATAAATTAATTTATCCGTACCCTCACGATAAATAACTTCCACATCATACCATCGTGATATCTTCTTCATAATGGTTGACAAAGTTTCGTCATTAAATACAATCTTACCATTTTTCCAATCTAATGCCTCTTCCAAATCGCCGGGAACAACAGCAATATCTCTCCCATTGACAATCGCTTGTTCGCCAGGCTTGAGTAGTTGAGATTGGGATGGATTAGATATCCTTACTGAACCCTCCATCAAGGTCGTTTTAGTCAAGGGTTCATCCTGATAAGCACTGATGTTAAAATGAGTTCCGAGTACTTCAACCCGCTGACTATTGGTTTCGACAATAAATGGATGTGTTTTATCTTTTGCGATTTCGAAATAAGCTTCGCCCATAAGTTTTACCTGACGTTTAATTGCTGAACTGAAAGATGTTGGATAAATAAGCGTAGACGCAGCATTCAACCAGATCCGTGAACCGTCTGGAAGACTTAACTTGTAGGTCTCTCCATTCGATGTGGAAAGTGTATTATACCCTATACTAGCCTGCCCCTTACCTGTAATCTCATAACTAATCTCACCACCAATTGATTTGGTGATCTTCACACCTGATTCTTCAGCAAGCTTACCATTGGATTCAGCTGACAATTTAATTGTTTTACCGCTGGAAAGCGTAAGTGTAGCGCCCTGCGTTCCTGGTTTAATATTTGAATAAAAATGCTTTTGATCTATACGAGTACTCGAAATCCAGAACCAAAGTCCAGTGGCCAAGAAAAAAGATGTGATAGCAGCGGCAATTGCAATTCTCTGGCGTATGCCGTTTTTTTTGGAAAAGAACAACCGTTTCGATGTCTTAACCTGAGATTTACTCAACTCAGCCTGTATTTTTATCCATACTTTATTTTCCTCATTCTGGCGATACGCGCTAAACTTACTTTTAAGACTAGCCTGATCAGTAAATTGAGCATAGAAGTCTGAATTAGCCTTCGAAGTTTCAACCCAGGAATTCAGCTGCGCTTGCTCTGAAGCACTCAAAGTCTTGTTTAATTCGCCTAAAATAAGTTTTGAAATATTGAATTCCTGATCAAGCATGTCGGAGTCTTTTATCAACGTAAAATGTATTTTTTTACAAATTGATATAGAAACGAATCACTTGCTAAAAACAACCATGAAAATTCATTTTTTTTTCAATTTTTTAGAAAAAATAAAAAAGCCGCTTGTAATGCGGTAGAAATACCTTTTTCCAACAAAGACTTTTTGATCAGTTGTATCGCTTTAGTTTTTTGGTTGCGAACCGTCTGCACGGATAAATTGAGTTCATCAGCAATCTCTGAGGTTGACTTACCATCAATGTATAACATTTCAAAAATGATTTTCATCTTTCCAGGAAGTGCTTTAATCTCAGCATTCATCATACGCAACACCTCTGACTCAACGACATCATAATCGACACTGTCATCTGACGATTTTAAATGAATCAGATAGTTTTCCTGAACTACAGTCCGGAACTTTACGTTCTTCAGATAATCCAAACAGGAATTGCGACAACTGATGTAAAGAAAAGCCTTTATATTGTTAACCGTTTTAAAATCAGCATGCTTTTGCCAAAGTTTAAGGAAACATTTAGAAACGATATCTTCAGCTTCCTCCCTCTGCTGTAATATTTGCCCGGTAAAGTAAACCAGGGATTTGCTAAAAAGTTGTACAAAAAAAGCCAGAGCCTTCTCATCACCCTGACGAAACGCTTCAATCCAATAGTATTCATCGTGATTGTTTTGTACCCCCATATCTACACTCAACAATTACAAGAGAAGAATTTACGATTTAAAACCGATTATAATTGATATTATCAATACGGTATAAAATAAAAGCAAAAATAGTAGAAAATATCAGTAGTTACTCGTCATTATTTAATCAATCTTATCTATTTATCATTGCAAATAGATCTCTTACTGACTTAATTATTTCCCAGAAATAATACAGAATTATAAATGAGCTCCTTACAGAATATTTTAATCCCCCTGACACCCCATCAACAAAACTGAAACTTTTTTAAAGGAAATTATATCACGATAATTTCGCCCTTCATAGCAAGCTCATGATACCTGGTATTATTAAATCGATACAGAAAAGGAGACCTATGGGCTCCAATACTTTTTTTCTCATCGAGTTTTTCGATAAGACCTAAAGAAGTCAGTTTTTTTGTAAAATTCCGGTTGTCCATCTTTCTGTCTAAAACTGTTTCATATAATAATTGGATATCCGGAATAGTGAATTTTTCTGGTAGAAGTTCATAGCCAATTGGATAATGATAAGTAAATATTCTCAAACCAATTAAAGCCTCTCCGATAATGTCTTTATGATCAAAGCAGAGTTCAGGCAAGTTTTTAACATCCCACCATTGACATTCCTCTGCATAAAAATCCCCTGTTGGCTTTACCAGAGAATATTCAGTTAGTGCAAAGTAGCCAACTGAAATAAAATTATCAAGCAACCAATGATCCTTTGTTACGCTACCACTTGTCAAATGCTTGAGCCTATCAAGGGTGAAATAACGATCTTTATTTCGCTCTGGGTTACCGAATGTTTTAAATTGGAAAAGCTTTATCTCCTTTAAATTTGTCCGGTACCTTACGACTCTTTTGGCGGCATCATCAAGAGTTTCATCTTTTAACACATATCCTCCAGGTAATACCCATGCGTTCATTCCCAATGGTTTAAGCAGCAAAACTTTTAATTCCTTATCGTGATATCCGAAAATAACATTATCTACACTGATATTCCTGTAGTAATACTGCTCACCATTTACCATTTGGTCGATTATCAATCTTTCCTTTCTTGTCATTGGCACATTTTTTTCATCACCCATAAGCTCAAATCTAAAAATATTTTTCCCGTTCTACAGTCCTGATGAAAAATTTAAGCAAAAAGTCAACCTATTTTTCAAGATGAACATGAAGAAAATCAGCACAAAGAAAAATAATCTATCTGAAAATCAGTAACATACATTATTATTTTTCATTACGTACATTATACGTAATGAAAAAATCATAATTTTGTTTATACCGGAGTCGGCTAGGGTCTCTAAGTGATTACAACCAAATATAAAACCAACCGAAGTATGAGAAATTTTAACTCAAAATGTATTAAAGCAATATTTTTTTTGTTGCTTTCCTCAGCAGCATTATATGCTCAGGAGACTAAAGGCAGAACCGATAGTTTATTTAAAAAAAATCCCGATTCTTTGAAAATTACGGACAGAGAAACGAAAAACCGCAACGTCATGCTGAGTGCCGAGAGCGCAACCACTCCAAGACAACTCAACATTGGATTACCTTTTGCAGGTGATATCCTGATCCTGGAGAATGACCTGCCGGTAGTGTACACTTTTTGGACGCAAATGCCAATGACTACCTGGCGATACGATAGCTCTATAGGCAGAATCGGCCTGATGAGCTTTGCAGAGGGAGCACTAACTTTTGGAAAGGTTGGGTATACCGTAACCTCCTGGGACAGGGAGCCGGGGAACAAGTTTAAAGGATTCGCATCAACTTTTATTAATAATTTCGGCAGTTCCAGATATGATGCATCTTTCACCGGACCTATTGGTAAAAAAGGTTGGGGCTATATGCTGGGCATCAATGAAACTTACGACAGAGGAAGCGGTGTAGATTTCAAATTTATGCCATTCCAGGACCGCGCTGAATTTTTTAAAGGAGGCATTAGCAAAAAATATAAACAAGGTAACCTGAGATTTTATTATAAATACGCAAGTTCAAAAACAATTTATGGTGCGTACAACCCAATTACATATGAGGGAAAAGGAAAAACCAGTGCGATTAACGGATATGATCTTGGCACCAGCTCGTATTTGCCTGTAGATGGACTTTTTCCTTACTATGATAACAATAGCGGTGAGGCAAAATGGGCTGACCTAAATTCGAATGAAGCGTCAAAAACCTTATCACACACCTTTTATCTTACCGGAGAACATCGTTTCAAAAACGGCATGAAACTTAATTATTCTTCAATGTACATGAAGTCAAAAGCAGCTTTTACAGTCCAATATCCAATCAGTTTACTGGTACAAGATCCGGATCAAAGAACTCCTGGTGAGCTATATACCTATAAGGGAACAGACAATACCTATAATGGGGCAGTACAATTGGTCTCTTCACAATACTACCCACAGGTAGACATCAATACCTTTCTGTCAAGAGCAGAACTGACAAAGAAATATGACGACCATAATTTCAGAGTGGGCGCGACTTATCAGTATTATAGAGCACCAGAAAATTCTTTTGGCGGCCTATATTACCAGACTGTAGAGGCAAATCCCAAGATATTGGATCGCTACCAGGACCTAAGTGTCTATGGAGCAAGCGGTCTGGCACCGGTAACGCAAAATAGCTTACTTCCCTCAGCAGGTATCGGAGGCTACAAATTAACTTCCACAAAAAAAATTGCATTATATGTTTCTGACGACATGAAGCTCAATAAATGGCTCGATGTTGGTGCAGGATTTAGGATTGAGCGTCAAAACGATCATGAAATCAGAAGTCCCTATATCAATCAATTTATAAACAACAGAGCATTGATCGACATGAGATTCAACAATAAGTGGAATAAAGTAGGAACTGGAAACTTTGTAGCTAAGATCACTAATAATTTCGGATTATTAGGAGACATTACTTATAACGATTGGTATGCCAGGTACGCAGACTACTCAGAAAATCAAAAAGATGCTAACGGAAATGCTGTTGCCGGAGCCATTCAATCAGAAGCTCACGGAATCAGACAAAGCGTATTAAATTTTGGTGGCGGTATCTATTTAAACCATGGAGATCTTTTTAGTATGGTTTCTAAGGTAACCCGCATCAAAAAGGACAACAATATCAGCTCAGCAGTTTTGGTAAATCCTGCAAATACACAGGAACAGGCAACATTCAACCCGATATTCTATGATATATCGACACTTGGATGGACTACAGATATTGTCTCGCAACCCTTCAAAAATTTCCATATTCATTATTTACTGACACTTCAAAATCCTCAATATAAAAACTATGCTTACAGTGCTTTTAATGTAAGCTATAATTACAGTAACCTGGTCATCCCTGAACTTTCAAAAGTTTTAATGGAAATAGACCCAAGTTATTTTATGCTGAAAGGCGACCTTAAACTTTGGCTTAGTTTAAGATATTTCGGCAAACAAAATGGGAATAAAACCAATTCATTCTTCTATAAAGGATGGTGGGAAAGTTTTGGCGGTGCCAATTATAAAATGAGCAGGAATGTGGATCTGGGTATACAATTGGTGAATGTTCTGAATCAGAAAGGCATTAAAGGGGGATTAGTTGGAGCAGACCAGATTCTGGATGCTTCTACCTATGTCGGAAGGAAAATAGTAGCCGGTGCCATTCGCCCAAGAACATTGGAACTGACCGCAAATTTTAAATTCTAAATTAGTATATAAATAAACATCAATTAAAATTTATGATCATGAAAAAGTTAAATCAATTCTTACTATTAGCCATAATTGTTTTTGCAGGGATATCGGTAAAAGCACAGACAAAAAACGAGGAAACCGAAAAATTCTTTTTAGGAACCTGGAAATTAATGGTTTACGGATTACCAAATGGTGATACTGAGATGTACCTAAAGCTAGAAAAGAAAGACGGTGTCCTGACAGGGACCATTGGAGGGAAAGACGGAGCAGGTGCAAATAAACTCACAAAAGCATCTATTGATAAGAATACCCTCAATGCTAATTTCATTGGTGGAGGCTATAACGTTCCTATTTACCTAGATAAAAAAGAAGATGGAAAAGTTGAAGGTAGCATGAATGATATGTTCGACATTAAAGGGGAAAAAGAACCTGCTCCCGAGAAAAAATAGTTTTACACCGAATTCTTAAATGTGGTTTGAAGCATAAAAACCACATTTAAGAATTCAAAATTATCGCCGCCATGAAAAGCTTTATATTAGTTTTATTCTCCCATCTTATCCTGTCAACCACCATAAATGCCCAAACTTTAGCAGAAAAAAGCTGGTTACCGCATACCAATTTTTCCTTCCCAGAATTCATTAACCCTGAATTGAAATATGGTCCTTTTACGCGCTGGTGGTGGCCTGGGAACGATGTGACAAAAGAGGAAATAAAGAGAGAAATAAAACTTTTCGCAGACAATCACTTTGGCGGGGTGGAAATACAGCCCTTTGCGCTTGTAATGCCCACAAAAGGACCGGGAAGATCAGATCGCATTATGGGCTATGACACTCCCGGCTATTATGAAAACTTGAGATTTACATTAGAAGAAGCGCTAAAGAGTAAACTTACAGTTGATCTGACAGACGGAAGTGGCTGGCCCGCCGGAGGTAGTCACCTGACAGAAAACGACAATAACCTTACACTAGAATACGGCATTTCCGACATTCCCGATCAGAATTCGGCCGTACTTAATGTTCCAAGGGCCATGATGAATGATCATCCCAAAGCGAGATTAGTGGCTTTACTGGCTGCGAAACTGATTAGAGATGCAACAGCAGAAAGCAAAACATTCATCCTTGATCCAAAATCAATAGTCGATATCACTTCAAAAATCACAGATAGTACTTTTAGTTTTACACATAAAGGTACCGACTGGAAAGCCATTTCATTTTGGGCAATCCCTGATATGGAAAAGCCCATGCTTATCGCAAAAAGAAATTCAGGTTTCGTAATGAACCATTTCGACTCCTTAGCTGTACTCAAAAATTACAATTACCTTTTCGGACAACGTACAGGCCTCCAACCCTACTTCGGAAAACCTTTAAGGGCAATTTTTGACGACAGTTACGAGTTTAAGGCAAACCGCCACTTTTCGAATGATTTTTTACAGGTATTCAAAACCAACAGGGGTTATGACATCACCAAAATGCTGCCGGTAAACATCTGGCCAGGCTATAACAACATGTATTACCGGATGGCTAATCCGGGGCAAAAAGTTGTATTTTCTTTCGATAAAGAAGACTGGAGATTAAGGTATGATTATGACCTTACTTTAAGTGATGTTATCGGAAAACAGTTTCTTAAAACTACCAGAAACTGGACAGAATCCAGAGGTTTACTACACAGAACACAAGCGTACGGATTCAACATGGATATCATGGCTATGGCAGGCCTGGCCTCCATTCCTGAAATGGAAACCATGCAATTTAATAAGGGCTCAGAAGGGGCATATAAGCTAATTTCTTCAGGTGCCCACCTTTATAATCGACCTGTAGTTTCGAGCGAAGCCATGGTTTACATCAATAGAGCCTTTCTTAGTACGCCGCAAAAAATAAAAATGACCATTGATAAACTACTTGCCAGTGGGGCAAATCAAATTATTTATCATGGATTTGCTTACCAGTATTATCCAGAGGGCTACCCCAAAGAGGGTTGGTTCCCTTTTTACAACTCTGCCTTGGGGATTAATTTTTCAGACAACTTTAACGAAAGCAATCCTTTTTGGAAATATATGAAACCAATCAACCAGTATATTCAAAGAGCACAATACGTGTTAAGAAGTGGTAAATCCAATGCTGATGTCTTAATATACTATCCCTTTCTTAATTATACTGAAGAAGTTGGAAATCCCAAGGAGGTGCTGCTCAATGGAGTAATGGCAGATACTGAACCGCTGTTAAAAGCGGAAAATTCTACAGCTTCATATGCACGTCCAATTGAAAAACAATGGGTTGAAAAAATCTGGCCGTTTTTAAACGAGCTCAATGCCAGTGGTATTACCTGGGACTGGGTTAATGATGCTTCCATTAAAGAAATTAAAATGACAGCAGATAAAAAATTAAGTATCAGGGGAAATGAGTATCAATCAATAGTATTGTTCAATTTACCATATATCCAGCTTGAAAGTGCTCAGAATCTAAATGCAATTTCAAAAAAAGGGTCCAACATCCTGGCCGTTGGAAATCTGCCTAAAATCCAGCCTAGTTATCTCAATTATGTAAAAAATGATCAGAAGACAGAAAAAGAGATCATAGAAAGTCTAAGATCAAAATATTCGACGCACATAACAGATATCAGCAAATTAAGCATATGGAAAAGCCGTCTAGCCATTCCATTAAAATATACGGTAAAAAACGATGCTTTCAGACAAGCAAGAAGGATCATGGAAAACGGCGATATTGCCCAGTTTATATGGAATGAAAGTGACCGATGGCAAGAAACGATAGTTTCAGTTACCCAGAAGCTACCGAATATATATTCGATGAACGCAGAAGATGGAAGCATAGAAAATATGCATACCCTTAATGGAAAAGTAACCATCACCTTACCTCCTTTCGGAAGTAAATTTCTTCTCGCTACCACGGATCCAATAAAATTAAAAACTGCCCGCGCTTCGAGCGTTTTTGAACCGAAAAAAGCAAATTCGGTTTTGGAAATTAAAAACTGGGATATTTCAGCCGGAGCTGTAACAATTAAAAACTCGCCCCTGTTTAACTGGAGAAATAATGATAAATTAAAATATTCATCTGATGAGGCCATTTATAGCGCTGTATTCAGTATTGAGCGGATCGAATCGGGAAGTAAATATTTTATAGATTTAGGGAAGGTCTATTATAGTGCCGAGGTTTCCATCAACGGAAAACCTGTGAAAGAACTCATCTATACGCCCTTCATTCTGGATGCAACTGCGTTTCTGAAAACGGGTAAAAACGTATTAACGGTAAAAATAACCCCAGCAAAATACAATGACTTTGTAGAACAGGCCAATAAAGGTGAAAAACTCTATAAAAAACTAATAGACTCAGAGTTAATGAGTCAGGGTCTTATCGGGCCCGTGAACTTATACCAACAAAAATAAATCAGGATGAACTTAGTTAAATTTTTCTCAGCAGCAGCGATATCGCTATTGCCAGGAATCGCATTTTCACAGAAACAGCCCCCTCAACTGGGAAAAGCCTCTATAAAAAATGTGATTGCGGCAATGTCATTAGATGAAAAGGTGAATTTTGTAAAAGGAATAGGCATGAAAGTGTCTGAAGGCGCAAATGGTCCAGTTGCGGGAAGTATAAACGGAAAAGTTATGGGAGCAGCAGGTTCTACGGAAGCCATACCCAGATTAGGGATTCCGGCTGTAATTGTTGCAGATGGCCCTGCCGGGCTACGTATTGAACCGGTGAAGTATGGAAATGATTCAACGCTAATTTATCCTACAGCATTTCCTTGCGGAACAGCTTTTGCCTCTACCTGGAATACTGATCTGGTTGACAAAGCAGGACGTGCTATGGGCCAGGAAGTTCTGGAATTCGGAGTAGATGTTATATTGGCACCAGGTGCTAACATTCAAAGAAACCCACTGTGTGGCAGAAATTTCGAATATTATTCTGAAGATCCGGTTGTTTCAGGATTGATTGCCGCAGCATTTATCAATGGGATTCAATCTAACCAAGTAGGTACCTCCATAAAGCATTTTGCAGTAAATAATCAGGAAACCAACAGAAATGCTATTGACGCAATCGTAAGCCAAAGAGCTTTAAGAGAAATTTATCTTAAAGGATTTGAAATTGCCATAAAAAAAAGTAATCCCTGGACGGTAATGAGCTCTTATAACAAGCTCAACGGAATCTATACATCAGAAAATTTCGATTTACTTTCCACCGTGTTGAAAAAAGAGTGGAACTATAACGGACTTGTCATGACAGACTGGTACGCTGGAAAAAACTACCCGGGGCAACTAAAAGCAGGAAACGACCTGTTAATGCCAGGGAGAGCAAATGAACCCACTAAAATAAAAGAGGCCATAGACTCTGGTAGCTTTTCGCAAGAAGATTTAGACAAAAATATCGAAAGAATCCTGAACCTGATTGTAAAAACTCCGGCATTCAGTAACTATAAATACAGTAATCATCCAGATTTACCTGCCAACTCAAAAGTGTCGCGCAGCCTTGCCTCAGAGGGGATGATTCTACTGAAAAACAATAATCATTCACTTCCATTTCAAACAAAAAAAATAACACTTTTAGGAAATGCTTCTTACGACACTATTTTGGGAGGAACAGGAAGTGGAGAAGTCAATACTACACAAAAAGTAAATTTTTACGAAGGCTTAAAGAAAGCCGGGTATCAAATGGATGAACAGCTGAGTTCGTCATATATTGCTTTTATAAACCGCGAAAAAGCAGCAAGACCTAAAAGACTGAGCATATTAGAAGCGATCAAACCAGTCGAAGAAATGTATGTAGAAAATAAACAGCTACAAAACCTGGCAAATAACTCTGATGTAGCTTTGATCACCATTGGCAGAAGCGCTGGAGAAGGCTCGGACAGAAGCATTGAAACAGATTATTTAATTTCCGAAAATGAAATTTCATTAATCAGAAACACATCTGAAATATTTCATAAAAACGGCAAAAAAGTGGTTGTAGCACTAAACATTGATGCTTTGGTAGATGTAGTAAAATGGAGAGATTTAGTAGACGGCATCCTGATTACCTGGTTACCCGGACAGCAAGCAGGCGACGCTTTAGCCGATATCATAAGCGGAAAAATATCGCCTTCAGGCAAACTTACGCAAACTATGCCTTTGGCATACGGAGACGTCCCTTCAGCAGATTCCTTTCCGGGCATCCCCGAAGAAAGACCGAAGGAAACGTATTATAACGAGGGGATCTACGTCGGATATCGCTATTACAATACGTTCAACAAACCTGTAGCTTACGAATTCGGATATGGACTCTCTTATACTACATTTAAAATCCAGAAGCCGACTATCAGTTCCAAAAATTTTTCCAAAGAATTGAGAATCAGTACAACCATCAAAAACACGGGGATAACCTCAGGTAAGGAAGTGATACAGCTCTACGTTTCTGCCCCTGAAAAAGCTATGGACAAACCAGAATCGGAGCTGAAAGGATTTGCTAAAACCCAACTCTTAAAAGCAGGAGCATCAGAAAAGATCGATTTTATGTTGAACGCATCGGATCTGGCCTCGTTTGATACAGAGAGATCTGCCTGGGTGGTAGAACCTGGAACTTACACCATTAAAATCGGAAATTCCAGTAAAAACATTCAGCAGACCGTATCCTTTATTGTGAACCAGGACATCCTGGTAGAAAAAGTGAATAATATACTTGCACCCCAAAAAGCCTTGGTTGAATTAAAAAAATAAAACGATGAAAAAGTGGATTTTATTTTTACTGATACTTTCTTCACTGGTTGTCCATGCACAGCAGCAATATGGAACCATAAAGGACATTTCTTATTATCCTGTGGCTGAAACCAAGAATGATGCCTACAAGCAATCCATCTGTACCATCGACCTCTATTATCCTAAAGATAAAATCGGTTTTGCCACCATCGTCTGGCTGCACGGCGGCGGATTAACCGCTGGTGAAAAAGAGATCCCCAAACAGCTTACAGAACAGGGCTTCGCCGTAATCGGAGTAGGCTACAGGCTATCGCCTAAGGCAAAAGCACCCGCCTACATTGAAGATGCGGCGGCAGCAACAGCCTGGATTTTCCAAAATATTCAGAAATACGGAGGTAACCCCAACGCCATTTTCATATCAGGGCATTCTGCAGGTGCCTATCTGGCTTTAATGGTGGCCATGGATAAAAAATACCTCAATAAGTATGGTATCGATGCCAACAGAATTGCTGGTGTAGTTTCTCTCAGTGCTCAGGTTATTACCCATTTTACCATTAGGGAAGAGAGAGGTATTAAAAATACCCAGCCGATCATAGATGACCTGGCACCCATCTACCATGTAAGGAAAGACCTTCCCCCTATTCTTTTGTTCACCGGCGACGCTGAAAAAGAACTGATGGGCCGGTACGAAGAAAATGCATTTATGTACAGAACACTACTTCTTAATCAAGCGGAAGGCGTTCAGCTCTGCAAGATGGATGGTTATGACCACGGAAATATGCCTTTGGCATGCTATCCGCTGATGCTGAAAGAAATTTCTAAAATGGCAAAAAGAATATAACAATTTACAATATGGCTAAGAAAACAATATTCCTAACCGGTGCAACAGGAAATATGGGCAAGGAAGGAATGAAGCAACTGCTTTCCAGAAAAGACAAATTTCACATTACCATCCTGGTACTGCCTTCGGAGAAAGATAAAGAACTGGTAAGGAATTGGGAAAAAGAGCCTGCCGTAAAAGTGGTCTATGGAGACCTAACAAAATATGAAGATGTACTGGGCTGCATCAATTGTGCAGACTACGTGCTTCACGTAGGCGGAATGGTTTCGCCAATGGCAGATTATCATCCCGAGCTTACCCGAACAGTCAACATTGGGGCTGCAGAAAATATTGTAAAGGCCATCAAGGCACAGCCCGATCCTGATGCGATAAAACTGCTCTATATCGGAACAGTTGCACAGACCGGAGACCGTAACCAGCCTATCCATTGGGGAAGGGCCGGAGATCCTATCAAAATCAGCGTGTACGACAACTATGCACTCACGAAAACCATAGCGGAGCGAATCATTATAGAATCAGGACTAAAATATTGGGTTTCCCTTCGTCAGACTGGGGTGCTCTACGTGGATTTGCTGAAAAATCTCGATCCCATCATGTTCCACGAACCTATTAATGGGGTTTTTGAATGGGTTACGGCAAAAGACTCCGGCGTAATGCTTGCCAATGCGTGTGAACAAGATGTGCCGGAAGAATTTTGGTGCAGGGTATATAACATTGGCGGCGGCGAAAAATTCCGTTCGATGAACTGGGAATTTATGAAGATGACTAGTGCTTTGGTTGGCGTTGATGATTTCAGAAAAGTGTGGGAGTCCAATTGGTTTGCCATCAGGAATTTCCACGGACAGTGGTACACCGACTCTGATGAGCTGGAAAAACACCTGCACTTCCGCAGTGGATCACTGGAGGAATTTGTTCAGCAAATGAAGGAAAACGCACCTTCCTCATCGAAGATCGCCAAATATCTTCCATCCTGGTTTCTAAAAAATTTCGTTTTCAAACCTGTTGCCAACAAACCTTTCGGAACACTGAACTGGTTTAAGAATAACAAGCAGAACCGCATCACCGCCTTTTTTGGATCTATTGAACAATGGAAGGCCATTCCAGGGTGGAATAATTTTAAGCTTGAGCAGGCTTCAAGAATACAGACGAAGTTGAACCATGGTTATGACGAATCAAAACTAACATCTGAACTCGATATTGAAGATATGCAGGGAGCAGCTAAATTCCGCGGCGGAAAATGCCTTTCTGAAGCAATGGTTGAAGGAGATATGAGAACCAAGTTAAAGTGGGAATGTGCATTCAGACACCAGTTTGATGCGAGCCCTGCCCTGGTTCTGATGGCAGGACATTGGTGCCCTGAATGTTTGCCAACCCCTTGGAACTACGATGAAGAAGCAAAGCGAAATCCGTTCTTTGCCCAGGTCTGGTACCCTCTGCATTATAAAAACGAACACCATATCTATCCAGAAAGCATTTTAAAAGAATAAATTAAACATTTTAAAGATAATCAACGATCGTCTTCCTATGATGCATTTTACGGGTAAAATCCCTGTGGGAGATAGCATAAGATTTTTTTAGAAAAATGGGAGCCCATGGCCTACACATCAAATGGCGACCAATTTAGACCAATCAAATAAATGAAAAATGAAAGTTTTTATAATAGGTGGGACTGGACTTTTAGGTTCGGAAAGTGCGTCCGAACTGCTCCGCAGAGGACATCAGGTAAAATCCATAGCCCTCTCCTCTTCGACTGATTTGGAGACAGTTCCCAAGGAAATGGAAATCATTTTCGGCAATTATATGGGAATGTCAGATGGAGAACTACAGACACAGATGAAAGAATGCGATGCCTTAGTATTTGCTGCAGGTGTAGACGAGAGGGTAGAGTTTCCCAAACCCGTCATGCATTATTATGAAAAATACAACATCGATGCACTTTGCCGGTTATTGGCAATTGGCAGAGATTGTGGTATAAAAAAAGCAGTTGTGATGGGGTCTTACTTTGCCTATTTTGCGAAGAAATGGCCCCACCTCCAGCTCACCGAAAAGCATCCCTACATCAGAAGCCGGATTTTGCAGGAAGAAGCAGCTTTGTCATTCAACACTAAAAACTTTGAGGTAATGGTACTAGAACTGCCCTATATTTTCGGAACTCAGCCGGGCAGAAAACCCGTATGGACCTTTATGGTAAGTGCCATACAAGGAATGAAGGGAGCAACTTTCTTTCCTAAGGGAGGTACCACTATGGTCACCGTACATCAAGTGGCCCAGGCTGTTGCAGGTGCCTTGGAACAGGGCAAAGGTGGCACATGTTATCCAGTAGGATGGTACAATATGACCTGGAAGCAGCTAATCAACATCTTTCACAAAAATATGGGCTTAAAAGGAAGAAAAATATTTACCATTCCAACATTTCTGTATAAAATGAGTGGAAGAAAAATAATGAAGGATTTTGCACGAAAAGGTGTAGATTCAGGACTGGATATGGTAGCATTTGCCGAACTTCAGACTGCAGAAACCTTTATTGATAAAAAAATTATCGAAAATGAGTTGGGCGTAGAACCCGACAATATCGAAAAGGCCATCGGTGATTCCGTAAAACTCTGTATGGATGTACTTAAAGGAAATGAAGAATGTGAAGAAATGAAAGCCGAATAGTAAATAATAAAAGCTTTATTATTTACAAGTCTTTAATCGAACTAAAAGATTGGCTCTTAGCAGCCACCGAAACTTTCACTAATAAAAGATTATCCGTTATGAAAAAATATTTATTAATTACGATTCTATTACTAATAGATGCTGATTTCATCTATGCTCAGGAAATCAATCCCGACTTGCTTAGAAAAAGCTGGAAAGCAATGTGGATTACCGTGTCCAAACAGCAACCTCAGGAATATGGCGTCTATTATTTCAGAAAAGAAATAGAATTAAAGGAAAAACCTAAATCGTTTTTGGTTCATGTGTCAGGAGATAACCGCTATAAATTTTTTGTGAATGGACAGATGGTTTCTTTAGGGCCTGCCCGAAGTGATCTGTACCATTGGAATTTTGAAACGGTGGACATAGCTCCTTATCTGAGCAACGGTAAAAATACAATTTGCAGCATAGTGTGGAACGAAGGTGCTAACCGTGCTACCGCACAGACTTCTAGCGCCACGGCATTTATTCTGCAGGGTAATGGCATTGAAGAAAGTGTGGTAAACACAGGCCGTTCCTGGAAAGGGATTAAGATGGAAGCCTTTGCTGCCATAAAACCCACTGCCATAGGTTATTTTATTGCGCCCTTTGGTGAATTTAACGATATGACCAAAAATGTTGATGGATGGATGAACAATGGATTCGATGACGCATCTTGGAAATCAGCAGATATACAAGGCGCAGGCTTCCCGAAAGGTGTAAACCCGATCGGAGCCAACCAATGGATGCTCGTTCCGTCTCAACTTCCCAAAATGGAACTTAAAACGCAAAGGCTGTTACAAATGAGACTTTCGGAAGGAATAAAAGTCCCTGCTGGTTTTCCTTCGTCCAAAAAGCAGTTGACCATTCCTGCCCATACTAAAGCCCGTATCATTCTTGATCAGACCTTCCTTACCAATGCTTATCCTGTATTTGAGTACAGCAAAGGAAAAGATGCAGCTGTTCTATTCACTTATGCAGAATCCTTCTACGATGAAAAATCTATGGAGAAAGCCGACCGAAACGCGATTAAAGACAAAAAAATATTTGGCGTCAAAGACAGTATTATCTGCAACGGGAAAAACGAACAAAACTTCGCTGCACTCAACTGGAAGACCTATCGCTATGTTCAACTCGACATCAAAACGGCAAACGAACCGTTAATCATTAATGATTTTTACGGAATATATACCGCTTACCCTTTTAAGAATAACTCGGTTTTCGATTCTGACAACCCAATTTTCACCAAAATACTGGAAAACGGATGGCGAACCGCAAGACTCTGTGCAATGGAAACCTATATGGACACCCCATTTTACGAGCAGTTGCAGTATGTGGGAGATACAAGAATCCAAGCTTTGATCTCCTATTACAACAGCGGAGACGACCGCCTCGCCAGGCAAGCCATCAATGCTATCGACTATTCCAGATTATCAGAAGGCGTTACCCAGAGCCGTTTCCCTGCCACAGCAGATAATATTATTCCTCCATTTTCATTGATCTGGATCGGAATGCTGAATGACTATTATCATTACCGTCCGGATGCAGATTTTGTAAAATCCCATCTGCCGGGCGTACGCCAGATTCTGTCTTTCTATCAGAATTTTCAGCAGGAAGACGGAACAATTAAAAATGCACCATACTGGAACTTCATCGACTGGCCTGAAAATGCCAAAGGCTGGAAAGCAGGTGTTCCGCCTTTGAATGCGGACGGCGGAAGCGCTGCCTTAGATTTTCAATTATTGTGGAGCTATCAATGGGCAGCAGAATTGGAGAACAATTTAGGTGTTAAGGAATTGGCGAATCTATATTCAGCCAAAGCACAGCAGCTAAAGCAAACCATTATGAGAAAATATTGGGACGACAGCAAAAAGATGTTTGCCGATACCGACAAAAAGAACAGCTTTTCCCAGCACGCCAATACGCTTGCAATTCTTACCGAAACCATCAAGGGAAATGACGCACAGCAGCTGTTCAGAACAATGACGCAGGATAACGAAATAACCAGAGCTTCCATTTACTTTCAGTATTATATCAATCAGGCACTTCGAAAAGTAGGACTGGGAAATGAATACGAAAACCGACTACAAATCTGGAAAGATAATCTGGCATTGGGAATGACTACCTGGGGTGAAGATTCTGATGTGAAATCTACACGTTCCGACTGCCACGCGTGGGGATCCAGCCCGAATATTGAATTATTTAGAACGGTTTTAGGAATTGATGCTGCCGAGGTTGGTTTTGCTAAAGTAAAAATAGAACCGCATTTAGGGACAATGAAAAAAGCAAGCGGTAAAATCCCACATCCGAATGGCGAAATCAAAACAGATTATGTTATAGATAAAAAAGGTAAACTAAGTTCCACAATTATATTACCGAAGGAAGTTACTGGAATATTCATTTGGAAAGGTCAAAGCCAGAAATTACATCCTGGAGAGAATAAACTCAATTTGTAGTATTCTTCTTAACGAGCGCATATCCATGATCGTTTAATTTAGCTTTAATGGAACTACTTCAAAAAAATGAAGCTGTATCATAAATACGGTTGTTCCTAAAGCTATTTCATAACGATAAAGGTAACAAGTCGTGTTAATGATACGGTTTCCTTCCAGGTTTAATCCTGCCCGGCTTTTAATCCAGGGAAACC
>Ga0116227_10008334_pt1 | contig 19636 bp, 16 predicted proteins | sample S1TSphgellanicum_FD_89693 | JGI IMG/M metagenome (GOLD analysis project Ga0116227, IMG submission 89693) | Host-associated microbial communities from peat moss isolated from Minnesota, USA - S1T2_Fb - Sphagnum magellanicum MG | ecosystem: Host-associated > Plants > Peat moss > Unclassified... | reverse complement strand
CGGTCCGAGACCTGCGTCACAATCGTAACAGTTGATACTATATCTACAAATATTATAAGATGCTGATCTATGAGTCCCCCAAAGGTCTCTTCGACCAGCAATCCGCGCCTCACTTTCGGCTACGTGCTGAAGGACACCTCCAAGTTGTTCGTGCAGCGCTTCGAGGAACGAGCGCGCGAACTGGGGCTGACGCTGCCCCAGTGCAAAGCGCTGGTCTACCTGTCGCGCTGCGAGGGCATGAGCCAGGTTGAATTGGCGAGTTCCGCCGAGATCGACCCGATGAGCATGGTTCGAATACTGGACCGCATGGAACTGGATGGCTGGGTCGAACGGCGCGCGGACCCGAACGATCGTCGCGCCCGGCGCCTGTACCTGATGCCCAAGAGCAAACCATTGCTCGAAGCCATCGACCGAGTATCGAGCGCCACACGCGATGAGGCGCTCCAGGGCTTCTCGCCACAGGAGGCCGATTCGCTATTTGCCGCACTGGAAAGAGTGCGTCACAACATCGCTTCGCTGCGGCCATTACCCGACTCGGCGGCCGTGCCGACCGCGCAAAAGAAAATCGTCCGTGCCCGTTCCGGCGCGTGATACTCATGAGGAAACTGCCTTGACCGACAACATCCCCGCCCCTAAAACCCGTCTGCAAAGGCTTCGCTGGCCGCTGATGATCATCGCACCCATCGTCGTGATCGCCGGCGCGGTCTATTTTTACATCACCGGCGGTCGCTACCAGAGCACCGATGATGCGTATACGCGTGCCGCCACCGTGTCGATCAGTTCGAACGTTCCGGGCCGGGTGACCGAGGTCGACGTGCGCGACAACGAAGTCATTCAAGCCGGTGCCACGCTGTTCAAACTCGATGATGCTCCGTTCCGGATCGCCGTCGACGATGCCAAAGCACAGCTGGCCTCCACGAGGCTGCAGGTTGAATCGCTGAAATCGACCTACAAGCAGCGTCAGGTGGAACTGCGCGCGGCGCGCGACACTCAAGCCTTCGCGCAAACGCAGTTCGACCGCCAGTCGCGGCTGTTGGCCTCGGGCATTTCCTCGCGCACGCAATTCGATCAGGCCTCGCATGCTCTGGACGCCGCGCGCCAGGAGGTGGCCAACGTTCAACAGCAGATCGGCGTTGCGCTCGCGAACTTGGGCGGCAATCCAAATATCTCGCCGGAAAAGCACCCGCTGGTCGAGGCAGCGCAGGCCGCGTTGGATCGGGCGGAGCTGAACTTGTCCTACACCGTGATCAAGGCGCCCATCGACGGCGTCGTTACCCGGGTGGAGCAATTGCAGGTGGGTGATTACATCGCTGCCTCGGCGCCGGTGTTCGCGTTGGTCGCGACTCGCGACACGTGGATCGAAGCCAACTTCAAGGAAGTGCAGCTGGCCCATATGCAGCCCGGCCAAACCGCCACGGTGCGAATCGATCGCTACCCGGACAAAAAATTCACGGCGCAAGTGGTCAGCCTGAGCCCCGGTACCGGCTCGCAGTTTTCATTGCTGCCGCCGGAAAACGCCACCGGCAATTGGGTCAAGGTGGTGCAGCGCGTGCCGGTGCGTCTGCATCTCACGGATGCGGACGCCGGATTGTTGCTGCAGGCGGGCTTGAGCGCCGATGTGAAAATCGATACCCAATCGAGCGCACCCCAGGAGACTCGCTCGGCCTCCGCGGCAACCGTGCCCTCCGCGGGAGTCGCGCATTGAACGATGGGAGTGCGCATGACCCCCTGAACCTGGGTGGGCCGCGCCGTGTGCTCATCACGGTGTCGGTGATGCTCGCTTCCATCATGCAGTCTCTCGACAACACCATTGCCAATGTGGCGCTGCCGAGAATTCAAGGTTCCTTGTCGGCCACCCAGGATCAAATGGCTTGGGTGCTGACCTCCTACATCATCGCGACCGCCATCATGACGCCGTTGAGCGGCTGGCTGTCGAGTCAAATCGGCCGCAAGCGCGTTTTCCTGGTCTCGGTGGTGGGTTTCACGGTGGCTTCGATGCTGTGCGGGTTGGCGCAGTCGCTGCCGCAAATCGTGGCGGCGCGCTTGATGCAAGGGTTATGCGGAGCCGCCTTGGTGCCCATGTCGCAAGCGGTGCTGCTCGACGTCAATCCGCCCGAGCGCCACGCGCGCGCCATGGCGATCTGGGGCATGGGCGTCATCATCGGGCCCATCTTGGGTCCCGCCCTCGGTGGTTGGTTGACCGAAAACTACAATTGGCGCTGGGTGTTCTACATCAACGTGCCCTTTGGCATCCTGGCCTTCCTCGGCATCCTGTCGGCCGTTCCGGAAACCGTCATCCGCAAGAGTCGTTTCGATTTTTTCGGGTTTGCCGCCTTGAGCATCGGCATCGGTTCCATGCAGCTGATGCTGGATCGCGGCCAGATCAAAGATTGGTTCAGCTCCACCGAAATTTGGATCGAAGCAACGGTGGGTGCCCTGGGGCTGTATTTGTTCGTGGTGCACATGCTGACGACCACGGGACCGCGCTTCGTGAGTCCGGCGCTGTTCAAGGATCGCAATTTCCTCACCGGCAACGTCTTCATCTTCGTGGTGGGTGTGGTTCTGTTCGCAACCCTGGCGCTGCTGCCGCCCTTGCTGCAGAACCTGCTCAACTATCCGGTCGTGACCACCGGCTTGGTGACCGCACCACGCGGCATCGGCACCTTGATCGCGATGTTCACCGTCGGCCGGTTATCCAACAAAATTGATTTCCGAATGCTGATCGCTTTCGGATTCAGCCTGACCGCCTTGTCGTGCTGGCAGATGACCCACTTCGATTTGCAAATGGGTTCGAGCACCGTGGTGTGGTCCGGCATTGCCCAAGGCTTGGGCACCGGATTTGTCTACGTACCGCTCGCCACCGCCACGTTCGCCACCCTGTTGCCGACCTTGCGCAATGAAGGTACCGCCATCTTCAGCCTGTCGCGCAACATCGGCAGCAGCATCGGCATCTCGGTGGTCGAGACATTGTTGAACCAAAATACCCAAATCAAGCACTCCTCCTTGGGTGAACACATCACTCCGTACATGACCGGTCAGCCGCTACCCTCAGGTTCCGCGCTTGCAGCGCTGAATGCCACGGTCACGAAACAGGCCGCCATGATCGCCTACAACAATGATTTTCAATTGATGCTGTTCCTCTGTGTGGCAGCGATCCCGCTCATCGTCCTGATGCGAAAAGGCGCAGCCAGGAAGTCCGCGGAACCGGTTTTGATGGAGTGACGATGAAATCAACTCACCTCTTGTTGTATCGAGGGATGCTGCTCATGTACGCAGTGCTCAGCGGTTGCACCGTGGGCCCGAACTTTAAGCGGCCTACGCCTCCGGCTGCCGATGGCTACGTCGCATCCGCATCGCCCGACGGCCAGCCCTCGACAGACGACGGCGCGCAGCGTGCAGTCTTAGGACAGCAGATCGTCGGCAATTGGTGGAGCCTGTTCCGCTCGGATGCCATCGACGCTGTGGTCGCACAGGCGGTGGAGCACAATCGTACGCTGGAGGAGTCCACCGCGACATTGCGCCAAGCTCGCGACCTGGCGCTGGCTTCCGAGGGTGCGCGCTACCCGCAGGTGGGGCTGACCGCCGGGATTGGCCGGCAAAAATACGGCGCGGAATTATTCGGCGGCTCCTTCAGCCTGCCACCCTTCACCTACTTTGCCGTGGGTCCCACGGTCAGCTACACGCTGGACTATAACGGCGGTGTTGCGCGCGGCATCGAAGCGCAGCGGGCGCTCGCCGAGATGAACCAACATCAATTGAATGCGGCGTATTTGACCGTGACCGGCCAAGCCGTCATGCAAACCCTGGCCATCGCGTCGGCTCGCGCCCAAATCGCCACGATCGAAAACATCCTGCAGCAGGACAAGGACAATCTTAAATTGGTGCAGACCGCCTTCGATGAAGGCTCCGCTGCCAGGATCGACGTCGTCAGCGCCCAGAGCCAATTGGCCAGCGACATGGCGCTTTTGCCGCCGCTGCGTCAGGAACTATCCCGCGCTCACCACGCTTTGTCCGTGGTGCTTGGCCAAGCTCCGCTTAAAGAACTGCCGCCGGATCTGGATTTGGTCCAACTGACGCTGCCGCACGACATCCCCGTCAGCCTGCCGTCGGAACTGGCTCACCGGCGTCCCGACATTCTGGCCGCTGAAGCCCAATTGCATGCGGCGACCAGCGAGGTCGGCGTGGCGGAAGCCAATTTGTATCCCAAGATCCAACTGAACGGTACGGTCGCGCAGGAAGCCGTCAACGCGGGTGATCTATTCAACCGCTCGAATACGGCGTGGAGTTTGATCTCCGGATTGACGATGCCGCTGTTCGACGGCGGCACTTTGCGCGCGCAGAAACGCGCTGCGGTGGAGGCGATGCATGCCAGCGCGGCCTACTACGAGGAGACTGTGCTCGAGGCTTTTGGACAGGTTGCCGATTTACTCGACGCGCTGAATCACGACACCGAGCAACTCGAGGCCCAAGCCCACGCGCAGGAAGCGGCCCAGAGCAGCCTCGACCTGGCACGCGCCAGTTACGCGGAAGGCAACGCCGGCGTCATCCAAGTGCTCGACGCGCAGCGCGCCTTTCAGCAGGCGCGCCTAGGATTCGTGCGCTCCGAGGCGCAGCGCTACCTCGACACGGTTCAACTGTTCCTGGCGCTGGGCGGGACGCCGCCCGACGCCACGTAAAGCCTCAGGCGAATACGCCGTATTCCACTTGTAGAATTTCGCCGGTATCGGTGTTGACGAGCAAGGCGTCGGTGTCATCACGCACCCACTCATAGCCGACAGGCGGCACTTCCAGCGCAAATAGCCAGTAGTCGGCGATCAGGAACGAGGGCGCAAAATAGGCGCGCGGCAGGATCTGACCATAGGCCCAGCGATGCGCGACCCATCCGGCAGGGCGCCGATATGCGCCGATGTGATAGCTGCGAGCCGCTTGGAAGTTGTGCTGGTAAGCGCCCCGATCGACTTCTTTGGGCCGCTCGTTCCAGCCCTTGGGTTCAGTCACGCGTTCGTAGCCCTTGGGACCGGCGTGCGCCTCGGCAGGATGCGGGGGTGCGGGTCTGTGGGCCGGTGCTCCGCCATGGGGACGTTCTGCGTGTGCGAGGGTTGCTGCGCCGGCCAATACCGTCATCGCGGCTAGAGAAGCCAGTGTCATGGTGTTTTTCATGGTTACCTCTGTTGTCGGCGATTGCCGCGAGTTATGGTGCCAAATCATTGTGTCTACCTGCGCACGCCCAGCCGACTTTGCAAAACTTTACAGTCATCGTGCGGCTTGCTCCTACACGGTTTGACGGCAAATTTCCGCTTGCCTGCTGCATGCTGTTAAGCGCGATGGCGACGCCGAGCGGCGCGCAAGACGCACCACTCCTGCAAGCCCCCGACGTCACCGTCACCGCGCCGCGCGGCCTGACCAGCGGTGCGATCGCGCCGTTGCTGCAACTCACGCCGGCAGATCTTGAATCTTATGGCGTTGATACGCTGACCGATCTGGTCGATGCACTGAAGCCGATGACACGCAGCAGCCGCAGCGACCAAACACCGGTGGTGCTCATCAACGGACATCTGGCAGGCACCGTTGAGTTCGATAACCTCCCGCGCGAGGCCATCGAGCGGGTCGAAGTGTTGCCCGAATCGGTGGCTCTGCAGTACGGCTTTTCCGAAAACCAGCGGGTCTTGAACTTTGTACTTCGCGAACACTATCGGGCGGTGCCGACGCGGCTCACTGAGAGCGGCGCCACGGAGGGCGGCGATCGAACCACGGCTGCCGACGCCTCGCTGGTCCGGCTCGAGGACGAAGCGCGCGTCACCTTACTGGGCAGTTATTGGAGAAATGCCTGGCTGCGCGAGAGTGATCGCAATATCGAACAGCCCAACAGCTACGACCGTACCCTGCAGCCGGACAAGAGTGAAACCAAAATCGCCGCAACCATCAGCCGCTCCATTCTCGGCGTGAGCTCGTCGCTCGAATCATCATGGGATGTCATCGACACCCAGGCTCTGCAGGGCGCGGTCGACCTTGCCTCGGGGGGCTCCGATTCTCTGCGGCAGGACGCGCGGCAAAGCACCGCCCGGCTGGCGGCACAATTGACCGGCCAGCTCGGACGTTTCGTGTGGGGTGCGACCGCATCCTATGTGCGCATCGGTTCCAACTCTTCCGGCGGCATTGGCCTCGATGAGACCGGTCATCTTCTGATCGATCGCACCGACTCGGCGCTCAACGCAGGCAATCTGCAGTTCTCTTTGAGCGGCCCCGTCGCATCGCTGCCCGCGGGATTGGTGATTGCCAATGCCAAGGTCGGCTTGGCGTATCAAGGGTTCGAGAGCGAGGACGCCTACCCAGGCAATCCTCTGTCGAGCAGCAACCTGGTGCGTACGGTGCGCAGCGGCAGCTTCAATGCCAGCGTGCCGATTGCCGATCGCGGGCACGAGGTGCTGCCTGCGCTCGGCGAATTGTCGGCCACCGTCAATGTCACGCTCGATGAGGTCTCGAATATCGGCCCACTGTGGAGTCAGAGCTACGGCCTCGACTGGATACCCATCAGCCGGGTGCACGTCGATGCCATATTCACCGACCACCGGACCGCGCCCACCGTACAGCAGTTGTTGGCGCCGCCCGTTGTTACGCCCAACGTGGAAATGTACGACTTCGTCGCCGGCCAAACGGTGTTCGTGACCAACATCAGCGGCGGTGCTGCCAATCTTCGGCCCACGGATGACAAAGTTGCCAGCATCGGTTTGGCCTTGGGACCGTTCTTTGACAAGACGACTTTCTCGGCCCATTACGAACAGAATCGCATTCGCAATGCCATTGGACTGCTGCCGCCATTGACTCCCGATGTGGAACTCGCTTTTCCCGAGCGCTTCATCCGTGACGCTGACGGCACCTTGATCGAAGTGGATGATCGCTCGGTGAATCTGCAGAGTCAGACCCAGAACGATTTGAAATGGGGATTCAACGCGTGGTTTCCGTTTGGATCCGCGCCGCCGGGCGGCTCGCCCGACCGGCTGGAGTTTTCGGCATTCGACACCTGGTACTTGCGCGATCAGGTTCTGATTCGCGATGGCATACCGACACTGGATCTGCTGAATGGCGCGCCTTCCGACGTGGCTGGCGGACAGCCGCGACATCGAATCGACTTGCGAGGAGTCTTTTACAAAAGTGGGTTCGGCACCGTCTTGAGCGGGACGTGGCGCAGTGCCACCTCGGTGACGAGCGGCGATCCCACGGCACAGGACAGCTTGTCGTTCTCGGCGCTCGCCACGATGGACTCGCGCATGTTCGTCGACCTCGCGAGGTTGCCCGCGACGCGAGCGCACTCGTGGGCAAAAGGCATGCGCGCTTCGCTGGTCATTCTCAACGTTTTCGATCGGCGGCAGACGGTAGTCGATGGTACCGGTGTGACGCCGCTGGCTTTCGCTCCCGGCTATCTGGATCCTCCCGGCCGCACGGTTTGGATCACTCTGCGAAAAGTGTTCTAAGGTGCGCCGTACTTCAAGCCTGCACCACCGACAGCGCAGCAATCAGCGCGGAGTTCAGATACGCAGCGCGCCTTTGCGTGCCACGGGTCAGACCGGTGAGCGTGCTGAACCGTGCCTGCGCCATTCTTGCGCGCTCGCCCTCGCCCCAGCAATCACGCCATGCCACGACCATTTCATGAACCTGAGGCCAGTTGGAATTCTCATTTTGTAGCGCCAGTTCGCGCGTGAGGACTGAAACCCGCTCCAAGCACATCCATAGCAACATCAGCGCGGGCAGTGCGCCCATACCGCGCAATCCGGGCGGCGTTTCCTTGCCCAAAGAGCTGTAACTGATGCCCCAATACCGCCGCACGAGTTCCGGTCGCGCATCGAAGCGCTGATCATCGTCGGCTTCGGCAAGGGCGATCAGTAATTCCGTGGCGAGCTCACACAGCGCCTCGACCCCGAACTCGTGACACCGGGTCACGCTCAACGATGCCGGCGCCGCCATATCGGCGGCGCCGAAAGCCAATCTGCCGAAGTGCTTGGGATTTCGCCTGGGCATGGGTCAGTTGTACCGTATGCGTCCGATCCAAATTAGGATCAGGTTCTCATATTTCTCGATTGCCGTTGTCTTCCTAGGGAATGATGGTTGCCACGCTAGCCCGCGGTATCCAGCCCGCCTTGCCTTGCGCCGTGTGCACCAAGACGAAGTCTTCATGCTCGGCCGTGACGTCGACCGTCTCCGCCTCGCTGAGCACGAACAAGGTGTCCCCCAGCAGCGCCGGCGCAGCCCGCACGGGTGCTTGCGCGGCGATGACCACCGCCGCGCGCAGCTTCGGCCAGACCAGGACGGCATTGCAAGCGGCCACCCCAATCATGAGCGCGCCAATGGCCGCGCCCGCCGCCCACAGGCGCGACGCTGCGAGGCCTCGCCGCCCCGCGATCCCGCTGCCGCCCACCACCAGCAGTCCGGCGAGCAGCAAGCCGGCCACCATCCAAGGATGCGGCAATTTAAAAATCTCCAGACGGCTGGGTGTCTCCGGCGAGACATGCGCCGCCTCGCGCACCTGACGTAGATTGGCCTCGATATCGGCATCCCGGGGAGCCAGCAACCGCGCTCGCTCATAGCTCAACACAGCCAAACCCGGTTGGGCAGCTCGCGCGTAAGCATTGCCCAAGTTATAGAGATGGCCCGCATCGTATCCGGGAGGCGGCGCTTCGCTGCTTGCCGCGCCAGCGACCATGGATATCAGGGTCAGCAGCCCGGTAGCGAGTAACACCGTCGTTTTCATGATCGTTGCCCCTGCACCACGGCCCGCACCACCTGACCCCAGCGCGCATAATCCAGCGACGCCAATGTCTTGCCGGCATAGCGCGCTTCATCAGCCATGGAAAATAATTCTTCGGCCTCGCGCTCGTGATTCGCGAGTCTCTCTTGCAGCATGGCTCTATCGATCGAATCTGGTTCGACTTGCCAACGCGCCGCCCACGCCGCGCGCAGCGCTGCCTGCGCCAGCGCAAGGAAGCGCAGCGCATCTCCGGCACGGCGCGCGCCCTCGAGCGCCGCTAGCTGCCGCTTCACGGCCGGCGTCATGCCGGAGGGCGACGGGCTGCCTAAAAACACCACCGCCAGCGCCAACCCGACCGCCAACGTCGAAGCCAACGCGACGAAATCAATCCGCAGGTAGACAGGCGTCAGAGAACGCGTGTGAGCGGCAAGTTCCGGGTGATCCGGCCGCAGCAGCGGCGTCTTTACAGGCGCTGAGGGCATTGCCTGCGCAGCTTGCAGCGGCGCACTGTTGCCCAGGGGCGAGGCGATCACCACCTCGAGAGCAGGCGCAGTGGCCGTCGCATAACGACGCGCCACCGGGTCGAAGTAATGGAAGGACAGCGGCGGCAGCGTCTGCGCGCCGACCTGCGCCGCGATGATGGGCTGCTCGAAAAGTTTTTCGCCCTTCGATCCCACCGCATCGGACTTCTTGAACGTCGATGTGGGCGGATAGGTCTTCCACTGATCCAGGTGTTTGAACATGGGGGTGTCGACGCGGTCAAAATTTCCCGACCCCGTGATGTGCATGCGCACGGTGATGGGCTCGCCTGCCGCCGCATGATCGGTGGACAGTTCGCTTGCGACTTTGAAATCGCCCACCGCTCCGCTGAAATCCGCCGGCCGCGCGCTGGTGGGAAGCTCCAAGACCTTCAAATCCGTGGCCGGACTGGATACGGTGATGTCCCTCTTGACCATCGCGCCGAATGTGTTTTGGAAAAACGGATCGCCCAATAAATCGTCCAGTGCGGACTCCTGGCGTGACTGGGTCCGTATCTTGACGGTCAACGGCGTCTCCACCGACAGCGAATATCCGCCGGGCTTCACGGCGGCGATCACGCTATGCCATATGAGCACTTCGAATGACTTGCCATCGATTTTGCGCATCTCGTGCTCCGGCTCGCGCGACAGATTGTTGAGCGTGAACTCCGATCCGTTCAAGGTCGGCAAGCCGTGAATGGATGTGACAAAACCCGCGCGCAGCCCAAGCTCAATGTCCACCGGAACGCTTTCCCCGACGAACACATCCCGCTTAGGCAAGATCAGGCGCAGGAAAGCGGAACCATCGCTGGACATGCGCAGACCGGCGGCCCGCGCCGCACTGAGAGCTGACAATCCCGCGGTCGGATTCGCGGCTTGGCCGGCGCGTGGCGGCGGCGGCACCACGACGGCAGGCGCGGCCGGTACCACCTCGAGAATCAGCGGCTGCGATTTGGGAGTCACCGCGGGAATTTTATAGATGCCGGCAATCTGCGCCGTCACGCGCAACACCACGGAACTGGTGGGAAACGAAACACCATTCACGAACTCCATTTGATTGGCGTGGCCGAGGAGCTCGAAATCCAATCCTTGGACCACCGGCATGGTGAATACACCCATGCTGGGACCTAAACTCGTGATGCGCATGATGGCCGATTGGCCCATGACGATTTTTTGCGGCTCGATGGTGGCATACGCCAGCGGAGTGTCCGCCATCACGCGGGCGCCGCCCAGCAACGCGGCCAGCGTCACCACCCAGGAGCGAAGCCACGGGAAACAGCGGGTTGTCATCACCAATCTTTGAAAGGCTTATCCGGCGGATCACGATGTGAGTTGCGAAGGGCGCTGGGCGCTGCCGGACCATGCCGCTCGTCTCCTTTGGCAGAGTCCAGCAATTCCTGCGCCTCCGCCCGACTCATCTGCCCCGGCGCGCGCTGACCCTCCGGTGCCGAATCTGCGTCGGGCGGCGGTGGCGGTGGCGGCTGGGCGCCCTGGGGCGGCGCTGGCCCCGGCTTCGATGGCGGCGGGGGTGATTGCGGGGGTGGCTGTCCCGGGGGTGGCTGTCCCGAGGGTGGTTGTCCCGACGGCGAATGTTGCGGATTTTGCTGGGGATTGGGCGGCGGATTCTCCAGCGCATCGATTTTCCGTTGCACCAGATCGCGGTTGTACTTGGCATCGGCATCGTCGGCACGCAACTGCAGTGCGGTGTCGTAGGCCTTCACCGCATCCTTCCATTTCTTCAAGGTGTCTTGTGTCGAAGACTTCTCGAGCGTCTGGCCGGCACGGTAAAGCGAATTGCCGAGGTTGTAATAGGCATCCTCCTGATCCGCCAGGCGCTGCCGCTCACTGGAGGGTGCGCGCTTGATCGATTGATCAAAGGCCTGAGTAGCCTGCGAGTACTGGCCGGCGCGATACGCGGCCGCGCCGGAGTCGTAACTCGCCACCGGCGGCTTGGCGTCCGGTGCGGTATCGGCGGCCGCAGACCGAAAGCGCAGCGTGAACGCCAACAACACGGCCAGACTTGCCGCCACGACGACACGGGGTGCCGCGGCCTTGGCGCGAGTCGAGCGCCGAGTACCCATCAAGAGACTGGCAATGAGCAGCATCAGTGATGCCGCCAAGGGCCATTGATAGCGCTCAATATAGACTCGCTGCTGGCGATAGGCCAAATCGTGCTTGGTTGCCGCACCCAATATGGCGTGCGTAATATCCACAAGCCCCTCCTCCTGCGCGCCCAGCGCAGCGTAGCGTCCGCCGCCGGCGGTCGCAATCGCCTTGAGCGCGGACTCATCGAGCCGCGATTTGACGGGCGCGCCGTTTTCGTCCTTGACGAAACCGCCGCCCTGATCCGAAGGAATCGGAATCAGATCGCCCGACGCCGTTCCCACCCCGAGGGTGAAGATCTTCAACCCGAATTGGCGATGGGCAGCCTGTGCATCCGCCAATGCGCTGCCCTCCAACTCTTCCCCATCCGTCACCACAATCATGAACTTGTCGCTGCCGGGACGGCGACTCAAGGTCATGGCAGCCTCGCGTATCCCACTGGATATATTGGTGCCGCCGCGCGGTAGGGTACGTGTATCAATGGCCGCCAGGGATTGGTGGAATGCGCCGTAGTCCAACGTCATCGGGCACACCAGGAAAGCGGTTCCCGCAAAGGCCACGATGCCCACGGCGTCCCCATCCATCTGCTGCACTAGATCGTCGATGGCCAACTTCGCCCGCACCAAGCGATTCGGCTTCACGTCGGGCGTCAACATGCTGCGCGAGGTGTCGATGACGAACACCACCTCATTGCCGCGATGACGTATCTCTTCCCAGCGAAATCCCACCAAAGGACCCGCCAGCGCCACGAACAGCAACAGCAGCGCGCCGGCGAACAAGACCCGCTGCACGCGCCTTGCGAGCAGGGACACCGACTGCGTCAGCTGTGCACGCAGTCGCGGCGCGATGAAACGCTCCAAAGCGGCGCGCTGCCGGGCGTCATAGCGCTGCCATGCAAAGACCAGCACGATGCAGGCCAATGTGCCCGCCAGCAGCCACGTCATGTTGTCGAACTTCACGGCAACCGCCGCAGCAGCGTCAGTTGCAACAACAAACTCAATGCCAGCAGGCCAACCGCCGGCATCAGCGCCCAGGCATACAGCTCTCGGACCTGCTCGAATTTCTGCACGGTCTGCGCCGATTTTTCAAAAGTGTTGATTTGCTGGTAGATACTCTGCAGCGAATCGGTATCGGTGGCTCGATAGAATCTGCCGCCGGTCAGATCCGCCACGGTCTGCAAAGTCTTTTCATCCACATCCACTTTGGCCATGATGATGTGAGACACACCGTGCTCATCTTGGACCGGGATGGGTGCTTCGCCGCGCACCCCGACTCCGATGGTGTAAATCTTCACGCCCAACGCCTTGGCGGCTTCGGCTGCGGCGATGGGCGCGATCTTGCCCGTGTTGTTGACGCCATCCGTGAGCAAGATGACCACCTTGGACTTCGCGCTCGTGTCTCGCAGGTGATTGACCGCGGAGGCGATCGCTGAGCCGATGGCGGTGCCGTCATCCACCGAACCGATGTCCACCCGCTCCAGATTTTGCAGCAACCAATCATGGTCGAGCGTCAATGGACTGACCAAGTAAGGCGCACCGGCAAAGGCAACCAGTCCGATGCGATCGTTGGGGCGCTCTTCGATGAACTTCGACACCACGGATTTGACGATGGCGATGCGATTGAGTCGACGACCGTCGGCCTTGAAATCCAATGCTTGCATCGAACCGGAGACATCCAATCCGAGGACGATATCGATCCCGTTGGCGGTGACTTCGACGCGGCTGTCTTGCCGCTGAGGGCGCGCCAGGCCGACGATCATCAATCCCGCAGCAAGGATGGGCAGCAGCCAAACCCAACCGCCGATCCGGCTGCGGCTGCCGCGTGACACTTCGCGCGCCAGGCTCACATCCGAATACTCGATCGCAGCGACCGGGCCGCGCCTGCCCCGCCAAAACCACACCAGCGGCAGTACCGCCAGCAGCCAAAACCACTCAGGTTGCAGGAATCGATACATGATGAACCGCGGCTTGCGCCGTTTCCTCCACCAAGCGGCGCGCCGTTCGCAGCAGCGCTTCAAGATCCGGCAACGACAGGGACCCGCCTGCGAACTTGATGACATCGCTTTGCTGCAAGAATTCCGCGAGGACTGACCGATGCTGCGCCAGCGGCGAATGATCGGCACTCATCAAGCCGTGCATGAACTCCTCCGTGGTGCGCTGCGTGACCGTCACACGGAATTGCTGCTCGATGTAGTGACGCACGATATCCGAGACCGCCACGCCGAACGCTCGTCCATCGGCGGCCTGCATCAGGCTGCGGGCCTGATCCAGCTGCTGCAGGGCGAGTTCGTAGGGCAGCAACGGTACGACGCCATCCCGGCCGCGGCGCCAGCGCCACAGGCCGAAACCCACCATCAGCAAAATGGCCGCCGCCACCGCGGCGATGATCAGCACCGGCGCCTGCGCCTGCAACGATTTCGGCACTCGAATATCGCGGATGTCTTCCGCGGGCGCCGCGCTGGCCGCGAGCGCGGCGCTGGCGGCTGACCCGCCACTGGCCGCTGATCCAGGGGACTCGCTCTGCGCCCACGCGACTGCGCAGGCCGCCATCATCAACATGCCACACCCGGCCTTGGCGCTTAACCTCATACGCGGCGGCGCACCCGTGACTTGAAGAATCGCTGTAGCGCCGGCATGTAGGGTGCGTCGGTTTGCAATTGCAGCGTGTCGATTCCTTCGGAACGAAAGTCGGACACCAGCCGGCGGCTGCGCTCGAGTGCATGCTCCTTGAAGCGTTGCCTGACCGCGGCGCGGGTGGTGTCCAGCTCGATGATTTCACCGCTTTCCGCATCCTCGAGCGCCAAGATGCCGACATTGGGCAGCTCTTTCTCGCGCGGGTCTTCGACATGCACGGCGATCAAATCATGGCGTCGGTTGGTCTGGCGCATCGCACGCCGCAATTCGGCGCGAGCAATTTGCGGATCCTTGCTGGTTTCGAAATCGGAAATCAAGAAGACGATGGCGCGTCGATGCAGCACGTGGTTGACGACATCCAGCGCCTTCACGCTGTCGGTGCCTTTGCCTTGGGGCTGATGGTAGAGAATGTCGCGGATCACGCGCAGCACATGCCGTCGGCCCTTCTTGGGCAACAGATAACGCTCGACGCGATCCGTGAACAACAGCAAGCCGACTTTGTCGCTGTTTCGAATGGCGGAAAAAGCCAGCACACTGGCCAATTCTGCCGCCAAGTCGCGCTTGCTCAAGGCGCCCGAACCGAAGTTGCCCGACGCACTGATATCCACCAGCAAGAAAATCGTCAGCTCGCGCTCTTCGGTGTATTTCTTGACGAAAGGTCGGCCGGCGCGCGCCGTGACATTCCAATCGATGGTGCGAATCTCATCCCCAGGCGTGTACTCGCGCACCTCATCGAAATCCATACCGCGTCCCTTGAAGACCGAATGGTAGGCGCCGGACAGACTGTCATTGACCAGACGGCGCGTGCGGATTTCGAGTTGCCGCATGCTGCTGATGCTCGAGGGCTTGACCGCAGGCGTCGCCATCTCGACCTAAGGAACCGGCAAAGAATTGAGGATGTTCTCGACGACGTTTTCCGGCGAGATGTTCTCGGCTTCCGCTTCGTAGGTGACGGAGACCCGGTGCCGAAGCACATCCAAGGCGACGGCCTTCACATCCTGCGGCACGACAAAGTGCCGGCCGCTCAGAAAGGCCATGGCGCGGGCCGCCAGGGTCAAGGCAATGGTCGCTCGTGGCGAGGCGCCGGTTTGAACGTAGCCATCCATCTTCAGAGCGGCAGCCAACGGCGGCCGCGTGGCCAGCACCACATCGACGATGTAGTCGCGGATCTTCTCATCCACGTACAGAGAATCGACCACTTCGCGCGCCTCGATGATTTGCGCCGCGCTCACCACATGACGAGGCACCACCATCGGAGCGGTGGTGGCCATCGAATCCAGTATGGCGCGCTCTTCGCTGCGATTGGGGTAACTCACCACCACCTTCAGCATGAAACGATCGATCTGCGCTTCGGGCAACGGATACGTTCCCTCCTGCTCCAAGGGATTTTGCGTCGCCAGCACCATGAAGGGCGTGGGTAATGCGTAAGTCTCATCGCCAATGGTGACCTGCCGTTCCTGCATGGCCTCGAGCAACGCGCTCTGCACCTTGGCCGGCGCCCGATTGATCTCATCGGCGAGCACCAGATTGGAAAAAATCGGACCGTGCTTGGTGCGAAACGCCCCATCCTGCGGGCTGTAAATCATCGTGCCGACGATGTCGGCAGGCAGCATATCGGGCGTGAATTGCAGACGCTTGAATTGGACCGCAATACAACTGGCCAGGGTCTTGAGCGCCAGCGTCTTGGCAAGGCCGGGCACGCCTTCGAGCAGCACATGGCCGTTGGTGAGCAGCGCAATCAGCAAGCGGTCCAGCAGGTGCTTCTGGCCGACGATGACACGGCCCATTTCCTGCTGCAACGGCACTATCCACGCCGACGCAGCCGCAATCCTGTCCTTCTCCTTCGAGTCTTTCGAGCTTAAGGCCTGTGTCATTGCCATCCTTTCATTACCTATTCAACCCGACCGTTGGAACGGCGCCAAGCCGGTCCAGTTCCCTTAGCCCTGCCACTGCTTTGCCACAGTTGCATCACCGCGGCGGCAGATTCGGACTTCAGAGTAGCGATCGGAGGTGACAATCATGGCTGAATGGAACGTGCGAGTGCTGGAATTTATGGGCCGCAAGTCGGTGCGAATGACGCTAGTGGGCGTCGTCTCGGTGGCAGGGCTGTCTTGGGTCGTCTGGCGCTATCCGCCGCTGCAAAGCGTGACCCGCGGGGAGGTCGCGGTTAGAAACAGCTATCTGACCGGACACGTCGATGTCTTCACGGCCGGCAGTCTCTGGGCGCTGCCCTCCCTCTACCAGGTGCGCCGATTCTCGCTGCGGGACCAGGTCTACCGACCCGAGAACAGCCGCAAGGCCAGCGGCGAGGCACCCTTCCAGTCCATCGAAGGGCTGTCCCTGGGCGTCGATTTGACAATCCGCTATTGTATAGATCCTGCGCGAATCGCCGCCACCGCCAAGGATCTTCCCGACGACATCCAACACGAGGTGGTCGAGCCTGAGGTACAGGGCGTGATCTACAAGCTCTTGGCGCGCTACACGGTGCGCGAAATATTCTCCAGCAAGCGCGCAGAGATTCAACAGGTCATCGAGACCGAACTGCGGCCTAAACTCGCGGCCGACGGCATACTCCTGCGCAGCGTACAAATGGGCGAGGTTGACTTACCGCACGACTACCGGGTCGGCATGGACAAAATGCTGACCGAGGAGCTCGAAAGCGAAAAGATGCGCTATACGCTGGAGCTCACCGAAAAGCGCGTGCGACAGACCGCATTGGAGGGCGAAGCGGAGAAGGTGCGGCGCGAGAAGGCCGCGGAAGCGGCCGGCAGCGAGCAAATCATTGCGGCCCGCGCGCAGGAAGAGGCCATGCAGCATGTCTTGCCCTTCAAACAGAAGCAGATCGAACAGCGTCGCTTGGAAGCTGATGCCGACAAGGTATCGCGCATCCGCATGGCCGAAGGCAACGCCGAGGCCCGGCGCATCGAGGCGTCGGGCGAGGCAGATTCGCGTCAAAAACTGGCCGATGCCGAGGTCTACCGGTTGGAGCGAGTCGGTAAGGCGAACAGCGAGCAGATGGCTCGCGAAGGCGAACTGATCGCCAAGAATCCGCTCCTCATTCAAAAGACTCTGGCCGACAAGCTCTCCGACAAGGTCCAGGTGATCATCGCCCCGCCCCCGGCCGATGGCGGCTTCATCGGTGCCACCCTGCTGGGTTCAAAATGACGCCGCTGGTGCTCGCTGCGCTGACGCTGGCCATCGTCTCGCAGAACCCCGTGGCCTTGCGCGCCTCGCCCAACGACTCTGCACCCGAGCAGGGCGTGCTGTGGCAGGGCGAGGTGCTGGAAGTTCGCGGCGAACGCGGCGATTTTTTGAGCGTCTATGATCAGCGGCGCGAACGCGCGGGATTCATCCGCGCCGCGCAACTGCGCACAATCTCACTGCAACCCGAAGAAGCGCCCGAGTTGCTCGCCATCGTCCGCTTCCTGCGCGATACCCCGGGTTCCGAGGCCTTGGGAATCAGCTATGCGGCTGCCTATCTCAAAGCCGCACCTGCGGAACAAATCACGGCCGAAGCCTTCGATGCGATCGGCGGCATGGCGGACCGATTGGCGCAGCGCGCGTCGGCTCATCAATCCAAAATCAATGCCGGCATCGTGGCGGCACATCTGGACGTCGCGACGCAGCTGGGAATCCAATTCAAGAGCTACGAGCGCGACGGCAACGTGCGGGTTTGCTACGAGGGCGACATGTTTCGCCGCGTGCTCGCGATGCGCTCGGCCTCGCCTGCACAACAGGCGCGTGCCGCCTTGGGGCTCACCCAGCACGCATGCATCAATCCCGATCTTGGCCCCACCGAGCGTTATCAGTGGGACCAATGGCGCGCCGAGATTCTGCAAAAGGTGGATACCACCGGATTGAGCGCCACGCTGATGAATCGGCTGCACATGCGTCAGGCCGGCGTGCTGGCCGCGTTGGCTTACTGGCAGACCCGGCGCGGAGATTCGGCCTTCGCGGCCGCGGACCACGCGTTGGACGCACTCGGCGCCATCCAAAAAAATGCATTGGATGAACTCGATCAGAACGACTATGCCGAGGCTGCCGTGCGCGTCGGCGCATCGAGACTCGCGGCCGATCCGGCAATTTCGCACCCGGGCCGACTCGCCATCCAGTTGATGCCGGGAGAGCCGGGGCAAACCTGTGTGGCATTGCTCGATACCCAGCACGGCAGCCAGCAGCTTACGCAGCGCTGCACATTTGGGATCGTCTGGCTCTCTTCGGCGCGCGCCAGCAACGATGGCAACGCCCTGGCGCTGTCGGTTCAACCCCTCGCCACTTGGCGTGAACTTTGGGTGTTCCGCCGCAAAGGCAGCGAGTGGCGCGTCGATGTGCTGCCGCCCGGCGGTGATGGGCCGGAACTCGGTTATATCGAGTTCGCCGGATGGCATGCGGATTCCAAACACTTGTTCGTGGTGCGCGAGCTGCGCGCGACCGGCGGATTTCACCGCCGATTCGAATCGGTTGGCTTGGACTCGCTGCAAACCGAGCGACAAGCCGGAACGCCCGCACTCATTCCGGGTTTCGACCGCTGGCAGGACGCGGCGTGGCGAAGCTCAACCGTGTCGTTGCGCTGAAGACTCAATAGCTATTCTGAGCCGCTCAGTGCAAGCTTGACGGTCGAAAGCCGCCGGGATTGTATCGCTACAATGCCAAATCGTGTCGGATGATGACTAGCACGGACCCCACTCCGCACCCGCCAGCCACTGCGCAGGAGTTGGTGGACGCCTTGGCGAGCGGACGCTGCGACCGCGCAACATTCTTGGGCTCCCTGCGTGAATCCATGGGACCGGACGCCACCGGCAATTGGGAACTGCTGTCGCTGCTGGATCAGTACTACCGTCGCGGCAAGATCCCCAAGGAACTGTATCAAGAGGTTCGCATTGGATTGGCGCAGGTTGCCCTGGGGTTGGGCAGGGAGGAAGCACCGCCGACCGTCGCCCGCGAGTCGGGTTCGCAAGCCCGGAAATCCACTGCGTCAGAAACGGCGCGACAAATCAACGTGGGCGACGTGTTGCGCAATCGCTATCGAATCGTCGGTGTTCTGGGCCAAGGCGGCATGGGCACCGTTTACGAAGCCGATGATAACTATCGGTTGGACATTCCGCCGAATGGCCAGGGCTTGGCGGTGAAAGTGCTGCACCCCTCGGTGACCAAACGCGCCGAGCTGTTCAGCGAACTGCGGCGTGAATTCCAGCACCTGCAATCCTTGTCGCACCCCAATATCGTGCGCGCCTATGAATTCGACCGCGACGGCCCGCTGGCATTCTTCACCATGGAGCTGTTGAACGGCTTACTGCTCAGCCAAGTGCTGCTCGCGAGAAACTCCGTAAGGCTCGACACCGCGGATGCGTGGGCCATCGTGCGTGACGTCGGCGCTGCCATTGCCCACGCGCATTCGCGCAACGTGGTACACGGCGATATCAATCCGCAGAACATCTTCATCACCCAGCGCGGCAACGTGCGGGTGTTGGACTTCGGCGCATCGCACGCGCTGTCAAAATCCGCTGCTGCGGACGGAGTCTCTTCCGCTTCCTTTGCCACGCCGGGCTACGTCAGCTGCCAGGTGCTCGAGGGCGAGCGTCCCGATGTCCGCGACGATGTGTTTGCTTTGGCGTGCCTGACCTATCTGTTGCTGCGCG
>Ga0116227_10008333_pt1 | contig 19637 bp, 10 predicted proteins | sample S1TSphgellanicum_FD_89693 | JGI IMG/M metagenome (GOLD analysis project Ga0116227, IMG submission 89693) | Host-associated microbial communities from peat moss isolated from Minnesota, USA - S1T2_Fb - Sphagnum magellanicum MG | ecosystem: Host-associated > Plants > Peat moss > Unclassified... | reverse complement strand
AAATAAAAAAAAAAAAAAAAAAATTAAAAATAAAAAATTTTAAACAATGGGGAGGTCTCATTCCCCCCCCTCCCCCCCCCCCCCCCCCAAAAAAAAAAGAAAAACGGAAATTGGCAGAGTACCAAGTACTGCACTAGAATTCCAGGCTACTGTTACTGCAATTAAGAGTTTGAATTGGTTTTGAATGAAAGGACAGTATTAATACCCGGGAGTTGGAGTTTTCATCCATCCATCCATCCAAACCCTCCCACCCCCCGCCCCCCTTCCCAATTAATGAACAATTATGACACTCTAAATACCCGGGAATGGGCGGTTCTCAGTTAATTACATACCCCAGTTCCAACCATGATGTCATAATAACAACTAATAAATACTTGGACAAAATGTAATACCCGGGAGCTGGAATTTTCAGTCCCCAACCAACTGCAATAACAATAATCAAACTGCCAGTGGTGATACCCGGGAGGTCGGGGGTTGCACTACTAATAACTGGGGTATAATAATTAAGAATGGGTATTAAAATGGGTGCTCATAATGCAGCAGAGCAAGCACCGTTGCAGTGAAGCTTTGAAGAGAGAGAGAGAGAGAAGTCCAAGTCCCTCAATAATGCAAGCAAGCAACAAAGCAAGCAAACTTTCCATTTGAAATTATGTGCAAATTTGGTAAGGACTTTGAATGCAAATTGGTTTTGTTTCTTCCTCCATGGCATTCAAGAAGATGTCAATCAATGCTGCTTCTCCCTTGTTCTTTAATGTGTGCAAATTACACATTAAAGTTTCAAACCCACGCAATTTGCTCTTGAGTCACAAATGTAAATTCTTCTTCATCAATTCTCTTCTAAAACTCTTCATAATTTCTTCATAACGCTCTTTTTTCAACAATCTTTTGTAATTCTTCTAGCTGCATCAGTTCTTTCCTCTCTCGTCCACAAACTTGATGGTTCTAATTTTTTTTGAGGTAAAGGAAAGCTTCCACAAGTGGGCATTCTCAAGATAAATGGCCTAGATGAGGTTGTATTTGGCCCCATATTTTGAGAATGTTCTTCACTTCACTTGTGGGCTTTACCCATCATAAAATGTGAGGCAAATGTTATTATGAAGATCCCAAGGTGTAGGAAAGGGAGGGTTTTTTGCAACTACTTGTGGAGGGTGGCAATGAAAAAAGTGGATCATTCATAGATAACAAGCACATTGTGTACAAAGGTGAAGAAGAACAAAACAACCCTGCAATTTAAATATAAAACATTAACCCTTAAAGGATGAGAATAAACAATGGAAATCAAAGTTAGCGGTCACTGAAAAGGTGCACATTAAATGATGTTTATTAAAATGTTCATTAAATATTACTTCATGAAGAAAAGAAAAACTAGGAAATTATTACAAGTTGGGAACAATAATTACTTGGTTTGAATTTGAAATTTAATTTCTTACACGAGCTTTATTATTCCTAGTTTAACAATTTGAACTAAATGAAACTTACAAAGAAAGACTACATGATTTCCTAATTTGAATTAGGTGAAACTAACAAATAAAAAAATTATTTATATTGGGCAATAATCTTAATTTGAAGATCAAACATGACATTACTAGTTCGCAAAGTTTCAAATTTAATAGTCCTTAATGGCTGGTGAAAATATCAGCTTGTTGTTAAATGGTGGGAATGTCGATAATTTCAACCTTCTTTGCATGCATTTTTTAATCTATTAATATAATGATGTTGATTTCTATGTGTTTCATTTATGCAAGGAAAACAAAGTTGTTCACAAGCTTGATATTATTTCAGTTGTCATAATGTAATTGTGTTGGTCTATCTTCAAAGGTTGTAATTCTTTAAATAATGTTCATTGGCAAAAAAATGTCTATCCAACACCATTTGATAAAGATTTATATAACTATAGACAAATCAATCGTATGTTAAAGTTTATTGGTTTGGAACAATGGGTTGTGCCCAATTTTTAAAAACATCTCAATGGTGGATCTTCAATTATTAAAATCATGTGCCCATTCCACATCCACCCATCATGTGAAGATGGTATTATCCTCATGAGGAAAAATAATTCCAAACTCAAAGGTGCTTATAACATATTAAAGGATGTGTAAATTGGTTGCTTTGAAGTGAGCATATTAAGGTTGTTCATAAACACATTAACATTAACATTCATTAAATAGGCAAAATCTAGGTGTGTGTGTGTGTGTGTGTGTGAAAGAAAAATGAGACTTTGCACAAGTTGTTAATACGATTTTACATTCATGTAGTTTCAAAATAATATTTGCATGTCATTAGGTTAATCCATTCATAGTCATGGATGCATAGGTTGGCGTTCATTCATACCAAATTCACAAAGTAGCTTCCAAATGTAATTTTTTTATATTACAATTTAAATGGGTGTTTTTCTAGAATGTAATTATAAATCCAATGTGGTGGTTGATGTTTATAGGAACTTGATTTTGTTGTGCACTACCTTTGCCATCAAAAGAAATACTTTAATTTGCACAAGAATTTCATCTAATAATGGGTGTTGTCATTAATTCAAGGGCACCGTTTAAAATTTAAAAATAATATTATGGCCAAATGGAATATCAATCATTTAATATAAGTACTTTCTGATCCCAAGTGGTAAAATGAGTTTTCACTTGTCAAATATTATATCATTAGCGATGAAAAATTTCTTAATTGTCAAATCATAATATCGATAAACCTTTGATTGAATGTTGTGGCTAATATTTCCTAGTATGACCATTTAACTTATTCCTATGAATTTTGGGCATGAAAATGTAAGCCTAACAATCATACAAGTTTAGGTTGTCAACATTGGGCTTCATCCCAATATTAAAAATAATAGTAATAGTTTTCCCATGGACCTATGCAAGTTTATGGTCATGAAATATGTGGCAACATTGATTGTTTCCATCCACAATGAAACATTTTAATTCAATGACATGTTTATAATATTGTTAAAAATAGTTATATTCTTATGTTTAATTATTCCATTTTGCTGAAGAATGTCCATGGTTGAAAGGTGTCATGCAATGTCACCTTGTTCCCAAAATTGGGTGAATGATTTTGACATATATTCATTTCTTCAATGTGTGCCTGATATTTTGATCTTGAGATCTTTCAAATTTTCAATTAGTGATCAAAATGTTGATTCGATCTAATTGCATGTAATTATTTTTAGTTGTTTAGGTTGTTCCACTTTCCAACCATGCACACCTCACAAATTGCCTTTTTAAAAATGGTAGTTTTAACATCCTACTTATGATTTTTCTAAACAACTCATGAAAGCCTTAATGATTAAAATGCCCAATTCTTCAATGCCACAATGTTCTTAGGAACTCCTTTTCAATAAGGGTGATTATATTCCATTGTGGTTGGAAATTGTAAAGTTCATTACCATCATCCTTGTTTTCAATACTAACACCTTTATTGGATCTTTCAAGTTGATGATTGAGCATTACAAAAAGCCAAATACAATGTAATAAGATTTATTAATAATACATTCAATTGAAAGGAGATTTCTTTTGTGATGCCTAGCAAATAAAGAACTTCTAAAACTTGATTTAGGTTATCATCAAGTTCAAAAAATTACCCATTCATTTTTCTTCAATTATGTGAATGTGCCACCCAACTATTTGAGCCTTGATGGATCAAAGTCCTTCTTTCCAACTTTGTTAATACATAAGGATCATGTTCAACTTATTGGGAGGTGCACGAGCCTACATACTAATTTCGGTCTTGATTTAGATGAGTAATTAGAAGCGACAAGTCATTTTAATGTGGTCTCTTGTGTTGACTTTAATGGTACCAATAATGCAATCATCCATTGATTAATGCCACACCATATGTGTCTAGACATGTTCATATGGTTGGGCAACATATTCATCTTATTTTGAATTGGTTTTACTTCCACTTCGTTGATAGCCTGTTCATGTAATTTATTGTTTGTGTAGCCTTTCAAATGAAGACATTTTTCTGCCAAGTGCATGGACTTTCCACAATTGTGATTGTAGCATCCATGTTTTGAATTTTCCCCTTTTGTTGAAACAATGTTGTTTTCAACATTGGTGTATGTATGAAGATTACAAATTCACAAAGAATTTCAAAAAATCAAACAACGATTCAAATATGTAGTCAAGCATATTGGACTACTCAATGGCCACTCAATGACTATGTTTTAATACCATGAAGAAAATGAATTTCTCATAGATAACAAACACAATTATATAAAAAGCTGAAGAAAAACACAACAACCGAACCCATAAATAATGTGGTTGTGACAATGGGCATTGGAGATCATAATTGATGGTAATCAAAAGGCATTTCATACAATGTTTACCAAAGTGTTAAAATGTTCCTTAAAATATTCATTGAATAAGATTTCATGCAAAAAAAAAAAAACTAATAAATTATATCGATTTGTAAGAAGTTTCATTAATTGATTTGAAGTTAGGAATATTTTATAGGGTTATATTTACATCTATATGTAAAGTAGGCATAATTTCCCTCCCATTCTTAAAGAATATGCATAAGACCCAACTTCTTTTCCAAGAAGGATATTCATAGATGTAACATGCCCTCAAAATAAGCTAAAAAAATGCTTTGAATGTTTTATGTCTTATGACTTGTACAAAAAGGTGACACATAAGAATGCGTAGAGATTGATAATACACATATTCCTATTTTTGTACATTACATTAGATTTTTTGTGTGCTTGTGATTCTTTGATCTTCATGAACTAATTTAATGTGTGATATGTTAATGAAGAATTTGAAGTGGGATGCAAATGATAACATTGTGTATAAATCAATTTCTTTTTACAAAAGTTCATTTTGGCATAAAATGACACTTCCCACTTTTAAGGAATAGATGTGATATTCCTTATTTACTTTAAGATATTTTCTAGGAAGGATATTCATCAAAATGATAAGATGTTCTTCAAATACATTTGGAGAAAATTTCATGCTTCTTCCAACAAAAAAAAAAAAAAAATCCCAAAAAATTTGCTTAAATTGTTATAATATTTTGTTTCCTTGGTTATTAATCACATGTGCTTAACTTACAAAGCCTTTTGAAAACACCAAGGTGTGTTCAAGAAAAGATCATCCAAAACAATCCAACACTAGGCATTAATGTAAACAATAATATAAATATTTAAAATATATGTGGAGGATGTCTTACCATTTTATTTTATTTTCCAATTTTGTGATGTATCAAAGGTGGTAATCATCAACTATCTACCAACCTTTATGCCAAGTAAGACCAATGTTGGGGAATTTTTTGGAATGTTGGGTAATACTTGGCAGTTTTAAATAAAAGTAACAAGAACCTAAACATGACATAACTTGTGCCCCAATGACCAAATATAAACCTTACCTTAGGATCTTCCTTTTTATAGGATTTTGGTTTAAACCTGAAACCAATGTTTCCAAGTTTTTTTTGCCTAAAACTGCCACTAATGATTATCAATTCTTCCAACAAGTTCAAGTTTTTAAGGTTTAAAGGTTTGTTGTTTTCCATCACCTTCAAAGCTTTTTGCTTTTTCCATCACTACTAAGTTTTCCATTGCCTTTAACATTTCATTGTCTTCAAACTTTCCATTATTAAGCTTTGTGAAGGTGTTTATCATCCTTAAGATTCTTGTGGGTGCTTTCATGTTCAAAATAAAATGGTTTTGGGGGGGGTTTGTTTTGTATTCCATCACCTTCAAGTTTTACAACCTTATTTTCATTACAATGGTTTGTGAAGGTGCAAGTTCAACATCATTGCAATGGTTGTTCATTTTCAAAAAAATTAATCTTTTATATTCCTTTTATTTATGTATATGGTTTTTTTTTTTGCTTTCCATTATCCCTAAATGTTGTAGTATTCATCTTCATTGCAATGGTTTGCAAATAATAGGTTGACATTGGTGATTTTTGGTTGTGTGCATTGTTGTCACAATGTTGTTGCCTAAAGCTTTGTTTCAAATATGGTTGCTATTGGGCAATTTTCAACCTCTTTTGACATGGTGTTAATTCATGCACCAAATTTTGTGTTATGTGCCTTAGAACTTAATGGCATTATTGTTGCAACCATGTTTTTACTTTGTTAACCAATTAAATCCATTGACAACTTGTGGTTGCATTTGTTGGTAAGAATTTGGGCTTAAGACAATCATTATCATCAATTGGATTTATAAGACCACATGTGCTTAAGTAGGTATGATACCTAATCAAATAGGTGGTAAAAATCAATCTTAATAATAAAAACAATAATAACAACTTCATTACCAAATTTCTTTTGCTTTTGATTGGGAATATTCCTAACCTCTCAATTATGATCCTTAATGTTACCTTTAACCAAATGATCTCCTTTAGCACCTTTCAAAGTTCACGTTAATTTATTTGGAAACATTTCATGTTTGTGTTACTTGTCTATGTGATTTATTTGTTGGGAGATTATTTTTTAACTAACAAATTATTCAAAAAAAATTTCATGATGAATCTAGCAATTGTCTCCTTTTGTTATCCATCGTGATCTTCTCTACTTGTCCTTTTTGTCATGATGGCACTTGTGTTGATAAAAACTGAAACTATCAACTTGTATCTATACATAACTATGATTTTATATAACCTTGTTTGGTAGTTGTTTGTAAAACTCTTAAAGGAATTTTGTAAAACATAAATTGCACTTTCAGATAAACAAACTTTCCAATAATAATTCTAAGAATAATAACAACATTATTTACAATAATGTAATCTCTTATCAACAACTCCAAAGCTCACAATGGTAAACTCCAAAAAAAATTACACAATTTTACATGTGAAGCAAGGGGGCTCCCAATTGAATCAAATTGAATATTAAAATCCCCTCTATGGAAATGCCTAACCATCCTATTTACCTTCTAACATGGTTTGATTTCTATGCCTTTTCATAAATCCTTTTTGTGGAAATGCCAAGTGATCATTTATAGCTTCTATCATGATTTGGTCTATACAAACTTGGCAAAATATCTTGTAATGAGGCTACCTAGGTTGACTTGACAAAAAAAATTATGTTAGGAACCTAGCAAGCCTACCTAGGTTAACGTATTAAGTAGGGTAACTTATTTTAAATATATTTAAACATGTTATATATAGTAACTTTTTAATGTTTAATTAAGTAACTTACAAGGTAACCTATATTATGAAGTAGGTTTCTATTAAGTAGCCTACATACATAGGTTAACTTAATAGGTATGCTAACCTAAGCTAATGTGTTAAATAGTTAAAAAATCAAAGAGTTATGTGTCACCTTTTTCAACATGATTATTAATATTATAATCATAATTACAAGTTAACAATAGATTATTTAAAACCCATACACATGCATATGAATTTGTGATTTCAAAAACCTCATGGCACATAAAAATTTATGGCATGTCATGACAAATATAGGTGCCATTAATTTAAAACACAAAAACTTATGGTGTTACGAAAAATCATGGATTGCCATGAAAATTTGTGACACCTTGTTACTAAATGGCATGCCATGTCATCATCACATGGAAGACCAAATTGTTATTAATTACAAAGGACAACAATATTTTCAGTTAGCTAATAAATGAGATTAATTTCTTCAAATCAATGACATTAATCATAATGTGAAATTAATGTCACAAGTCATGATGTCTTGCGACTACTAATCAACCTTGTTGCCATGTGGCATGTCACATTAGCATCACATGACCATAACTTGTTATTATTCATTAAAAGTTGCAAAAATCAATGGAATTTTGTTATTATCTAATTTTGGATGATTAAAAATACGTTTTTAAAATTTTGATATTTGTGTAAAAACCATCAAGTTGTGATATCAACTATAGTCGCAAAACCATAATGCCATGTGGCACCACAATGTCCTTTTCAACTATGCAATCATTAAATGAACTTATAATTACAATTATAACAAAAAAAACAATAATCATTTCATTAACCGGTTGTAAAACCCAATATGTGTTATTATGTATTGAAGTAAATGTAGCTTTAGGGCTTTTCAATCCAAAATTGTTGGCAAATCGAAATGTACAATATCCTTTATATTGAACATTAGGGTATTGGGTATTTTTGTGGTGAATGATGGTGCATTGGTGAATTTCTACAACCTCTAAATGATGGATTATGTTTTGTGTCATTCTATTCCACTAGAACATGATTTTAAAATTTTAACCTCTGGGAAGAATAAGGGCCTTATGAGTTACATCAAAGAACACAATATAAATGTTTTGAAAAGCACATGTTGTTCATGAACACATACAAAACAATATAAGAAATGGGTTTTGTTTTTGTTACACAAGGTGGCAAAAACCAATAATAACACATAAGTTGCAAAAAAATGGAAAACAATATTGACTTGTAAAATCATATATTTATTTAATAGCCAACACTTTTACAACAAAACAAATCTTACACAACAAGCACTTTCGGATGACCTTGTCTTGTATGTTATGAAAGGTTACTAACCATTATTTTTTGTTGAAAATCCATGGTTGAGGCAACTCGTTTTATGAAAATGTGGGTTTGTGGAATTTCCATATTGACATTAAATGTTAACTAAGGTGTTCTTAGATATAGTCGACAAAACCAACAAAATATATGTTTTCATTTCCTTTACTTTTTACATTATTTGTACTTGTTCATTTAATCTTTAGATGTTTCAAGTTAGTTATAATACCCTCAAGCCATTATTGTTAGGTTCATGAATACTTTAGGGGAGCTCACCCAAATGATTATTGGGAGTTTTGAAGTGCACAATACAACAAATGTAACCATGATAAATCATCTAAAAGATTTGTTACATTTCTTTGATTTGCTTGACAAGATAATTACACGTGTTAAATATGAAGATTATATTTTTAATTACCTTTACTTGTGCATTGACTTTTGTGCTTTTTGGTTCTACCCTTAAAATAACATGTTTGTTTAATGTAAGGTCATGTTATTGTGCCAAAGGTAGCCTAATATGCTATTGATGATGCCAAAATTTGTGCTAAGATTTTAAAGGTCACATTAAAGGTAATTCAATTGTCATTGCAAAAAATTATTACTTGGACAAATGTTTTTTTTAAAAGGGAGGCAATAATGAAAATAATTTTATATTATTGCATGGCTACCAACCAAGATGTTGAGGACTCATGTGAAAACATGGTTTACTTGGGAAAATCATCTTGTCACAAGAAACATTTTAATATTAAAATGTTATTTCCATTTGTTGTGGATGGAAACAAGTTTTAGTTTTTTTCCTTTAAAATGCCAATATTTCAAACTTGTGATCACAAATATGTTTATATCTATTGTGAAACTTTGTGTTTGAATAAAAATTAGGGCTTTTAGTTATTATGAAATGCAATTTTTTTTTCACTTTGCGCATTTTCATGAAGGTTGATATGGTCAAGATTCAAACTCTCAATTAACAATCCATTTGTGGTAACTTTCATTCAAAATTACGATAGTTCAAGTTGAGGATCATGACAAAAGTCATCAACATATTAACTCCATTTTTTGCATTTTTTCAACCTAAAATGAGGACAAAGCCCACAATATGTTGGTCATCATGTTCAACCTCCATTTCAACAACATGAAAGATATACAAGATTTTTTGAAAATTGCATTTGCCTTGCAAATTGTTGTAGGGTATGACATTAATATTGTGTGTCCTTTTTTGTTAAACGTGTTCCTTCATTTAAACCCTACTAAGGTAAAAATATAAGCAATGACAGTTGAAAATGATGATTTTTTTGGGGGCAAATTTTATTGAATGTGATGATGCAATTATGTTCACCTTGACAAATGAATTGCAATTATTTCAATGATTTTTTGTGTGACCAATATAAGTTTAAAACCCACAATGTAATTTCCCTATCTTTTTTTAGCTTGTCAAGTCCATGGCATTATCAAATGTCATATTAAAATAAAATATTTTTTTTGTGTTGCAAACATCATTATTAATTTGAAAAGGTTTAATTTTGAGATCAACTCATTTTCATTCTTGAAAATTTGTTCAATGATGCCAATGTGGGTGTGTGATGGAAATTTAAAGCTTAAAAACATGGTTGAGTTTTTTACTTTCAAGGCAACTTTGATTAAAGAACACAAGAAAATGTTTAAATAACAAAATGTATTTAAAAAATATTCAAGCTTTAATTTAATGTGATTTCAATTTTTGCTTTCATTTTAAAACTCCATATATATTTTTTGTTAGCATTTTACTCATGCAATTATTTTGATTATGTCATTTTATTAGTGTGTATGCAATGTCAAAGCTAAAAATTGAAAATCCACTTAGTGTTGTATTGTAGAGTATTTGGACGCACTTCAAATTTGCTACAATTTCTATGATATGAAAGGGGGAAAACCTACTTGTGAATGACCTTATAATCTTTAGTTAGGGTTCAATTAGTGTTGGGAATTGTGGTGTCATTTTTAAATTGCATTTATTTTGTTTTGGAGTCATTTTTTGGAGAATTTTTTTGGCAAATAGTTTTGTGGATCATGTGTTGAAGTTGTCCTTTATAAGATTTATTGTCTTGTTTAGGGCTTTAAGAGCTCAATATGGTTTTGTTGTGTAGGTCATGTTTGAGTTGAGATTAGATTTATTTGTTAATTATTCATGTTTTAAAATCACATGTTGGAAACCATTTTTTTTTTCGTGGGCCAATCATGTGTTGATTTGTGATTGAATTTGAATATCAATTTCATGTGATTGGATTTGTTTATGGATTGGTGTTGTTTTGCAAGTCTATCGAATATTTGTGTATTATTGCAATTTGTTGTCATTTTTCATGTGTAATATGGAAATCAAATGTTGGTTTAGCCAAAGGGATGGTTTGTTTGACATTTTATCCAATGTCAAATGCTTAAAAGCCCAATTTTGAAAAAACCTATTGTTACATGAGTGAGTGATGAATAAACATTAGGCACATAATTGTTGCAAGTTAAACTTGATTTCATGACATTATAAAAAATCATGGATTTTAAAAAGGTTCACATTGATTGGGTTGTTATTTTTTTTAATAATAATAAAATTGACTAAAGGTTCATAACATGAATGACATGTGTAACATTTGATTACTTAATTTGACTAGAGTGATCTATTCACTACAAGAAATATGGGGTTTTGTAACCACTCTACTTATAACTACATGTGGCTAAATGTTGTTTATAACTAACTTTGGTCATTTTTGCAACAATTTGTTATGTTTGTTTGTGTTTGTAATTAAGTTGCAACTAAATTATGATAATTATTTTATTCATCCTTTCAACAAAATTTAAAATTAATTTAGATATGTAATATTATTACCTATAATAATTGGTATAACTAATACTTAAACTAAGCTAATGTAAACATATATATTAGGAAATAATTATAAATAGGTTACAATTAAGTTGGTCACATTTGCAATTTAAATGTTTAACCCATTATTTTTGTATTCCATTCTTTTAATGTGAAATATATAACTAATTGCATTAAAAATATTCAAAATGTAAATGTTATTCAAGGGATGAATAAATAAATCCTAAAAGTGAAACCCAAAATGAAATAAGATTATTTTAAACTTATAGAACTAATTTAGGCCTACCTACTTACCTCCATAGGCCTACCTTTTTAACCTATTTGCATAAATACCACATGTTAACATCCTATTGACCTTACATTGAACAATTTAAATTCTATTAATTCATAAAAATGTTAAATATTAAATTGGGCTTAAATGTGTCATGTGTCATCAAATAATTAAGTTACAAAAAATGGACACAATTAATATGCCACATGGAATTTTTTAAAAATTTGCCACATGTCATGATCTAAATCCATCCAAAATGGATGATAGGAATTTTTTCAAGATTAAATAAAAATAAATTTGAAATATTGAAAAATGTTGCCAAATTAGCAATAGATTTGTTGTTATTATTGTTGATTGAATTACTCACATGTTAATTACAAAATGATAATTTGTATGCAATTAATTAAAGGATGAAAATGTATTTTATTGATTTTTTTTTTCCATCCAAAGACTATCTGGTTTGTGATTGTGGTCACATGTGACTTGTCTAATGTGATAAGTCATAATTTAGTCATAGATGTTACATGTAATTAAAATTTAGTTACAAAGATTAGTCACAAAGCCTCATTTGTCTTCTAATGATTTGAGTACGTGCTAAATGAGACATCCAGTCAAAATGGACCAGAAAATGACATCCTTGGTAAAAGTTTCCAAAGGTTTAACAAAAAATGACATTCCATTATTAATACTAATTAGGTACCTTAACTATGTTTTATAATTTGGTAGTGAAAAAATGACATGTTATTATTTATATTAATTAAAAGCTTTAACTTTATCCTATAACTCGGGCATAAAAAAAGACACACCATTAACTATACTAATTATGTCTTATAACTGGAACTAGTGGTAACCTGTGCCTGCAAGGCATAGACGGTTTTAGATGATTTTAAAATTTTCTAAAAATTAATGGTTTAAAATATCCTTTCTTCTAATAGTAAAAAATAATTTGTTCCCTATTCACACTACTGACGATTTGAGGTAACGTCGGCTTGTAGGCAGTTTGTCCACCGGCTAAAAATCTAGAATCAACCAATCATGATCCATTTCTAGGGCCCATTTTCAATTGATCCTATTCACATTATTACTGAAGTAGCGTTTTTGTACGAAACCCCGTCCATCTTTTACTTAACTCGTTTTTTTCCTTTTTCCTGCAGTGGAAAGAAAACCCAGGGCGCCATCCGATTAGCTCCGTACTCACCGTACGCACCTATGGGAAGAAGGCATGGAAAGTAAATGGACTAAAGTGGAAAGAAATGGGTAACGTAAAGTAATAGAGAAATCCAGAAGTAACGAAGCCAATGGGATTACGCCAGAGAGGTAATGAAAGCAAAATGACGTCAGAGAAAAAGAAGCTGCGTACAGAAAGAAAGAAAAACTGTGAAAAAGAAGAAGAAAGAGGGTACCAAAGAAAAAGGGGCCAGGAATCGAAAGAGATAAGAAATAAGTAAAAGACAGACAGACACACTGACGGACGTAGTGAATTAATATATAAGATTGCGATATTTACAAAATTCATCTGCCTATGTGGCTAGTTTAAATTTAATTAGGTTTCCATTAATTTTACCAACCAATAAGGAAACTTGTAATTTGAGAAGCAAGTGATTTGTTTGTTAATCTTGAAAGGTTTTAAAAACAAATTGTAATATTAATGTAATTCAATATTCTTAATGTGAACAAATTTGGTACAAATCTTGTGAATAAAAAAATAGAAAAATTTGTAAGCATATTTATTAATAATAAGACAAAATTGTAATAATTGTTAGGTCTATTTTATTTTTAGGTGTTCATTTAATGTCAGCTCAATTATCAAAATAACATTCTAAAAATTGGATATTTTGACCCCAAAATTTTTTTTTAAGAAAACCAATATCCCCATGCCTTGGGCAAACATAATTTTCCAAACCCAAATAAAATAAATTCATAAAATATTTTTCATGATATGTGTTTAATTTTCTTGTTTGTATATGAGGTCTACACCTATATATAATAACAACAATTGTGTTAAACTATATTTTGTGACCTAATGTGCTACCTATTTATTTAAAGTCTACCTAGCTACCTTACCCACATACCTATTTAATTAACAACCTACATGTATACCTATCAGATACCCTACCTTACCTATTTATTTATTTTATTTTATTTTATCACATAATGAATAGAGTTTGAAATGGAAGAATCATAATTTAAAATGTTTGAATTTATCAATTGTTCATATTTTTCAAAAAAAATTCTTTAAACTCATTTGAACATTTATAAGATATAACGATTTCATTGAATAGATATTGAATAAACTACAAAATTATGCTTTTATTTGCTTTACTTGAACAAAATTTATAATTAAAAAAAGTTTGTCAATTTTTTGTTTTCCTAATGATTTCATAGTTAACAAGATAAAACAAAAACATTGCACATGTTTTAATAATAAAAGATTGCATAGCGTCGTGACAAAAACATTGGGATGTTTCCATGAGGTCTTTTGGTTCAAACTTGGACAAATCATGTATATGAATTTCATATCCTTGATGATGTACATGGTGTAGTTGTACAACCTAAACCTATGGTTGTAGTTACGATATAGTTAGGTTTTTACCTACCTAGTTTTTTTACCACATAATAAAATGTTGACATGTGGAAAAATGTATTCAAATATTGCCATGTGTTGAAAAAATGGCTAGTCGAAAGTGATTGCCAAATGGATTAATTGTATTTGATTATTAGTCAATGGGAATTTGATATTGATTGGTGAAAAAAACCATCGGTCAAAAAAACCATCAATTAAAAGTGCCTCCTTTGTCTTGGTAAAAAAAGATCACCTAGTCACATTACACAATGTTAAAAGTGACTTCTCCAAAATGATTAGATGGTTGTTTTGACGGTTGTCACTTTTTGGTATTTTTTAATTAGTTTTTTTAATCAATTGAACCTTGAACTCTTGTAATGTGATTTTAAAGTTGAAACATATGCAGTTTTTTGCATGTTCTTGCCAAGTAATTTTTGCAATGACCAATTTAGTTCCAAATCCTTAAACCTTAATTGCTCCCCGAATAAACCCCATGTCAAAAAACTTAAAATTTAATTTCCAAGAAAATGCCATGTTGGAAAAAAAACATTACTTGGAGGTTTAATTTATTTAAAAAATAATTAAAACCTTACATGGAGGTTTTATCAAAAATTTAAATATAAGTTAATTGATCTCAAAGGTTCCTTTAAAAACATAAAATTTCCCATTGCTAATAAATACATCAAATAAAATGGGTTTGAAAATTTAGGTGTTGTGTTTGGTTCCCATTTCACATTGGGCCTTCCTTCTTATAATTTCATTTTCAATCTTACCCCACACATTTAACATCAACATTAAAAAAAAAATGTCCCACGTAAATTGACACCCCACGAATGCACCAATCAAGGACATGAGGCCATTATAGTCATTGTTGGATGAATTGTAATCACAACCCCACAAAACCCCAACCTAGTCAGTTCATAAACCTTCCCACTCCTACCTAATTCCCTCCATCCCATTTGCTCTTTATTTCTTTTTGGCTATTGTCATCACCTTTTTTCCTTTCATTGTTTCCATCATTATGGAACGTTAAGCTTAAGGAAGAGCCTTGTTGAAATTGATAGAAGGTAACATGAAAGAAAAGCTTGGGAGCTCCAAGTGAGCTCATAATTGAAGAAATTTGGAAAATAACAATTCAATTTGTGATTGGATTTCAGTTGTAACAAACATTTTTGATTACAAATTGTTTTAATTGCCAAAGACAAGTACCATTGGGCAACTTGCAAAAGATAACATGTCGCATGAGAGTTATAAATATTTGTGATTATAGTCCATTTTGTCGTCCACTACGATGGATGAACATGAATATGACATGGATCTCATGTAACTTACATGAAAATTCTTGATTTTGTGATTATAATTGTGACTACATTTGCAACTATTTTATCCACACGATGCCAAATGTCATAGCCTACCTTATCCTATTTACTTACTTACCTACCTAGGTAAAAGAATAAGTAGGAAGGTAATAGGTGCCTACCCTAGTTTATTTTAGCCTCCAATGCCTATTTACCTACCCTACCATACTTAAGTTAGCTTACTTAACCTAGCTTAGCCTAAAGCTAGCCCCTAGGTTGCAAGTAAAAAAACTTGAACCCCCCATTTCTACGAGGATAAACTAAATCTTCAACCATTGCACCACACCATTATGAAGTGATAATTTTGGTTGACTTATTTAGTTCATAACCTATTACATGAACATTTAGGTCATGGAATTAGTTAGGAAGGTAGATGATATGTAAATAGCTTGCAAGTAGGTAGGTAGATGGCCTACCAAGCTAATTGCCCGCATAGGTAAATGACATACTTACCAACTTGCCTACTTAAGTAAACGACTTGTAAAGCCATGGCATACCCACCTACTTATCATTTATAATCTACCTACATACCTATTTAAGTAAATGACCCACCTACTTACCTACCCACCTACCTAGGTAGATGCTTAACCTACATATTTATGTACTTAGGTAGATGGCCTACTTAGCATAAGTAGATGACGTATTTAATATAAGCAGATGATTTATCTATTTAGGTAAAAAATAAATAGGTAGGTAAAAGGTGCCTACCTTAACCAATCTTATTATGTTTATTTAACCTTGCATATCTTTTTAATTTAGCCTAGTTTCATGGCCTATGTAGCCTACTAAGCCTACCTAAATTAGGTAAGTTGTTACACCTACCTAGTTTAACCAATTTAACCTATTTTATTTAGCTTAACCTACTAGGTCTACTTAGCCTATCCTACCTATTAGGTAACAAAAGTCTTTTTTAACTTGCTTACTAACCAATAAATTAACTTGTACATTTTGAATTGCAATATCAAAGATGTAATATAGTCATTTATGTATAGTCACAAATACAATTGTAACAACAACTTCATTGTCAACCATCAATGGATGCCATCAATATTGAACAAAATATGTTCATTTTTTTTCAATATTTTCATTTAAACTTGTGATAGTCACAAATTATAGTTGCATGTATGATTAAAATTTAGATTCGTCAAAATGTAGTTGCATATGTGATTACAAGTACTTACAACTATGGTGAGACATGGGACTGCTACAAGTGTAGTCACAAATTGATTTGATTTGGATAATAATGATGTGGTACTCACAAACATACTAGTGGAATGGACAAAAAAAGATTTAGGGGAGGGAAGTCAAACTTTTACCTTATTTCTTCCTCTTTGTTTTTCTTCTCCTTCCTTTTTTGTCTCCTTTTTTTTTTTGTGTTGAATTCCCCTCTCTCTCCTTTCCTTCCTTCTCTTTCTTTTCATTTGGTTCATTTTGTTGTTGGTGTTGCACTACTTGTGTTTTATTGTTTTTTTCATTTTTGTGTGTGCTTTTATTGTTGCCATGTTGGTGGATGAGTTCCATGGTGAAGTTCCATGGCATACATCTAAGCTCCATGACAAAGCTCCACAACCAAACTTGTAATGCCCATATGTAATCACAAAATATGCATTGGTTATTTGAACCAATCTTGCAGTACTTGGATCCATTTTCATTTTTGCATTTATATGACATATTGAATTCAATGAAACAAGAAAAAAAAGAAAAAAAAGGAAAAAAAAGAAAATGACTTAATAATGAAGGTATTATGCTACTTGATGCTTTCATTGTTAATTTAAAATTTTAATATTACACTTGGGAATTATACTCATTTAAACCATTTGTTTTTTATGATCAAAGTTTCTAACAATATGAAAATATTTCATTTCATTACACACTTTTGTTTAAGTTTGTACTTAGATGATGATCGATAATTTTGTAATGTATCCCAAATGTAAATATTATAATATAATTTTGTGTAATACTTATATTCAAAATCCACCTTATAATTATTATCAAAGAGTTAAAAGTTTATTTAAATGAAAGATGCCAAGGTTTTTGCAAACGGTACTCACATGTAATGATGATAACATCCATTTTTTTTTTCACATTGGTAAGTTTAGTAGGTCTAAGGGGCAATAGGTAAGTAGGTGGGTAGAATTAAGTAAGGCCACATTAGAGGGTAGAATGCTTAGGTAGGTTGTTTCAAGAAGCTAGTAGTCAATAGGTACCTAGTAGGTTGGTATTTGGTATTTAGTAGGTATTTGGTATTTGGTGTTTTTTACTTTACATATCGTACTACCTTGGCCATTTCAACACATGCCCGACGAATAATTAAATTAATTTTGAAAAATTCATTTCAACAAATGGAATATTCTTGATTTTCCTTCACAATATTTTTTGATTTGGAAGAAATAATTTTTAAAAATCTCAACATTTCTGAAAATAACATGATAATTATTAGTTGCCATTGACAATGGCAACTAATTATGGTACACAAAGTCTCAAACAAATAAAATAAATAAAAACAAAGGGACTAAGTAATTCCTTTCAGGGAGGGAATATTCGAAGTTCATTCATCCATGTAGGTAGGTAGGTAGGTAGGTAGGAGGTACCTACCTACCTAGTACCCAAGTGGGACATCCTAGAAGTTTTGGATGTTTTTTGAGAAAGTTCATCCAGATTCATTGGTTCGGTTCGGATCGCCGTTAAGCTTCCACGGCTGGTTCTTTCGTTCTTTCCCGTTGCGATTTCTACGAAGCGCGCCCACTCGCCCGTTGTCTCCTTTGTTTCGGTTTGCGGGTGGGGCGCGGGAGAGAGACGCGGACACTGCTGCTCTCTTCCTTGGATCCCGTGCGAGAGATCGAGAGAGAGCAAATTTTTTCTTCATAGCTAGACATTCTCTCTATCTTTTTTTTTTCTGTGATTTTTTTTTCCTTTTTTTTTCCCCCGGTCGTTTGGTTTGGTTTGGTTTGGTTTTGCAGTGTTGTCGAGATGGGGTTGATGTCGAGGAAGGTGCTGCCGGTGTGTGGCAACATGTGCGTTTGCTGTCCTGCGTTGCGAGCCAGATCGCGGCAACCAGTGAAGCGTTACAACATGCTGTTGGCGGAGATCTATCCAAAGAATCAGGTGTGAAGAAGAGCTGATCCAACAAACCATTCATGCAGAAAATAGGCTTGCAAAACGTTTGCAAACTCTCTCTGAACATATACCTCTCCCTACTTTTAACATTCTCTGTTGCTTGTGCCCCTGATCGCAAATTTTTTATTGCTTGCATTGTGGCAATCAAGCCGCCGTTTTGGAATCATCAATCGGAACTTCGGATCGAACTTCTTCTGTGTATTGTTGAGACTTGAATTCCATGATGAACGTCGTGGATTCCCCCGATTCTGCCCTATTTTTTGAATTGTAAAAATTCTTGTGCTTATGCAACGGTTTCAGGGTTTTATGAGATTCAATTTGATTTGGAGACTTCCTTTGATTCGATTGCGACTTGAAGATCGGATTTGATGAGGAGTGATGGGGCATGGAGTTTTGTGTATGTGTTGCTTGCTATTGGACATGTTCGGGAATGGAATTTGGTCTAGTTAGGGTTTTTCTTGGAAGGCATTCATGCTATTGGAAATGTCAGGAAGTTCAGTCCAGTCCAGTCCAGTCCATGTCCATGAATGAGCAGACTCTTTTTTTCTTTTCTAATGTTTAGGTCATTGGAAGCTTGTAGTAGGCTTTGCTTGCATTGTGGCAATCAGGCAGCATTTTGGAATCAATCAGAACTTAGGATCAAACTTTTTCTGTGTGTGGAATTTTAGGTGTATAATGAAATGTCATGGATTCCCCCAGTTCTGTCCTATTTTTTAATTGTAAAATTCTTGCAGCAGCTTCAGGGTTTTATGAGATTCAATTTGATTTTGAGACTTCCTTGATCTCAATGTGAAGATAGGACTTGATGAAGAGTGATTGTGCATGGAGTTTTGTGCATGTGTTGCTTGGTATTGGACATGTCCAGGAATGGAATCTGTTCTAGTCAGGGTTTTTCTTGGAAGGCATTCGTGCTACTGGAATGTTCAGGTAGTTCAGTTCAGTCCATGTCTAGTATGTGCATGAGGACTCTTTTTTTTTTTTTTAATTTTTAGGTCTTTGGAAGCTGGGAGTGGGCTTT
>Ga0116227_10008332_pt1 | contig 19638 bp, 10 predicted proteins | sample S1TSphgellanicum_FD_89693 | JGI IMG/M metagenome (GOLD analysis project Ga0116227, IMG submission 89693) | Host-associated microbial communities from peat moss isolated from Minnesota, USA - S1T2_Fb - Sphagnum magellanicum MG | ecosystem: Host-associated > Plants > Peat moss > Unclassified... | reverse complement strand
GGCGCGGTACCAGCGCAGCACCGCCTCCGCCGCCTCGGAGGCGCCGGCGTGAGGCCCGAGCGTATCCTGAACCCGCGTCACGAGGTCGCGCACCTTCACGCTCGAGCTCGCCAGTTCGTCGTCGCCGACGATAACCGCCGCCCGGGCGCCCGCGCGGTCGGCCTTCTTGAATTGCGCCGCGATCTTCGCTTCGCCATAGTCGATCGTCACCGGCAGTTCGGCACTCGCGCGGCGCAGGGCCGCGAGCAGCGGAATCGCGTAGCCGCGCGCCGCGTCGCCGAGGGTGACGAGCGCGAGGCCGGCCCGTACGGGGGGCGCGCCGCCCTCGCGTTTGGCGAGAATCATCAAGAAGCGCTCGATGCCGAGCGCGAAACCGACGCCGGGCGTGGACGGGCCGCCGAGTTCGGCGACGAGCCCATCGTAACGGCCGCCCGCACAAACGGTCGCTTGCGCGCCGAGTTCGCTCGACACGAATTCGAAGACGGTCCGCGTGTAATAGTCGAGCCCGCGGACGATGCGCGGATCGACGCGATAGACGACGCCGACGTCGTCGAGCATCGCGCAGACGCGCGCGAAGTGCTCCGCACACGGTTCGCAGAGGACGTCGAGCATCGTGGGCGCGCTCTCCACGAGCGCCCGATCTTCCGGTGCTTTGCTGTCGAGGATCCGCAGCGGATTGCGGTCGAGCCGTCGAGCCGAATCGGCCGAGAGCGAAGCGCGATGCGGGGCGAAGTGCGCGTAGAGCGCCTCCCGGTAGCGCGGCCGGCAGCGCTCGTCGCCGATCGAGTTGACGAGAGCCGTGACGGCAAGCCCGTGCGTGCGCAGCAATTCGCTCGCGAGGAGAATCGTTTCGACGTCGGCCTCAGGTCCGGCAAAGCCGAAACATTCGACGCCGAACTGATGCGCCTGACGGTAGCGGCCCGCCTGGGGGCGCTCGTAGCGGTACATCGATCCAAGGTAGTACAGCCGCTGCGGACCGAGCGCGAGCAGGTTGTGTTCGAGCAGGGCGCGCACGACCGGGGCCGTCCACTCGGGCCGTAACGTCAGGCTCCGGCCGCCCTTATCGAGAAACGTGTACATCTCTTTCTCGACGATGTCGGTCGTTTCGCCGACGCCGCGGATGAAGAGTTCGGTGGATTCAAACGTCGGCGTCCGGATCTCGCCATAGCCGAAGCGTCGCGCGACACGGTGGAAGGTCTCCTCCACGGCGTGCCAGCGCGCGCTTTCCGGCGGCAAGATATCGGCCGTTCCCCGCGGGGCGGCGAGTTTGTCCATCAGGCCTCTCTTCGGCTCCGTGCCGCGCGCCTGCCTCTCTCGAGTCGCCGAATCGCCGGTCTCGGCCTAGCCGGCCGTATCGCTCGTCGTGATTACCGTGCGGGCGAAAAAGCGTTAGCAGTCGACCGTGCCGCTGCGCTTCACCAGAGTCCGTGAGGTTTGGGGACGATTGACGAGTGGTTTGGAGCGCTTGCGACGGGAGTTCGCAGTCACGCGGATTCTCTGGATCGGGGCAGTCCTGGGCGCGATCTTTCTCCCGCACGACGAATTCCGCGCAACGGTCGCGGTTGCGGCCGGCTCCCTCTTCGAAGCAGCCCCGCTCCTGCTATTCGCGACGGCACTGCCACCCCGGCTCCGCGCCGGTGCCGGAGCGCTTGGATGCGGCTGCGGCGGCGGCGGGCTTCCGGGCGCGCTTGCACCCGTGGCGATCGCGACCTGCTGGTTCGCCTTTGGACCGCTCGTGACGGCTGCGCGTGTCGCAGGCGCGCTCGCTGCTTCCGGGGCTCTTCGTTCGGGCGTCGCAGCCTTCGTGGCGCGAAAACGCGGCGCCGCGAAGGGGCTCCGCTTTGAAGCCGCGCCGGGGCACGAGGGCGATGGGTGCTCCGCGTCCGAGCGCATGGCTCGCGCGCGAATAGCGCAGGAAGGCACCGAGGGTCCGGAGCCTTTCGGCGAACTCGCAGCGATCGGCGCGTGCAGTGCTGCGGCCGCGCCCGTCGCGGCTCTTGCGGTTCACGGCTCCGGGCCGCTGCAATTCGCTTTGGGCCTCGTGCTCGGCGTGCTCGCACCGTGTGCGACCGCCGGTGTGGCGCTGGCCGCCGGGGCCGCCCATCATGCCCCCGGGCTAGCCGCGGCCATCTTGGCCACCTCGGGAATCGCTCCGTGGCGCGAGCACCTGCGAGCGCGATGGGCATTTCTCCGGCGGCATGCGGACGCGGCGCTTCCGTTGCGCGCCTCCATCGCAGCAATCCGACCGTCGCCGGCCGCCGTCATGACATCCAGACGCGGGAGCTCGGAACCGCGTGTAGCGCTCCGGGCCGAAGCCGACACGGGCACGGGCACGGGCACCGGCACCGGCATAGAGAGCGAGAGCGAAAGCAACAGCGACGGCCGTTTCGCGAGCGGGCTGCTCGTCATCGCACTTGTCGCGCTGTGCTGGCGCGGGCCGGCCGGGCTCGTCAATCCGCGGCTGGTGGCGCTCGCCGGAGCCGGGGCACTGTGCGCGGCACGCTATGCCTGGCGCAGACCTCGGGCGCCGGCCGGCGCCTGGCTCGTCCCGGGCGTCATGCTCCTTGCTCTGGCGATGGGCTCGCCCGCGCCGAGCTACGCTGCGAACGAGACGACGGCCGCCGGGGGGTTCGCGGGGGAAAGCGCCGACTTCAGCGGCGCTTCATTTGGAACTTCCGGTAACCGGCCCCCACGGTTGATACGCTTTGCGATCACCTGCTGCCGGCTGGACGCGGAGGCAGTCGAGCTGCCGCTGGATCGCGCACTGCCCGTCCGCGCGGGCTCGTGGGTCGCCGCGCATGGCCGCCTCGCCGAGCGCAGCGGCTCGCTTATCTTGCAAGTCGAATCGTGGCACGCGATCCGCCCGCCGGCCGATCCATTTGTTTATAGGTAAACTATTCGGCAAGTTGACGACGCGCCGGGGAATGACGCGCCGAGGAATGAGAAACGTCTAAGAAACGAGCCGCCCGCGAGCATTCTCGGCGGAAGCCTGCGTTAGGGAGTGCAAGTCCACTTTCCGATGCACGAACCCAAGGAGCAATACGATGCGTGAACGATCGACCCGGCTGCGGGCGGGCCTACTGGCGACGGCGACGGCGTCCGCGCTCGCGCTCTTGTTGCAAAGCGTGCCCGCACTCGCCGATCCGGGCGATCCGAATGCGGGGCTGCCGCCGTACGCCCAGCCGGCGCCGGGCCCGGCCGATCCGAATGGCGCGCCGCCGGAGGGTCCGGGCGATCCCAACGCGGGCCCGCAGCAGGGTCCAAGCGATCCAAGCGAAGGCCCGCAGCAGGGCCCGGGCGATCCGAATGCAGGCCCGCCGCAAGGGCAGGGCGATCCCGGCGTCGCGCGCATCAGCGTCGCGCAAGGCGATATCTCCGTCAAGCGCGCCGATTCGGGCGACACCTTCGCGGCGGCACTCAACGCGCCGGTCACGGCCGGCGACTATATCACGACCGGCGGCGACGGGCGTGGCGAAGTCGAATTCGATTTCGGGGCGTCGCTGCGTCTGGCTCCGGGCACCCAGCTTCGCTTTACGGATTTGCAGCAGGACCACCATCAGCTTCAACTCGCGCAGGGCACGGTCGATCTCCGTCTCTTCCGCGGACTCGGCTCGCATTCCGAAGTGCAGACGCCCGCAGCGACGATCCGGCCGGACGAAAACGGTTCGTATCGCGTGACGGTGACCGATGACGGCAATACCGAAGTAACGGTCCGCGCCGGTCGCACCGACGTCGAGACTTCGGCCGGAACGCAGACGCTCGAAGCCGGGCCTACGCTTCTGATAACGGGGACGGCCGATCACGCGCACGTACAGACGATCGACACGGTCGCCCTCGATTCATTCGACGCGTTCAACCGGCAGCGCGACCAATATGCCGAACGCGCCCACGATTGGGCCTATGTCGACGCCGGCTACGTCGGAGCCGACGACTTAGATCAGTACGGCCATTGGAGCGACGTTCCCGGTTACGGTGAAGCGTGGCAGCCGGCCGACGTCGCGCCGGGCTGGGCCCCGTACAACACCGGCCGTTGGGTCTGGGAACCGTATTACGGGTGGTCGTGGGTCGACACCGCGCCATGGGGCTACGCTCCCTACCATTACGGGCGCTGGTTCTACGCAAATTCAGGCTGGTTTTGGTCGCCCGGGATAACGGTCGCCGCGGGGCCCGTGTACTACTCCGCGCCGGTCGTCTTCTATCCGCACCCCGTCTTCTATCGCCCGGCACTCGTCGCGTTCTTCTCCTTCGGCGCCGGCGGCGGATACCGCGGCGGGATCGGATTCGGCGGACTTTCGATCGGCTTTGGAAACGTCGGCTGGTGCCCCCTCGCACCGTTCGAGCCGTACCATCCCTGGTACGGGCCGGGGTTCGGCGGCAACGTCTACAACCGGACGGTCGTCAACAACATCACGAACAACTACTATGGCAACCGCTACGTAACGAACAACAACTACGGCAGCATCACGAACTATCGCAACATCAACGCTCCCGGAGGTGCGGTTGCGGTCAATAACGGTAATTTCGCAAGCGGCAACTTCGCCCATCTCGAAAGCGTCCACGCCTCGGAACTGACGAACGCCTCGCCCGTTCGCGGCGTCGTCCCGGTCGTGCCGACCGCGGCCAATCTCGCCTACAGCGGACATGCGCTGACGCCGCTGCGCTCGGCCGCGCCCGTCACGTCGCGGTTTGCAAACTTCGCCTCGCAGCCACACGTGCCGGCCGGCTCGTTCGCGCAGCAGCAACGTGCCGTGCAAACGGCCGCGGTCAAGACGTATCCCGAACATGCCGTCGTCTTCCAGCACCCCGATCTCCAGCAGAAATACGACCGGCCCGGCCTGATTTCCAATGCAAATGCGCCCGAGGCATTCAAGCCGAACGCGACCTTGCATGAAGCCGAAACCGGCCGGCCCGCAGCACTAGCGGGCGAAGAAAAAGCGCCGGCGGGTACGACGGAACGCACGTCGGGCGAATCCGCACGAACGACGGCGCCCACTGGAAGCACCGACGAAAGCCGCACGGCCGGCGGATCGAACACCTCTCATCCGGCTAACCCGTTCGACCGCTTCGATCATCCGGCGACGACAAACGAATCGACGAACGATACACGCGCGAACGCAACCGGCGGCGAACGAACGAATGCGACGGGCGGCTCGACGGGCGCGCAGCAGCGAGTCGACGGGACCTCGCCCGACAAGGCGCCCACATCGACCTACCACGAGCCCTCCGACAGCGTTCCGACCTATCCGAAGCCGGATTACCACGAGCCGGCGGATTCGGCTCCGGCGTATCATCAACCGAGTTCCCACGATACGGAAGGCGACGCGCCCACGTACCACGCGCCTACGTACCATGCGCCGGTGACTCACGCGGCCCCGTACCATGCGCCCGCGTATCACGCTCCGGCCCATCAAAACGGCGGCCACGCCGCTCCGGCAAAGCATGAGGCGAAACCTACCGCGAATCCCAAGGGGTAGGCGCATCACGGCTTCGAGCGACAAATCCGGGGTTTAACCTCTCGACATTGTGATGAAGGGCACAGACCCGCGGGTACGAAACCGCGGGTCTCATGCCTCCCCGCGCCGCCCGATGGTTTCGAGCGACGCTCGTGCTCATGCTCGCTTTCGCCCCTGCGATGCCGTGCTCGGCCGAGTCAACCGTTTCGATCGCCCCCGGTTCGACCTACGCATCCGTGATGCGCACCATCAATCCGCGCCTGGCGCGGCATCAGAGTCTCGCTTATGCGACGGCTCTACTCGATAATGCCCGGCGTATGAACGTCGACCCGACGCTCGTGATGGCGGTCGTTACGGTCGAATCGCACTGGAATTCAACCGCTCTCTCGTATCACGGCGCCGAAGGGCTTGGTCAGCTCAAGCCGGAGACCGCGCGCGAACTCGGCGTCAACCCGTGGTCGGGCCGCAGCAACTTGCGCGGAATCACCCTCTACCTGCACCGGCTCTTGTCGCTCTTCCGCTTCGCCCGCGAGCCGATCCGCAGTGCGATCGCCGGCTACAATGCCGGTCCCTATGCGATCGACAGTTCGGGCCGCATTCCGCAAAACGGTCAAACGCCGCACTACGTCGACAAGGTGATGCACGCGTGGCAGACGCTACGCACGCGCCTCGGCAACGATCCGACCCCCCAGGAGGTTGCAACCGGACTCGGCTCGCCCGCTTCGATCGCCAAAAGCGAAGCTGCGTATTGGGGAGCGCGCTAAGTCAGCACAGCCGCTGCCGAGCGATATTCCTTGCGCTACGGGGTGAACTCCGCGACCATCACTTAGTGCAAAAAGTATCGGTGCGTCGAGAACACGAGCGCGATCCCCAAGCGATCCGCGGCGGCGACGACTTCGGCGTCGCGGATCGAACCCTGCGGGGCGATCACGGCGGTGCAGCCCGCGTTCGCCGCGGCTTCGAGGCCGTCGGCGAATGGAAAGAAGCCGTCGCTTGCGCACGCTGCGCCTGCGGCGAATTGCGCCGCGCGCTCGCAGGCGATGCGCACGGCGCTCACGCGGTTGGTTTGGCCCGCGCAGATGCCGCGCGTGATCGCTTCGCGCGCGACGACGACGCCGTTCGATTTGACGTGGCGCACCACGTCCCAGGCAAAGCGCAAATCGCGCCATTCGTCGTCGCTCGGAGCGCGCGCCGAAACGACCCGCCACGTTTCCGGCGCGGCACCGGGATCGTCGTCTTCGGCGAGCACGCCGCCGAGGGCGCTACGAACGCGCAATTCGCGCGCGAGCCGTAACGGTAACCGCGTATCGTAACGAATGATGCGCAGATTCTTCTTGCGGCGCAAGCGCGCGAGCGCGTCGTCGTCGAAAGCCGGCGCCGCGACGATCTCGAGAAAGAATTCGCCGAGCGCTTCCGCCGTTGCCGAATCGACCCTTCCGTCGAGCGCGATGATTCCGCCGTATGCCGACACCGGATCCGCATCGAGCGTCGCGCGCACGGCATCGTAGGCCGTCGTGCGTTCCGCGACGCCGCAGGGTACGGTGTGTTTGACGATCGCCGCGCGCACGACGCCGGCTTGAGCATCGGGAACCTCGCGCACGAGCAGCCGCAGCGTCGCGTCGAGATCGAGCAAGTTGTTATACGAGAGGGCCTTCCCGCCGAGCTGCTCCGGCAACGACTCCGTGCGCGCGAGATAGAACGCCGCCCGCGACTGCGGATTCTCACCGTAGCGCAGCGGCGTCGCAAGCGGAATCGTGAGCGCGAGCGAGCCCGGCAGTTCGGTCGCGAGCAAACCCGCTTCGAGATAGCGGGCGATCGACGAATCGTACTCGGCCGTGCGCTCGAACGCGCGCGTGGCAAAGCGGCGCCGCGTTGCGAGATCGATGGAACCGTCACCGGCACCGAACGCGCCGTACTGATCCGGATCGACCAGCACGCTGACGTGCTGGAAGTTCTTCGCCGCCGCCCGGATCAGCGCGACGCCGCCGATGTCGATCTGTTCGATCGCCTCTTCGAGCGTCGCGCCATCGCGCGCGACCGTGTCCTCGAACGGATAGAGGTTCACGACGACGGTGCCGATCGCCGGTACGCCGTGTTCGAGCGCCTCGGAGCGATGCACCGGATTCTCGCGGTCCGCGAGAATCGCCCCGAAGACTCGCGGATGCAACGTTTTCACGCGTCCGTCGAAAAGCGAGGGAAAGCCCGTGAGTTCGCCGACATCGTGCGCGGCGATGCCGTGCTCGGCGAGATAGCGCCGCGTTCCGCCGGTCGCGTAGATCGGCGTCCCGCGAGCCGCGAGCGCTCGCGCGAGATCGACGCTGCCGGTGCGATCGTAGACCGAAAAGAGCGCCGCTTCCGGGGCGGAGCGCAGCGGCGGACGCGGCGCCGCCTCCGGAGCGGGCCGTTCAGCCCGCAAGAGCCGGCTCCGCAGCTCCGGCCGGTTCGCCTAACAACGCGTCCTCGGATTCGCGCGGTGCGAGATCCGCGGAAATCACACTGGAAATGCCCGGCTCCCGCATCGTGACGCCGTACATGCGCGACGCGAGTTCCATCGTTTTCTTGTTGTGCGTGACGATGAGCAGTTGGGCGCTCGAGCCGACCTCCCGCACGAGTCCGGAGAAGCGCTCGACGTTCGCGTCGTCAAGGGCGGCATCGACCTCGTCGAGCAGGTAAAATGGTGACGGCTTGACGCGAATGAGCGCAAAGATGAGCGCCGATGCGGCCATCGCGCGCTCGCCGCCCGAGAGCGCGGTGAGCGACATCATCTTCTTCCCGGGCGGCTGCACGGCGATTTCGATTCCGGTTTCCGAGAGATTTGTGGGTTCCGTTTGCCACATCTTCGCCTGACCACCCGGAAAGAGACGCTCGTAGACGGCTTCGAACGCGCTCTTCACAAGCGCGAAGGTGGCGTTGAACTGCTCTTGCGACGACGCTTCGATCTCGCGTATCGAGGCGAGCAGCGTCTCTTTGGCGCGAGCCAGGTCGTCGAGCTGCTCCCGCAGGAAGCGCTCGCGTTCGATCAATTCTTCGATTTCCGTTTCGGCGTTGAGGTTGACGTTGTGCAGCCGCGCGAGTTCGTCGCGCAGACGCGCGATCTCGAGCGCGAAGTCGCCGCTCTCACCGGCGTAACGCGTTTCCACGTCGGCGCACTCGGCGGCGGTCGCGGGATTTTGGGCGAACTGCGCGGCGAGCATCCCCAGTTCGGCATCGATCTCGGCCAGGCGGACGCGAGCGCGCTCGCTCGCGCCGCCGGCTTCGCGTTCGGCATTCTGCGCGATGCGCACATCCGCTTCGAGCGTCGTTTGGCGCGTCTGGACGGCGTCGCGCTCGGCGCGGGCGGCTTCGTGGCGAGCGTCGGCACCGGCGACGCTCCCGCGCAAGGTTTCGAGGACCGACGTCATCGCGGCGATGCGCTCGCCCAGCGCTGCGAGTTCGGCCGTCATCGTTTCGCGCGCGGTCGCCGCCCGCTCGCGATTGGCGTCGAGCAATCCCAATCGCCCGATCGCGCCGTCGCGCCGGGCGACGAGCGACGCAACCGCTTCGCGCACGCTCGCGATCTCGCTCGCCACGGCGCGTTCCGCGTCTTGCGCGCGCGCGATCGTGGCCCGTGCGTCTTCGAGCGAGGCCTCCAGCCGTTCGCGTTCCGCGACCGCGGAAACCCGATCGACGGCGGGCCGGTCGAGCGCGGCTAGGCGCTCGCGCGCGGCAGCGGTTTCGCGGTCGCGCTCGGCGGCCCGCTCGAGGATCGCGCCGATCTCGGCGCCCAGGCGTTCGTGCTCGGCCCGCAGCGCTTCGACGCGAGCGGCGGCATCGCGCAGCGCGACGGCAAGCTCGTTCTCGATCCGGTGCGCTTCGTCGCGTTCGCGGGTCGCCGCGACGCTCTCCTCGTGCGCCGCCGCCGTGGCGAGCCGCGAGCCCTCGAGACGTTCGCGCAACTGCGGCAGCGCCGCCGACAGCGTGCGAGCCTGCGCGCGCCGGGAGAGGATCGAACGTTCGCGCTTGTAGCGACCACCGGTCATCGCGCCGCCCCCGCGAATTTCATCGCCGTCGAGGGTCACGATCGCATCGCGAAATCCCGCGCCGCGCACGAGCCGCACGGCGACCTCGAGCGATTCGACGACGAGGATGCGCCCGACCAAGAAGGAGACGATGCCCGCGTAGCGCGGATCGGCGGGCTCGACGAGCGCGTGCGCGTACGCGATGACGCCCGGCTCGCGCGGCGCTTCATTCGCGGCGCGGCCGGCCCGGTTTCCGAGCGTGTCGAGCGGCAAAAACGTCGCGCGGCCCGCTTCGTGCGAGCGTAAGAACGCGATCGCCCGTTCCGCGTCTTCCGCCCGCTCGGTGACGATGTTGGAGAGGGCGGCCCCGAAGGCGATGTCGAGTGCCCGCGCATAGGTCTCATCGACGCGGATCAAGTTGGACACGACCCCGACGATGCCGCCGAACTCGCCCCGCTTGTGCGCCTCGAGCACCGCGCGGGTTCCGGGAACGTGGCCTTCGAGATTCGCTTCGAGTTCTTCGATCGTATGCAGTCGGGCCTCGGCGCCGGCGAGCTCGCTCGTGGCCGAACGGTAGGCGGCTTGCCCGTCGGCAAGCGTCGCCGCCGCGGCGCGCACCCGTTCGTCCGCCTCGGCGGCGGCGGCTCGCGCCGCGGCCGCCCGGTCCCCCAAGAGCGCTAGGCGTTCGGCCGCGGCGACCGCTTCGCGGGATCCTTCGGCCGCGCGCTCGCTGCGGCGCGCCGCATCTTCGCGCAGCGCGAAACCTTCGCGTTCGAGCCGCTCGTACTCGTTCTGCGTCGCGGCTGCCTGCGCGCGCCGTTCCGCCTCGCTCGCAGCGGCGGCCGCGGCAACGGCTTCCGCTTCGCGCAACGCCGCGAATACGGCATCGAGTGCGCCCCGGGCGAGCGCGAGCGCGTCTTGCGCGCCGCGCTCGCGTTCGCGCCGTAGCTCGAGTTCCGCCGCTTGCGGGACGATCTCGCGGTCGAGCGCCTCGATCGTCGCTCGCAATTCTTCGCGCTCGGCTTCCGCCCGTTCGCGGTCGCCCGTGATCTGCGAGCTCTGCGCCTCGAGCGCTTCGCGCCGGCCGAAGAGCGCCGCGTGCTGAGCCTCGAGTTCCGCGAGTTCGGCACGCAGACGCGTCGTTTCGCCGCGCAGCGTTTCGAGCGCGCGCTCGCGGCCGAGGAGATCGGAACGCAGTGCCGCGAGTTCGGCGTCGAGCGCCGCGGCTTTCGCTCCGGCGCCGGCCCGTTCGACCTCGAGCCGTTCGAGTTCGCGTTGCAAGCCCTCGCGCTCGCCCCGGCGCGTCGCGCTCGCCCGCAGGTACGAGAGAATCTCGAGATCGCGCAAGCGCGCCGACGCTTTGCGGAAGCGGCGTGCCCGCCGCGCTTGCGTTTCGAGTTCCGGTACGCGCGCTGTGAGCTCGGCGAGCAGATCGCTCGCGCGGATGCCGTTCTGCTCGGTCTGCTCGAGTCGCCGCAGCGACTCGTTCTTGCGCGCGAGGAATTTATTGATCCCCGCGGTTTCTTCAAAAAGGCCGCGGCGCTCCGTGGGTTTTGCCGCCAAGATCGCGTCGATCTGACCCTGGGAAACGATCGCATAGGAGCCCGGACCGAGACCCGTGCCCATGAGCAATTCGACGACGTCGCGCAAGCGAACGCTCTGGCGATTGATGAAGAATTCGCTTTCGCCCGCGCGATATGCGCGACGCGTGATCTGCACCTCGCTCGCGTCGATCTTCAGCGCGCCGTCGCCGTTATCGAAAGTCAGCACGACCTCGGCGAGGCCCAGCGGCTTACGGCGTTCGTTGCCCGCGAAGATGACGTCTTCGAGCTTCGTCGAGCGCAGCGAGCGCGTACTCTGTTCGCCGAGGACCCAGCGGATCGCATCGACGAGATTCGATTTCCCCGAGCCGTTGGGCCCGACGAGCGCCGTGATGCCCGGTTCAAACGCCAGCGTGGTTTGCTCCGCGAACGTCTTGAAACCGAAGAGGCGGAGCGATTTGAGCTTCACGACGAAGGCGCTTTCGCCGCCGGCCGCCGTTTGCGCTGCCGCAGAGCGGGCGCCTTGGCCCGGGTCAACGCGCGCGGCGCCAAATCGTCGAAGCGCTCGCTCAAGCGCGCGAGCGCTTGAGCGGCAGCCGCGCGCTCGGCTTCTTTCTTCGACGGGCCGCTGCCGTTCGCGCGCACGTCCGCGACCGCGACCTCGGCAAAAAACGTTCGCTCGTGATCGGGGCCCTCGTAGCGGTTCTCGTAGTGCGGCACGGCGGCGAAACGGCGCTGCGACCACTCCTGTAAGACGGTTTTCGGGTCGTCGATCGCGACGCCGGAGGCTTCGCGAACCGCGATGTGCTCGCGCAGCAGGAACGCGGCCGCGACGTCGGGGCCGCGCTCGCGATAGAGCACGGCGAGAAACGCTTCGAAGGCATCGGCTAGCGCCGAACGGCGGCGCGCGGGCGGCACGTTCGCCAGACCCGCACCCAGAACCAGGAGCGCTTCGAAACCGAGCCGTTCCGCCGTCGCCGCAAGCGCGCTATCGGAGACCAGCGACGACTTGCGCAGCGCGAGCTCACCTTCGCGGGCATCGGGATAACGCTCGAAAAGCGAGCGCGCCGTCAGAAAGCCGAGAACCGCATCGCCGAGAAATTCGAGCCGCTCGTTCGACTGCGGCGCGAGATGCTCGCGCACCGCACTCTCGTGGACGAATGCGGCCTCGAACGCCGCGACGTTCGCGGCGGCGGCCCCGGCCAGAGCGAGCAGCTCGCGCAACCGGCGGCGTCGCGTCTCGCCCGCCATCGTTTAACCGCTGTACTTTCCGAACGCAACGACGCTGTTGTGGCCGCCGAACCCGAACGAACTCGAAAGCGCGATCTTCACGTCGGCGCGGCGCGCGACGTTCGGCACGTAATCGAGCGTGCAGGCGGGATCCGGGTTTTCGTAGTTGATCGTCGGCGGGATGATGCCGTTATGGATGGTGAGGATCGTCGCGACGCCCTCGAGAGCGCTTGCGGCGCCCAAGGCGTGCCCGTGCATGCTCTTGGTCGAACTCACCGCAAAGGCGTGACCGCCGGCGCCGACGACGCGGCCCAGCGCCTGCGACTCGGCGGGATCGCCGATGGGCGTGGAGGTCGCGTGGGCGTTGACGTAATCGACGTCGCCCGGTGCGATCCCGGCACTGGCGAACATTCGCCGCAGCGCGAGTTCCACGCCGCCGCCCTCAGGATCGACCGCAACGAGATCGTACGCATCGGCCGATTGCCCGTAGCCGAGCAGTTCCGCGTAGATGCGCGCGCCGCGCTTCCGCGCGAGTTCGAGCTCCTCGAGCACGACGATCGCGCCGCCTTCGGCGAGCACGAAACCGTCGCGCTCGCGGTCGAAGGGACGGCTCGCCCGCTCCGGCTCGCCGTTGCGCGTCGAGAGCGCCTTCATCGAATCGAAACCGCCCATCGCAACGTCGGTGATCGTCGCTTCCGAACCGCCCGTGATCACGGCGCGCGCTTTGCCGTGGACGATCATGTCGTACGCGATGCCGAAGGCGTCGTTGGAACTCGCGCACGCGCTCGAGACGGCGAACATCGGCCCCCGAAAGCCGTAGCGCATCGAAATCTGCGCCGGTGCCGCGTTGCTCATGAGCATCGGAATGAAGAAGGGCGTGATCCGGCTTGCGGTACCCGCCGCGCGCGCCTTGGTCACCGTATCTTGAATCGTGATGATCCCGCCGATGCCGCTCGCGACGACGACGGCCGTATCGTCTCGCAGTTCCCGGTCGTCGGGAAAATCGGCATCCTCGATCGCCTCACGCGCCGCGACTGCGGCGAATTGCGCGAACCGGTCCATGCGCCGCGCGTCGCGCCGGCCGAGGAACGTGTCGGGGTCGAAATTCTTGACCTCCGCCGCGATCTGCGCGCGCAGCCCCGCCGCGGCCGCGTCGAACGCCGTGACGCGAGCGACGCCGCTTCGTCCGGCGATCAGGGCCGCCCAAAATTCGTCGCGCGTGTTGCCGAGCGGCGTCACCGCGCCCATCCCCGTGATGACGACCCGTTTCTTCTCCAAACTCGATCTCCGTTTACGTGGGGCGCCCCGCAGCCGCGGGCCGTTGCCCGCCCACGGCCACCCGGCCCGCAGAGCGGGCTGCTCGTTGAGGCCTGAACGACAGGCGCGAGACACTCGCCTTTCGCTTCCCACGGCGACCTTCGGCCGCTCGTTCCGCATGAGAAAGGGCGGCCATGGTCAGCCGCCCAGGAAAGCCGTTTCTGCCTATGACGTCTTCATTTGGGAAGCCTTTTTTGGGCCGTCCCCGGCCGCCCGCGACTTCGCCCCGGCAGGGCCTTTAATGCGACGCGCGTTCCCGCCGGTGCAGCGCGCGGCGATGGCGGAGGGCGCTCGCGGACGCCCCCGCCGGGAACGCCGCAGCCGACGAGATCGTGATGTCGGCCTGACCGCTCGCGCCCGTGAGCGCGGGCGCCGCGTTGCCGAGCTCGTCGATCGGGGAGTCTTCAAATGCGGGATAGTCGAATCCGACGACTTGAACCGTGAATTGGTCGGGCCCGGCTTCGCCCGCGAATCCGCTCACGTTCGCCACGGAATAGGCCGTGTTCTGCGCGGCGGTGCAGATCGACGGATTACTCGCCGAGGGCGCGGCCACCGGGCCGAGTCCGTCGGCCAGCGAGTACGTGCCCGAGGCCGTGACGCGCAGCGTGTAGTACGTCGGCGTGATGTCGGACCCGTTGCAACTCGCCGGGTTCACGGCATTCGGGTCGCTACTGAGCGCGGGACCGAAATCGGTGATCTGCACGAATGCCTCAGTCACGCGCGGCGGCACCACGATCGGGATCGCCGAAAGGCCGCCGTTCGCGTCGGGGGTTACGGTCGCGGGCGGCGCGATCGCGGGCAGCAGCGCGGTCGAGTTCAGGTTCGCGTTCGCCGACAGCGATAGGTTTGACGACTGCGTCGGAACCACGACCGCGAGCGTATAGGTGCCCGTGCGCGGCACGACGCCTTGGAAGACGTCGAGGCCCTCCTCGATACCGAGTTCGGTTGCCGGCTCGCCGAGGCCGTCGCGCGTGCCGCGTCTCGTACCGTTGGCATCGAAGGCCGGCGGGCCGCCGAACGGAACGAACGCGTTCGGATCGCCCGCCGCGTAGAGCGGATCGTAGGCGGGGACGATGTTCGGCGCATACGAGACGGGTTCGCCCGCCGGGAGCGCGCCCGGGCCGCCGACCACGGTCGTATTGAACGGCTCGATGCCCGAACTGAAGACGCCGTTGGAAACCCCGAAGCTCGTCGCATTCACGGGGTAGGTGCCCGCGGGCGGCTGCGCCGTTGCCGAGATGGTATTCGCCGTGACCTCGGGCGATGTCGGGCCCGCGGTCAAGGTCGCGCCGTAATTGTCGGCGACCGCCGTTAATCCGGCGGGAAGCGTAAAGGGGCCGCTCAGCGACGGCGTATTGACGAGGGTCTCGCTCGCGCCCACCGTTTGCTGTCCGGCGACTTGCCGGAACGTCGCCACAACGTTGAGTCCCGTCGCGCTGCCGTTCGCGCTGCCGCCGAGGTCGCCGAAGATATTGGCCGTGCCGACGGCGAGTTGCAGCTTCCCCTGGAGCACGTTCACCGTCGTCACGGGGGCCGGATTCGAGCCCGAACCGCCGCATCCGGTCAGGGCCCACGCGCTCACGGCGGCGGCGCTAGCGATCCGCTTCACGGTCATCTACGGTTCTTTCTCCCTCGGCTACAGACTGAGCTGGTAGTAGACATCGACGTGAAACGGTTGGTTCAGCGGAATCAGATACGCCGCGTTCGTGAACGCGTTGTACGAACTCGGAATGTTCACATAGCCGCGCGAGGCCCCGAACCCCGGCTGGAGCACCTGCGGCACCTGGTTCGTTTGACTGCCGGCCACGCCCGTGGCGACGGGCTGATAGTACGGGTTGAGCACCGGCACCGAGCCGTACGCCGGACCGCCCACGATGTTGAAGAACTCGATGCCGACCTTACTGTTCTTGAGATCGTACTCAATCGTCAAGTCGCCGCCGACGTTGGGCCGGGAGAGCACGCCGCCGGGCGCGGACGTCTGCGGCGTGCCGCGCGTGGCCGCGATGACGGGATTCAGCGCCGTCCCGGGAAGGGCCGGATCCACGTATTGCGTGGCCGCACCGATGCCCTGCGTTCCGTTGAACCCCGGAACCGCCGTGATGCCGGCGCCGCCGGGGATGTTGACCTGCGGGACGTTCGTATTGATCCCGCCGACCGGAACTCCGGATGCGGTGAGCGTGCCCTGCGTGTACGGGAAGCCGCGGTCGTAATTGATCGTCGGCGTCACGTGCAAGCCGAAATGCGTGCTGTACGTGGCGCCCAGCCGCGCTTGGATCGGCGAGACGTACGCGGCGTGATACACGTCGCCCAGGAGCAGCGAGCTCGACGTGATCGCCGGAACGTTGTTCTCGCCGCTGGTCAGCGGGGGCACCGAATCGAACACGTTCTGATAGGTCGCACTGAAGAAGCCGGAGATTCCCGCCGGCCGTTCCGGTGTCGTCAGCCCGAACTCGATGCCCGTCGTATGGTTCACACCTAAATTATTGGTTTGGAAGACGCCGCCGAGAAATTGTCCGGTCGTGGGGCTGATGTCCTCGCTGATAAACGAAAACGACGGGACGCCGGTAGCATTCTTATAGAACGGCGTCAGCCGCACGCCCCAGCCGTTCTTGAACTCGTGCTGATACGTCACGTCGTAATTGGAATAGATCGTCGGCAAGATGCTTCCGACGTCGGGCGCGTCGTTGTTGGCGTCGCCGAACCAAAAGAGCTGCGAGGCGTAATTCTGACACGGAAACACGGGCGCGTTCGGAATGCCGGAGCCGCAGATGGCGCCGGGCTTCGCCGGGATGCTCGCGAGCGCTCCGTAACTATAGAGGCCCGAGGGCGTGCCGCCCGTCGACGCGCTCGCGAACTGCGCGGAGCGGCCGTACCCGAAGCGGACGGCGTCGCTACGGTCGATTTGGAACGAGACGGCGGCGCGCGGCTCGTCGACCTCGGGCCGCAGCACGTCCGGTCCGATCGTCGCCGGGTCGACGTCGGCCGGATTGGTATAGGTGATGCTGGGCGGTGCGAACGGATTGATGCCGTACTTATAGATTTCGGAATCGCGACGGTACCCGAAATCGAAGTGCAGCGCGTCGATCGGCGTCCACTGGAACCGCACCGCCTCGGCGGCCGTGATGAACGTCGAATTGTGGTAATCGATGCCCCACTGGGGCAAGCGGCCCACGTTCCCACCGAGCGCCTTGTAAACGTATCCGCCGGGCAGGAAATCCTGGTAGTCGACCGCGTTACACGACGAATAGCTCTCGCCCAAATAGGCGCACTGGCCGACGAGGCTGCCGTACGTGTACGCGCCGCCGCTCTCCGAGCCCAGTAGCGCGTACGGCTCGTAATCGTTCCACAGCGGCTTGAGCGTTTCGTATTCGCCGTGCAGCGTTACCGAAAAACGGGGCCCGAACGAACGCGTGAGGTCCAACTGTCCGCCGACGCGTTGGCCGCCCGTAACGTCCCAGAAGGGTGCGCCTTGGCCCGCGCTGCCGATCACGTTGCTCGTCGTCGACTTCGTCCAGGCGTTGTAATAGCGCAGCGCCGCAAACGTGTTCGCATCGATGTTCGAGTCGTATTCGAATTTGAGCAAGTTCACTCGGTCGTATTCGCCGAGTTCGGGAGAAGTCGGGTAGGTTTGCGTACCCGACCATCCGGGAACCGTGGGGACGAGGTTGCGAAAATTCGGCTCCGCGAGCCCGCCATCGGGCGATTGCGCCGCCACGCCGAGGCCGTAGTTGGCGACGAGCGACGGATCGTAGGGATAGTAAGTCAGCGGATTCGAGGTGCCGAGAAAGAGCCCGCCGCGGTCGGCGAAGCTGCGCACGTCCTCATTGTCGAAGAGAATCTGTAGCGACTGGTGGTTGTCGTGGCCGAACTTCAGGATGAGATTGTTACGGAACGCGTCGGCCGTGTTGTACGAGGTGCCGTAGAACGGCGTGTTGCCGAGCGTCGCAACGTTCGTATTGAACTGGCCGTAACCCACGTCGCCATTGATCGTCGCGTACGGCACGTCGCGCAGGCCCGTGTAAGCGAAGTAGTCCGAGATGTTTCCGTTGCGGGTCGCGGTCCCATATTCGAACTGCACCTGATGCGAAAAATTCGGTCCGCCGATATCGGCACCAAGCGTACCGAACGACGGGTACGTGCCGCGCTTGGTGATCGTGTTGATCACGCCGCTCCCGACGTTCCCCTGAGTCGCATCGCCCGGGCCTGCCACGACCTGCACGCTGCCGACGCCATTGTCGAAACTGTCGGAAGAGTTGAGGCCGGCGAACGGGTCGGTGAACGGCACGCCGTCGAGTTGATAGCCGACCTCGGTCTCGAGGCCGCCGCGGATCGTGATCGTTCCCGAGGTCGCGACCGAGACGCCGGGCGCGGAGAGCAAGGTCGCCTTTTGATCCGTCGACAGCGCCTTGCCGGTCGATTGCTGGATGCGGGCGCCGTCGATCGTCACGGAATCGGTCGTCTGCGCCGGCTGAAACGCGGAGGCCGCGCTATGCGCGCTGACGGCTGCGATCTGGCGCAGTGCCTTCGAAAGACGGATCGCCCCGAGGGTGCTCGTCTGATCGCCGATCACCGTGATGCCGGATTGCGAAAGCGACTCGAACCCCGGCGCCTCGACGCTGAGGAGGTACGTGTCGGCCGTGATGCCGTCGATCGTAAACGCCCCGTTCGCGCCCGCGACCGCGTGAAACGTGCCCGAGGGCGAGGCCAGCGTCACGCGTGCGTTCGGGACGCCGCCGCCCGTCTTCGCGTCGACGATGGTTCCGCTGATGTTGCCGAACTGTCCGCCGCCGGCGAGGGCCGGAGCGGTCACGACACCGCTCAGCAACGCCGACAGAAGACAAAGAAACGACCGTTGGCAAAAACGTCCGATCCAATGGGAACGACGACGCATCTCTTGAGCATTCTCCGAGCGGGCGCGGGCGAAGTTGTGGCGGTTATGCGGTTCGGCGTGCGGAAACCTCTCGCGTCGCACGCACCGACGCGAACGAGCCGGTCTCGACCTGCCGTGACCTGGGCAAGAGAAGCCAATGACCCAAGCCGATCAGTTGACGACCCTCCGCGAACTCGTGCGCGATGGAATCGAGATCGCCCGTAGCGCGGCCGCCGCACGCCCCCCGGTCGCCGCGACGGAGACTCTCGAACGCGCGCGCGCCGCGCTCGCCGCCGTCTTAGCCGACCTCGACGAGGCTGCGACGCGCACGCCCTGAAGGGCTACGGCGCGAAAGCGAACCCTTCGTAGCCGTTGGCCGCGATCTCCGCGCACTTCTGCCGGTACGGACCGACGCCGCCGAGGTAGGGCATGAAGACCTGCGGTTTCCCGGCGATATTGCGTCCCATGTACCACGAATTCGCAGTCGGCATCAGCGACGAGTTCGCGACTTCGGCGACGTGCGTGGTCCACTCGATCTCCGCATTTTCCGTCGCCTCCACCGAAGCGATGCCGTGCTTCTGCATGTGGTCGATGCAATCGGAGATCCATTCGACGTGCTGCTCGATCGACACCGGCATGTTGCTGAGCACCGACGGGCTTCCCGGGCCCGTAATCGTAAAGAAGTTCGGGAAGCCCGCGACCATGAGGCCGAGATAACTCTTGGGCCCGTCCGCCCATTTTTCGGCGAGCGATGCGCCACCGCGGCCGCGGACGTTCATCTTCTTAAGCGGACCCGTCATCGCGTCGAAGCCCGTCCCGAATACGAGGATGTCGAAAGCGAATTCGCGTTCGCTCGTTCGCACGCCGTCCCGGGTGATCTCTTCGATGGGCGTCTCGTTTACGTCGACGAGCAGCACGTTCGGCTTGTTGAACGTATCGAAGTAATTCGTGTCGAGCGGCTGACGTTTGGTTCCGTAGGGATACGTTCGCGGCGTGAGTTTTTCAGCCACCATCGGATCTTTGACGATTTCGCGGATCTTCTTGCGCAGGAACTCGGCGCACACTTCGTTCGCTTCCGCATTGAAGAACATGTCTTGATAGTTGGCGAGCCAGAAAGGAAAGCCGCCGCGGTCCCACATGTCCTCGAAAACGGCTTCGCGCTCTTCGGGCGGCGCCTCGAGCGCCGACTTCATGATGAAGTCCAACTCGAAGCCGAAATACGAATTGCG
>Ga0116227_10008331_pt1 | contig 19639 bp, 15 predicted proteins | sample S1TSphgellanicum_FD_89693 | JGI IMG/M metagenome (GOLD analysis project Ga0116227, IMG submission 89693) | Host-associated microbial communities from peat moss isolated from Minnesota, USA - S1T2_Fb - Sphagnum magellanicum MG | ecosystem: Host-associated > Plants > Peat moss > Unclassified... | reverse complement strand
GATCACAAATATATATACTTGATTTTACTTTCATGCATTGTAATTTGTCCAAAAGATCTTTTTCATATAAGTGCCCCAAAGTTGCCAAATTTCAAGGAAACCATATTGATATCACCATATTTAGGCCATAGGTTCTTGTATGTCACTAGTAAATATAAGGGGGGTTTCAAAAAAACTCTATTTTTTTCTCTAACATGCAATCAAATTTGTCTAAATCCTTTTGTGGATGATTGCTAACCCACTTATTTGACAAATTTGATAATAAAAACCTCAAATCAAAACGTGACAAAAAGTTGATTCTAAATTTATATAAAATTGCCAATGACAAAAATTACTCAAAATGAAATAACTCCTACATCATAGGTTAGAAATTTACATAATTGTTGAGCAATACATTGATATTCATGGAGGGTTTTCCATTGATTCCAAGAACACCCGCACTTTCCCTACAAATTTTAATTTTTGAATAATGAAAATGCTTAAAATTCAATAACTCATGCATTATAAATGTAAACATTACAAAATTACCCAAGTGCAACACTCATAGAAGGTTTTCCAATGCTACCAACTAGAACACAACTAAGGGCTTAATGGTTTGCAAGATTTCAACATGACAAAACAAACAAGAAACCTTCTTCAATAATAATAAGACTAATATGGCTTGTGTCAATGGCCCAAGTGTGAACTTGTTACACAACTAATTTATTCTTCCAAATCCAATTTTTTTGAATGAAAACAATTACTCAAATTCTATATATCCCCCCAACTTAAATCTAAAAATTATGAAATTGCCTTCAAGAAATTCATTCGTCAAGGGCTTTTCAATAATATCAAAAGCTTCCCCCAATTTCCCTAAACTTTTTTATTTCATTTTGTTCAATTTTCTTTGACAAAATTATTCAATATTCAATCATTCTTGCAACATGGGTTTAAATGTGACAAAACTACCTCAATGTACCCCTACTCTTCAAGTCTTTGAAGGGTTTCCAACAATATCAAGAGCACAATGGGGCCGACCTTGATTTACAAACAAAACAAACAAACTACCTTCCTTGATTTAGATAAATTTATATGTTCAATATTTCATGGAGATCCATTCTTATTTTTTTGTGTAGGATTTACATGACATACAACTACCTTGGAGCCAACATCATCTTGCAAGGTACCATCAAACCATGAGTTCTAGCCATTATGTCATTGAGTTCATTCTTTCATCATTAACCTTTATGGCCAAACAAGATGGTTGAATCGTAGTTAAAAAGGTGTTATGAAACCCATAGCTTTTATAAATGATTGATATAATGCCTCACTTATCCCATGATCAAATTCAATGTACTTTTGAATCACATTGTTATTTTCTGTACAACATTGACACATTGAATAAGAACCCAAGATTGGTCAAATTATGATAAAATTGAACATCATTTAGTTGCATTGGGAAGGGGTTCAAAAGGACAAAATTGTTTGTCGTGCTTGTTTTTGATGTTATCAATTGCAAGACTTTGAAATATTATGAATGTTTATTTGTGAATATGTTCTTAACCAAATTGTAGAGGCTTTATGAAAACAAGAATAAGGCTTTCAATTGTAATTTAATATACATATTTTTTTCGTTGAGTGAAAGCAATTCCCATCTTGAACAATGAAAGACAATGTCATTGTAATGGTTCCTAGACATCATGAGTTGAAGATTCTACCCAAAAAGAACTAAGACATTAAGTTGCTCCAAGAGCTTCCAAGTTGAGGAATTGGATACTACATTACCTAACAGGTGATGGTGAAACTAGTAACATCGATGAAAGATGGATGGCAACACCAATGAAATAGTCAATAAACACATTCCATTAGAATAGATAGCCCACCTCTCACAAGACAAAAATGCTAATGACAAAAGTGCCCTGCCTATCAAAATGTTCGAGAGAGGTTTAGAGGTTCATTGCCACGAACTGCCATCACACCTTTGGCTGAATTGCTAAGCTGTCAGCAGCACGGCATCCTTGCTAGATTCTTAGTGCAATGTCAAACAAATCAATTTGAATTGCTTCATCAGACTTAACGTCAATTGGGTTCTGGTTCAGGCTCTGTTTGGTCCACTTAATGACGCTAAATTGTAAGTAAGTAAGATAAGAAAACATCAACCACAAGGGCATAAACAACATCGAGGCAATGAAGTTCACGCAATTGAACACATAACCTACCAAATGGATGGGGCAAATGACTTTGAACACAAACTAGAAATAGATCATAATTGCTAAGGGATAGAACAAAATTGCCATGGTTATGTCTACCATTTGAATGCGAGGTAGTCCAACAAATAGGGTTTTTAGAACTTTAGACAAAATTTTGAATTGTTTTCAAAAAATTCAAAAAATTCATAAATAATTTAATTAGTGTCAAATCGGTTGAGGTACTTAGTTAGCTTATGAATGGCATTGGATTTTTAAAAAAAACCTTTCATACTATCTTGGTCTTGGGGCTGAAGGCTGATTTTTGACTAGTATGTGTCACATGTATACCTGGTCTTGACATTGGTATAGCCACATTTTGACACCAAAAAAGTTTGCAATTGCCATTTTTAGACTAAAGGTTCTTGCAAGTCACCAGTACATCCATAGCAGGGTTTTTTTAAATTAAAAAAACTACTTTTTTGGTTGATATGTAGCCAAATTTGGCTAAGTCCTCTTGTGGAGGATTGCCAGTGCACCTACCTCGTGAAATTGGAAAAGAAAACCCTTGACAAGAATATATAAAGAAAATGGCCATCATCCCTAGGACAATTTAGCCAAACTTGGTTATAAACCAAATATGTAGTACAAATCTTTAATCATCCTTCTATAATTTTGGCTAAACACCAAATTTAACCAAGTATAGAAATCGAATGACTTTTACTAATTTTTTTTCTCATTTCTCGCAATTGAAAACCTTCAATCACTTAATTTTTGAATTTTGAATTTTGAATTATGCTTTTTTGGAGAAATCTCACCAATAAAAAAAGAGGGCTACTACACCTTTAAGAGTGGGAGGGATATCGACCCTATAAGGTAGGGATCTTATACCTACCTAAAGGCATAAACTTCCTGCTCACTCTTAGGCATAAAGGTTCCTCTTACTCTTAAGAAGTTGGTGTAAGGTCCTTCCTCTTCTCTAAGACCGATATTGAAGGTACCCTCACGCACCCTTCGAAAGTTCACAGTACCTAGTACCTGCCCATTAGTAATGACCGGCAATGACACCCGACGGTTATAACCGTTTGGTACGTACCCGATACAAAGCCCAACGGGGCAGTTCGGAGAGGCGTGCATGATGGTTGCCCCCTCCTTTCTTTTCTTTCTTTCTTTCCCTTCGTGTCTCCAGAGGCGTCCATCCATTCATTCCTGCTGCAAGCAAGCCTGGAATTAACACCACAGCACGACGACGATGCCTCGCGCTTCGCCTCGCCTCGCCATGCAATCACCGGGCTGCAATCCAAACTTTCATCGTGAGCCAAAAGAAAAGAATCAATTTACACTTTCTTTTTTTGTTTTTTTCGATGACGCAAATTCCAAACCAAGTGATTGCTTTCCTGAACGAATCATGGAACCGTTGACATCCTCGGCACCGGAAGCAAGAACCTCAAAGCTATAGATGCTCAAAGAAGCTCGTTGTGATGAGTTCTTGAATTTGTAGCATGTCGAGTCAGTGATCGCGAGGTAATAGCCGACCTTTAATTACGTCCGCTTTTTGTCAAGTCTACAATGGCAACAACGAGTACACTGGTTGCATTGCGGTTGCATTTTGTTCTAGAATCGTTGAATTGTTACACGAAAGCATTTGCTGCAAGGAGGTGTCAAGAATAAAACGGAGCCATGAGGAAACTAGCAATGAAAGAAGATGGAAATCGGCATTATTGCGACGAGAAGAATCCCCAGTGTTCAACCTTCGGATTGCCTGGCAGGAACAACTAGTTAAACGGAGACCTGTGTATGCTTGCAACCAATCCGAACGACCAAAACGGAAAGGACCTCAAAGCAGGGCCAAAACGGAAGTCACAATAGCCACAAGCAGCATGAGAATCTACGACCAGTCTGTTGATTTGAAGATGAAAGAAGGCTTGAAATTTGTCTATTGAGAGATATCAGGAATGCAAACGCTCTAGTGCAGTGAAGTTTCTTCACAATCATGGCGAGTTTCTTCGGTTTGGGATTGAGGAAAGCCAAGGGCGTACCAGGGAGATTTGAGTTCGAAATTCTGGTGCAGGAGATCAAGCCATGGATGCCGGCGGTGCCATCCCCCGTGCTCCTGTCATGGCATAGAGGCGAGAAGCGTTGGGGGAGTACAGCCGGTATGATGCCGCTTATAGGAGGCTCCAACGGAGACAGAGTCTACTTCAACGAGAGTTTCAAGATCCCAGCCACACTCTACGAAAAGCAGCCTGGAAACAACGCGGGAGGATACGAGAAGAAACCCCTCCTGTTCACTTTGCAGTCAGCGACTGAGCATCCATCGGATTACAGGAAGACGGCAAGAAAGACTCTCGCCATGGCCGAAATCGATTTGGGAGAGTTTGCAAGCCTGACGACGCCTCTTTACAGAGGGATCCTCTTGGATGTTGGCAAGAACACCGCTGCGGGTAAACCGATCTTGTATCTCAGAATCGATTGTCGCAAGAAGGCTCCTACTTCGGCACCTTTGTCATCGCGCTTGGCCGTTGGTTTGAGAGGCTCCAGCCTCTTTCCTGCCAGTGATCACTTGCCGTTGAAAGCATTCAATAGCGATGTCGCGGGACTTGTTCACGAGACTGATGAGAAGAAGACGAGTACTGCAAGGATCGGAGGAGATGATGCATCCGATGATGATGAAGATGATGATGCTCTACGACGACGTCCTGCATCGCCGCTGAATGCGCAAGAGACGAGAAATGACGCGGCTACAAGAAGACAGAAGAACCGGGAGAAGCTCTTCTCACTAGATTATGACAATGATAAAAACATCGCACTTCCTATTGTTGGTGTTTGTGTTCCGTCACTCCGCGTCGCGAGGCAGAACTCTCCGAATCCACTAACGACAAGTTCAGGATATTCTTCTGCTACTACTACATTCTTGCCTCGGGAGCTAGCAAATCCAGTCCAAAGCTCTGGCGGCATCATCCTGTCCAACGATCAGAAGGTGTAAAAGGTGTTTCTTTGGTTTCTCACAAGCTGCTGCTGCTGTTTCTTATTGCTACTAGCTTTGCATTTGAGAGTCTTAGCGGTGGCAGAAACGAGAAAAAATTATCACGGATTGCGGTGCTTCCGGAAGCAACAATAGATGCAGATCTTCGCTGCAACAGGCAAGAAGACGCGCGACGTGAAGTTAGTTGTGCATGCAGTAGAAAACCTTTGCAATAGCGTCGATAACTTTTGTTTTTGTGTGTGTGTTTCAGCAGAATGTTGCTGCTGCTGCTGTGACCACTAGAAAGATCAGCACCAGCATAGGTGAAGAAGAGAGCTCGAAGAACTCGACAGAGTCCGATCGCGGAGAAAAACCAGAACAGATCCCACGATTGCACGACCTGCATGCTCTTCCAGGAACGTATGCAAGCTATATAGTAATGCCAGAAACTCCAAACGAACCTGTTGTTGTTGCAGCAGCAGCATCTCCTGGAGCTACAGAAGATGGCTCCATTGATAAGCCTCCTGGAGGCACGGTTGCAAGCAGATCTGTTGCAGCAGCCGTCTATACTGCCATGGCTGCATATGAAGCAAGGAAGGCAATCAAGCATTCCAATGAAGCAGAAGAAGACTCAACAATGTCCATGGCTCCAGCAATTACTAGCCTTCTTCCAACAGAAATGACAAGCCCTATTTCAGATGCTGCTGGTTTTGTGGTCACTCTGCCAAACTCTAATGGTGAATTGCCACCCAAGCCTGCTGCAGTTGTGCCTGATTCTTCCTCACCTTGTCCACCCGCAACAACAATACCAGCAACAGCAGTTACACTCATGATCAATGTCACATCTCAATCAGCATTTCCGGAAGGGAAGATATGTGATGATCCTGTCAAGGAACAGGAGCCTCAGGCTGTTCCAGAGCAGAGTGTTGTTGCAGAGCCTCTTCCAAAACCAGGTTGGCCTCTTCTTGACAAGAATCATGTGATTCTAAGTAGAACACAATCACAAAGGGGTAGTGTTTTGCCTATGAGAAGTTCTGGGGCACTGCCACTGCCACTTGTGATTGACAAGCATGTGATTAGCAAAACCATTTCAGAAGGGAATAGTATTGTCAATCCTCCTATGAAAGAGATGGAGCAGCTTCTTGTTGTTGACGAGAATGTGAATGCTGCTGTTGAGGATGAGAACATGATGGGTGGAAAGAACAACAACAATATATATGTGCTGGGTGAAGCTAGGGCAAACCTTGCCATGTTAGAGAAAAGAGCAATTGAGGAATTGAGAAAGAAAGTAGCAGTTGCAGAAGCCAAGGCAACATTGAATCAAGAGCAAGGTGAGGAGAGAGCTTGGCAGCTAGAGCAAAAGTTGATGGAATTGGAAGATGAGCTCCGGGATTCAGCAGCCATTGAAGTTGCTCTCTATTCCATAACTGCTGAACATGTCATCTCTTCTCGTCACATGCATACACCCGCCCGACGTCTCAACAGGCTTTACATGTATGCCTTGAAGAAATGGAGCCCAAAAAGACGTGCAAACTCTGCAAGAAACTCTATACTAGGACTGGTTTTGGTTGTGCGAGCTTGTGGAAATGATGTTGCAAGGTATTATAATTGTATGCCTTTCTGATTCCACAGCTTTTGCACTGTAGTTTTGTGAATTTCTTTGGTTTTTCAGTGGAAAACCTTGTGGACCAAATTTTGCAGAAATTCACCATTGAGTTTTTTAATAACAATCACAATAAAGTCTACTGACATTCTCAGGAATACATACATACATACATAAATACATTGCTGTGTGGCCTGACCATGCAAAACAGGATTTTGACAGATTGTTTTGTTAGACTCAAGATACAAACTGTGCGCTATTGTGTAATATCATGCTCCTGATACAGGTTAACTTTCTGGTGGTCGAATGTGATTGTATTAAGAGAGTCGATCATGCAGGCTGGAAACATTGAGCCCACCACACGCTCTAGCACAGAAGTAGGTGCTGATGGTGTTCCCAGTAGCTGCTGTGCCAAAGCTAGTGATGTCAGTCAGTTTGGAGCTCAAGAAACAGTACAATCTCGAGTACTATCGAGACAAGATAGCGGCAAGCTGCTGATGCACAGTGATTGGGGAGAAGGAAGAACATTTATTTCCGCACTCCAAAATGTTGAGGAGTGGATTCATGCAAGGATTTTGGAGTGTGTTTGGTGGCAGGTACAAACTACAATCCATTGGTTTCTTGGTCCTTTTGGTTGCAATACGTCAAGAGGATAATCTATGGTTCTGTATCTGTTTGTCCACCTTCTCAAAGGCATTCTAGGTGTGGAGCATATGATCTGATTGTTGTCAATGCTTCCTTTGATGCTGCCACCTTCAATCTGACATGAGCCAATCTGATTACTTTCACACTGTCAGGCAATGACACCCCCTATGGAGGTAGGAGGTGTAAGCCTTCCTGAGGTAACCAGTTCCAACTTTGCGCGCATACAGGGAGAGTTCAATAAATTCACTGGGATGGTCAGAGGTGGAATTGATGAGCTCAACAAATTTGCTGAAAATGTAAAAGAGCAATATTTCATGAAAGAAAAATCAGATGCAAATCTTTCACAACTAGGAAATGCCCGTCAAGGTTACATCTCTACCCAAGTATGGAAGATTGCATTAACAAACGCTCAAAACATGCTTTGCCCTCTTCAAGGACACACACATGGATGTGGCTGTTTACCTGGGCTAAATAGAATGGTATATGTTTTCCTAGCTTCCATACTTTGCATTTCATTGGATCTGTGAACATCAACCATTTTTTTTCCTCTGCCTAGCTCACAAGTACAATGCAGGTCAGAAGTGGAGAGAGAGTATGTGTGAATTCAGCCCTATTTCTTGTGCAAGTAACATGAAGAATTGTGAAAACTTTATTGCTGCAAACTTGAAGTGTGGCTTCTGTTACAGGGACAATATATTACCAGATGGAGGAACTGATTGCAGGAATGTGCTATTTTCTCAGATAATTGCAGAATGTGTGGAAAGGCTGGATGTTGCTCTACTCAATGGAATTTTGAGGAACCCTGAGAACAATTTTCCAAGTGACCCCTTTGCTGATCCAATCATGGACCTTTCAGTCCTTCCAATTCCCATCGGTGCCCTCAGCTTTGGTGCAGGCTCTCAGCTGAAGAATGTTGTAAGTTCTTTCACCAATTCAGATTTTCAAATCAGTAACCCTGTATAACCAATTTGACCTTCTGAGAGGTGAAATTCTCATTTAACATAGCTGGGCAATCCCCCTTGGAAGGAAAGGCCAACAGATGAGAATTTACGGTGCCTAGATTTTGAATAAGATTGATTTGCTGAGACAGTGCAATGCAGGTGGTGCAATGGTCAACATGGCTATCAGCTTTGCTTGATGTTAGAGATCCAAGCTCTACAGAGTCTCTCAACAAAGACGGTGCTGAAGCACAGAATGGGGTTGAAATGAAAGAAAAACCTATGGTGTCAAGATTTATGAGAACCACAGGCAGTATGCTAATGCTGCCAAAAGACATGATTCTGGAGATAGCGAGGAGGAGAGAGGTGTTCTCTTAGCCTTCCTTCTATGTTTTTTCCCAAATGTGCTTTCTTCCATGTCTCTGCTCATTCTCACATTCAAGTCAATCTCCTTGCATAAAATCTCTGGCATTACATTACAGAGTGCTCACAAAAACATGGTTGGACCTAGTGATGGAAAGCAATTTCCAGAGCTTGGTTTCTTACCTTTCCAACTCTTGATGTGGGGTGCAGCCTCCTTTTCATCCCTTGTGTTTCAATGTTTATAATGGTTATTCTCAAATAAGAGACCCAGGCATGGGAATTTGTAGTTGAGGTGTCTTTTGAGAAGAATATATATGGCTGATAGGTGTGTGTTCCAGGCTGCCAGAAAGGAAGCTGATCAGAAATCCACCATGTACTTTAGTTTGCTTAGAGCAGTAGGAGATCTCTTGATGTTGCCAAAACACATGGTCCTTGACAAAACTGTGAGAGAAGAGGTACCTGGTTATTCCTTGAATGTCCTCTGGTGTTAAATGAGTGCTGACTATTTCCTGCATTTGTCTTTTCATGTTATCACTTGTGGTGAGTGATGATCTTGCAACATTTTGTCTCTCATGTACATCGATTGATATTGGCAGCATTCTGGTGGCTATGTGATTTGGGTTCTGAAAGTTTTTGATGTAGACTGCTCCATGGACTTGGTATATGGTTGGCAGGTATGTCCAGTACTCAGCTTAGCTCTAATCGAAAGAATCCTTCATGACTTTGTACCTGATGAGTTTTCTCCAAATCCAGTTTCACATAACCTTCTGGCTGCCATCCACAATGAGGTACACATGTTCTCTAGTAATCAGTTTGTTGTTTTTCTTGTTGCACTGTTAGACTTATCCAGCTAGTATATGCTTCTGTGTAGAAGGAAAATAAGTCTCTTCTCAGAGGTAGAATACTTAGTTTATTGCATGCTTGCCTGTCAGTTTTGAAAAGGATTTGGCATTGGGTATGGTCCCCTTTTCCAGGTGTCACTTGAACAGCAAAAACACAGCTTCACAGATATGAACCACGAAGCTGTAGCGATTGCACATTTCCCTCCGCTCTTCTACAATCCTCCTCCTTCACGGGTCGTGAGGCTGTGGATTGGGGAACTCCCTGAAGCTGGTGATTTGGCCAACAAGAATACCTATTCACTTTTGCACAAGGGGCACAACAGCGATGATGAATTGGAAGAATTTGCATCAACTCCACTTTCCTGGCTAAGAGATGGTTCTACTACAGGATCTCGTCCGGTTCTTGGCAGGGAGGCTTTGGAATTGGCAGGTGGAAATGTGGTGGTGACCAGACGTCATCAGTTGCTGAAAGAGGTGTGGGAAATGCAATAATCACTATTCCCAATTTTTGGTACCTTCACTGATTATCCCACTCTTTGTTGTTGCAGCTTTTTAGGTATTCTGCTGCAAAGACATGATCAATTTCAGTTCCCATTTTTTTTTCTGGTCTTTAGAATTACATCAAAGTGCAATGAACATTCTTGGTTCCAGAGAAGCAAATGTGCATTTTACAACAGCATTGTAATGAGAAGTGCAATCTCATGAAATGTATGTATATGGAGCTCCCTCAGTTTGTCACATAGCCATGCTGTGCCGATTGATATAATTTTAGTGTAATTCTGAGTGAAGACTTGAATCCATTAACTACAATTTAATACTCGAGCTCCTAGTTGATCTTGGATTTGGATAGTGTCTCTGGTGGTGGTGGTTTTGTGGTCTGCCATATGAAAGAAAGAATTATGAAGACATTACTGCAAATGTTGATTGTGGAAAAAGAGGAAGTAAGGGTCAAAAAAAATTGAGGATCAAAGACACTGAAGAACATGAGAAGGGGAGTCTGCCCTTATTGAGGAATGGAGAACTGAACAACTGTATCTTAGCGTTATGTTTGAGCACATGATTAGGGTTTAAAGATTTGGGTTTAGAAAGTGACAAAATTGGATAGATTGTTTTCCACTTTGCACCATGGCTTTTAATGAGGTGCTACTTTCCACGAGCAAGAGCGTCTTTTCAAAGTTGTTCACATCCCTCTTTCTTGCTGCCAGTGACAGCAGACTTCTCAGCATAAAAACATCAGCAGAAAATTTCCTTCACATTTTCAGCATGGTAAGATCATCAGCATATCAGATCTCATCTGGATCTGGGGGTCTTGAAATGTCCAGAAACAAGAAGGTTCTACCAATGTCTTTTAAATCCTTGAACCGGTTCTCTTGAAAAACAAGAACCAACCAATTCAAACCCATGTTGGTCAGTTTTTCCTTTTCTTTTTTTCATAATTGGCAAGGCAGGGTAGGGTCTATGTGAAATTATTTAGGGTATTATGAAATTAAGTTTAGGGTATGAGGTTGGTTTAGGGTTAAGGTTTATGATACCCAAAGCCTATACTAAACACATACGGGCTTGATCCATAGGGGCTTGATCCAATTCTCAACCAATTTCAAACCCTTCAATTGGTTTGAAGTTCAACCTACCCTTGAACTCTTGTTGATAGCCAAAGTCGAAACGACTTTTCAATATCAATTTTTTTTTAAAAATTACCCCAATAATCAATTTAACTGTCAAACTTTTACACATAGTTATCAATATACTCAATTACATTTTTAATAATAATCACTTATTTTGCACTAGGGTTGATTCTCAAAGACCCTACTTTAAGATCTACTTTGAGAATCACTTGTTCTACTTGTCTAGTTAGGGTAGACTATAAGGTTGTTTTTAATTTAAAACTTTTCTATCATAAATAAGTTTCAAGGTTTTTTCAATCAATGACCTACTTCATAACCTACTTGGATGGAATTCCAATCGGTTCGGTAAGTTATTAAAATCTAAAAATTCATTACCCAGCCCAATAAGGCAAGCTTTGAATGCTGCATACCCAATGCACAGTAGGTTCTTTACTTGGTTTTTAAATCAAATCAACATTTGCTGGGTGCTTTTATTAATAGCAACCCTATTGAGACCCAGGTTGATAACTGGGTGTTTTCTCAATAACCAGCCAACATTGGTTCAAACTCAATTGGTACAGGTTATTGTCAAGCATTAACCGATGTAACTATTTATTAGAAGTTATGTCAAAAGATTGCGCACTAATTAGTACCAATTGGGATACCAATTGAAATTTTTGAGTCACCAAATTTTTCTAACTGGAAATCGCACAGAGATGATAGATTGCTGAAGCATTTGCTAACTTGAAGGTCTGGATGGAGACACCATAGACCCTAAATCCCATCCACATTCTTCAACAAAAATATGTTTGAAGTCTTAGTGCTGACCTTTGAACCAACAAGAAACTGCATCAATGGGGACTTACACATCCTGTTGGGGAAGAGATTTTTCAGTTCTAGAGTGATTCAAGAGCTCAACAAAAAAGAAGCAAGAAAAGATTGGCAAGGTTTGAAATCGGTGCCAGAAGAAGAGTCTAGTATTTACAGACAGATCTATATAGTACAGATGATCCTGAGCTACATTCTGAAAAGTAGGCTGACCTCTCACATCTCAGTATTGGCTATCTTTTCCTAAACCATCACCACCGCAGAAAAGTTGCTCAACATTCTGGTTTTTGGAGGGAATTAGGAAGCCCCACCAGGAAGCTGTGAGCCACCAGATTGCACAACCCCTTAAAAGCAAAAAAAACTCTCAGTGATCAGATGACCTTGGCACAAAGATGGGGCAGTGATCCAAGGCCATGACAATAATATACATGTTCAAATTCTAAAGTTCCTCTAGGGCATGTATCATCCATAACTTACTCACAGCAAGTTTTGATGACCAGCTGATAGTACAAGCTGCTGGATCGCTGGATTGTCCACCTGAGTCAAGAGTTGTAGTAGACCTCCTCGCAAGTTGCTTTACACAAGTGCATAATCTCTGGAAAGGTTTCTACCTCCCTTAGGTGAATCCAGAGCCGGGTAGGCTGGATGTTGGAGCATGGACCACATCACATGAACATCCTCATAGCCACATGACAGCACATCATTGTAAAGCTTCCTCATGCCATTCCCTGCTGAAACCAAAAAGCAATGCATCAGCAAACTTTGATAGATCAGAGATGTTTAGATCATATGAGACAAAGTAAACATTGATATCAGAGATCATCATCGGATATGAGACAAAGTGAAACATTGGTATCAGAGATTATCTGATATGATAAAAAGCAACTTCAATGCAGCTTGACCTACAATACCCAATACCCTGAACTCATAAGAGCAAGTCTGAAAATGAGAACTATAATCCTTCCCCAAACAAAACCAGAAATCTGTGAACCCCATACACCTAATTCATACATTTTGAAAACTCTCTCACTATATAACTTCAATGTTTATACTAAGGCTTGAAAGAGGAAAGTCTCATTATACTTCCAAGGTTTTAAACTAAGACTTGAAAGAGGAAAGTCTCACTATACTTCCAAGGTTTTATACTAAGACTTGAAAGAGGAAAGTCTCACTATACTTTGATGTTTTATACTGAGGCTTGAAAGAAGAAAGCCTCACAATACTTCAATATTTAATACTAATACTTGAAAGACAAAAGTCTAACTATACTCCAAGGTATAAGAAGAATTTCACCCTGCATATAATAAGATGCATATTGAGAAGGTGGTATGCAATTCATTTGTGTTGCTACAATTCATATTCCCAAATGGTAGTGAAAAGTTTCAGGAGGGGGGAATCGCTTGAGTCGTGGAGATGATTCTTGGACTGATTTTTTTATCTATGGAAGTTTACAGGAGAGGAATATAGATCTGCTCAATAGGAAGTCATTCGTTGATGTGTTGTCAAGTCTATATTCATGGCTGACAATGTGCACAACAAGCATCACATAGTAACCGCCAAAACTACTGCCCAGTGATCCCTTGCGCATCTCAGAAGAGAGAATGTGAGAGAGAGAGAAGAAGCCGATTTGCCGTGAGATCAATATGACTGCAAGAAAGAGAGTCTGGCATCCCCATTTACCTTGTACAAAGAAAGACATGAGCTAAACTTTCAATTTGTCCATCCACTCGCTCCATTACTCTCTCAATCTAGTATTGAATACATACAGAGACACAATTGGTTCAGGCAACGCATACCACGCTTCCGCTTGTGAGGATGCAGTCTGGTCAACACAACATCCCACATTCGCCTAAACGGAGAGGTTACTTGCCGCAGCCAACCCGCCATACCTCCCTCTCCAGATTGATCCTTCTTCTTCTCCTCCTCCTCTTCCTCCAGATCACTGCGCCTTGTATAAATCGCAAAAGAATGCAAAACTACTGAAAGAAAACAAGCAAGCGACACCAAAGAAAATAGCGCAAGAAGCCTGGCCACCCGGTGGGAAAGAAGCAGACTAGCAGAGACGTAGAACTGGAGGCGGCGGCAGCGGCAGCAGCAGTAGAAGTCACAACAAGATTGTACTACTCTAGTCTCTCTGTGCTGATCCTCTGAACTCCTATGACTACTACAACTACCGATCTTCGCCTTGGAAGTCAGTATTTATCTCTGTGAGGCTACTACCTCCTCACACCTCCGAAGAAAAGAAAGCCTTAGCATCAATCAAGCTTCGGGAAGAAGCCTTAGCATCAATCAAGCTTCGGGAAGAAGCCTTAGCATCAATCCAAGCTTCGAGAACAACAAGCCTTGGCATCAATCAAGCTTCGAGAACAAGCCTTAGCATTAATCCAAACTTCGAGAAGAAGCAAGCCTTAGCATCAAGCTTCTTGTGCAGCAGCTGCAGCTGGATACGTGCTGACAAGAAGAAGAAGAAGCTGGATCATGATCCGTCATACAAGCTGCCAGTACTGGAGGCTTCAACTGTACAATGCTCCTATGCAGGACTAGTACGAATAGTTTCTCCTTGGAACTTAGTAATATATATATCTATATATCTATATATCTATCTATCACTGCGATTCTACCTCCTCCCGCCGGCCTGCCAGAAGAAAAGAAGCCTTATTAGCATTAAGCTTATTGTGAAGAAGAAACTGGTGGATGATCGGTGACAAGAAGAAGAAGAAGAAGAAGAAGAAGCTGTGGGATCATGAATATCCGTGACTGCAAGTCAGGAGAGATCAAGAGTAAGCGGAAGAAGATGGAGGCACCTATAGAAGAACAGCAGGCGGGGAATGAGGTGGCCTGTGTCAGGTGGGACAGCCTCAACTGCACCCGTTGCCTGGCGCAAGACACGCCATGGCCGCCATCTCCAGCGCTGCGTGGGCATGCAGCAGAACTGCAGAGCTGCAGGCACGGCCCCGCTCTTCTTCTTCTTCTCTCTCTCTCTCTCTCTCTCTCTCTCGTATTCCTTTCCCTTCTCTTCCCTTCCCTGCCCCGCTCCCTCTAGAGTCTACCCGGGAAAAAAAAAAATGCTTTTGTCAAATATATAATACTACATTTATTTTGTCTTTCAAATAATTTTGTCAAAAATTTAATATTATTAATCATATATTTCCCAAAAAAAAACCCAATTCTTTTTTTCTTTTAAAAATATTGGTGGACAAAATAGGTAGTCTTTTTTTTGTTATCAAAAATGCTCAAAAACTATAGCATAATATTTTTCATTTGCCAAAATAATTTTTATTGTCAAAGTTCCAAATTTCATGCTAGACATTAATTTTACTATAGTTTTGCCAAATTCTCAAAGTACTTTACTACCTAGGAGCTTTTTTTTCCCACTTTGGCAAGAACATATTTTTGTCAAATATTTAATATTAATTTTTTTTGGTGTCTTTTCTTATGCCTTTGTTAAATACTTTACTAGTATTATAATATCTTTTATTTTTGTAGGTAGTTTTGGCCATTGCTTTGAAATTATCACATTCTTTCACTTTGATAAATTTGTCAATGTTTTCGGAATGCTCATGTACACAAAAAGCGTAAGTTTGTTGAGCTTTGTTGACGGACAAAGAAAGAGGGTTGAACTTTTCTCACTTCACAAAATGGTTTTGTTTTGGAAATCTCAAAGAGTTACAAATATTTCACTTCATAAATGAATGGTTTTTAATGAATTTGAATATCATTATTCTTTTTTTTAAATATAATTGTTTTTTTTTTCCATGTAGCAAATATTCTTTTGTTAAATGCTCATTTTATTGAATATTTATGTATGATAAATATATATATATATTTTTTTTTGGGTTGAATTGCACGAAAAATATTTCTATAGTTCACGTGTGTCATGATTGTTTTGCCGGATGCTTGAAAGTATTGTCCTATATCATCACTTCACAAAATAGTTTAGTTTTTCCTCGGATGCATGCTCAAGGTATTTACATGGTTTACTTCACAATGGTGTTGTTGAATGCTCCTCCGAGTCTCATATAATTTACTTGACTATTGTTTTGCCGGATGATGCTCGTTGGGTATGATTATTGTTCCAAAGAGTCTCATGTAGTAGGCCACTTGTCCACCTCCAAGAGATCCAACCCAACTCCCGAAACAAAAAAAAAGGGAGGGGGGAGGGGGGGGCAAAAAAACGGAGACAAAAGGACTACTAGGTTCAATCGAGTCACCCTTTGGGGCTTTGGGGGGTGGTTGCTCGACCTACCAACCTCATGAGTTGGGCTTTGTTGGTAAGTTAGTTATGAGAAAGTGGGTGTTTGGTAATCGATCATGGTCCACTTGTTTCCTACTCGTTTTCCTCCCCCTACACTCCGAATAATTGTAGCTCCCAGCTGCCCAACATCTTCCTTTCTTCTTCTTTTTTTGGCTTTTGTTCAAAAGTCTTTAAAAGGGCATGTGTGTAAGGTGGGTAGTGAGTACCCTAATAAACAATAAACCCGATATATATATATATAAAACTTTTAAATAAATAAATAGATCATATATATAATTAAAAATATTTAAATTTTTTAAAAATTTTCCTTTTGGGGGAAAAATTTCCCAAGTGTATCTTTTGAATCATTCTTTGCATTAGAGATAAGGAGAAGAAGAGGATCGCATCACAATGTTTCCAAGGCCATTGAGATTCTTCTACTTACACTTACTCTCTACATGTACTTGTGCAAAAGGAAAAAAGCCTTGGTGCCTTTTATATCTCCTTCATAATTGCTTTGTTCTTCATGAGAGCTATAACTCTCCATGAGGAATATACCTGAAATTGGAGATATATATATATATATATATATATATATATATATATGCCCTCATCATGGCCCAGCTGACTTGGTGAAAATTATAGTTTGTCATGCAAGGATATGCTCTGTAGTATAGAGAGCAAACTCAATCACTCCAAGCGAAGGTGAACTAAGAATTTCCCCTTCATTTCATTTCATGTCATGTTGGGATACCGACTTTTGTTTGTTTGGAAGAATGGGAAAGGTTGGAAAAGACAGGTTTTGAAGCTAAGTTGTATCTCTTGGCAAGTTGAGTGCAAATATGTATATACTAGTGGGTACCCGTGACCTTCAAGCACTGTGAAGTGCAAATATGTATATACTAGTGGGTACCCGTGACCTTCAAACATTGTGAAGTGCAAATATGTATATACTAGTGGGTACCCGTGACCTTCAAGCACTGTGAAGTCCCCGGTTTCTTTAAACTTGGTTCATGTTTTAGTTTTTTTATGCTTAATAAAATGTATGCTTAACCTTTGGGGCCAACATGAGTCAAACCAAAATTTGTGAACTTCTTACCTTGGATTATGGTGTCTATCAAAATCATTATTGGGTTTACTTAGCTTGAGCCCACCATTCAACAATTTTTAGTTTTTATGTCTACATTTGCACCATAACATGTTTTGTCATTCAACAACTAATGCAAAGAAGATGGCCCCAATTTGTTCACCTATGCGGTTGTACACATCAACTTTGGAATAGGACAAAAAAAAAATGTAATCTAGAAAGTTTGGACCTTGTATAGTGTCCATAATATGATTGGTGATATCCATGCAAAAAATCCAAAAGAACATTGTGTCTATTGATTGTATCATGGATGCTTTTTTAAAAATGAGCCCCACCATTCGATACATTGTTACATTTGCACCATAACATGTTGTCATTTCAACAAGGAGGACAAGTAGTAGATATCCTATTGATGCATTTGTGTACACATCAGCTTTGGGTTCAATGGGACAAAAGCCTAATCAACAAATTCTAAAACCTTTTTCCCATTTGGTCCACTACTATAGGATTCATGATATTGGTTTGAGATTTATGTTGTTGTGTTCTCTTTTCTTTTTAGTAAAGTGCACCCACTTCTTATTCTACTCCACGTCTATACTAAGTTGATCTGTTTTTTAAAAATAAGATCAACAATAAAATCTTTTGAACTTTCCTCAAAAGGATTCATGAGGAGAGAGTATATTGGTTTAAACCTAGAAAAGAAACAATTTGTTAAAATCACATTATTGATGACCATGGATCACATAAAACCCCAAACTTCATCAAGGTCATGGCAATTAAAGGTTGATGAATTATCCATTTTTTTGAGAATGGAATATGATAATTTATTCTCAAGCACCTCCCTCTCTTTCAGTGAATCGCAAAAGATTATTTAAAGCATGTGATCTTCCAATGTTTCCACATTTAATTAGAGTCCGAGTTTCCAAGACGTGGGCTTTATGACTTTAATCGCCAACATTGGACAAGTTCACAAAGAAAAGTATTTATTGGAGAAAAACAAAAATCCCAAGGAGTTTGCACCACTCATGGGTCACTTTTGTACAAAGACTAGGTACCACATCCCATCCACCCATGAGGAATTCATATCAAGCACCATTGTGAGTACTAAAATTCTTTCAATTGAGTTTCTAGATTCAATAATTGTTTTAACTTTCTTATGTTCTCCTAACATTGATGATGTCACTCATGTTGATGGTTAAACACCATTCATCACTCTTTGTCCACATGCTCTTGTCACAACATTTGGCTCTTAGGACCCCACACACATATGACTTTGGTAAAATATCATATGATGCCTATGATTGAAGAGGTCCTCTTGGATGAAGATGGCCCAACACCCTCATCATGGAACTACGGTAACTCATGACCCAACGAGTTGGGACACGTTGGGATCTTGTGGGACATGTTGATCTAAAACAAAACATTTCTGAGTTCATGTGGGGTCTCATAGTTTTTTGCAAACCCTCTACAAATTGGCTTCACATTTCATCAACATATTCAGCAATCCGACTTCAGTCCTTGAATGCATATGGGAAGGAACTCTTATAATTTATTAGAGCTTTATGCAGTTTACATAGATTAGGGATTCAACGAATGTTGGGCGGTTCTTAGATCGAGGGACAGATAACCATCAGTTATCAAGCTGGGTATATATATATACCCATGTACTCACTTGGTTTGAAAACTTTCAGAGGCCTTAGGGAAAGACAGGAGATTAGAATATGGGATCAAAAGTAGTGCAGTTAGGAACAACTTGGTGGGAAAACCTTGAAAAACTATTCGGAACAATTGGGAACTCCCAAAATCTAAAATTCATTGTTAGTTTACTCATTCAAGGAATCACCATTTGCTTTGAAGCATGGAGATGAACTGACACTTTGGTGGGAAGCCTCTTGTGGGGTCTAGAGTAGAGAGTCCACATGATGGACACACCAATGGGCTGGCTTATTAGTGGTAGATCTATAATGGCATCTAGAATAATGCTACGTAGCTTTCAAATTGTGTGATAATTTGCATGGTGTGAGAGAGTGCCATCTCAAAAGACTTAAGATTTGTCTTTCACCTTTCTCAAAAGAACCAAGGCATGATGGGTGCACTCCTCGTACATAATTGGAATGAGTGTGTTTGGTTCAATGGTAGGCCAAGCTTGTACTCTGGTGGAACAACAAACTTTTACAAGATTTCCTAGCTTAGGAAATGCTTCCCTCAATACCATGCAACTAGAGCTATCCATCTTAAACATGGGGGGGGGGGGGGGGGGGCGGGGAGAGGCACGTTTGGAGTCTAACCAACCCCCCTTAGCGGAGAAGAAAAACTCAAAAACCGTGAAAATCACAGACACCCACACTTTTTCCACCCTTTCCTG
>Ga0116227_10008330_pt1 | contig 19640 bp, 27 predicted proteins | sample S1TSphgellanicum_FD_89693 | JGI IMG/M metagenome (GOLD analysis project Ga0116227, IMG submission 89693) | Host-associated microbial communities from peat moss isolated from Minnesota, USA - S1T2_Fb - Sphagnum magellanicum MG | ecosystem: Host-associated > Plants > Peat moss > Unclassified... | reverse complement strand
ATCGTGAACGTGTCGAGAGCGTTGTAATTGCCGGCGGCGAGGTACCGGTAACCGCTCTGCGCCTGACTGAAAAGCATGCGCTCGATACCGGTCAGGTATGGTTGGATAACCTTGTAGCCGCCCATCTTGCGCGGCAGTCCGCGCTGCCAGCGGCACCATTGCCCGTCGGTAGCTGCGGCGGCGGCGAGGAACGTGCCGTCACGTTGGATCCCTGGCTGCGACGCCAGCGGGACGACGCTGAGTGCCATTACCCAATCGCCATGGCGAAGCAGACAGAGTCCGCGACCGATGTCGCGGCGATGGCGGTCTGTGCTGCGGAGTTGCTGGTTGCTGTAAACACCGCCGCGCCTATCGAGGTGCCGCCGAGGTTCGTGACGGCGGTCGTCGCCGTGGTCGCGCCTGTACCGCCCTGTGCAACCGTCACGGGGACGCTGGTGATGGCGCTGGAGGGGGTCGCGGTGTAGACGTTGGAGCCGTCGCAGTACAGGATCTGGCTCCCGTTGTAGGCCACCTGCGGGGGCGTGGGAGTGGTCTGGCCGCTGGTGCCTACGCTGAGTGTGTAGGTTGCGTCGGTCTGGTTGTTGACCCAGTACTCTTGCTTCGTCGAGGGGACAATGATCTCAAGGTTCCCGGCCTTGGTACCGGTGAACCTGTAACCTACCTGGTTGAGCTGGGTTCCGCTGATGGCGTAGGTGCCGCTCAGGCCGCTGACGCTGATGGTGACAAAGTTGAACGCGGCCTGGATCGATGGCCCAAGGCCAATGGTGTACCAGTTCGTGCCGTCGGTGACGATGAATGCGCTGTCGTTCGGGTTCATGTTCAGCGGCGTCGCGCCGTTGATCGTGTCCGAGCCGCTGTTTGCAATCGAGAGCACCGAGGACCCGCTGTTGCGGACCTGGATGTAGAAACCGTTACCGGCGGTCGCCGCCAGCGGGAGAGTGATCGTCCCGACGCCGCCCTGCCAGTTGAAGAACTTGTCCCTGTCGTTGACCCCTGCGGTGTAGTTTGCGGAGATGTCGCTGATCAGCATGTTCTGCGCGAGCTGAGAGCCCAACGCGACAAGACCATTTCCGGCGATGGCGGCGACCGACGGCTGCGCAACCGCCGCCCCGTACTGGAAGGCGAACCAGGTACCTGCGGATGTGGTGTTGCTTTGCAGGTAGTAGAAGTAGACGCTGCCCGCCGCCTGCGAGGCGACGATCACGGCGCCGCTGTTGTTGTAGACCGCCTGCGGGTACGCGCTCAGGTTGTTGACGATGATGAACGTGCCCGTGCCGACCGAGGTCGCGGGCGGCAAGATCAGACCGTAGCTGCCCGTGGTCGAGGTGTTGATGTCGATCAGTGGCGTGCACAGGTTCGAGTTCGGCGCGGTCTCAAGCGGCCACTGCAGCTGTAGCGTCGCCGTGAGCGCGATGCTGTTGTATGCCGCGAGCGCCGGGGCTACGAGGGCGCCAGTGAAAACTGAGGTGTATGAGGTCATGTTTCCTGCCGGGTAGTGTTGCGGTCAACGATACCGGCTTTCGATTCGCCGTTCAGGACGGCGGCGGTGCGGTCGTACATCGCTTGCCAGGTTGCGATACGGTCGTCGTTCTTGAGGAACGGGCTGCACTCCAGAAGGGTTGAGTACAGCAGAAGGTTCGGGGCGTACTGAGTAATCCAATTCGTGGTGTTCGTCGAATCGAGCAGCGCCGGCTCCTCGTAGTAGACAATCTCGAACGGGTACGCCGCGTCCGGTGTCGGCGCGAATATCAGGTTCTGGTACGAGTAGTCGGCGTAAAACTTCGGGGGCGCGGCGGTACCGTAAACGCTGGTGCTGGTCTGACTGTCGTCGGGCCAGTACTGGCGAATGTATTCGTAGCTCCTAGGAAACACCTGCTGACGAACTGCGTTCCCGGTCGCTGACTGGGCGACGTTGATCGAGATGATCTGCCGCCACCGGTCGGGCTTCGCGTAAACCGGGAGCGACGCCTGCATGGTCGAGTTCACGGCCTGAACAAAACCGAGGACCTTCAGCTCGCGCGAGATTCTGCGCTCGGCGAAATTGATCAGCTCAGGCAGCTGAGCGTACACCAGTGGGTCGCTTACGGTACCGCGCTCCAGATAGTTCTGGACGTCGGTCTGCAGGCTGTTGAAGGTCATCGAGGTAGGCATCAGTGGTGGCTCTTGGTGAAAAAATCAATCGCGTACCCGGCCCCGGCGCCAAGCAAGCTACCGACTCCGGTCAGAGCGGCGAGCACGCCTTTCTGGCGCGCCGCGCCCAGCTGCAGCTTCTCGATCTTTGCAGCCGTCAGCTCAGCGGCTGCCTTGACCTCCGCGACGTGGTCCCTGAACTGGTTCGCGATGTGCGAGCCGTTCGCTTTCACGGTCCCGAGATCCTCGCGGATGCTCAGGAGCACATTCAGCAGGTCGCGGTTCGAGACATCGCTCATTTGGATGCCCTGGATGTGGTGGTCGTGGTGCTGGTGGTGTCGCGCGTGCTCTGGAAGGCCTGGTGCTTTTCCACAGTCCTGAGCGCGCCCATGCCGAGCATGCCGTACGTGAGCTGCGTCAAAGAGTCATCGAGACCCGGGAGCGTGACCGGGTGACCCGCGAACGCAGAGCCCCACTGCAGCAGCGGCCTCAGCAGAAACTGAAAACCAAAAGCGGCAGCGCATACCCATCCGATTGCGGGGCGCCAGCCGGCGACAAAAACGTTCGTGCTCGCGGCCTCGGTCTTGTCGACATCGGACTGGTTGACGGTGACTGACTGAAGCTGCGCCAGCTCGTCCGCGAGCTGCCCCTGAAGCTGCATTTCATTGAGCTGCGCAACCGCCGCAGCCGCCGCCGCCTTGTCCGGCACAACCTTGTTGATGATCGCGATGATAGGAGCCGCGACCGTGTCCCAGATCGACATTACGCTTTCACTCCCAGGTTGATCTCGTTGGCGCTAAGCTGCGCCTCGACGGCGGTCGTGATCACGCGCGAGAGCCACCCACGACCATCGACCTTGAAGTTTGACATCTGCGTGTACGCGACGGCGCACTCGGTCAAGAAATTGCACAGCACCTCCTTGGGCGGTTGCGCGGTGGCCAGGCCGATGGTTATCTGGCCTATGACCCCATCGACTGTGCCGGCGCGCAGGCTGCGCTGCAGAGCTTTCGCGGCGCCATCGACGCCGAGGTTGACTCCTTCCTTGAACAGCGCAATCGCGATAGGGTCGGGGAAGTTCGAGCAGCGGAGCCTGTTCCAGAAATCGCTCAGGTATATGGACTTCGCCTTCTGCAGCGTCAGGCCAGCGATGTCGACGTCCGGGTACGCGGCGGCGCTGATGCCGTACATCGTGCCACGCATTTCGCCCACCTCGCACTTTCCCCCGGTCCAGTTTCCCGGGTCGCGCTCGTCGGCTGAGTAATTTCCTTCCAGGCCGATCAGCTGCTGAAATGCTGTGTCGAACGCGGACATGCTACACCTGCGCCCCAGGGACGGCGGGAAGCGGCGGCGTTACAGGAATTTTTGCCTCGTGCGGCGCCAGGTGCTGCTTCACCATGGCGACGTACTTGGTGACATCTTTCTCAGCGTCCGTCAGCTGCGTCTCGATGTCCTTCAGGACCTCGTGCACCATTTTCGCCGGCTGCTCACCCAGAGCCGCGACGACACGCTTCAGACCTTCCTCAGTAAAAACCAGAACATGATTTAGCATGGTATCTCCTTAGCTGAAAACAAAAACCACTTGACCGTAGCTGCCAGTTAAACCGGAAGCGAAATTTCCCAATGCGCCACCTCCAGGGACTGTTCCTCCAGCTCCCGAGAGCCCACCAACGCCAGGTGTCCCTGACCCACCTGAACCTCCAGCGCCGCCGCTTGCGTTCGTAAAATTTCCACCACTTGCGCCCCCTCCTGCTCCTCCAACCGTTCCAATTCCAGGTGCCCCGGAGTTACCGGTAATCGTAGAGATCGAAAATGTTCCAGAGCTTACCGTTGCAGAGGATCCTGAATTTCCAGGAGGACCACCTACGGGCGCGTTGTAGTTAAGGGTCAGACCGTTAGAGGTTGCGACATTGATGTTTTGCGAAGATGCGTAACCACCGCCTCCGCCGCCGCCGCCGCCGTTGACGTTTCCACCGCTGCCGCCGCCAGGGCCCTGCACAGAAACATTCATGTAGGTCGCCCCTACCGGGATAACCTGCGAGCCGCTCTGTCCGTTGTTGTATGTGTACGTGACCGGGGAGAAAACAAATCCGGTCCCTATCAGCATCTGCTGTATGCCCATTTTAGCTCAGTCCCGTGCCGCTTATGCGCCAGGTGGTGCTGCCGGTCTTGAGCGCGGTCGCGATCCCGTACGTGGCCAATGTCCTCGTGCCGGTAGAGCCGCCTGGAGACAGGTACATCGTGTCGGAGTTGATGGCGATGCTTATCGCAGAGCCGCCCGAGTTCACAAACGTGATGGCCGTTCCGATGGGGTAGGCGACGCTTGAGTTGGCGGCAATCGTGACGTTGTTCGTGCTCTGGATGTGCTTGTTGGCGTCGCTGAGTACCGTGGTGTAGTTCGAGGTCTGATTGTTTTGCGGTATGCCGGCGTAGATGGGGTTACCGTTTATCGTGACCCCGCCCCCAGCCGGGTTGAGGGCGATGTCGTAGTAGGTTGGGGACGCGGAATTGAATCCAGACTGAATCCATTGCGCGTACGGATCTCCTGCGGTGATGGGGTTTTGACCAAACGCGAGATAGTTTCCGCCAGATCCTCCAACGTACAGGTAGGCGTTGCTGAGGAATGCGCCTGTTCCTGGAACAGCTTGATACGAGCTGAGCAGAGCGTGCTGCACCGATTGAGATGTCGATGCGGCGGTGAGCGACTTGAGGATGCTCAGGCACCCTGGACCGTTTTGTGTGGCCCCGCCGATGGCGACCGAGCCATCGCCGCGAATGTTGAAGTACTGCGCGGTGGATGCGGCGTTGTTGACGTTGAGCGAGGTGTCGGAGAAATTGGTTCCCGCCAGAATCGACAAGCCAAACGACACCCCCGAAGTGGTAACGCTGCTGACCTGCGCCGAATACTGACTAGCGACCCCGGACACGCTAAGCGCGAATTGTCCGGCACCGGCCTGCGCGTACAGCGCCGGCAGTGACGCCCCTCCGGCCACGCTCAGACCGTAATTCGTTCCAGGGTTCCCAATCACTACGCCGCCAGTGGCGTTGACGTACAGGTACTGCAACGTGTTGGCGTTATTATTTACCGCTAACGCCTGCCCAGAGGCTTGCGAAACTATTCCGACATTCCCTGTAAATGCTGAATTTCCGAATACCGAAAGCGCGCTCTGGCCGGAGGAGCCAGTAAGGGTGAGCGCGACATACCCCGACGGGGCCGTAATCGATAGCGCGGCGTACAGATTCTGAACGGCGTTACCGAAAAGACGCATCAGCTTGCCGCCAGCGAGGAGACGGTGATGTGAGCGGCGTTGGCCGCGCTCGCGATGCCGCGCAGTGTCCAGCCATTGGTGAGCATCAGCTTCGCGACATTGCCCCCGATCTCCAGCGTGTCACCGACCGCGATGGGTGCGTTGTAGGCGATGTAGTAATCGGTGCTGCCGTTGTAGAGGCTCAGGCTGACGGTGATCGCGGCGCCGCTGACGTTGGCGATGGTGATCGCGGAGATGATGGCGCTGTTCGTGGGCGTCGTGAATACCGTGCCGATAGTGGTCGGCATCACGAAACACTGCGGGGCCTGGATTGTGCTGGTCTGCATTACGAAGAGTTCCCAGTAGATGGAAGCTGAGCCGCCTGCAGACCGTCGTCAGGGAACTGCGAGGGCGGCCAATTTGAGTCGCCCGGGGCGACTGATGTGTAGGGCTGGATCGGGAGCGGAGTGTCCGGCCTCGGGTACTCCAGGGTGATGTCCTCGGTCTGTGGCGGCGGCAGACGGTACGGGTCGAGCATGTCCGCGCAGCCCCACCCGCCGGCCCATGAGCCCTTACCGGTCATTGTCCCGGGCGTTCCGCACACCATGAGCCCGGGGCTGTTTGGGTCTGGCGAGAGATCATCCAGCGGGAACTTTAGGCTGCAGCGTCCACAGATACCAATTGCCACTGTGGTTCGACCATGCGTGTCGATGTACATGCTCATCTCGTGTAAACCCCGATATTTGTCTGGAACTTGACGGGTGACTTGTCTCGCTCTTCGCTGAGCGCGCGGCGGTACATGAGGTCCGCCTTGGACGTGATCTGGCTCGTGACACTGGGATCAACCTCGGGCGTGCAGAACGCCAGCTCCGCCGCGACCTTGTACAAGAACGGCAAGTACCAGCGCGGCGGGAACTCGATGGTGTTCTGGAGCGATCCCGGGTCCGCGATCATGCGCTGGCGCCACACGACCATGAAATTCTGGGCAGCGGTTGCGTCAGGAACCTGCCAGACATCCATCTGCGGGTCGAGCTTGCGATCCATCCACCACTGCAGGGGTCGGCCCTGGATTTTCTTGTTGGTCAGGTTCCAGTAGTCGTCTTTGTTAAGCCGTGACATCAGGATGTCTGCGGGGGTATTGTACACCTGGCCAGAGAGCGTTATCGGGAGCGTGTTCGCGGGGCTAATAGGCAGCCCGTTGAGGGTTGTCGCGGGAATGACGCGCCAGTAGATAGCAGAGTTCGCGTTGTCGATGTCGTAGGGGACGTTCCCGGTCAGCCCGAGCGTGGTCGCGCCGCTGCTGTAGACCGTCGTCCAGGTCGCGCCGTCCGGCGCCGTCTGCACCTGAATCGGGAAACTCGACGATGGCCAGTTCAGGCTGATCGTGTCGACCGCTGTCGCGCCGGCAGGAAAGTACCACTGGTACGATGCGGTCGACTGCGTGATCGTGGAGGAGCTGGTCAGGTTCGACATGGTCCGGTAGAACGCGGACTGGACGTCGTTGGTGTTGGGCGGGAGGACGTACTGAGACTGGCCCTGGACGAGCGCGATGACGTGCTTGCCGATGGTCCACAGGGGCGCGGTATCGTTCAGCATGTCGAGCTGGGTCAGGTTCATGATGTCCAGGCCAATCTGGAGCATCTCGCCCGTAATCTGCTGGGGTCGCAATTTGAGCGCGCCGTAGCACCGGTCCAGGAAGGTCCGGTTGTCGATCAGGATCTTGTTGTACGTCCCCGTGATCAGGAGCGGGTTGACGGTACCTTGCGAGCTATACGCCATTGCTGGCCGCCCACAGCGCAACCTGCATTAATTCTGCAGCTGAAGCGTTGCTTTTTACCGTATTCGCTCTATTTGACATGATGGTGATATTTCCCTTTACGTACCCGAGGGCGGGAATTTTCCTATCTAGCGTGGGGGACGCAAATGATGCTTTTCCTTTTCCACGTTCCAGTTTGATACCAAGAACCGGACAGTACTTAGGAACCACGATGTCATCTATGGTGATATTGAAAGGAACTTTGTGTTTGCGCGCCCTTTCCAGGGCGTGCTGCACGAGCTTCTTGCGATGCTATAGCGTCTGATCAGTACGTCTCGCGCCACAACCTTGTCTGCTTTTCTTGTACTGGCGACATGGTTCGCACCAGCACCTGCCGTCTTTTGCTTTTGGGGCAGTGCCTCGCGGCGTTCCCCTGGCGCAATGGGTCTTTGTTCCTGTGTACATGCCGCATTATACTAAGCGGCGCGGTGGCTCACATGGTGCACGAAAACATGTTTCACCCCACCACCCCTGGCCATGGCTGGCGCTCCAAGACCTGGAGGAGGTGCGGTGGCTCCCATGGCTGATCCAGGAGGCGATCCCATCCCTGGAGCCATCCCAGGAGGTGCAGAGCCCATTCCCGGCGCCATCGGCTGCTTGGGCATGCTGTTCCCCGCCAGCGCGGCGAGGGCGCCCATTCCTGGGCCCTTCTTGCTCTTGGCGTGGATCGCGGCGTTCTTGCGTGCGCTGGTGCCGCGCGTCAGCCCGCCCCCGGCCATGCGCTTCTCGCCCTGAGCCTTCTCGGTGCTCTTGCCGGTCGCGTTGCCGCTCGCTACTTCACCCTGCGAGCCCTTGTGGTCGCGCCTCGGTGTGCCGGCGGCTTTCTCGTACTTTGCGTCTCCGCCAATCTTCTGGGTGCTGCCGTCTTTGTAGACCTTGCCACCGTGCGCGTAGTGCCCCAGGTTCTTGATCCGGTCGTACTTCCCGGCGTCGTTGGGGTCGCGCGCGGCCTTGGCCTTGCTTCCTTGTGGGCCGACCTCGAAGCGGTCACCGCCGCCTTCGCTTACGCCCCTCTGTTTCTTCGAGAGGTGGCCGCCATCGGCCTTCTTGACCATGCCGCCGCTGCACATTTTGCAGCCGCAGCCCTTGGCGTGGCCACCGCTCTTGTAGTCATAGGGGGTGCTGGACTTCTTGGTGTCGTGCCCCGGGGCCTGGGGATTGGCGCCCATGTTCCGCTTGCGGTCGGGCTTCATGGCCTTGCGCTCGGCCTTGTCCATGTGGCCGCCGGCTGACTTCTTGTGGACCTTGCCGCCTTTCTTGAAGTCAGACCACCCGCTCATGCGCTCGACGTCGCCCTCCTGCTTGGTCGCGGGGCTGGTGTTCTCGCCGTCGACGGCCCAGTGCGATTTCGCGGTCTTCGGGTCGTTCTTGGCGCCTTGCTTCGGCGGGGTGCGCTTGTCAGAGCCAGGAGATACTGCGTCGTCCTTGTTCCAGCTGGATTTCTTGCCCATCGGGACCGGTGCGTCGGCGGTGTCGGCTGATCCGCCGCGCGCCTTGCGCGCCATGTGCGCCTTGTGGATGGCCATGTTCCTGGCCATCTTCCCGCCCTTGCCAAACGCTGGGGCCTGCACGCCGCTGCTCTTCTCCATGGTCGTCTTCGGCGGGGCCTTGTCGGTGCCCGTACCGTAGCGCAGGTTCGATGCGCCCGCGCCGGTCTTCGGCTTCGCGTCCGAGTGCTTGGAGTGCCCCATGTACTTCGACTGCGGGGGCTGGGCCTTGCCGCCATCGCGGAATTTCTGGGGCGTGGTCGCGTGGCCACCGCGCGCCTTGCCGGGGACGGAGGGCTTGCTGTTCTTCTGAAATCCGAAGTCCGATGGAAATTCGAAATCTGAGACGTAGCGCACAGCCATTATTGCAATGCCTTTTGTAGGTACGTTACTGCCTTCATGATTGCTTCCAATGTGTCGCCAAGTTTGCCGAGTCCGGTATTGCAGTTACTGCATAGCCAACCACGGAACTTGCCGGTTGTGTGATCGTGATCCAGGGATAGTGCCCTGGACTGGTTTTTTCCGCACAGTTCGCACTGTGCTGGTTCTGGGCGGCCAGGTTGTGGCAGCCCGCGCGCCGCTCTGTTGCGTTCTCGAAGACGCTTCTTTGCGAGCGGGTTCCGATAATAGTACGCCAAAGCGCGTTTGCGTCTTTCTACCGGATCGTCTTCTTCGTTGCGGCATGCTATGCACCTGCCGTTTGCGGTCCACCTATCGGAAAGATGTCCGCGAGTACAAGGTAACCCAGTAAAAAAACGCGCTTTATTGGCGGCCTTTGCTGCGATACGCTCCTGGCATTGTTTGTAAGGCATATGCCAGAATTATAACACGTTTCCTTTGTTTCCCTTTACGCGCCCACCGTGCTGTCAGATTGGAATACAGGCCCCAAGGTAACAGTCCCCGGGCCAACCGTTACCTGCAGCTGAATTGCCGTGATTCCCAAGCCGGTGACATTGAATGGCTTCGTGCCCGTTGTGGGGCCGCTGGGGATGGTGCTGGCGGACAGGATCGCGTCTGTGGTGGGGTTGTACCCAGCCGCATACACGTCTGCGGTCGTGTAGTGAATGGCGTACGTCGAGCCGCCGCTGTCAACAATCGACCCCCAGACATTGACCGGGTTCGAGCGAGTGTCAACAGGAATCAGCGGCCCGTTAGCGACGCCGCTGACTATGTACGGTGCCTGGGTGAGCTTCATCGCTCAGAGCTTGCTGGCGACTTTCGCCTCGGCAGCCTTCGCGTCAGCCGCTACCTTCGCCGCCTCCGCTGCGGCGTCCGCCTTCACGGACGCGAGCTGCTTGGCGACGAACTTGTAGACGACCTGGGACGTGACAGCGGCGACGGCGCCGGCCACTACACCAACGGGAAACGTAAAGAGAATGGACATGGTGAGATTCCTTATGCGTTGACGACGCCGACGATGCCACGGAAATCGATGTTGTTCGAGACCTTGGCGGCGGCGATGGGCGGCTGGTGGAAGTAGACGATACGGATTGTACCGTTCCAGGTGTTGGAGTAGGTGCCGCGAACGTCTCCCGTGGTCGAGGTCGCGGGCGTGGTCTGGTCCGCCATCGTGAGACCGGAGGGGAGCGAGCCGGCGACGCCGACTACCTGGGCGTTGTTGTAGAACAGGCCCTGGTACTCGAACATGTCGGTACGGGTCGGGAGACCGATGGCGGATCCGGTTCCGATGGAGAGCGTGCCAGCGAGGGTCGCGCCAGTGTTCAGCTGCACACTTGAGATGTACCCGAAGGCCTTCGTGCCGCTCGCGGTGCCGCTGCCGACGATGGTGATCGTCTGAGACATCGGCTGCTCGTAGATGTCGTACCCGCGAACCGTGACCGTGCCGCTCGACGCTCCGGATGCGGTGACGGTGACGTTGCGCGCAATCATCTGCGCCGGGTCGTAGATGCGGGCCGCGCCGGCCTTGATCACCGGCTTGACGGCGACACCGTACTCTTGGTCGCAGGTGCCGACGGCGAGGTTGGTGCCCGCAAAGAGGGCCGGGTTCGCAATCAGCACCGTGCCCGTGGCCTGCACCGCGTACCCGGGGGCGGCGTAGCGGTCGGTCGCGAGCACGATGGTAGAGAGCGGGAGCGTGCCGGCGGAGTTGCCGGCGCCCGAGACCAGGATGCGCTGGCCGGGGTAGAAGAAGCGCGATCCGTAGGTCGCGGTCGATGTGTACCCGGCAGGTGTCGGGCCGGTAATCGTGAGGATGTTCGCGGTCGCGGCGGCGGTGGTCGTTGTGACCAGGGCGAAGCCGAAGTCGAGCGCGATGACAGGGATCGTGGTGGCGCCTGGTTGGATCGCGGTGCCCTGCGGGACGAGCGGGATGTTGACCGCGATGCCGGTCGTGTTCGCGCTCGCGAGCGTGAAAAATCCGCCCACGGTCGGGGACTGAGCGGCGGCGATGTTCGCGTTCGCTGCGGCCTGGGGAATGGCGGAGAGAACCTCGGCCTCTACCGGGTTGTGCCAGGAGAGGATGCCGCCCTGGGCGCCCTCGCCGGCTGCGGTGACCTGGGAGACGTAACGAGAATCGAGCAGCGCGTTCGACTGGTAGTCGATGTTCGGGCCGCTGTCGGTTTCAGAAATCTGCTGTGGGTTGTCGTTACCGTAAAGGATTACGGGACCGGTAAGAGATGTACGCATTATTCACCTGTGCCGCCTCGTGCTTTGTCGGCGCCTTCCGGGGTCGCTGTTGGGCTGACGGTGGTTGAGTTGAGAAAACTGATGGCGGCATTCAGCAGGCCGACATCGTGATTGAAACACCCTATGCCGCGATTGCACGCCTGACACAGGAGGCCACGCACCGTGCCGGTGTCGTGGCAATGGTCGACGGCGAGGCGAAGCACCTTGCCATTGATTTTTTTGTTCTCTGGCTTGCGGCAGATGGCGCACACGCCGCTCTGCTTTGCCAGTTGCTGATCGTACCATGCTGCGTCAACGCCGTAGGCGTAACGCAACGCTCGATCTCGCATCACGGAGCGAGACACCCTCCGCATCCTGAGCTTGGCTCTTACAAGGCCCTCAGGATTATCTATGTACCACTGGCGCATATAGTGCTTCTTGCACAGGCCCTTGGCTTGGACGGCTCTATCGCAACCGTCAATCGCACAATTTGACATGACTCTCTCCTGGAAGTTACTCCAGAAGAGAGTCTATCAGGTTTTTAGAGTCCAGGCGTGCCGAATAGGCAGCGAGGGTCCGTGAAACCTACAGCATAGCGTTCTGTGGCTTTGTAACGTATTGAATCCGTTTCAAAATCCCCCTCCATGCTTTTTTGAAGCGACCGACGGTTGACCAGCTTCAGGCCCTCGGGCGCGTCCGTCTGGACGAACCAGGCGGTGTTGCTCGTCAGACGGGACAGGTTCGCCTGGCCACCGCTGAGCAAGCCCATGGACTTGATCGGGTTGATGTCGTTGTTGGTCGTGCCGGTGCGGAGCACGCTCTTCAGCAACACCTCCGCCTGGAAGACGTTGCTCGGGGCGACCACGAGCTTTTTCGGTTCGAGGCGGATCTTCTTGCCGTTGTTGTCGACCGCGCCACGGATCTGGATCAGGATCTGCTCCAGCGAGGTCTGGGAGAGCGCAGCCGCCGTTCCCAGGATGTTGCTGAAGGTTCCCGCGTTCTGGATCGGGTGCGCGGCGTTCACCAGCGAGACGCCGTCACCGCCCACGAAGGAGCTGTTGAAGGCGCGGTTGATGACGTTCGCGCAGAGGGTTTCCTTGGTCTCGATCAGGGACTGCGCCAGGTGGCGCGAGTAGGTCTGACCGATGCGGATGTGGTCACCGTCCTCTACCAGTACCTTGGTCAGCGCAAACGCGAGACCGTAGACCTGGTAGAAGTACCGGTAGACGAACAGCTGCCCGCCGGCCTGGTACGTGACGGGCTGCCCGTCGGGGAGGAGCGGCGCTGCGCTGAAGCCGTAGAGCACTGGCTCCTCGTGGTAGCTGCGCGGGATACCCGTGATCTGCTTGAAGACCTGGTTCCACTCGTCGGCGCGTTGCTCGTAGACTCCGTCGAATTCCTCGTTGAGGATCGGCTCAACGATGTTCCGGAAGTCTGTACTTCGCATTGGGACTGCCATTTACATGACTCCTTAGACGGAAACGAACGGAGCCGCAGTCTGCGTATTCGCGATGCGAACCTGCAGCTGCAGGTACGTGTCGCCTGCGGTTTGGTTGAGGATGGTCGGGTCGGTCTTGGTGACCGCCAGCTGACCTTGGGTGCCGGTGGCGACGAGCGTCGAGAGGCCTGCGGTGCACTGTGAGAGTCCCACGGTGGCGCTGCCTGCGGCGAAGTTCGTGATGTTCAGCTCGCGGCCATCGTACCGGACGTAGCTGTCGCCGAGGGTCGTGGTGACGCCGGAGCTGGTGCCGTCGGTCTGGATCGTGTACTCGATCAGCGGGTCGTGCCAGATGAATGCGGTCACGACCGTGCCGGCGAAGCAGACCTGCGACGCGGGCCAGAAGTTCGACTCCTGCGGGGTATTCAGCGCGTCGTAGTACTCGCAGCCCGCGAAGACACCATAGATCTTGTCCGTGGTCGCGGTGCAGGGAGCCAGGTACGACTGGCCGGCGGGGATGGTGACACCGTTGACGGCGGCACCCGTGCCGATCAGCACCTTCACGGGCTGTCCCTTGAAGATGTTGACGTTGGTACCCGGCATGAGGATGCCGGGGTGGGCGATGCTGCGGATCTCACCCGTCGGGTGATAGGCCGGCACCAGCCCAGAAGGAAGTGCGGTAAGCGACATGAGTTGTCCTATGAAGCGTTGGTCGTTGCTCCACCAGGACCGAGACCGTTAGGCGAGAGTGCTACTCTTCAAAGCCCGTGAAATCTGGGACCGGGATAGAGGCCATGTTTTCGAGTGCATCTATGCCGTCCCCCAGCTCGGGTAGCTTGCCGGTCTTACGCTGCAGCGCCTCGCGTGCCTGGATGGCCGCGTCGGTGAGCTTCTCGTCCTCTCGGGCGGGAGCGTAGTGGTGATTCTCTTCCATGTAGGACTGGTACAGATCGAGCGGCAGCTTGAAAGCGACCATCTCGTTCACGTGCACCAGGCCCTCGATGTTTTCACCTTTGCCCACGGCGAACTCTCCGAATCCCACCAGCTCCTCGGGCTTGATTGGCTCGTAGCCAAGTCGGCGCCGCATCGCGAGGGAGTCCTTCGAGTTGGTCGAGGTCAACCAACAAACATGATAGCCAGGGATCGGCGGTAGATCCGGAAGCGCTGCTTGCGCGTGCGCCATCCTGAAAAGTGCCAATCTGTCGCTGTCCGTCGAGTTGCGGTTCTCGGTCACTGCCCGGTTCTGGGCTAGACGTGAGTCCCGGCGGTTAACGGTCTGCTTACTGTGTCGAATTGCCATGGCCTACTCCTAAGGGTTAGCCGTTGCTTTGTCTTGCTTTGACGCCGTCGATGTAGCGTTGAGCCACTCGTGCGCGTACCTTGGGGTCGTCCCAGTGACCGGCCTCCTTCATCGCCTCGACCATCTCCCGTGGGAGCCTGATCTCTTTCGATGAGTTGCCTGATCCGGAGGACCTGCTGGAGCCGCCTGTCGGCGGTCCCTTGCGACGCTGCGAGGGCTGCTCTTGAGGTCGGGTATCGTCCTCGTAGCCGTCGTCTTGTGCGTCGTCGTTCTTGAACCTGTGCGGGAGTCTTGCTCTCACTTTCGCGTCCAGTGTAGACCAGTAGTTTGGATCGTTGGGGTCCATGGTCTTGCTGAGCGCGCGGTCCAGCGCCTCGACGACAAGGCTGTCCTCGTCGCCTGCCTTTGGATTGTACCACTGCTTGTCAGCAAGGAATTGACGGGCCTTGTCGACGTACGGGACCGGGGCCTGCATCGCTGGCTGCTTCGCCTGCTGCAGCAGCTGCTCTTTTTCGGTGTGCAGCTGCCACGCGCGCTGCTTCGCTGCGTCGCGGATCTCCGCCGCCTTCTTGGCGTCGAGCGGGTTCTTGTTGATGGCGGCGTAGTAGACGCTGTCCATCTGGTCGTGCTCGGCCACAGCCGTCGCTATGCGAGCATCAAGATCTGCGACACGGTTCACAATCGTGTCCTGTCGGAGCTTCTCGACTACCTCGTTCTGCTTGGCGACGGTGCGGCGAAGGATCTCGATCTCTTGCTTGTCGCGCTCCTTGGCCTGCTTGGCGCGCTCTCGGCGCTCCTTGGCGGTCTCGCGGCGCCGGTTGTCGCGCTGGGGCTGATGCTCCTCGTCGTCATCGTCCTGCTCGTCAGTCGGGGCGATGCGCTCGTCCTCCTCGACGACTACCGGCAGCTCCGGGTCAGGGTCCGGTTTTGGGGTCTGCGCGGAAACGTCCGTGTCATCGTTCGGGTCGTCCAGAGCGGCCTGGTCCTGGTCTTCGTCTTCGTGTCCGAGCTTCGGCATTTGAGTGCTCCTGTTGCGATTGTCCGGCCTGGTGGTCGGCATTGCGCCCGAGATGGGCGGCATGAATAGGTGAAGGCGCTTAATCCGGTGATGGGCACGCGCGCCAGCGGTGCGTTATCTTAGTGTCGGGCGTTTTGTTCGGACGCCCTTACCGACCGCCGCGTGTGGTCTGACTAGGTGCCACATCTCCGAGAATAGCTCGGGATCTTGACGTTTAGGCGAACGCGACAAGCTGGAAGCGGGAGCAGGATTTGAACCTGCGACGTGAACGGTATGAGCGTCCTGTTCTGCCTGACTGAACTATCCCGCTGATATGCTGTTTGCAAATTGCAAATGTTGCCGGGTCTATTCCCCGGCGGTCAGCGGCATTATGTCGAAAATTATCACTTTTTTCGACATTAGATCACCGCAATGTCGATTCCCTCGACAAAGGGGCGCAGACAATGCGCCGCGTCTCGTATTCTACCGCACCCGCGCCCCGCGCGCGAATCCCTTGGGCTGGCTTATGCCACTCTGCTGCTTCCGCTTGCCGGTCGCCCACTGGCTGCCGGGTCTGGTCGGTTTCCTGTCGCGCTCCGGCGCGGGCTGGTCGACCGGGTTCCCGGCGGGAACATTGCTCATGTCGTGCCCCCGCGCAGCGCCTTCAAGATCAAAACGCTGACCTTGAACATGCTTTCGTGCCACTCGACGGCGTCAGCAGCAAACTGCAGCCCGATGTAGAGCGCTGCGATGGCGTACGCGTGCCAGAGCAGCTTGTCGATCACCTTCCCGGCAAAGTGTACGTACCTCATAAGTACGCCAGCGTCGCGAGCGGGTCCTTGACCCGGCCCTTGAGAACCAGATCGTCCAGCAGCGCGAACTCTGCGTAGACCTTCTCCGTGCGCTCGATGCGCCCGTCGCGGCCACGCACCTCGACCGTGTCATAGAGCACCTTCCAGCGGTCGCCGCCGTAAAGGCCGATCCGGACGTACTCTCCGGGTTTGGCCCAGGCACCCTCCGGCCATGGCTTGCCGGTGTCGCGGGAGTGGAACGCAAGAGGCCCGCACGCTATCACCTTCGCGACGCGGGTGTTGTCGGACTCGGTCTCGATGGTGTTCTGGACGATGTGCAGGCCGGCGGCGGTCTTGACCGCTGCGGCCTTAATCTGCAGCAGAACCAGTGAGCCGAATGGCTCGGTGCCGGGATCGACATCGGGGAAGGCCTCGTCCAGCGTTTGCACGAGCAACGAGGGCTTTTTCAATTTTGCGACGTTGGTCACAGGTCTTTGTCTCCTTTCTCTTTTTCGGCGAAGAACTCAATCGCGTGCGAGGTCATCAGCTCCATGCCCTGAACGACCCCGATGCGCCGGCCGGCCTCGTAGGCCACGTCGACGCCGGGGCTGATCGGCTGCAGGCCGTTGAGCTTCGTGTTCGTGACGAGCCTCATCAGGTGCTGTATCAGCTTTTGCTGCATTAGATGCTGTCGTATGACTGTCGTATCGGCTCAGGTTCGTCAATCATCTCACGCTCGGGGCGCGTGTATTTGCTGAAACCGACTACCTGCACCACGTACTTGCCGGCGCGCGGCGGTGATGCGTGCGGGGCCGGATTCTTGGCAACCATGTCCTCGATGAAGCGCTTGTCAGACAATGTATGCTTCCTGAGTCATAGGTGGCAGATATGGCTCACCAAGGATGCGGGGTCGAGCACTTAACCGCGCCGCCCTTCGCTTTTCCGTGGAGCTTGGCCTCCGCCCTCGCGCGGATCTTTGGCTGCTCGCTCTTCGGTGCGTTGTGCAGCATCGAGAGAGCGGCCCGTGCGTGGTTCTTGTCCTGCACCGGGTACGAGCGCCCGGGACCGGCGAACGCCGAGTCAGGCAGCTTGCTTCTCGCCTTGGCGCTGAGCTTGGCCATTACCAGGGTTGCGGGGTCGAGGGCTTGCCGAATCCCTTGCTCTTCGCCATCGCGTCGCTGTCGTCCGGAGCGGTCCCGGTGCGCCGGTACTCCTGGCGTGGGCCGATCTCTTTGCTGTCGGTGCCCTCGGACTTAGGTCCCTTGTTGTTCTCGGCGTCAGCCGCATTGTTTCCCATTTTGATTCCTTTTGCGCAGGTATTCTGCAGCCTTTTCTGTGAGTGCCGAATCGTCGTTAAATAAACCTATCCCGATGTTGCATCGTCTACATAACCAACCACGAAACTCATTGGTGTCGTGATTGTGGTCCATGTTCCATGCGGTCTTACCGGGATTTACTGTGCAGCAAATTTCGCAGTAACCCGGGGGTGGATATGGCGCCTCTGGCAATCCAGTATAGCGTCTTTGGTACTCTCTCCACTTATCAGGGTTTGCTTTGCGAAATGCTGTGGTCCTTGCTAACGCAACACCAGGATTTTTCCTGTGCCATGCGTCATATCTATTCCTGTTGCATTGAACGCAAGTGTTGTCTGATGCGCGCCTTAAGCCGATGTGCCCATGCATACATGGCTTATCCGATAAATATTGTTTTCCGGCCTTCCTACCCATGAAAACAATTATACATCAATCCTCGGTTGGTTTCTTGCCGACGGCCTGGCCGTCCTTGATTTGCGTGTGCTTGCCGGCGGCGATTTCCGCGCCCGCGATCTGTTCCGCTGTCGTGTTGTCTTGCGCGGTAACCGTCAGCTTCGTGGCGTTTTGCGACTCGACGTCCTGGTGCTTGCCCGCTATTGTATCCTGCGCGACGGCGGCCTTGGTGGTCGCGTCCATGACGTTGCTGGCGTGGTCGCTCTGGATCTGTGCCTGACTGGTCTGCCCATCGAGCTGCAGCTGGGCCTGCTTGATCGCGTTCTCCTGTGCCGCCTGCTGCGCCTCCTGCTGCAGCTTCGCCTGCCCGAGCTGAGTATCGGCCTGCACCTTCTGCGAGGCGACCACGGACGGGTCCATCGGGGGTGGTGGGCTGTACTGCTTCAGGATTGCCTGGGCCTTGGCGATGATGGGAGGGAGCTGCCCAAAGAACTGCTCGCTCTGCTTGTGGACCACGTTCGAGGCGGCGGCCAGCATCTGGTCGAACTTGGTCTTGACCTCGGCGTCCTTGATCGTCATGAACTGGCTCACGTCCGTCCCGGCGGCCTCGGAGGCGACGCTGTGGATCTGGGTCGCGTACCAGAACAGCATGTGCTCCTTGACGTTCTGCAGCAGCCCGCCAATGGACTGCGCGGCCATGAGCGGGTTCGCGCCGAAGATCGGGTCCGTGATGAAGTTCAGGTGAGCCTGGATGTGCCCAAGGTGGTCCTGGTCGGGGAAGGCGGTGATGGGCTGCCCTAGGCTCGCGGCGACGTTCTCGTTGACCGCGTTCAGTGGCTTCGGCTCCGGCTTTGGTATCAGGTACTGCTCCGGGTTCGGGATCTTCATCATCTTCAGGATCGACTGCTCGACCTTGTGCTGGTCATAGATCTGCGGGAACAGCTGCGCCCGCTGGGCGATGGTCTGCACCTGCGCGATCCGCTGCAGCTCGCTGAAGATCTCGGGATCGCTGACAGGGACGACGTCATCGGGAGCGTCGAAGTCGGCCTTGAAGGTCATCTGCTCGCCGGTCTTGCTGAGGACGTCATCGTCCTCCAGGTAGGTCGCGTTCAGCCGGTGCAGCACCTTCAGGAGCTTGCCCATCGCGTTGTGAAGACGGGAGTGGATCGCCGAGAAGACGACCATCTGCTGCTCGATCCGGGCCATGATCGTGCCGACGGGTACGTTCGCGTTGTCGTTGGCCTCGTCGAGCGTGGTCTTGACGACCTCCTTGCCCGACTCGACCAGGAACTGCATCAGCTCCAGCAGCACCGAGCTGGTGGGGTTGACCGGGGTTGGCATGTAGGTCTTGCGGATATCATCCTGCATGATCCCGCCGTCGATCTCGTTCGTCTGCCCCGCGTCTACGCGGACACTCTGCCCACCCATCGGACCAGACTTGAGCCTGACACCACCGGGAAAATTGTTGATCAGAGCGCTATCGAGTAGCGCACGCAGTGATCCGGTGGCAGCAGCGGCAATTCCACCCAGAACCTGCGGTGCCCCGATAGGCATCGCACCGCGCCACGGTAGGAACGGCCACTCAACGATATGGACCAGGCTCTCCATTGCCTCGTCGTCTTCGTCCCAGTTTCGGTAGACACTCAGCACCTCGCGCGTTTCTTTGTCGACACTGATCAGGTAGGGCGCCGGCCCCAGCTCGTCCGCTTTCTCGTCATCAAGGCTCTTGATCCCACGGTAGCTGTCGGGGACGACGTACTGCACGTCGAACTCGATCACCTCGCGCAGCCCGTCCTCGTTGTAGTTGGTCTGGCTCTTGCCCTCGATGCGGTTGTTGGCTTGCTCGGCCCGGGTCTCGTCCGGGGTCGTGACCACGGCGATGGTGTCGACGTCCCGGTAGATGCCGGTGCGGACACGGTAATCGAACGTGAACTGGTCCAGCTTCTGCCGGTGAGCCTTGCGCGGGCTGCCGTAGAAGCTCGTCGCCGCGAAAGGGAGCACGATCTCATCCACCCACACCGGCTCGTGCTGCGGGCCCTTCTTCCTCTGGTCCCACCAGAGCTTTGAGTACTGCACACCACCCATAGGTACCTGGGTAAGGATTT
>Ga0116227_10008329_pt1 | contig 19640 bp, 18 predicted proteins | sample S1TSphgellanicum_FD_89693 | JGI IMG/M metagenome (GOLD analysis project Ga0116227, IMG submission 89693) | Host-associated microbial communities from peat moss isolated from Minnesota, USA - S1T2_Fb - Sphagnum magellanicum MG | ecosystem: Host-associated > Plants > Peat moss > Unclassified... | reverse complement strand
TAGCACCACACGTGACACCTTATGTTAGTCACATCTTTTGTCCAAAGGTATATACTTGTCTTTACGTCAGTCATATCCTTTGTCCAAATGTTTTTTTTTCTTCTTCTTCCTGGTTTATTTCCTTCCCGTTCCGTAGCCACTGTCTGTTCATGAGCGGAGTTAAGGGAGGCTTCATTCTTCCTTTAATATATAGGATCCCATATAGCCAACCATGGTGGTGAGTTATGTACTAACATACTAACCATCCACATGCATCTAGCTACCTCGTAACTACCAAGTGCCTTACCAACTTTGCATAGGAACTACTTAACATTCTTTACCTACTTGCATAAGTTAACCTTAACATTGGTTATGAGATTGAAGAACTGTCCTGAGAACTGATGGTTGCATACGCGCCATTTCTGATACCCACACAACACTGGTATTTACCAGTGTTGGCCAGCTATTGAATTTGTGACCTGGTCATTAATAACCGACTATTAATAACCTACCCGTCAATTGTTAATTTTTGATAACTGATTAAATTGATAATCATCTGGTATTGAATTTGAACTTTCATAACCCACTCGGATTACCCAATTATCATCCAGGTAGGTTGTCAATGTTAAGACACTGATACAAATTTTTTATTTTCAAAATTATTTTTAAAATTTTTTATTTTATTATTTAGTTTTTTAGAAAGCCCTATACCTGTTGTATAACCGACAGATTAACTGATGATTCTCCACCAGTTATTTGATAACCTACCCTTATGCATAACCGACAATTCTTACCCAATTTTTTTGTGTGAATATAACCTACTTGACACCCCCAATTTTTTTCAATTTTTCACTATTGTGCCATGTCACAACACTAGAGATCAAAGGCCGGGCTTTATGTAACTCAGTTGTGGTTCATCCATCCGAGTTTTCAATGGATGGTGCACTGGTGGGTGCTGGGGTCACATAATCCATTCTGGATGACTAAACAAAACAGTCCAACACTATTGGATGATCTCTATTACACTCGATCTCCTAATGTCTCAAAACAGGCCCTATATACCACTTTAAGCAAAACTCTAGTATATCTTTTGAATCTGGGCTTGATAGGTATCCAGGTGGTTGATATGTTGATTGATACCCATGGGTTGAGTATGGGGCTCTCTTTCTAATCTAATTTTTTGGGCTCATTTCTAGACCACCAACAAGGTGAGTGTGCATATTATCGAATTAATGGATTTTCATTTCTAATACAACTAGGTATATTAAACACATCCCATGAAACATTCACCCAAAAAACCTGTACAATTGTGGGATCTTTTTTCATCTTCAAATTATAAATCTTATGACATACCGTAGCCTAGGGTTAGTTTCCACATTGACAAAACAATTTTTTTTTTTTTCGCAAAAATGAATTCATTTTTAAATTTTGAACTTATTTATTTTCTCATCAACTACTATGATATTGTGATATAAATAGTGAAATTATTCAGGGTGTAATGTATGATAATTATGATCATTTTCAACATTTCGATTTCATATTTTCACAAATTTTCATTTCACTATTTGGGTAAGGTAGTATCATTGTTTTGGAAAATGTTCACAGGATGTCCTAACAAGTGGTGTGGTCTGAAACAATTGCAATGTTTTTTTATATTTCCAATAAAGATTTTATTTTGGTGCCTAAATTGTTTTGTCTAAATGCAAGCCTAGATTTTGCAAACTTGCCTTATTGGGTGAAGGACTACTCTTTCATTAGTAGAATGGTTAGTGTGTGGGACATATATAGTGCATATAGTTGACCCCTTTTTAACTACCCAAGGAAACCTCCCACTTACATTGTTTGGCTGTGGTAGGCGGTTCAAAACCCACTTGTTTGGCGCATTTTCAAATGACCTTATTTGTAAGCAACATGTCCAGCCATGCACATAGTAAACATGTTTGTTTGCAAACTTAAGGCCAACAAAACCCTTGAAATGTCCCATATGTTGAATCTAGGGCTACATATATAATTTGAATGTCATTAAGTTTGCATGTGCGCCAATTTCCACAAGCATCAATGTAGCATGAATCCATGAATATGAATGATGGATGTATGAGAATTTGGACTTCCTTGACATAGTTGACTCAAGCATGACAAACCATTACATGTCCCCACACATATGTTGCATAGCTTCACTTTAAAACATTTGGACCAATGTACTAAGCCTTGACCCAATTGCATCATCGCAATTAAATTCATGCACATTCACCTTTTGAAATTCAACACTTTTGAAGTCTAGGGCCTAACATGTCATATGTGGACATCATTCCTTATAATATGAGCCTTTATGCATTGAATTGCATCATAACAAGTGATGTATAAAATAAACATACATTTACTCTACATTCAACACAACTAATATTGAGTCGTCCATAGAAGTTGGTGCATTGCTTTCTCATCTCTTGGAATCTATTCCCATCAACTAGAACCATTACCAATACCCATTAACTTAAAAGCAATGAAGCACCCTTACATTATGTAATAGTTATGGTTAGTTGGCTTTATATTTTAAGGAAATTGAAATTCCTTGAAAATTATTTTAAAAGTCACATGAAAAATAGAAGTTGTAAGAGTGTTTGCACCAGGATACATTAAGGGCCCTAGCAATGACAAAAAAATGTCAATGTAAAAAATCAATCATGATCACACCCCCTCGTTGTGCTTGCAAACCAATAATCATCAAGGCTCTAGCAAAATTTAGGATTCCAACCTTCAAATCAATGATTGATGAAAAGGTCTTACTATCTTGTAATTTTGACATCAAAGTGTGTGAAATGGTGATATCAAACATTTTCAAACCATCTACAACAATTGACTACCTTTTATAGATGCAATTGAAAGCAAAGAAGGATAAGAATTTTGTTGTGCAAGAGGAATTTTAATTGTATTGCTCATTTCTTCATGTATCACAAGACCCATTGATAAGGAACATGCAAAAGTTTGCAACATTTTTGGACAAGGTGTAGAATCACTTCAATGAGTTTCATCTTCCTAATTTTGCTCTCAAATTTGCAAGGTTTTTGGAAGCAAAATGGGGCCTTATCAAGCATGATGTTGCCAAGTTCATAGGAAACTACATTGTTGTATTTGCTCTTTGTGAATTAGGGACACGGTGCAACTATGTTGTTACTATATCATTAGAACTACTATGCCAATACATTGCAATTATATAGATAACAATGTGTTGACGTGGCAATGATGTGTCAACAAATCATCAATGGACACATGACAATATTAAAATGATTTTGATATTAATATTTTTACTAGTTTGATTTAGATCATTCAACTTAAGGTCAATAAAATGTTAACATGTGGAAGTTAGGTCAATATGTAGGTAGGCCTAAAGTAGGTATGCATTATTACCTATCCCAAATTGCAATTTACTGACAACTACTACAAGACAAATTAGTGAACACGTAACTTCTCAAAGGATTTTAAATCCTAAGACATTATCCTTTCGCCTCTCAAGTGCAAAAAAAATTTTAGACCTTGATTTGGTGCACCCATAGTCATTTAGATTACTAAAAAAGGAGTCAATGTTTGGTCACCAACCTAATTCACATTTTAAAATTCAACACATTTGTCTTCTTCATGGCTCTTTTGTGTTATTCTTTTATTTTTGGAACCTCAAATAGTTAATGTAAATTTTAACTTGGTGCAACCATAACTCTTTAAATTGTTGAAAAAAAAATTTTAAAAGAAAATATGAAGTTTAAAAATAAATGTTCATTTCCTTTAAAAACACATTATGTGATTTCAATATGTTTTTTGTTTCTTCTTTGTTATTCCTTTCCCTTTAAAGTTGAAACATATAATGTAGACAATAAAACTTAGCTTGGCATTCTTATAATGTTTTGCATCACCCAAAAGAAATAAAAAACAAAAAAGATCCAAAAACGTTCAATCACCAACCAATGATTAGTGATGGGCAGTTTTACCTTAACATTCTACTGAGTATATTAATTATTATAATTGATAATACTTAATAAGGAAAAATATTACTATTAATTTGGAATCTAGATACTAATGTTAATAGTAATAACAATAATAATAAATACATTAATGCACAACATGCATGTTTAAACAATACGAACTTATGAAATAACAAATTTTGCATGGATTTGGAATGAACCCATGTTTTAGAAGGTAGTGAGATTTTCACGAACACAATTTCTCAAAGTGAAAATTCAATCTAAGAAATGATTTAATGATCACCTTTGGGCATTGAAAAGACTCAATCATCTCTGATCTTTTTTTATTAAAAAAAAAAATTGCATCAAAATTTTGTGTGACATTTTTTCCAATTTATTAACTATGCAATTTGGTTTACAAAATCTATGAGATTTTGATTGTTTGCTTCTTATAATGCTTTTATGATCATCAAATTGTTTGTAACAAAGGTGAAACCTTCTATTATTTTATTTGTTTGAAGTGTCATTGTGTTGGTTGTATGTTGTTTTGTTTAAGTTGGAGGTGAGTTTTAAATAGTTACATAAGAAGTCTTGCCTTTGGAGATGAAAGTATTTTTTTGTTTCATGCGATTAGAACCAATCATCAAGAATAAAAAATAGGGCCATCATACTTTAGTTTCATATGACGGTGGTCTTCTCCAAAGTGGCTACCACCATATTCACGATGCTAAGAACTTGAGTAATGATGCTACTATTTTTTGCTTGTTTTGTGGGCTTGAAGTTTACCTTTTCCTTCTTAAAACCTTGTGTTTGTTTCAAAAGTGGGGTTGTATTGGGGGTGATGCTTGTAGTGTCAAGCATTTGGTTTCCATCATTCATAGTTATTGGCATGAGTTGCATACATATACAATTTCATATAATATAGTGAATTGTTTCCACTACAACTTTTGCAACTTGTTTGATAACACTCACGTTGTAAAAATACTTTGAATTGCAAATGGTCATTGCAACTCAAAAACCCAATTGTAAGCCTAATTACAAAACACCTTATTTTTTCATATTGTGTTGTATGTTGGTTTTCAATTTCATTTATGCAATATGTTGGCTAACATTTTTTGGAATGTTAACCAACATTGTACAAATTATATGCTTTATAAATAGTTCATAAAATTTGGCAATGGCCAACTTTGTGTTTTTGAACTCCAATTTGGTACTTGCAACAACAATGCAACAAACACAAGAATAAGTGAAGCTTCATCCTCAAGTGTGTGCACAACCTTGGAGAAGTTGTTGTTGCCACATCACCATATTGTTGTAATTGAAAGAAGTCACAAGACCAAGAAAACATATGAGATAAGATAAAATAGATTGTGATGGAAATAAATTAAAAGGTGTCCATTTTCAACATTTGCTTAATACCAATTGCCCATTATAATCCATGCAATTTTTTTGAAATATGGAAGTGGGTTCTGCATTAAAGCCCTAGGTTTGATTTGACATTCCACATCTCCAATTGATGCCCTAATTTAGATTTGTAAATAAACTAAAAATAATATTCAATATGATCTAGTTTGGTTAAATCGATGACACTATGATAATTTTGATCACATTAAAATTCAAGATTTGTTGCAATCATTATTTTAATGCATTATAATGTTTACTAGCCTTTATATAATATATTTTTCATGAACATCCATGACTAAAGGACTCTCAACATGCGCACGAGCTAAGATGAACTATACCAAAAGTAAGCCTACATATAAGTCCATGACACAACATGATTATTTACAACAAAACCACAAAATATGCTTAGAACCTCAGGGCTAGGGGAAAAGCTTGGATTTATGGTATGTACTCTAATAGTTAAATAAATCAAGTTAAGTTTTAATTGAAGCTTCACTTCGAAAATTTGAAGAGACAAAAATAAGAATTTTGGTAAAAGAAATGGAAGTTTTAAAATAATATTCCCCCCCCCCTTTCCTCCTGCCCCTCCTTTTATTCCCCCAATCATATGTTTTCATATGGGTTTAAATAGTTCATCGTTATTTATGTCAATGTCAAATTTGATTTTAATAGTATATAACATGGGCATGACAATTAACGTGCATTTTCATTTTTTTTGAAAAGTATTGAAATCATAGTTATCTAAATTATAACATTAAATATATATACAAAATTGACCTACTTGAAGCCATATATTTTGGATAAATCTAGAAATAAAAAAATAAACTTACATATATATGTTAATGTGTGTGTGTGTATGTGTGTGTGTGTGTTATATAAATATGAATTCATATTGTAATTATATGATTTGTCAATGTGAATGAATAGGTACCCATACTCCTAAGAAAGGCTCTTAACTTGGGTTGAAAATGGTGACAAACAATTTTGGAAATAAAAAATTTAAATACACAATGAAAAATCTTAGCATGCACTTGGGAATGGGAGTTCCCAATGCATTCCCATCAAGTTCACAAGGTGATCCCATCAAGTTCCCAAAGTCTCAAAGTGTTCCCCATGATGTTCCCAATAGCACTTTGATTTTATCCCATATGCCCAATGTCCTAGAAATATTGGTGAGGAGTCAATTTAGGGGGCAAAAATCCAATAAAAATTGATGGTTGAAATCATCACACAAAAAACAAAAGGGAAGGACAAAGAAAGGCCAAAAGGCGCGCAACGTACAAGAACTAAAAAAGGGAGAGAACTAGTCCTTCTGTGGTAGGAAACTATGTCATCCATAGCCCTTATAATGTCGCCACATGCAAATCATGAGATCTAACAATAATAGGAGGTCTAGAATAAACATTTCTTGCCAACACAATCTACCTCTCTATAGCAGAAGCTAAAACACACTGAAAAGCAATGCTAACATGTTACTTAAAAAATTGAATGTAAGAAGACAAAGATAAATGATCTCTTGATCATCTATTATGGAAAAAACGAACACAATCCCTGATGAAACAATCCATATCACACCTGGGTGTGCTATGCACCTCCATGGCCATTAGAATAAAATGGTGCCTCTCATGGAACCCTCTATACTTATGGATCTTAACAATGGTGCTAAGTTTTATAACTATAATTTCTAGTCGACTAATGACATTCATAACCATTATCTCTTATGTTGGGTTAGTAACCACCACATTTGGCAACAAAAACCTAATCCTCATGAATCATGTAAATATCAGTTTGCAATGAAACTCTTGACGTAAGTGCATACCACCACTCTCTCCATATAATGTGCCCACTCTCTCGAATGAAGGCAAACATGATGGCTTTGATGGCGTCATGTGTGGCTATCCGTTGACCTCTGAATGGACAATGTGTTAAATGCATGTTAAATGCATCTAACTTGTATCCACACTCACACATGAAAAGTTACACTAGATGTCAAGGGCTAAATCAAACCAAGACAAAAAAAAAACGTTGAGGTCAAAGTAAAATGTGTAATGTAGAACAAATGTGTCGCAACCCCATTTTGAGGGAAGTGTGAGGTCGCCACTCACACTCCCGAAAATGGGACTTGGGAGTCCTCCGGGACTCCCGAAACTTCAGAGTTTGATTGTAGGGGTCAAAACACCTCATATTGGGGTGTTCTTTACACCATTGGAAAGGTCTTGAAGTGTAGATGTCCAAAATGGCCTCGCATGAGCCATTTGGACATCTACAGCATAAGTTATGGTCGAAAGAAAGGCCGGGAGTCAAACTGGCAGTTTAACTCCCGATCACAAAACGTCAGGAATCGATCCGATTCTGGTGTGTGCAAGTGAAATGTGACACACCGTTGCTTTAGACCTCGTCCCAATTAGAGGTCGGGGCGAGAAATTATGAGTGCCCAAAGTCCCGGGAATCCAAACCGGGACAGTTTCGGGACTCCACTTTGGGAGTCTTGGGAAAAAGTGCCATTCAAATGCAAGTGCGGTTGTGAAACACAAAGAATACTATATGGGGGAAGGTGGTGGCTTCCCCCGAGTCCGAGTCGTGGTGAGTCAAGTGAGTCCAAGGTTGCTCGTGGCTTATCCTAGCACCAAAGGTGCTCCAAAATGCGAATTAACCAACTTGTTGGTTGGTTTGATGCATGTTCGAATGAGTGAATGGCTTGTCCCTCTTCCTAGTCCAATCCCATAGCTTCAGCACGCCCCTCTACCCCTTTTAGTGCTGAGAGCTGGGAGCGTGCCCCAAGTTTTCCACAATTCCGCAACTTGAATAACCTAGTCCCAACTTGGGTCTAACTAGAGACTTGGGAACGCGTCAAAATGAATAGATGGCCTAATAATCAACCATAGCCACACCCCCTTGCTCAAACAAAAATGGATGTGAGCTCTAGAAGTAAAGGAAATGGAATCATCCTCTAAGATAAATTTAAAAGATGCGTCGTGATGGATGTCCATCAAAGATGCTTACAAACCTATGGCATCAGTAACTACCAAACTCTCAAAAGAAGGGTGCATCTCTCTAACTAAGGGAGGAAGGTTATCCCAAACTACATTCATATTAAAGGAGATGTTGGCCATCCTCAACCTAAGAAACATATTCCTTCAAATAAATGGCTTATACTACCAAATGAGATCAATAGTTGAACTTAACACTCCATTAAGGGGCCTTGAATAAACTCTTATGACTTTGGACCCATAATGTCCTCACATAGCTACATAACTCTCTTGTCGAAACCCACCAAAAAGAACATGAAAAAAAAGGAAGTACTATTCGAGTGAAATAAAAATGAATAAATCATTATGGCTCTTCCCAAAAATAAAATAAAAATTAGAGGTGCATTGATGAATAAATTAATGTGAATGAACATGTGCATACACTATCGACAACAAAAGGAAGGTTTAAGGTTTTAAGGGTTTCTTTTAAGGATTTTGTGATGTAGTCAAAATGGTGATCATCCAAAAAATAATTAACCAAATTTGGCTATATATACTAATATGAAAATAGAAAAAATATATATTTTTAAGTTCTTGGCCAGCTACTAGAATTTATCATAAAAATTTAACAATTTGAATTTTTTTTTTTGGAAATCTAACAAATTTAAGCCATTTTTCCCAGAAAGATCCTTTGCAAATGTTGAAATCATTTTTTTTAGGTTGAAATTGACAAAAATTCACCAATTAAAAAAAACATTAGTAGAACTTTTTTGTTGTTGTTGTGTGTAGTCAAAACAAATTTTGGTTTGATAAGAAAGGAAAAGGTGCCAAGGATGAGAATATGCAAATCGTTAACTAGTTCATTCATAATGTGATAAATGAAATAAAGTTGGAGTCAAATACGTGTTTCACGTGTTGACACAACCTCTTGAAAGAAATGCTTCCACCACGCATCACATCCATTTCCAAACCTTGACATTATAAACCTAATTTTTATTGAAAGTGAAGCATCCTTGCATTGGAAGCAAAGCTTATCACATTAATTCTTTAGATTAAAATATTTTAATTTAATTGATTATTATTATTTCCATCCATTTGCCTTTGGACTTGATTATCAAAGCAACTATTATTACAAGAACTGGAGTTTTTAAAATGATGTGAAGAAACTTGCATTTTTGAATTACACAAATGGAATGCCCTTGCATGTTCCAAACTAATCTAAACCCTCCCCACTTCCATGGTCCCCACCTCTGCCCCTCCTCCTTTGTGTATATTCCCATATGATTCTGAATATTTCATCATTATTACATCATATTTTTCATGTTCATGTAGATGTGTAAGGGAAAGTGATTAAATAGATTGGCTTCAAAGAGGTAGATTATTAAACTATTTAAATTAGATAACATGGACACGAAAAGGCACATGTTAATTTGCTTCCTCATATTCAAATAAGTGGGTAAAGGATAGAAGTGAGGTAGTTAGCTTAGAAGAGATAAGTATGAATGGGACAAGGAGACAACAATATTTTTATCATATAATTTAGTGCATCCATTCTTTCTAATTTCCTTGAATTATTTGAAATACTTGATGATATTTAAACTTTTGATAATATGACATTTTTCACATATATGAAATTCGGCACAAAAAACAAAGCTTGCCAAGATAGCTCATGTTTTGATAGCTCCATATCAAAATGCAATTTTTAAAAGATTAAAAAAATCTTGACTCCTGAATTTTGATTGCCACATTGTGCCAGATTTATTTTTTTAAATAATTTTTTTTCAGTGGTCTGTGAGGTGGATTGGCATGTGGGGTTAATTGAAAGGATCATGCCTTTAATGGTTGCAAAATATCAGTTTTTGATAGGGATGAAAAGAATTGTGTGACACTTGCATGTCAAGGAATGAGCGAAATATGTTTAATCATAATATATTTTTGAATATCAACCTCATGACCAATTTGAGGTGGTTTTGAAATGGATCTTTTGATTTTATCAACAAACATCTTTTATGCATTAATGAATCAAGGGAAAACTATCACAAATTAGGAAACTTGGTTATTTAATGATTTTGTGTTCTTGTGGCTCCAAGCTATTTATAATCCCCACAATCTCATTGTGGTGGATGAGAATGTGGATGAAATCATGAACCATTTATTTATTTTAAATTTTCACAACCTCGAAAGAAAGAAAAACAAAAGGTGTGAAAGGTACAAAGGGTTTCTTTTTGGGAAAAAGATGGGACCTAAGTCCCCACATTACGAGGAAAAAAAAACCTAAATTCATGTTTGACCTTGTATATAAAAAAGGTTTCAACTTGTGCACATATGAATGTAGGAGGCCAAGATGATGGAACACAAAGCTACTTGTTACGAAAAGGTTGATAAAAAAAACTGTCATACTATTTGAATTGCAATTAAGCTCAATTTTGATTAAAATGCTGCAAGTTTGTCAAAGCAAAGGGAAAATAAATGGTGCCCTTAGATGTAGGTACTTTGTTATATTTACTTGATTGCAAAAACCAATTGTGAATAAGGTTCATGTAATTATCAAGATATTTCGCATTCCCTTTCTCGTAGCATGAGCACTTTGAAGTTTGGATCAAATCAAAATGTGTTTGTGGTGGTCTTTGATGCAAAATGATTCGTTTGTAGAATATGTGTGTTGTAGAATGGATGATGAAGCTCAAAATTTTATTCCAGACTTAATATGGGTGCCAGGTGCCACAATTCATTTGTAACAAGTTGATTGGTTCAAATTGTAGTCTCACACCTTCTTTGAGATTAATTAAAGCTTTGGGAAAAGAAAAATAGTTGATGAAGGGGTGGAGTATGTAGATTGTAGAAGCAACTTGCATAAGGTATTTCATATCCTAGAATTGATGGAAGCAAATCAAGAAAAAAACATGCCAAGTTAACCTAACATCCAAAATGTGCGAATTTTATATTTGCCAAATCCTTAGAGATCAAGGAAGAAAATGCAATTGGTGTTCAATGACCTCATTATATTAATTAACAAAGCTTTCCATGACACAAGATGGTTGTGGGCCAAAAGGGCATGTGTTTTTCAACCTATGAAAGACGAATATTTAAAGCCAAACAATGGTTCCAACTATTTGTGTGATATTAAGCTACCCAATAGTCCACCCTTATGTGACATTGGAAAAAAAGTCTTGGAGGGTCTACCCTATTTCAAACGGTGTGGTGAACCCTAATTTAAAGGTCAAAGGAGCATGTCCGCATTTGCGGAGGCCAAATGGCGATTTGTTCACTTGGATTGCTTGCTAAGTTATCAACAACCATCATGTGTATCACGAGCAAAACATGAACATGCACATCTATGCACAAACAATAACAATTACACAAAGAGCCCAACTAGAGGAAAGTTAACACATTACGCAAGCATTGCATGATTTTGTTTCTCAAAAGGTTCAATGATCAATCATATGTCTAGGAAAAAGCCCTAGGATGGGGGACATTCCTAAGATAAGGGGCCTACAATAAGGCAGCCGCCGAGCCGGCCCCACATTTTGGGAATGTTCCCCACCCACCCATGGGCTTTACCTATTGTAAAAGCATGAGAGACCACGGTTATCATGAACCTAAACATTTGTAGACCAATGGTGTAGGAGTGGGTGGGTTCTTACACCTACTCCCGAGGAGGGGGAGGGATCTTACACCTACATGAAAGCATAACACACTCCTTTCACTTTTAAGGAGTAGTAGGTGTAAGATGCCTCCTCTTGTATAGGAGAAATAAGGTGCCTTCCAAATACATTAGAAAATTTCTCAAAGTGATTTTGGTGGTGAAGAACAAAGCAAGAGCTATGCAATTTTGTGGTTGAATCCATCCCACATAATGGTGTCTATTTGTCTTTTTAAGGATAAAACATTATGGGATGACTGATTTTTAGATGATTTCTGTTGACTCTCATTTGTACAGCTTTTTATAATTTTCAATGAATAAGAAATTTTAGTGATTAATAATTTAAAAAAGAGTAATGCATTTTATGTTGATTTCAGTTGTCCAGTTCCCATAACTAAATGTTCATATTGTGAAAATAAATGTTAGAGGCCAATGAATTTTGAGTCTCAACCCCAACAATTAAGCATTAAAACATTGTAAATAGTTAACCAATTGATTTTGTTACGACAATGGTCCAAAAGGCTATATATGCCTATGAGTACCTAGGTTGCTCCACAACCATGGGGTCCTACTCACTACCAAAAACATAATTTTACACAACAAAAGGTCTTACCCCTAGCCTCTAGGGTTCATGGGGGTCCAATATGTAAGAAAACCCATGCAAGGGGGGCTTTGCCGCTTGGGGGTCCAATATGTAAGAAACCCGTACAAAGGGGCTTGTCGCTTCATGGGTTTGAGCCCACAAGGGAAATTGCAATTGTCAATTGTTAGTGGTGGGCAATTGGAAATTGGGGCAAGACTCATGGAGCCCCATGCCCCCCATGTGGGTTTCTTAACTAGTGTAAAGAAATTATATATATTATTTTATATTATTTTATTAATTTCTAATTTACCACAAGGCGGCTGGTTCATATAAATTAGCTTAAGTGTACCTAACTAGCTTGCATGGCCACCCTAAGGTCCAACTCTACACACTAGGGAAAAAAAATAAAAAAATTAAAAGTGGTCTTTTCCAACTGGGAAGAATTTTGAAGGAATTCAATTTTATTAAATTTTGCCACTTGATGACCAAAAATTAAAGCAGTGAGATTTGTGCCAAGGATTTTTGTGAACAAAAATGTGCCAGAGTCACCAGATTTTGAGGATTTTTAAAATTTTCCTGAAATTGCCATATTTGGACAATAGGTTAAACCCTAAACCCAATAGATCACCAAAATATAATAGTAGGATTCTTAATGTTTTCTACTTTCCTCTATGTGTAGCCAAATTTGGCTAATTCTTCTTTTGGATGATTGCCAATGTGGCTTCATCAAAAAATAATAATAATAATTTAAACCCGTGGTGAGAAGTGGTAAGACGCTTGAGGAGCATGTAACTGGTTTTGGTGTCTTATTGGGAGTACCTATTATTATTGGTATCAATGAGTTCTTGAGTTCACAACTAACTTGATGGGAACTTTCATTGGGCTATTACAAAAAAAGTTTCCAAAACTTTGGAGTTTCCCCACCCCCTCCCCCCCCCCCAAATATAAGTTTGCACTCCCAAAATCAAAATTATGGAAGTTCTTCTCCCTTGGCCTACCACCTATATAGGTTGTGAGAGTTTAAACTTTGGGCAAAGATTATGCAATAAAGTGTGGTGCCTATTGGGAACACACAAGAACTTGGGGAACTCATTGAGAGCATCATTGGGAATCTTGTGACAACAAGATGGGAACATGGTCGGAGAATATGTATTCAGACTCAAAACCTTAAGCCCTAGTTGGCATTCTGAATGAGAAGTGACAAATTGGCAATGCATATCCTCTATGCATATTCATGATTTTTTAGCATTCAAAAATCGTCTATTCATAATCGACAAAGGGAAAAAAAATTAATTGAATACATAACTGTCTATATATGAAAATATGTGAGATTTTAAATATACATATCCATCGCTTTTTTTGTTCATGAAAATATTTTTTTATTCATATCTGTAGTTTTGTCCAAAAATTAGATAACCAACAACATTGGAACAGACCCATCATGGTTATCAGAGCAGTTCTTAAGGGTACATAATCACAGTTCCCAAATAATCAAAGAACAAGTTTCTGATATACAATCACCGTTCTCAAAAATTGAAACATCCAAATAACCTCCTTCATAACCACCGGTTCTTTACCAGTCCTTTCATGAAAGCTGTCAATCCTTTGAGGTTTTTGAAGTACTCGAAGCAACAATTCTTTGATTCTGATCTTTTTCTTTTTCAAAAACCTGGAAATCGCGTATCTGAAATTCTGAAATATTACAAACTGGAATCGACCCCAGTGGTTCTTAGGATTCATAACAACGGTTCTCAAAAAATCAAAGACCTGATTTTGGGTACAAACTATGACTCTTCAAATGTTTCGAAAAGATCAAATAACCAGCTAGAAAACTGCTATGAAAACTATAGTTTCTTTCTTTCAGATTTTTTAAATAGCCAGGATCGTAGGTTCTTTGATTCTAATTTTTTTTCAAAGAACTGAAACTGGCAGGTTTCTGATTTTGAAATACTTCAAAACACTGAAACAGATGGTTCTCTGATTTTTTAAAATAATTAAATAATTAATAAGTAATTAAAAAATGGTTTTCTGAAATTTCAAATAATTGCCCAACATTGGAAAATAGAGTGTAATTTTGTTTTTTAAAACATTGGTTTTGTGTTTTTTGGGTGGCAAAAGCTGAAGCTGTTATGTTCATGTCACTTTCTGCATTAGTTCATTTTGTACTAGATGCTAATCAATCTACTACAAACTCCCAGGGTGTGCTGAAATGTGCCGAGTTCAAAGGCAATGCGTGCACACTAAAAACCTTCACTTGATTTTGATGATGTAATTATCCTTTGCTTGCGTATACTAAGTATCCTCATGACTAGATTGTGACACCCGAGGCAACTTAAATTATTGCACACCAATAGTGTTGTTCCTGTCGAAAACATGTTTGTCTGCTTTGATTAACAATTAGCATGTGATTTGTGTTTAGGTCATCATACTTCAAAAAAATTGTGGCAAAATGCAACTACCGTTCAAAGCAGCTGCGAGATAAAATCTTGTAACAAAAGTCACATTGGGCTTAGCATATGGAGTGGAGGCATCAGACCAAAGAAGGGAATTAGAGGCTGAGTCAGAATTGAAGGACGGTTATATGTCTCATAGACAATGTATTATCTCAAATTTATGCTTCAAAATTATATTTTACCACTGCAAAATAAGGACGGCAAGCAAGTGGGTGTCAATTACAAATCTCTTGCTCACTATGTTAGTGACCCAACACACATCTCCATAGCTACACATCCTTAGAAACAACTCAGACATATATTTTTATCGTTTGATCATCAATGGTAATGTGCAGCAGCACTGAGCCCAAGTTTGATTTAATGTACCCAAGTGCACATCAAATGGCTGACGAGATTTTGGAAGCTCGGATGATCAACTCATGAACTGACTTCTAGTTGGTGAGTTATTTCTTTGTTTTCTCCCTTTCCCAACAAACTTGCCATCATGGTAGCAAAATCACTTTGATCCATCACAACAACCATGGAAACCACAGGGATCCCAATTAGTCACTTGAAAAATAGTTGAATATTATAGGAAGAAGGTTGCATTCAATAAAGAACAATCCTGCAAAACACACTTCCCACAAATGTTTATCAAGTTCATCATTTGGGTATCTGGTTTATGCATTTTCACAAAATGTAGTAGTGTAACCAAAAAGGAGATCCAAATGGGTTCTAGAGCTCAAAACCTCTTCTCTCTTTCTCACCACAATGCTCTACAAATCAGTCACTCTGGAATCCCCGCTTCTGTGATGGATTTCCACCCCATCCACAGACTCTGCAACTCACCATTGACCTCCTAAGACCAAAAAATCTAATGGCATACTCTCTTGAACACATAGACTGGTAGGTTCAAAGGCTCATAACTTAGATTACATTCAAGCCAAGCTCTAGTCTGATGCACTTGCTCCTCTTCTGTTCTCCAAATTCTCTCCTGCCCCTTCTAAGCTCAAAAGCATCACTAATAGGCAGACTCCACAATGTCACAAAGTGCCAAATTTGCAATCAGCAAAATCACACCAACTAGCTTATTTACGACTGGCTGATTGTGCACCCTAAACCCTAAACCTCTGATACACATAGAAATTCTTGTCTGGAGAGGTTCCGCCACAGTCCACCTGGGTCCTGATCACCTCTGACTGAACAGATACTAAGTCTGATTGGATAGGCTCATCTGTATTACTTTTAGGACCTATCACCAGTAACTTCTTTGGTGTCAACAATCAACAGCCTTGCATCACGACACCATATGAAAACAGCTCACTCTCAAATGGTCATCCCCAGAAACTTGATCTGGAGCTTGATCTGCATTTGTAAGGGAGGAAAGATAAACATGCAGCAGACGGTACTCGGTAAAACCCCTTAAACTTCTGCAGACCCATTTACTGTTGCACAAATACTCTCAAGAATTCAATCAAGCCAAAACAAACAAATTTCATTACTCATTTTTGGAGATGCATCTTAACAAAAACTCTTATGAAGACCAAAACAAAGTTTATCACTGTCTGTATAGTGTTCTTTTTATAACAGTAAGCTAGCAGCTCCACAAAATTTTCTGAATGTCCAAAATTTTATAAATGTCCTCCTTCTGCAGATGCACTCTGGCCTTCTACCTCCTCTTCATGTCTGATCTTCTCTTCAAAAATTCCTGCTTACATTGTCACAAAAAACCAGCAATTAAAATTGATCAGCATATCTAGATCACCTTGGACCGTCCCACTGGCATCATGCACAATTATCACCCAGCTGGAAGCTGCACACAGAGCAGAGAAAAAAAAATCCGATAACCAAACAGTTAACAAAAAAAGAAACAAAATAAACATACTGGACACCATTTGGTGTTACAATAGGTTTTGAATTCTGAATTCTCAGGAAGGAAGAAGATTTACATGTGGTCAGATTTATATTAAGAGGATGGTTCTGGTGAATTGCACTCCTTATGCCAAATTCCAATCTCTTCCACAATGCAATGAAGATTCATCTTGATTCCTTCAGGAGGATTTGCTTGTACCAGTTATTTGATTATTTGAGAATCAAGGTTATGTATCTTTGGGAACCATACTGAGAACCTCCGCTTATCAGCTTCCCATTACGATAACTGCCCAACACAGATGAGGACCATGATGAATGGTGCTCTTCGAGGTGAATTCTCTTTGCAAATTCTTTTGTTTAGCTGCTGTTTTGTACTCTGTATGTCCATCAATTATTATAGCGACTGCAATGATAGGTCGCTACTCTTTTGGTCTCATGTTTTTTCATGCTTCAATGTTGTTTATTCAAGGTAGCAGTGTGCAAAGAGAGTCTACTATTCCTTCACCAAAATGTATCACAACACTGTAATCCAAGTGACTGAACCCTTGGATATATCTTACTCTGCTTATAGTTTGGACTTTGGACCTCAAGGACCCATTTTTTGGGCATGAGAGGGCTGCAAATGATGGAGACTCATGTTATATCTATTAGGGGAGTGTAAGCTATGTGACTAAGAATTTGTTGTGCTCCCAAATTTCGATCAATGTTTGGGGATTGGTGTAAATCCAGAAGGTCAAATGCAAGTGGGACAAGTGAAAAGAACTCTGAAAATGGAATTGTGATAGAAAACTCAAAATCTAATGCAAACAATGAATTCGAGGAAAAAGCAAGCTAAGTCCAAAGCATAGAAGGGAAAAAAGAACTTTCTCATTTTGCCATCTCATTTTACCTTCTCCAACTTTCCATTTTATTAGCACACCTTTTGAATTAACATCTTTGGTAAATGATTATGCCTCTATTTTGTTCATGCTAAAAAAGACGTACTAGGTTGTTGGGCAATATTTGTGCTTCTCAACCTGGCACTTATCGCATGGATGATGGATGGCTCATAATCTTTGAGACTCACTACAAGGGAATGTGGTTTTTCTCATGTAACAAGTCAAAGCGCATTTTAAAATGACACATGCAAAACAATGTGCCATTTTTTTGTGTCAATTTGCCATTTTAATTATTGTAATTTATGCCACAATAAACATCACATTGTGTACTTTGTAGTGGATAAAACCACAATGTTTCCCTCACACATATGTGTCATGAGCCATGGCTTTTTGTGTGAGAAAAACCACATTTTGTTATAGGGACTATAAGATTATGATGTGTAAGAAGATCACATGAATATCATGCTTTATGAAATATGTTCCCAATATGTTCCCACATTCTCATGAGATGCTGATACTCATTTCACAACATGGCATAATCACATAATTATTCACCAAAGATATTAACTCGATGAGATAGACCCATATCTGCTCACTATGCTGGGCTGTCCAGCCCACGCAAATAGTCTCAATAATATGGGTAGCTTACCCAGCTACATTATGGCAGCCACTTAGCCCAAATCAAGAACACAAACTGGCTCCAGGAAACTTCATCTCTCTCTCTCTCTCTCTCTCTCTCTCAACTTTTAGATGGAGTTTTTCAATCCCCCTGTGCAAAGTGCAAGGAGCTTTTGATTGTCTGATTTATGGATTTCATATAAAGTGTCTAGTTCTCGATTTTGAAAGGAACTTTTTGGCTTCCGCTAAATTGGGAGAAAGAATCCAATAAAAACCTATGGTCAGAACCATCACATGAAAGACAAAAGGGAAGGCCAAAGAAAGGTCAAATGACACATAGCCCGCAGGAACCAAAGAAGGGAGAGAGACTAGCTCGCACTCTCTCTCTTGTGGTACGAACTTTTGGTTTCATTTCTTGTTTTAGTTTGAGAGCACCTTTGGTGTGATTCTGAGTACGAGTTTTTTTAGATTTACAAAACTTTGAGTTTCAGAAACTTCCCAAAAAATAATTTGGAACCCAACTCAGTTTAAGACTGGGTTTGGTTCCATTATTTGTAAGACTATTTTTGTCTAACTAGTGCACAATGCTCAATAGGAAAGATTGTGTCTTCATATTCTTAAATGTAGTCAATTAAGAATTAACTTAGAACCTATGGTCTACATATCACAAAAACCTAATTGAGAACGTAGACCTGAACTTGCCAACACTTTACAAACCCTAACATTTCTAGATGTGTTTTCCAACTCACAACCTCCTCCTCATACTAAGAGAGAGGAGGGTCCTGCCACATTATTTGTGCTATGTGTTTTTGGTTTGTTTCCAACTACCAACTATGCGTGGGGGAATTGCATTGGTGACTTACCCCATGGTTGCATGTTTCTAATTTATGTTTTGGAGATAGCAACTCTCAGTGTTCTTTTCCTGTAAGTACTTGACTTGTGGTTGTCTGGATTTTGGAGTTCACCCATGTCATTGGAAAACATTTTTCCTAAGTAGATACCTATTCCTGCATAAGGAAATCAAATCCACAGCCCAAGTGGTTGAGACTTGAAACCCATGGCTCATTTTTGAACACCACACACAATTGGCCAGGGTGAAGCAGCACCCACCAGAGCACCAACGTGGATGGATGGTGCACTGATAGGATTCTCTTTTCTATCCCTGTGCCATCCCAGGTACACTTTTTTTGTTTGCCCTTTCTCACCCCTTTCTCAGCCCTGATCTCAGTTTTTCTTTACAACTTTATTTTCTCCCCACCCTCTTCCCAGTTTTTTTTTCCCATAATCTCTCTGTTTTTTTTTTTTTTGG
>Ga0116227_10008328_pt1 | contig 19643 bp, 16 predicted proteins | sample S1TSphgellanicum_FD_89693 | JGI IMG/M metagenome (GOLD analysis project Ga0116227, IMG submission 89693) | Host-associated microbial communities from peat moss isolated from Minnesota, USA - S1T2_Fb - Sphagnum magellanicum MG | ecosystem: Host-associated > Plants > Peat moss > Unclassified... | reverse complement strand
GTTTGGCGGCGGCGATGTCGCGGACGATTTCGGCGGCCTTGACGTTCGCGTCGAAATTGACCCCCTGGTAGCGCGGATCGTTGCGGCGGAAATCGCTTTCGGGATAATCCTCGGCGCGCTTGACCTCGCCGGTCAGGAAGCCGCGACCGAGCGGGGAGAAGGGCACCAAGCCGATCCCGAGTTCGCGCAGGGTCGGGATGATGTCCCGCTCTAGATTCCTTTCCCACAGCGAGTACTCACTCTGGAGAGCCGAGACCGGGTGCACGGCGTGAGCGCGACGGATGTTCGCAACGCCCGCCTCGGAGAGGCCGAAGAACCGTACCTTGCCGGCTTTCACCAGATCGGCAACGACACCGGCGACGTCTTCGATGGGAACGCTGCGGTCGACGCGATGCTGATACAGGAGATCGATGTGATCGGTGCGCAGGCGCTTCAAGGAACCCTCCACGGCTTTCCGGATGTGATCCGGCTGGCTGTTGGTACCGACCATTTTGCCGTCCTTGATATCGAAGCCGAACTTGGTGGCGATGATGACTTGATCCCGCTTACCGGCCAGAGCACGCCCCAGGAGGTCTTCGTTGGTGAACGGCCCGTAGACTTCGGCGGTGTCCAAAAAGGTACAGCCCAGTTCAATGGCACGATGCAGCGTGGCGATGGATTCCGGCTCGTCGGCCGGCCCGTAGGACTGGCTCATGCCCATGCAGCCTAAGCCTAGGGTGGATACTTCCAGGCCCTGGAGTCCAAGTTTGCGGGTGCTCAAGGTCATTAATGGTCTCCTTCGATCAACTAATATCAGCTGCGCGGTCCTTTGTCCTGCGGGAACCCGATGAAACTCACTCCCCTGGTCAAGGCGTTCTTCAGGAAATGGTTGAACCAATAAAGGAAGACCGGACATATCACGAAGAAAAACAGGAGAAAGAGGGCCAGGATGAGCCAGGATGCTATGGACAATTTTTTCGGCCTTTCAGTTTCTTAAAGCAGAGTCGCTCGCTTCGATACTTCGCGACGGCGCGCCCGATGGATTCAAAGAGAATCGATTTTTTCTGGCATCACACGCAAGACCACACTGCAGGCCTACCTGCGTTTACGCGTATTTTGATCATGGTCGAATCTTGTGTCGCGGCGAAGTTGTTCCAGACCGAGCTACCCCGCGGCGTGCGGACTCCGCTTGCAGGGTGCGTGGCCGCGTCGGTTACTCGCCGTTCTCATCGAGACTCGACGCATCGATATGCTGGATGAAGCGCCGTAATGCCTCGGCATTCTTCGGATCCTCCGCCGACTCAAGCGCATCGGTCAGCACCGCAAGGATGTCGTCGTCGGTCACGAGCTCCATATCCCATTCCGGAAACAGCCGTTCCCGCACCTCCTCGTTTTCACTCAACGACACGATCGTACCGTGGCGCGCATCCTTCGAGATCTCTCTCTTCAAATGCATGATGTTGTCGCGCGGACCCTCGAGCCATTGGAAGAAAATCCCGCTGCCGAACACCAGTAACCCGGTGATGCCGTGGCTGGGATTATTGCGCTGCGACTCCTCGATGATGCGCGCGACCGCTGCGTCATCTACTCCGGCTGCCGACTGACTGCAATAAACCCAGTTATAGAGGCTGGGGAGGGCGAATTGGCCGCGGTACTCGTCGCCTAGCTCAGGGAGCGTTGGACTGATGGTGGGTGTCTCCGACTATTCTTCATATGGAGCAGCGACGAGAGTACCACAAGCCGGCTAATTCATAATAGCCAAGCACGAGCGGTCTCGTGGCTACTGTCACAGCAAACGTTCCAAGGGCAGGCGCGAGACATGATCATCAGCGTCGCTCGTTCCGGCGCCGACGGCGAAGTCCGCGGGCGAAATGGCGTCGGCGATCCTCGCCGGATAGCTTAGGTCCCGTGCCTCAGTAGCGGTTCCGAGAGACGAGCCATTGCAACAGCGGATGACCGCTCGGGCTTGCGTCTGCGGAAGTGCGGCCTAACCGCGAGTGCGGCTAGCATCTCACTGATGACGGGGGGTGCAAACTCGCACCACTCGATGCCGATGCTGTGCTTATCGACGCGCGTCACATAGGCGGCGATGCTGACCGCTTGATGGCGCATCTTGTGCGGCATGTCGATCGCGACTTGGATGCGCGACAACGGTCGCAGTGGAAAATCAGCTTTTATCGATGCGCCGCTCACGCTCATGTTCGTGAGTCGGCCGTGTTTTACTGAGAAGGGGTGTGCCGTGACGCGCACCGCTAAATCGACCCCTACTCTCTCGCCCCATCGGTGTTCCATGGACAAATGATTTCATAGTCCTGTGCTGTGGACCTATAGGACGATCGAGCATTATGCGAGGTGGACTGTCCTACACTGCAGCGCCGTATTTGGATTTGTACGGGAAAACCTCCGGTTTACTCCGTGAAACCGTCCGACGCTTAGGCTAACACGGTCGGGTTGCGCTTAGAACTTGCGTGAAATATAGCCCACCACGCTCTCGATCTTGTAAAAGCTGTCCGGCCGTACTCCCTGTACGTCCGTCGCGAGCACGTGATTGCGGGCGATATTTTGCGCGTAGCGAAAATCCACTCCGACGTCCCATTTTGGGATGACGTCACGCCACTGGCCCCCGAGTCCGCCGTACAGAGAATAGGCGGGGGTGGCGAGGTTGTAGCGGTTCACGCCGGCGAACAGACTGAGTGCGAACTTATCGCCGAACCGGTAGCGGTAATCCAACGGGCGCACGCCGACCAGGGAATGATCGTCGACCTGATCGACTTCGACCCGGACGCCCAGATCGGCGTTGTCGGTCACCGCGCGGCGCGCGCCGAGTGCGAAGTGGGGTCCGAACATGACCTTGGAGGTGGTGATGGGGATACCCTTCTCGAGATCGGTACGGACCTGGTTGGCATTGACGCCGGCATCGACGAACAATTCGGTACCGAGCGGGTCGGGCGCGGTGGTTTGGTCTTCGTCGTCCTCGGTGGCCGCATAGTCGCGTGTGTGCTGCGGGCCGCCATAACGAACGAAGGCCGACAGGCGGGAGAACGATTCGCCGAATACGTCGTGGCCCACCATCGCCTCGCCGCCGACGGTGATGTCCTTCCACGGCCGGGAGTAGCGTACCGTGGCGTCAAAGTAATGCCTGTAGGGGTAGAGGCCGTAGGATTGGTTCGCCAGCGTGCGCACCCGCTCTTCGAGGTAGCCGCCAAAGGGCGGTTCCCAGCCGATGCGCAGCATCTGGCTACGGGCGCCGACGCCGTCGTTGAACACCCGTTGATCGGCACCCCAGTGCCCGAGCACGAAGCCATCATTGGTCATGCCTTCCAAGAAAACGCTGTTCACATACCAGGCGTTTTGCCACTCGGTGATTTCATAGGTCAGATCGAAGAAATGCCAGAGTTGGGGGAAGTCGATGCCCATCGCCAGCGAGGATTCGCCGAGTAGCTCGCTGCCGCCGTTCAGGGTGTTCTCGCCGGCATACTGCATGTAAAACGCGAAAGGGGTTTTACCCGGAAAGATGAAGCGGCTGATGTAGGAGGCTTCCTGGTTGCCCTGCGTTTGCGACTGGCCGCCGGGTTTGAAGAAATCCCGGGCCAGGAAACTGGCGGAATCCGGCAGGCCGCCGCCGCCGTACTGGAGTTGACGGTTCAGGCCGAGCGACCAGCCGCTGAAGGGTTCGATGGAGAACTGGGCACCGAATAGTTTGGGGTTGCCGCGGTCTTCTTTCCCCGTGCCCTGCCCGTCGCCCAGAATACGGTCGGTGCTCGCCATCCGGGCGAGGAAGAACTCGTACTGGAAGCCGAGACCGCTGAGCGGTTCATAATTCGATAGAGTGACCGAGGGCATAGTCGGTGCCTCGGTGCCGATCATCATGGTGCTTTCGGTTACCGGCGAGAACCAGTGGTCGCGGTAACCTATGTCCACTTGAGCCCAATTGAAACCGAAGCTCAGCATGGATCCGGTCGGCAGGGTGCGGCCCTTATACGCGATGACCCCGGCGCTGGCGAGAAAGTAGTCGTTCGGCTGCACGAAGGCTTGGGCGGAAATATCGTACTTGCTGTCCAGCGGTTCGCCGCGCTCGTTGGGGATGGTCGTGTTCGCGCCGTGCGCGGCGGACGCCGTTGCGCTGGCGTGAGTCACGCCATAGTCCTTTGAAAACCGCTCCAGGTACTTCTTGACCTTGATGCACAGCGCCCGGTCGCGCTTGCAGGCCTCGGGCAGGGCCAGTTCCACCAAATTCACGGCGATCGGCCGTTTCAGAATGGGTTCGTCGGCGAGAATGAGCACGCGTTCGATCTGGCGCTCCATCTCCGGCTCGAGATTGAGCGGAATGTAGGCGGTGACGCCGTCCGCATGGGCGGATTGCGCCAGCATGCCGAGAAGCGTCGCTGCCGCCACGAGTGCCGCTGCTGCCCAAAGGGCAGCCACTCTCGATCGGGTTGACTGTCCCATCAGTCCGACTGCCATATTCCGCGGATGTGGGGTTTGATTCCTGAAGGTCACGATGATCGAGCAACTCTGTCGAGCGGCGCCGGCGCGCGGGACGAAGATCATACCAGCAGAGGCGGCGGCAAATACTTTGCAATGCAGAGGCAGGACGGGGACATGAGTGGGGCGGTCCGCTCGGGTATTCTATCGCTATGGACATCATCGAGACCCCGCGACTGTCGTTACGCGAGCTCAACGCCGGCGATGCGCCTTTCATTCTGCGGTTGCTGAACGAGGCGGGGTTCCTCGAGTTCATCGGCGACAAGGGGGTCCGCAGCCTGGCCGATGCCCGGCACTACATCGCGAAGGGTCCGATGGACAGCTATCGGCGCTTCGGTTTTGGTTTGTACCTGACGCGCCTGCGCGATGACGACACGCCGATCGGCATCTGTGGTCTGGTCAAGCGTGACGCGCTGCCGGACGTGGACGTGGGCTTCGCGTTCCTATCGCAGTACTGGTCGAAGGGTTACGCCTCCGAATCCGCTGCGGCGGTGCTCAAACATGGACGCGCTGTGTTGGGCATCAAGCGTATCGTCGCCATCACGTCGCTGGGCAATCGCGGCTCGATGGCCGTGCTGGAAAAAATCGGTCTGCGCCTGGAGCGCCAGGTTCGCCTCTCCGCGAACGGGCCTGACTTAAACCTGTATGGGCCATGCGAACCGGTCAGAATCACTGTGCCGAGGTAATAGACGCGCTAAATGAAAAAGCCCCACCCGGTTTCGCGACCGGGAGGGGCTTCGTGCCATCGCGCGTTTTACGTGGCGATCTTGCCGTCAGTCATCCATCAGGAAGCTGCGCAGCTGTTCGCTGCGGCTGGGATGACGCAGCTTGCGCAGCGCCTTGGCCTCTATTTGACGAATCCGCTCGCGGGTGACGTCGAACTGCTTGCCCACCTCTTCCAAGGTGTGATCGGTATTCATGTCGATGCCGAAGCGCATGCGCAGCACCTTGGCTTCGCGCGGGGTGAGCTGTGCCAGCACCGAGTGCGTGGTTTCGCGCAACGACTCGGTGGTGGCCGAATCGATCGGTGAGGATACCGAGGTATCCTCGATGAAATCGCCCAAGTGGGAGTCCTCGTCGTCGCCGATCGGAGTCTCCATCGAGATCGGTTCCTTGGCGATCTTGAGCACCTTGCGCACCTTGTCCTCGGGCATCTCCATCCGCACCGCCAGTTCTTCCGGCGTGGGTTCGCGTCCCATCTCCTGCAGCATCTGCCGGGAAATACGGTTCAGCTTGTTGATGGTTTCGATCATGTGCACGGGAATGCGGATGGTGCGCGCCTGGTCGGCGATCGAGCGAGTGATGGCTTGGCGGATCCACCAGGTCGCGTACGTCGAGAACTTGTAGCCGCGACGGTATTCGAACTTGTCGACCGCCTTCATCAGGCCGATGTTGCCTTCCTGGATCAGATCGAGGAATTGCAGACCGCGGTTCGTGTACTTCTTCGCGATGGAGATCACGAGGCGCAGGTTAGCCTCGACCATCTCCTTCTTGGCACGGCGCGCCTTGGCCTCACCGATGGAGACTTCGCGATTGATCTCTTTGATCTCGCTGATGAGTACGTGGAACAGGCCTTCGAGGTCCAATAGCTTGTTCTGGCGGCGTTCGACTTCGTCCTTGAACTTGGCAAGAGGCGCGGAATAGCGCTTCTTCGCCTTGATGTGCTTGTCGAGCCACTTGGTGCTGGTCTCGTTCTTCGGGAAGGTCGAGATGAAATCCTTGCGCGGCATGCCGGCCTGCTTGATACACAGGAACATGATCTCCTTCTCGAGCAGCCGGACCTCGGTCACGTGCTGGCGCAGATTGTCGATCAGTTGATCGAACATCTTGGGCGAGAGCTTCAGTTCCATGAGTTCGCCGCAGATCTTCTTACGGATCTTCAGCGTCTTCGGATCCTTGGCGCCCACCTTGTCGAGCGAGTTCAAGAACTGATGATGCGACTTCGCGATCGAGGTGAAGCGCTTCGCCGCTTCCTCCGGATCCGGGCCGGTGTCGATGACTTCTTCTTCCTCGTCGCCATCCGACTCGCTGTCGTTCTCGGCCTCTTCGCGTTCGAGCGCCATCATCTTGGGGTTTTGCGGCTGTGCGATTTCGTCGGGCGCGTTCGGATCGACGAAGCCGACGATGACATCGACCAGACGCATCTGACCGGCTTTCACCGTTTCGTACGCGCGCAGCAGATAATCGTAGGTGCCGGGGTAGCTGCCCAGGGCGATCTTGACCGCCTCCAAGCCTTCTTCGATGCGCTTGGCGATACGAATCTCGCCCTCGCGCGTCAGCAGCTCGACCGTGCCCATCTCGCGCATGTACATGCGCACGGGGTCGGTGGTGCGGCCGAATTCGGCATCCAAGTTCGCGAGCGCCGCAGTGGCTTCTTCGACCGCCTCTTCGTCGGGAGCGGCCGTGGCATCGGTCAGCAACAAGGCCTCGGCGTCCGGTGCTTTTTCGTACACCGGAATACCCATATCGTTGATCATGTTGACGATGTCTTCGATCTGTTCCGGATCGACGATTTCGCTCGGCAAGTGATCGTTGACTTCCGCGTAGGTGAGGTAGCCCTGCTCCTTGCCACGCGAGATCAACAGTTTGAGTTGCGACTGACGCTCGTCAGCGATTTGATTCGCCGTGCCGGCTGGGGCTTTCTTGATCAAGGTGGACGCCTCGTGGAAATCTGGAGGTTTTACGCTCAGCCGACAAGTATACGATTGTGGCTAGTTCCTAGCCACAAAACCTTGCCGTTCAGGTAGGTGCCCGGGGGCGCCCCTTCGTTTTGAGAAGATTCGATAATTCCGTCTTTTCGTCTGAATTCAAGCCCATTTCCTCGGCTTTTCGCAGTAAATCGTCCATCCGGCGGCCTGGCCCATACTCTTCCACCAGCCTTTCGACCGCCATTTGCAATTCTTTAGCGGTTCCCGTGGCGTCGGCGACCATGGGCTCGGTGATGGCGAGGGCGCTCAAGCGTGCATATTCCGGGCGTTCGCGCCAGCGCTCCAGCAGCATGGCCGTGCTGGGTTCCGTCATGGCGGCGGCCTGTTCGAGCAATTCCTTCAAGACGCCGACACCGGGGCGGTCGAGATTGCCGAGAGCGTCGAGGTGGGTCACCGCGCGCGCCGCAGCAGGATGGTGCAGCACCAAGGTGATCGCCTGACTCAGTAGGTTGCCGCGGCCGGCGCTGACGCGTGCTGCACCGCGGTTACCGCCCGTGGCGCCGGCCTGGGTAGTGCCGCGACCGCCGCCGACCTGAGAGCGATCCGGGTAACCGCCGCCCGCGCGGCCGGATTCCATCCCCTGTGGACTTTGGCGGGCCGTATTCGGTTCCGCGGTACCGGCGCCGCGGCGGGTTTCCGCGGCAAACAGGTATTGCTTGAGTTTCGACGCGGGCATGCCAATCTTCGCGGCGAGCCGGTCCGCCAGCAGCTCGCGGTAGATGCCTTCGGGCATCTTGGCGAACAGCGGCGCGGCGAGAGCCTTTAGCCTGGCGCGTCCCTCCTCGTGATCGAGCTCGAGGTCGGCCGTCAACTGTTGCACCAGATATTCGGACAGCGGTAGCGCGGTCTTCAGTCTGGCCTCGAAAGCCTCGCGACCCTCGGCAGCGACCAGCGTGTCCGGGTCGTGACCCTCGGGCAGGAACATGAATTTCAATTCGCGGCCGTCGCGTGCCAGCGGCAGCGCATTCTCCAGGGCGCGCCACGCGGCCGCTCGCCCCGCGCGATCGCCATCGAAACAGAACACCAGTTCGTTGGTCATGCGGAAGATCTTGTTCAGATGCTCCTGGGTGGTGGCGGTGCCGAGCGTCGCCACCGCATAAGTGATGCCGGCCTGGTGCAGCCGCACCACGTCCATGTACCCTTCGACGATCATCAGTCGCTTGAAATCCGTACGGGCCTGGCGCGCCTCGTACAGGCCATAGAGCTCGCGGCCCTTGTGAAACAGCGGTGTTTCCGGTGAGTTCAAGTACTTGGGTTCGCCCTTGTCGAGCACGCGGCCGCCGAAGCCGATCACCCGGCCGCGTGAATCGCGAATCGGAAACATCAAGCGATCGCGGAAGCGATCGTAGAAGCCGGCCGCGCGTTCGCCGCCGCGGGTATCGCGTTCGATGATGAGGCCCACCTGGAACAGCCGCGGCCGTTGCTCGTCCTGCGCGCCGAATCGATTGAGCAATGCGTCCCAGGCATCGGGTGCGTAGCCCAGCGCAAAACTCGCCGTGGTCGCAGCGTCGATGCCGCGGCTGCCAACATAGGCCTGCGCGCGCGCATTGTCGGCCAGGTTCTGTGCGAAGAAGCGCGCCGCCTTCGACATGACATCGTGCAGATCCACGCTGCCCGCGTCGCGTGGCGCCACGGCCTCGCGCGGCAGCTCCAGGCCGGCGCGTTGCGCGAGATCGGCGACCGCATCGACGAAATCCAGCTTCTCGTAATGCATGAGAAAGCCGATCACGGTGCCATGCGCGCCGCAGCCGAAGCAGTGATAGAACTGCTTGTCGGGGCTCACCCAGAAAGACGGCGATTTCTCGTTATGGAAGGGACAGTTGGCCTTGAACTCACGGCCCGATTTCTTCAGCGGGACGCGTGCGCCGATGACGTCGACGATGTCCGAGCGGGCGACGATGTCGTCGAGAAACGCCTGAGGGATGCGGCCGGCCATGGACCGGTTGCGATCAACCGCCGAGCTTGGCTTTGATCTTCGCGCCGACCACGGCCATGTCGGCCTGCCCCTGGGCCTTGCCCTTGATGATGCCCATGACCTTGCCCATGTCCTTGATGCTGGCTGCGCCCGTGCTCGCGATGGTCTCGGCGATCAGGGCGTCCAATTCGGCTTCGCTCAAGGGTTTGGGTAGGTAGGACTGCAGCAGTGCGATTTCGGCGTTCTCTTTGTCCACCAGATCGAGCCGATTGCCGGCCTGGAACTGCACGACGGATTCCTTGCGCTGCTTGACCATCTTCTCGAGCACGGACAAGACCTGAGCGTCGTCCAGCGTGATCCGCTCGTCGACTTCGCGCTGCTTGATGGCGGCGGTGATCATGCGAATCACCCCGAGGCGCTCTTTTTCACCGGAGCGCATCGCCGCCTTCATGTCATCAGTGATTCGCCCTTTCAGAGTGGACAAGGGATTTTGAGTCAACTGTGGCGGTCAATAAGAACGTGCTTGAGCGGGCGCCGGCGCCGCAGCCGGTGCGCCGGTACCGCGCATGTTCTCGCGCGACAGCTTCTTCAAGTGACGCTTGACGGCCGCAGCCTTCTTCCTCTTACGTTCCTGGGTGGGTTTCTCGTAGAATTCCCGGCGGCGCAGCTCGGTCAGGACGCCCGCCTTTTCACAGGCGCGCTTGAAGCGCCGGAGGGCGGCATCGAAATACTCGTTCTCTCGAACACGAACGCTGGGCATTCAAACCTCAACTTACAAGACGAAGAGCCGCCGTCAATCGGCCGCAAGGGCGCGTATTCTAAGCGGCGCCCCCGCAAAATGGAAGTCCCGAGGTGGAAGGCATGCGGCAGACGACGCCGGGTGGAACACCTCAGGCGGAAGACCCCAAGCGGAGGACCCGGGTGGCAGTGGGCCCGCAATATGGCCCTCGGGGGAAGAGGCTAGGCGGAATAGGTCCAATGGAGACCCAAGGTAGAAGGCTTTAAGTATGCGAGTCATTGGAATCGAGACATCCTGCGATGAGACCGCCGTGGCGGTCTACGACCAGGCCGGCGGCCTGCTGTCGCATCGGCTTTATAGTCAGATCGCAATGCATCAGGCGTACGGCGGCGTGGTGCCGGAATTGGCCTCCCGCGACCATGTGCGACGACTGTTGCCGCTGGTGCGCGAGGCGTTGGCCGCGGCGGGCTCGGATCGGGGGTCGATCGACGGCGTTGCCTATACCGCGGGACCCGGTCTCATCGGCGCGTTATTAACGGGTGCCGGGTTCGCTCGAAGTCTGGCCTACGCCTGGGGCAAACCCGCCATTGCGGTGCACCATCTGGAGGGTCATCTGCTGGCGCCCCTGCTCGAGGCGCATGCGCCAGCCTTCCCGTTCCTGGCGCTGTTGGTGTCCGGAGGGCATACCCAGTTGGTGGACGTGGCGGGTTTGGGGCGCTACCGACTGCTCGGCGAGACCTTGGACGATGCGGCTGGTGAGGCCTTCGACAAGACCGCCAAGATGCTCGGATTGCCGTACCCTGGCGGTGCCGCGCTGGCGTCCTTGGCCGATGCGGGAGTTGCCGGTCGCTTCGTCTTTCCGCGCCCGATGCTGGACCGGCCCGGATTGGAGTTCAGTTTCAGTGGCTTGAAGACCGCCGCCCTAGTAGCCTTGCGGGGCCGTTCATTGAGCGACGAGCTCAAGGCCGACGTCGCCCGCGGTTTCCAGGAGGCCGTGGTGGACACGCTGACCGAGAAAGCGCGCCGGGCGCTGCGCGCCACCGGGCAGCGGCGGCTGGTGGTAGCGGGGGGCGTCGGCGCGAACCGGGCATTGCGCGCGCGACTGGCCGCCATGGCGGCCGAGAATGGCGCCGAGCTGTACTTCCCGCGCACCGAATTCTGCACCGACAACGGCGCGATGATCGCGCTCGCCGGCTGCCTGCGGTTGGCGGCGCGCATCACGGCGGGAGTACCGCCAGACTTGATGGACGCGACGATTAGCACGGTGTCGGCGGTGCCGGCCGATTCGAGGCAGGACGCGGCGTCGGGCGCGAGGACTGGCGCGGTGTCGGCGGAGTCGGGCGCGTCGGCGTCGGACGCGGCAATGGATGCGCCCGCGGGCACGCTGCTGGCGCACTTGGCGCCGCGCGGATTGGCCTTGGGCGCGCGGGCGCGCTGGCCGTTGATGGACGGTGAAGCAACAGGGGTGTAAGAGTTCAGATGGACAAAATTTTCATTCGTGCGCTCAAGACGGAAGCCATCATCGGCATTTTCGATTGGGAGCGGCAGGTCAAGCAGACCGTGGTGATCGACCTCGAGTTGAGCGCGGACATCCGCAAGGCGGCTCTGACCGACTCGATCGCTGACACGCTGAATTACAAGGGCGTGGCGAAGCGCGTGCTGGGCTTCGTGGCTGAGTCGCAATTTCATCTGGTCGAAACTCTCGCGGAGCGGGTTGCGATGCTGATCCTCGAGGAGTTCGGCATCGAGTGGGTGAACATCGTGCTGAGCAAGCCGGGCGCGGTGCGCAGTTCGCGCGACGTCGGGGTCGCGCTGACGCGCGATCGAGCCAGTCTCGCCGCGTGGCGCGCCGCGCGCTAGTACCTCGGCAACGTATTGTTGACCGGTTGAATCTAACGCTTGCGCCATTCGCCAATCAGCTCAGAGAGGTCTGGGTGGGCCATGCGAAACGGCCAGATTCACTGTGTGGAGATCCTAGATGCTGCGCCCGCCATCCACGGTGATGATTTGACCGGTGATGTAGGGCGCGTCCTTGGCGAGGAACAGCGCGGTGCGCGCAATGTCGTCGGGGGTGCCGTGACGTTTGAGCGCGGTCTTCGCGATGATCTCTTGCTTCAGCGCATCGTCCACGGGGTGCTCGGGCCAGAGCACGGGGCCGGGCGCGATGCCGTTGACGCGAACCTCGGGGCCGAGTTCGCGCGCCAGGGAGCGGGTCAGCATGGCGAGGCCGGCTTTGGCGACGCTGTACACGGGATGCCGCTTGAGCGGCCGCAGGGCATGAATGTCGACGATGTTGAGAATGAGCCCGCGCGCCGCCCTGAGGCTGGGCGCCGCCGCCTGCGACAGGAACAGTGGCGCTTTCAAATTGCTGCCCATCAAGTCATCCCACTGCGCCTCCGTGATGCTGCCGACCGCGGTGGGATAAAAACTCGATGCATTGTTGATGAGCAGATCGAGCCGCCCGAACTCGCGCAGCGCCGCGGCGACCAGGCGTTGCGGAACCTCGGCATCGCGCAGATCCGCGGACTCGATCGCCACCGAGCCGGGACGCGTGTCATTGAGTTCGCCGGCCAGCGCGCGCGCGTCGGCGGCCGAATCCCGGTGGTGCAGCAGCACGCGCGCGCCGGCGCCATGCAAGGTTCTGACGATGGCCGCGCCGACGCGGCGCGCGCCGCCGGTGATCAACAGCACATGGTCCCGCAGCGGCAAACTCTCGATGCTCGTGGTCATGCGCGGGCACGATACCCGAATGTCGTCGCAGGGTGTACCCATGCCTCCTGAAGACCTTCTCGATGTGGATGAGCGCCTGCACACGAGGCGCGTGCAGGCGCATCTCTGTGCCGCGATCGCCGCGGCCGGCGGCTGGATCAGCTTCGAGCGCTACATGGACTTGGCGCTGTATGCGCCGGGTCTGGGCTACTACACGGCCGGCGCGCACAAGCTGGGCCGCGGCGGCGACTTCACCACGGCGCCGGAGCTGTCCGGCCTGTTCGGCGCCTGTGTGGCGCAGCAGTGCGCGGAGGTGCTGCGCGAGCTGCCGGGTGCCTCCATCCTGGAGATCGGTGCGGGCACCGGGCGCCTGGCGATCGACCTGCTGTCGCGCCTCGACGCGCTGGGCTGCCTGCCCGATCAGTATTGCATTCTCGAGGTGAGCGCCGATTTGCGCCAGCGTCAGCGTCGCCTGATCGAGGAGAAGTTAGCGTGCCACGCCGCGCGCGTAACCTGGCTCGATGCCCTACCCGACGATCCCTTCGACGGCGTGATTGTCGCCAACGAGGTACTCGATGCGCTGCCCGTGGTGCGGTTTCGCTGGGGTGCCACGGCGTGCGAAGAGCTCGGCGTCGCCGTGGTGGACGGCGAGTTCGTCTGGGCGCCGCGCGTGGCGTCGCACGCTTTGCGGGTTGCCTGCGAGCGCCTGGCGGCGGCGGCCGGCGGTTGGGACGAGGGGTATGTCTCCGAATACCGCCCGCGCCTGTTGCCTTGGACTGGCGCGGTGGTGCGCGCGCTGCGCCGGGGCGCGGTGTTCTGGTTCGATTACGGTTTGCCGCGACCGCAGTACTACCTGCCGGAACGGCACGAGGGCACACTGCTGTGCCATTTCCGGCAGCGCGCGCTCGACAATCCCTTCGTGAACCCGGGATTGCAGGACATCACGGCGTGGGTGGATTTCACCGCGGTAGCCGAAGCCGGGCTCGCCGCCGGGTGCGACGTCGCCGGATTCACCACGCAGGCATTCTTTTTGGCAGGTCTGGGTATCGAGCGTGAGATGCGCGACCTCGCCGGCGCGGACGAGAATCGCTTTGCGCGGCTGGCCATTCAGGCGAAGCAGCTCATGCTGCCGGGTGAGATGGGCGAGCGTTTCAAGGCCATGGCTTGGACGCGCGGCATAGAGCGTGAGCTAGCCGGTTTCGCGTTGCAGGATCTGCGGCATACACTTTGACCCCATGAGTTTCGCCGGGAGTGCCGTGAGGTTATGTAAGGAAAAGTCGTCGCGGATGCCGCGGCGGGGTTGGATCGTGGGAGCGGCGGCCGCATCGCTGCGCGCGGCCCCGGGGAGTTCTGCGTCAGCGCTGATGCTCGTAGCGCTGCTCATGTTCGCGGCCGCGTCGAGCGCCGCGACTGCCGTGCCAGCCACCCGGCCGGTGCCCACCTTCAGCCGGGACGTGGCGCCCATCCTGTATGGGCATTGCGTCAATTGTCATCGACCGGGTGAAATCGGCGCCGCGCAATCGTTGCTGTCTTACGACGGCACGCGGCCATGGGCGGCATCCATCAAAGAGCAGGTGGTGACCCGCCGGATGCCGCCGTGGCCGGCGGATCCGCGACATAGTTTGAAGTTTCGCAACGATGCGCGGCTCGCTCAGAAGGACATCGATACGCTGGTGGCGTGGGTGAACGCGGGCGCGCCGAAGGGCGCCGACGCGGACCTGCCGCCGCAGCCGGGCGTCGCGCCCAAGTGGCTGTATCCGGGCGGGCGTAAGCCGGATGCGGTGCTCACCTTGCCGGAGGTCACGGTGGCGGCGAGCGGCGAGGTCCCGTACGTACTGCAGCGGGTGAAGGTGCCGTTGCCCAAGGATGAGTGGATCGTGGCGATGCAGGTACGGCCGGGCAATAATGCGTTGGTGCATCACATGGGGATCACGGAAGTTTCATTGGCCGACGGCGTGAGTCCCGCCGACCTGGATGCGCTGGCGCAGGTGGCGCGGCAGATGGGTGTGCCGGACGACGCGCTCACTCACATTCAACCGGCCGTGCTGGATGCGGACAATCCGGGCGCCTACGACATGCTGGGGGTGTATACGCCGGGCACCACCTTCGAAATGTACGGTAACGATAGCGCCAAGCTCTTGAAGGCGGGCAGCAACTTATACGTCAACTTCAACATCCATTACACGACCATCGGCAGCGTCGTTACCACTCACTCGGAGCTGGGGCTGTGGTTTCAGGCGCAGCCGCCGAAGCATCAGCTGTTCAGGGCGCCCGCGGCGGTGGGCACGATCATCGCGAACGGCCGGCAGCTCTTGACCGACGCTCCGGGCACGCAGGCGGAGGGTACCGACGTGGTGATTCCGCCGATTCCGCCGTACGCCGGTAACTATGAACTGGTCGGCGTCACGGCGTACACTGAGCCGCTGACCCTGTACCAGCTGCAGCCGCACGCGCACATGCGGGGCAAGGATTTCAAGTACGTGGTGGTGTACCCGGATGGTCATGAGGTAACGGTGCTGACGGTGCCGACCTACGATTTTCATTGGCAGTTGGCCTACGATCTCGAAACCCCGCTGGCGTTGCCGGCGGGGAGCAAATTGGTGGTCACGGCGCACTACGACAACTCGCCCGCCAACCCGCATCTTCGCGAGGCCGGAGTGGATCCGCGAACCTGCGGCCCGGAGAAGCAGGCCTACTTTCGGCGGCAGAATCAGAGCTGGCATGAAATGTTCAGTCCGCTGGTTCAATACTCCATCGACAAGGGTGCTCCCGGGGAGATGCCGGGCAAGCTCAAGTTGGTGGAAGCGGTGGGGTGTCTCACACAGACTGCGGCGCAGCGTTGGGCGCTGGACCGCGCCAGCGACACGGTGGTCACGGCGGTCCCGTCGACCTCGGGGCGTGCTCTCTCGGCCGCGGCGGCCACGCCGCTCGGTAACCATAGCTATCGACTGCTCGGCGTCGACGTGTTTCGCCCGCAGCGGGCCGGCCACAGCAAGGTGGCGGTCAAGGGCGTCCTCATCGACGCGGCAAACGACGCTGGTCTGAACGTGACGTCGCTACATACCGTGTCGGGAAGCTGCCCGTGACGACCGGTGCAGCGCGGTGGCGCGCGGCGGGGTGGCCAGGAGCCTGTCTGGGTATCTCACGTGGCCGCGCGCGATACTCAGGCAGGCTCCTGGCCGCGGCGCTGCGCCGCTGCGTTAGCCTGTGCAGTGGTGGCCTAGGTATTAGCGCCTTATGTATTAGTAGCGTGGCATTGATGGCCAGCGTGGCCAACGTCGCATTGGCCGCTGCGCTGCCGTCGACGTCCGCTCAGCGGGCGACGCAACCGCTCCAGGTTCTCAATGCGTGGTCGCGGGCAACCGCGCCCGGCGCCGCCGTGGGCGTGGTGTATTTCGAAGTCGTCAATACGGGGGCGGCGGATGAGCTGTCGGCTATCGAATCGCCGGTTGCGCAGAGCGTGGCAATGCATGCGACGACGACCGTCGGCGGCATGATGGAAATGCGCCCCATCGCGTCGGTCGCGATTCCCGCCGCGGGACGGGTCGTGTTCGGGCCCGGTGGCTTGCACGCCATGCTCATGGAATTGAAGCAGCCGCTCGAGGTGGGTGATCGTGTTCCGCTGACTCTGGTGTTCGCGCATGCGGGTAGGGTGGCGGCGCAGGCGGTGGTGCTGGGGTCGGGTGCGATGAGCGCGGCGGCCGCGACACAGGCGCAAAGCACGCCGGACGCCGAAGTGTCCCCCTCCATGGCGCAGGCGCGCTCGGCATCCGGCTATCGCCTGACGGCCTGGCCGGCGCATGCGCAGACGCCCGACTTCACGCTGGTCGATGCGGCAGGCCATCCGCGCACGCTCAAGGATTTCCGTGGCCGCGTCGTCGTCATCTTCTTCGGCTTCGTGCATTGTCCGGACGCGTGTCCGGCCGAGTTGTTCAAGCTGTCGTTGGTGATGCAGCAGCTCGGGCCGCAGGCCGAGCAGGTGCAAGTGCTGTTCATCACGCTCGATCCCGCGCGCGACACACGCAAGGTGTTGAAGGGCTATGTGACGGCCTTCGATTCCCGCTTCGCCGGTCTCACGGGCAGCGCCGCGCAGATCGATCAGGCGGCGCGCAATTTCTATGTGGTATATGCCCGTGTCGGTAGCGGTGCCGACTATACGATCGATCATTCGACTTCGACCTTCCTGATCGACGCCACCGGCCGGTTGCGGCTGATCGGTGCGACCACCACGAGCGTCGCCGACTATGCGCACGATCTGGCGTTGTTGGCGACCGAGTAGCGGGGGTCTGGCCGCTCGCCGCCGCGCATCGGGCCGGTGAGCGGTCGATCCGGCCGACCGCCGGTCGCGCTCGCCGACAGGCGAAACTCAAAACGCGAACGGCGTCAGGCTGGCGGCTGCGGGCGCAGCGCGGCGATGGCACGTACGCGGCGCTCGTGGATGACCTCGGCGATCTTGGCGCCGGGATGGGCGGCGATGTCCTCGGCCGTGGGCTTGATCGCCGCCGCCGCGTCGCGCGCCACGAGCACGTAATCCCGTTGTGGATAGGGGTTGGCCTCCAGCCCGCCGCGGCCGCGCGCATCCGCTTCGCAGGCCAGCAGCGCCTGCGCGAAGCGCGCGGCGCGGCGGAACGCATCGGCGCGCTCCATGAACTCGAGCAGCGTCTTCGGTCGCAGCTCGAACGCGCGATGCACGTTGCCGTGATAGCGGGCGACGATCACGGCGAGCTCGCGGTAGTCGGCCGGCAATCGCAGCCGCGCGGCGAGCGTCTCGATGAGTGCGACGCTGCGTTCCTCGTGACCGCGGTGCCCGGGCCAGTCGGCGCGCGGTGTGGTGCCCTTGCCGAGGTCGTGCACCAGCGCCGCGAAGCGCACCCGCGGATCGTCGGATAGAGCTGCCGCCTGTTGCAGCACCATGAGCGTATGCACGCCCGTGTCGATCTCGGGGTGCCATTGCGCGGGCTGCGGCACGCCGAATAGCGCGTCGAGTTCAGGATAAATCGCCGCGAGCGCACCACACTCGCGCAGCACCTCGAAGAACCTGCGCGGGGTTTGTTCGCGCAGCGCTTTCTCGGTTTCCTGCCAGACCCGCTCGGGGACCAGAGCATCCACCTCGCGCCGCTCGACCACGCTGCGCATCAGCGCCAGCGTTTCAGGCGCGACGCTGAAGCCGAGCGGTGCGAAGCGCGCCGCGAAGCGCGCGACCCGCAACAGGCGCACCGGGTCTTCGACGAAGGCGGCGGAGACGTGGCGCAGGGTGCGGGATTCCAAGTCACGCCGACCCCCGTGCGGATCGATGAGGGTGCCGTCCGCCGCCTGGGCGATGGCGTTGATTGTCAGGTCGCGACGCCCGAGATCCTCTTCCAGAGTGACTTCGGGTCCGAACTCCACGACGAAGCCGCGGTAGCCCGGCGCAGACTTACGCTCGAGCCGCGCTAGCGCGTACTCCTCGTGGCTCTCGGGATGCAGGAACACCGGGAAATCGCGGCCCACCTCGCGATACCGCAGCCGTTCGAGTTCCGCGCGCGTGCTGCCGACCACCACCCAGTCGCGCTCCTTGACCGGCAATCCGAGCAAGGTGTCCCGAACCGCGCCGCCAACCAGATACACTTGCATGTGTGAATAGTAGCAGCAACCTCCGCGTCTCTCGGCACGATGACGGTGGGCCTGGGAGGGAGGAGAGCCTAGGGGAGGAGAGCCTGGGGCAGCGGAGCCTGGGCCAGGCGAGCGGGACCGCGGGCTCATCCTGGCGGGCACGTCGGCCGGGGATCCGCAGCGCGGTACTCCTGGCGCTGATCGTCGCCACGCAGGACGGCTGCTACCTGGTGGAAAGCGCGCAAGGGCAGCTATCGCTGCTGTCGCGCCGTGAGCCCATCGCGCGGGTGATCGAGCGGCCGACGACCGCGCCGGCGCTGCGCGCGCAGCTGCGTGAGGTCACCTCCATCCGGGATTTCGCCAGCCGCGAATTGGGGCTGCCCGACAATGGCAGTTATCGCAGCTACGCCGAGGTGGGGCGGCCGTACGTGGTGTGGAATGTGGTGGCGGCGCCGGAGTTTTCGGTCGATGCCAAGCAATGGTGCTTTCCGATCGTCGGCTGCGTCGCCTATCGCGGCTACTTCGTCGAGCGCAGGGCGCGCGCGTTCGCCGCCAAATTGCGCGCCCAGGGGTTCGACGTGAGCGTCGGCGGCGTGGCGGCGTATTCCACGCTGGGTCATTTCGACGATCCCATCCTCAACACCATGGTGGGCTGGGATGATGTCGAGCTGGCCGCGATCGTGTTCCATGAACTCACGCACCAGCTGCTCTACGTCGCCGGCGATGCCGCATTCAACGAGGCGCTGGCCACGACGGTCGAAGAGGAGGGGGTGCGACGCTGGCTGCTGGCGCAGGGACGCGCAGCCGATCTCACCGAGCATGAATTGGAGCAGGCGCACTATCTCGAAGTGATCGGCCTGTTGCGCCGTGGCAGCGATGAGCTGCGGCGGCTCTACGCCTCGGAGGTGAGCCCGGACCGGATGCGGGAGCGCAAGAGCGCGGAGTTTGCGGCGCTGCGCGCGGACTATGCGCGACTCAAGGCCCAGTGGAATGGCCGAGCGCCCTTCGATTCTTGGTTCAAGGGCGAGCTCAACAACGCGTCGCTGGCGTCCATCGCGACTTACTACGACTGTGTGCCGGGATTCCAACGCGAGCTCGAGGCGGCGGGCGGCGATCTCGGGATTTTCTATGCGCGCGTGCGCGAACTCGCTAAGCTCGATCAGGCGTCGCGCGATGCCGCCGTGTGTGCCGAGCGAGTGCCGTCATCGGGAGGGTGAGGCAGGCCGCTAGCAATCGAGACCCAGGCATTCAAGAGACGGACAAACGGCTCGGCGGGCGTCCAGTTGCCGAGTTCTCAAGGTGCCGTGCCCAGCAACTCGCCCGCGAATACCACGACGTTGCGATTCGCCGGCAAGGTGAGGCTCTTGACGGTCTTCGCAGAGTTGAGCGCGAAGCTGTACCCATAGAGATAGTAAGTGCCCGGTAGCTGCGCGCCGCTCGGACTCAGCACGTAGCTCATGCTGACCGCCTTGGATTCGCCCGAGTAGTTCTGTGAAGTCCACCAGTCGCTCAGGCT
>Ga0116227_10008327_pt1 | contig 19651 bp, 16 predicted proteins | sample S1TSphgellanicum_FD_89693 | JGI IMG/M metagenome (GOLD analysis project Ga0116227, IMG submission 89693) | Host-associated microbial communities from peat moss isolated from Minnesota, USA - S1T2_Fb - Sphagnum magellanicum MG | ecosystem: Host-associated > Plants > Peat moss > Unclassified... | reverse complement strand
GGGCCCAATGAGACACAAGGAAAACTCCATCCTCCAATCAAATAGGATGACAATCCTCATGACTAATGGGATTGGAGGATTCATCCCTTCTTTTATCTTGGATATCTTGATGAGGTCTCTTGAACTTGATCCTTATCCTTTCCGTTCGTTGACCTTCACATCCTATTTTTTCATCCTAATTACTTCAAGTAATTAACTACTAGGATAGTTTATCGGTAGTAATTAGTAACATCCTTGAATTCTTACTTGACTAATTCAATGGTTGAATTAACATTCCCTTGTACTATTTACTCTCTTTATATCCCCTACTTATTTATTTTACCATGTACTAGTTGACTATGTAATACATAGTAAATTGGAAGTAAATTTGCACCACAAAAACCCCCACATACTTATAGATCCGTTGACGAAATTAGGGTTTGATGAATCCTTTAGATCTAAGATGTTCGAGGTTTCGTGAAGTTTCGTCGTCACTCCCACACCTTACGCCTACCCTAATTTGTTAAATAAAAAAGCCTCGACCCCTTCTGAACGCAAGTACCACATTGTTCGTATTACCTTCTTGGTTTTTTTTATTGATGCAGGTGAGAACTAGTCATGGCGGATGATGTCACTACACTTTTGAATCCTCCAGTTACACGAGTAAAATATGAAGAGTTTGAAGAAGCATCGCTCAACGTGATTGTTTCTCAACAGCCGCGCGAAGAAGAACCGCCCAGGCGAATGGTGCGCACTCGAGTCGATTGTTTGGCATGGGATCGTCAACTATCTCCTAACCCACATGCTTTAACAATTTACTTAAAATTCGTTCCTGCTCGTGGAACCGCGCCAGAAAGGTTCGAAGAATGTCAATGCGAAGATGATGATGTCTGTCTCCATTGTTAAACGTGGGTTCCCGGTGATGGCCATTATCATTGGCTACGAGGGCCAATCAACCCCCTTCTCATGGAGCATTGAGCCGAGTACCTCGCTCACACCATTCGTCGCATTCTAGATTTTTTGCAATTGTGATCTATCCTTTAAGTCGGTTATAAAGTTGTAATTCACCTGAGGCTACTCAGGCGGAAATGTTAATACTTAAGTTTGAATTGATTCTATTTAAAAGTCTGATAGAAGTGAAACTAAATAAAGATATACTAGGACTACATCCTAAAAATCTTACAAGTACATCATTAGTGCTTGAAGATTTTTCTACAAACTAACTTAACCTTGTCATGGCGAAATGCTATTGTTAATTATGGGCTTGTATTTCCTATATATCAATAAATCACATATAATTTTACATCCCATTTCCGTTCTCTCCAACATAAAAGGGATAATGTACTTTAAAAGGTTTACTAAGTGCTTAACTGATTAAGCGTTACATCAACTAAAATAAAGAAGTAATATATGCCTGGAAATATCACAAAAGCTGATTCAACTATTAATAATCACTACTTGGAGGCTTATAAGCATTCAAATCATTAGTACTAAGGAAAATTACGGAACTAAGGCTTAATTAATTGTTGAGCTATGATCCATGGCTCACAGCCCATGCGAATGAGTGAAGCTTGTCAACTCTTTCTAGTCCCATCCCGGAGCTCCAACACGCCCTTCTACCCCTCAAAATGTTGTGAGCTAGGGAGCGTGCCCCGACTTTTCTTTCTTCCGTTATCTTCTATTTGGACTCACATTTGAATCCTTAAAGGAGTTAGAAGTGCGTCATTTTTATTCGAGAATTCGAGATGTGTGCGGTGCATACTGTTGACAACTACAAACTATGAATGAATTTTGAACTTATAGTTCTCCAAGTACAACTTGATGTCTTTCAAAACCCGAAAGTTGTCATCATAAAAAAAGAGGGTGGAACCATCCCTTGCAAGATAATTGTTCGTAAATCCAAAAATGGAGACAACATAATTGTCAACTTTTGCACTTTGCTTGGGGATAGTTGAGACAAGGTCAAACATATGTGAAACAAGCAAATTTCTTGGGATTTCAACAATGATGAGGTCCACTTTGTCCTTTAGGGAATCTTCTGAAAATTCAAGATGATCCTAATTATTAAATTTGATAAAAATAGGTAATATGATGAGGAATAAGGTTTCAAACTAATATTTACCTTCATCCAGGAATCCTTTATATATTGAAAGCCAAGGGGCCAAACATGAGTTGAAACTTTTGTCATCACTAACGAAGGCCAATTGATATTGAACCTTCATAACCAACCTTGGGGTCTTGTGGATGGCAATGGATACTGGGCTTCAAGGTGGTTGAAAATTAGATCTCCCTTTTGAAGTCTCAAATGACTTTTGCACAAGTCTTCTCCTCCTTTGCGTGTATGATGATGGTTCAATAACACGACCTTTCCTACTCTTAAAAGCTTTAGGAAAGTCTTCCTTGTGAGCAACACGGTTAGGAGAATCTTGGAACTTAGGTAACTCAACATTTACATATTGTTCAAGGTTCTTAATGTCAGTTGGAATTTGAGTGGCCCGCCCCTGGAGTGCTTGAAACTTTGACATCTTTCTTTTTCTTCTTCATCTTCTTAATATCCTCCTTATTTCCTTGAAAGGAAACAAGCTTTTCTAAGAATCCTAGATCAAATTTCTCTCGCCCTAACCTCTTTAAAACATGAATGCAATATGGAGGACAATCAAGGTACCAACCACAATAAGGCAAATGAAAGGAGCCCTAGTCTTTGATAAGCTCATTTCGGTACATAATGTTATTAGATTTCGGATCGTACCAAATACAGAAGAATCCAAACATTTCTTGGATGACATTCGATTGAAGAAGCACATGCAAAAAGTACCTATGAAATTCAATTGGTAAAGGGTTAGGCAAGAATTAAACACAAAACAACCCTCAACATCAACTAGCAAGAGTAGCCTTGGAATTGCTTAACTGGCACCATTGATCCCCAACCCATATATATTGGATATGTTGAGGGTTTGCAACACCCATAGAAGGCACTAATGGATTACAATTGACATCAACTAAACCCTTTTTGAAAACCTAATTCATCTTAGTTGGTTGGTACTAAGCCCCTTTCAAGAACCTAATTCATCTCAATTGGCATGGACTAAGCCTTTTTCAAAAACCAAATTCATTTCAATTGGCACCAACTGAGTCCTATAGAAGTGGTTGGGTCCTTCTCGAGACCTTAGTCAACATCAATTGATTACTAATCAAAAGGATAATGTTATCCAAAGTAATTTAGCATTAATGTACTATGAATCAAAATCAACTAAGTCCTAATCAAGTTCTTTTGAATTAGAAAATAGTTATCTATAACAATATATGGCTCCAATATATTTGACACAATAGATGCAAAGAATGGAGCCTTATAGCAAGCATCAACAATTGAGGGACTTAATGTAAATTATTCATGAATTCATAGGATTTTTCACCTATAAAGCACATGTTTCAATGCTTTTTTTGTTCCAATTTGAATCTCCCACATCTTTCCTCGTGTGATACCACTCTTCACTTTGAACTCCTAGTAAAGCACCAATTCCCATAACTCAAGTCTTCATTTTTGAATATAATCAAAGAGAGATGGAACCTTCATAGATTGATCAATGGTGACATTGAAGTCCCTTGTAGTGGAGTCAAACAACTTGATTACCTCCACCTCTAGTTGCAAAATTCTAGGAAGATGTCCATAAAGTTAAAAGATGATTGACATTCTAGAAAAGATGTTGATATCTGTTCATGGAAAACAAGATTAAGAAGTTACTTGAAAATCAAACCTGGTGCCAAAATGTGGTTTTATGAAGCTATTTATCAAACATGGCATTTGGAAATCCCTGCTTTGGGAATTTTTGGGCTTCCTTGATAACTCCAAATTTATTCCATTGCTTGAGCCAAAAAAATTTCTAGTTTGTACTAACATAAGTCAAATTAACATTTGAAATTTTTCAATAAGCATTTTCGACTTTGGATTCATATTGTAATGAATCTGAACCTTATGCACAAACTTTGGGCCTAATGAAGGATTGTATACACGAAGCCACTTGTGGAAAGTGGTCATGTGCTCCTTGCAAACCACGTCCATAGCTTGTTGCTCAAGGTTTCTAGTTGGTTAGTGTTTCTTAAGGTTGGGTCCACAATGTTTGCATAATATAGTTGATGGGCAATATCAATTGCCACGACCAGCTCCCTCTGGAAAGTTGAGATATGATCAGTGGCAAAAAACTAAACTCAATTTTTCAAAGATGGTATTAAATTTGGAATAGTAGAAGGAAATAGTCTTGCCTTGTACATATAATAAAAAAGACTTCATGTTGTGAGGTTGTACCAAGTTTTTGGTGTTTTGGCCTCGCACTTTTTGAATTGTTTGTCTAGAATGACTTCTTTAAATTGTTGCAAGGGTATCATTCATATACTCTAGATCCTAAAAAACTCATGGACCAAAGATGGCTTCACATGGTCCAATTTAATGGACTTCCATTGCCACAATGACATCAAAAGTAGTGTTATTTTTAAATCTTCAACTCGAAGAATAGATGGAAATGCAAGAACAAAGCAAGCTTACTTGTTAAGCTCTGTCATTGTTGTGAGGAGTTCTATAAGGTCGCTCTTGCTATTAAACACAAAATTGTCCACATGGATGTGCTAATCCACGTCAAATGGATGCACTTTTTCTATATATGAGAACCAAACTTGAAGTCTATGGTCCCCACTTGTGCAACATACACACTAGGATCAGCCTCACTTTTCATAAATTCAATGCTTTTGATAAACGCATCTAACTTTTGATTCCATGCCCTTGGAGATTGTTTCAAACCATACAAGGACTTGTGAAGCTTACACACAAGATGTTCACCTCCTTGGTGCACAAACCCTTGAAGTTGCTCCATGTAAATCTCCTCTTCAAGCTTGCCATTGAGAAATGTAGTTTTCACGTCCATTTGATGGATCTCCATGTCTTCCAAGGCCGCCAATGCAAGAATACAACGAATAGATGTAAACTTTGTGACGGGCGCAAAAGTTTCGTTGTAATCCACTCCGTAGGTTTGGGTAAAACCTCTTGCCACTAATCTAGCCTTATAGCGTTCCACCTCCCCATTTGTGCCTTGTTTGATTTTGAACACCCATTTGCAAGAAACGGGTTTCCTACCAATGGGAAGTGGTATCAAAGTTCATGTGTTATTTGTCATGAAGGAATCATATTCTTCTTACATCGCACATTCCCACTCCTTAGAATTTTCACATGTCAATGTTTTTTCAATATTTTGGGGCTCCTCCAAAAATGCAACGGTGGCACGCTCCACCTCCTTGGTAGCAATCCACCAATTTCGAGGCCATTCCCTTTGTTGCCTTTGAGGTCTTTCCCTTAGCACATCTTGTGAAGGTTCATTAGATAGGTTATCATTCGAAACAACAAATCTTTCTTTCGATGAAAAACTTGGTGTGGATTCACTTTGCACACCTTCCATTCTTGTTTCATTCAACGGTGTATCTTGACTAAAGGTCAATGGTTCTTCTCCTTCCACTTCTTCGTGCACAACTACATTTTCTTCTTTTTCAGGATGGAGCACACCACCTATTTCCTTTGACCCTTCAATGAACACGACATCTCTACTTTTGATGATTCTCTTGGTTTCTACACACATCAAGCGATACGTTTTGGTGCTTTCATAATATCTTAAAAACACACAAGGCATGGATTTGGACTCTAATTTGGTCCTCTTCTCATCAGGGACATGTGCAAAGGCTTTACAACCAAAAACTCTCAAATGAAACACATCGGGTTTCCTACCATTCCATGCTTCTTGAAGGGTTTTGGAATCAAGAGCCTTGGTTGGACATCAATTTTTTATGTACACTGTCGTGTTCACTACTTCACCCCAAAATTCAAGTTTTAACCTTTGTGCAAAAATCATGTTTCTTGCACATTCCATGATGGTTCTATTGGCACGTTCTGCAACACCATTTTGTTGTGGGGAATAGGGCGCACTTATTTGTCATTGAATTCCACATTCCACAAGAAATGCGTCAAACATCTTAGACACAAATTCTCCTCCATTGTCAGATTGTAGCACTTTGATTTTGTGACCAATTTCGTTCTCCACCAATGCCTTGTATTGTTTGAATTTTTCAAACGTTTCTCCTTTGGCCTTCAAAAGATAGACATGAATTAACGCACTCCCAACTCCTTAAAGGACTCAAATGTGAGTCGAAGTAGAAGATAGCAGAAAAGAGAGAAGTCGAAGCACGCTCCTTAGTTCATAACACTTTGAGGGGTAGAGGGGCGTGTTGGAGCTCCGGGATGGGATTAGAAAGAGTTGACAAGCTTCACTCATTCACATGGGCTTGCACACAACCCACACAAAGTGATTAGTGCATAGTTGGAACACCTTTGGTGTTAGGATGAACCGTGGGCAACACGGACACATTAGACTCACCACGGCTCGGACTTGGGGGAAGCCATCATCTTCCCCCTTATAATATACTTTGTGGTTGGCCACGGAGCCTACATCCTAATGGCTTTTCTTTCCCGGGACTCTCGAGTGAGAGTCCTGAAATCGTGTTGGTTGGGATTCCCACAACTTTGGATCCCCATAACTTTGTGAACAAACCTTGGATTGCAATGCGGTCTCAAGCAAAGTTCTAACTGTTGTCAAAAGCTTTCCAATGGTATGTGGCACACCCTCTGTAGCCAAGTAAATTGGGTCGATTTTTGACTTTTTCTGGTCAGGAGTCAAACTGGCAGTTTGACTTCTGGCCCTTCTTTTGGCCATAACTTATGTTTTAGATGTCCAAATGAAAAATGCAAGCCCATTTTATACATGTACGTTCTAAAAGCTTTCGAATGATATAAAGAACGCCACAAGACATTGAGTTTTGACTCCTGAAATTGCTTTCTGAAGTTTCGAGAGTCCATTGGGACTCCATTTCCCAAAGTGCGAGTTGCCTTGGGAGTGTGAGGGTTCACTCCCTCATACTCCCTCATACTCCCTCACACTTTCTTACACTCTCGGGAGTATGTGATGTGACTCTCGGGCTTCTTCTTGGCCCGCACCCTTGTGACCTCTTTGTCTTGACTCCTGGGCTTCCTTTTGATTCGTAACCTTGTAACCCCTTTGCCTTGGTCGCGAGCCCAAAGCTGGGGTTGCGACATGAATTTTCCTTGAAAAATCGTTAATGAAAGTGAGAAAGTATCGTGCTCCACCATGCAATGTAGTGCTCATTGGCCTGCACACATCAGTGTGGAAAATCTCTAGAAGTTTCAAAGCCGTCGTTAGTCCGTCCTTGGGAAATGATGTTCCTTGATGTTTGCTTTTGATGCATCTTTCACAAATGCAATGCAACGACACTTCTTTTAAATTCATGCCATTCACCATGGCATCCAACTCCTGAAGGCATGCCATGTTGAAATGGCCAAGTCTTTGATGTCAAAGCATCACACCTTCCTCCAAAGAATTTGCAATGTGTGTCGTGTCCTTACGCACCTTCACATTAAGAAGGTAAAAGTTTTTGTCCTTTCGTGCTTCCGCCACAACAACTCTTCGAACATCATTGACCTTATAACCATCCTTGTCAAACTCCACTTTGAAACTTTCGAAATGAATTTATTCACCGAAATGAGACTATTATTTAGTTTTGGAACATGAAGAACTTGGGTGATGGTTGTGTGTGTCAATTTGCCTCCCACTTACATTGTGGCTTTTATGTTCCCTTGCCAATGGCCTCTAAAACGATGTCATTGCCCATGAACACCCTTTTTGGGGAAATGCGTTCATACATGGTAAACCATTCTTGTTCGAATGTCATGTGTTATGTTACACCAAAATCGACAATCCAATCATACATGGTATGATCATTGGCACTCAATGCCGCAACAAACATGTGTTCATGATCTTCACAAGCTTGATTAGCTTTTTCTTTTTATCATTTTTCTTCTTCAAACAATTTCTCACAAAATGTCCAGGTTTTTTACAATAGAAACAAAGCTTTTCATTTGACTTGTGAGTTTTGTTCATTAATGCGGTAGTCTCGAAACTCTCACATTCTTTTCTTTTGGACACTTTGTGAAGCAACCTTGCTACAATGAATTGAAGGTTTACATCTTTTGTGGACATGGACTCCAAGCTTGTGACTAAGTTATCAAAGGATGGAAGAAGGCTCATGAGGAGTACTATGTAAACATTTTCATTCGTAATGTTCACCTCAATGGAACGTAGTTGGTCTGCAAGGGCTTTCATCGTGTTGATGTGCACAAGCATGTCATTTCCTTCTTGCATTTTGATGGTGAAGAATTTCCTTCGAAAGAACAACTTGTTACCAATTGTCTTAGCTTCATGCACACCACAAAAAGCCTCCCATGCACTTCTCACATTGTCACAATATTGAATGTGTGCAAGTTGGGCATTTATGAGATGTTCACAAAGTAATGCAAAAGCCTTTGTCTCTTTCTCGTTGTAATCGGCCCTTGCAACTTCTTCACTTGGCAAGGTGGCACTCCCATCAACAAATTTCCAAAGCCCATGTTTAGAAAGCATCATGCACATTTTGAACTTCCAAAGGTGAAAGTTGCCACCATCAAACTTCTCCATGACTTTCAAGGACCCCATTTGAAAAGAAAACATTTTGAGCACAAATGCTATAACAAACACTCTTTCAAAAGATTGAAAGCTTTGGAAGAAATCTTTGACCCCTCACGTAAACTTGAAAAGAAAAAACTTCTAGCACTTACAAATCTTTTATTACACAAGCTTGAAATTTCATTTGAAACTTGCAACAATGCGAAAAACTCTCTTTGACACACTTGAAAACTTCATACTTTCAACAACTCAAAGACCTTTCTTTCACACACCTCAAACTTTCAATGAATCGAAGAACTTTCTTTCACACACTTTCACCTTGAAACTTGATATTTTCAAAAAACTTGAAGAATAAATTTTTCACACTTGAAAAACTTACAACACTTTGAAGAAATCTCTTTCACACCTCCCACTCACTTAGAAATGGACTTCTACTCTCTTTGCAACCTTGCAAACTAAAAGCCTTCCCTCAAAAGGATTCTCCCTTTCTATGTTATACAAGCTAAACCCTTGACTATTTCTTATTCTAACACAATGTCATTTTTCTTGCTTGGTGTGGGCTCATAACCTATTGGAACCAACTTGAAAACAAACAAGAAATAAAACATTCAAGGTTCATTAAATGGAACAATCATATTAACTAACAAGAAATCACAAAGGTTGTATGTTTCAAATGCTACAATCACAAAACTATGGTTTGCAACTACTAACAAGGTTTGAAGGTTCTACATGCACTCAAAACCATGAAAGGAGAAAATGAAAGACAACTCAAAACCATTCCAATATATATTATCTCCTAACCCTAAAGTAGCCGCCACTTAACCCTAACCTAGCCGTCACCTAACCCTAACTGCCACCAAACCCTAACCCTAGCCGCCGCCAAACCCTAACCCTAGCCACCGCTAAACCCTAACCCTAGCCGCCACCAAAACCTAACCCTAGTTGCTGCCAAACCCTAAGTAGCTTCCACTTCCAAACCCTAACCACCACTTTTCAACCTAACCTAACTACTATAAGGATGTGAGTGTTATTCATCCTTTTGATGAATGTTTAACACATTCATCAACATTGGGGAATTAGAAATGAATAGTATTTCTAACAATATTGAAGGTTAATTTCCTCCAAGGACGTGGCTTTCTTGTAATCATAACAGAAGGCTTTGTGTTGAACATGGAACTCTGGAGTGATCAATTACTTGGTATGTTTATCGAAAGACTGAGTCTAATGGAAAAAACATGTTCCCTCTTTGTCAACCATCTTGACCGTAGGATCTCCAATCCCATAAACAATACAAACAACATTCTAATTTGCTTACGCACCATCCACCATGAACCCCTTGAAAATGGGCATACCCAACCCTTTCTTCTCAACAACTACATTAGCTTCCTCCACAAAATGCATTGAGCTTTTGTGTCCTCAAATTACATGTCATAGACCGTAATTGTCATGACTTTATAATAGATCAAGTTGTAACCATGACAAGCCATGGTTATGCATCCTTGAACATGCTTTACGTGATTGAACATCATCCATGCATTTTGCACATCGTCACCCCATTGCATTCTGCAAATCATCACCCCATTGCATTCACTAGACCAAATCAAATCTAGACATAGTTCCATCAATGGACATTTTGAACAAATAAACTTTCTTCCCAACATGTTGACCATGAAAAAATTTATCATGAATATAGTTGTAATGAAACAGTGCCTTCAATTTGAGATATAGTCAAGGGAGTTCAAGTTATCGAAGAGATGCTTAAGTGAAATAATTTGATTACGTATGCCAAGAGAGCACAAAGGAGCAAACTTTAACAATGTTTGATTTAATTTTTCACCTTTGAGGAGTTCCACAAGACCTTTTCCATCCTCATTGAACAAGTGATGAGAAAGAAAAGCCTTACTCATCGACAAAGCAATAGTTGAAGATGTAGTAATTGTGTGCAACAAACTTAATTTGCAACTAGGTTCTTCATATCCTGGAAGGAATCTTTACACATCCTTTCTTATAACTAAATGTGAATGGGTACCCAAGTGGATTGTGGCTCTTGAAATATTTAAAAATTTGTGAACAACATAATACATTCTACAACTTCAAGTTTATAGACAGGTGGGCAAAGAGTTGTAGAACTTACAAATGATGGTACAAATAAGGGATTTCATGAAACAATACCCAAATATTGGTAGCTAAGTCAATTGCCACTCCAACTAACTTCATTGCGTGCAAAAGAATGTTGAAATAGAGGACAAAAAATCATTCCGACAACACAAATGTCCAAGGCATTTGGTCATTCTGAAGTCCAATCAACCAAAATTTGGATGTTACTAGTTTGCAACTTACACCAAACATGACCATCATACTTTCTATCCATACCTTGTAATTGTCAAAAAAGTCCCAACAGGTGACACATAGGAAGAAGTTCAAAGAAAATGTCACCAGTGAATTTTGTGGGAAGACAATTCACAAACTCAATTGTGATGGCATTATAATCAAGGGATTTTAGTTCAAAAGAAGTGTTCGGGGTTAGAGACATTACCTTTAGCAAATTACAACATTGGTCAAAGGAACTACTTATGGCATCCAAAGGCAAAGGCTACTTTTTGACAGGTCAGGAATTCACGCAAAGAGGGACAACCACATCAAAAAAGGATGGGCCGTTTTTGTTAGAAGAATCACAAAGGTTAATAAACAATGATTCCACCATCAGGATAGAAAACTTCAAGTCTTGGGAAACTAGATTCGGCTCTTCCTTCATCACAACACCTTCCACAATAATGTTTATCACTGATGCAGTTGTGCCTGGTGTTAGAATAGTATTATGAAAATTGTTGAGCATGTGCTTGCCGACAATCTAATACCTTCCATTGGTGATAGTCCAAAACATCCCTTCAAAATTCACATCAAGAATTTGATAAACAGAACTTAAAACAATGTTGTTTTCGACGTAAGAAACATCTTTAGAAACATATAGGGATCCCCACCAAAACACAAACATTGCACAAAGGACATTTTCGGTCACTTGGACAACTCCAAAATTAAAAACCAAGATGATAAGATCTAGCTTTCCTATAGCATGGAAAATAGCCATCAAATTTTTTTAAAAAGGCAAACACTAAGATAAATCTCACAACAATATCATAGTTAAAAGACATAAAACACCATTGCATCAAGAACTCAAATTGAGAAGTAGACGAGGAATTGGAACTAGAAAATTCAACGGGAAATACAAAAGGATAGAAACATACTATTAGTAAAATGAATTGACGAGTAACAATAGCGCACAAAAGGTTATCTCATGTCATGAGGAAGAATGCAAAAGGATTACAAAGAATTAAATTAGAAAATGGATACAATTTTCTTCTCACATAAAATTTCATCAATATAGTTAACAATGTAGCAACAACAATAGTATTGGCAGCAAAAATAAAACTAAACATTACCCTACACAATGCATTAAAAAATATTGACAATAATCCCAACATTGGACACAGTACGACATTGGAAAGGCACGTAAATGTGCAAGGGAAACAATGAACCTAACAACAATACTAGAACTAGAGTATTGGGGGTGATGGTCATTTAAGGAAATACCTAATTCTAGGAATGTCAAGCAAATATGCCATAAGGTCACTTTAATAAACCCCAAACAATAACATCAGAATACACCATTGTTGTTCAATATGTCTTGGGATACTCCAAATGATTGATTCCTAATTAGATATACGTGGCGAAAAGTATCATTGGAACAATAATAAGAACAATCGGGAGAAAATAGAATTATGACATCCCTACCTAAAAAAGCTCAATACAGTGGGGCCAATTAAAGAGCCAAAGAGATGGTGGTGAACGTCATTAACATAAACCAAATGATGGCCATAGTAGACCATTGTCCTAGGAACACCTTCTATTTGAATGTGTAATCCCATTAGTGAAAGCATTGAAATGGTCCCAAGGGGAAAAAAATTCCAAGGGGATTGTAGGGAACATAAAAGAAGCACAAAGAAGGTAGTAGCACAAGGCTTGAATAGAAATAACATAATTTAACATTTATTACAAACTACCGAGCTAGAAAAGAATTCCTGTGGCTTTAAAAACATTAAGAGAATCCCAATCCAAACGATATGATAGTGTACATGAGCACTTCGTTACACCAAAAAAAATGCTCATGGCCAAATTTGGTGTAACGAAGTGCTCATGGCCAAATTTTCATATGTCCAATTTTCCCACAAATAAAATAAATATGTTCAAAGTGATAGAATGCAAAAAAAAATGAAACTTATGAAAAATCCTATGGTACGAATCATGTCCATTGACAACCTTAATTCTCCCATCATTTGTAAACAATGATGCCATCTAGAAAGTCCCAATTTTTAATAACTCAATGTAAATAAATTTGAACCTAATAAAATATTGGTGGAAGCCTTAGAAAAGTTGTGTCATAATCTATTTATTTTCTATAAAAACTTGTCAAAATTAATGGTATTTTCTTTGGGATTAAATCATTAATGGAACAAAAAGAAATGATTTTTTTTTTCTTATAAAGTAATAACTACATGGACATGTGTGTAGGAAAAAAAAGAATTGATATCGCGACACAAATCATAACCCATCCAAACACAAATTTTTAAATATTATTAGGGTTCAATTATATAGCCTAATTTAAGAAAAGTTAAGAGTATGTGTGCCAAATTTTATAAACATTACAACATTATTAGATTAGCCTTGAAAGTAGGTAACATGGCAGAAAATACCGGCAAGAACACTAGTAGGTTTGATAATTGATTTCATGCTAGAAGATCAAAGCATCAATCACTATCAATTTACATTCCAGCAATTGCTTAACAATTATAAATTAATATGAACATATATAAAAGATGATTAACAATATTTTGTTGAACTTCAAAAAGTAACATAATTAGTTACAAATTGGTTTGTGTGAATAGAAAGGTTGGAACCACAATAACAAACTATTATGGTTTCTTGGAAAACTCCAAATGTTCACAATGCACAGTTACGACAGGTTGTCAAATTTGAGTGTTAACAAGTGCTAGTATAAGTACAAGTTGTTGAAATAAAACTAGATCTAAGTCATACAAAAGTCTGCAAATGTTGAAATAATAACACACAATTGTGGGATTGAAGCTTAAGAGAAGGAGAGGGACATCTTTTATGTGGACGAGTTTAAATCAACATTTGAAAAGAAAGTAGATGGCAAAATCAAGGAAAAGAAACCTTCAATTGTAGCACCAAGAAGTGATAATTTTTTTTCATGAAGAATGAACATTTTCCAAGTTTTTCAAACTTACATGACAATTTCTCAAGGTTGTAAAGATTCATAAATTTATTTGTTTCAAATTTTCAAGCAGAGCCATCTCCAACTCAAACCAACACAATCCAAGGGGCAAGTTACTCTCCCATTTTCATTTTTGATTTCAATTTCAATTTTGACCTTACAAAGACCAAATTGTTTTCTAAACTTTGGAAGAGTTTTCAAATGAATGTTAACGCAATGGCCATTTTACAGCAACACATGAAATTAAAAAGCAATCAAATAAGATTATTGTTTAGAGATCTCCAGCGTTTACTACAACTCTTTGGTGCCATGTAAAGCACCAAAAAGTTCAACGAAGCTATTTGGAATAATATTAATTAGTAGTTTTCTTTAAGAAATCAAGTTTGTATATGTATTTTTTTTAAATGATCCTTTAGAGTAGATTAGATTTAAAACCACTTCTAGATTCTCAAGAAATTTCATGAACCAAAAAAACTTTGGAGGTGCTCAATTAGTGTTAATTGAAAACTTCCAAGATGAACTAAGGAATTTAAACTCACAAAGAAAATGCAATGATTCGAGCTACTGGGTTGTACAAAGTTTTAGAGCTTAAGGGACCTCCTTGTAGTAGGGGAGGGTGTGAAACAACTTTCTGTCCCTCTACTCTCGGTTTTATGAAGTGATTATACTTGAAAGTATATACGCTATCGGTGAAGGAAAAATACAGGTGTATTTCTAGATGTTAAATTACATTTATAATTGAAACCAATTAACTTGCCTCCTATGCATCATTTATGGTTTAGAATTGATAGATCTATTTTCCAAGCTCAAACACATGAAATCTTAGAATTTTATGTCAAATTGTCATTCATTTAAACCAACCTTTAAGGGTTCAACACCATGTTCAATTTAGCTACATACCACCAACCACTTAAAATATGATTCCTAACACATATGTTATTCAAATCTAGTTTGCTTTAGCTCATTAGAAAATTAACTACAAGGCGCACCTTCCTACCAAATCCTAAGCTCTGCAATTAAGCCAGTAAGAAGCTATGCCACCAAACCTGAGAGGGTTTTACGAAGGTAGTAAGTTCAACTTGGTTGTAGACCACCAGTCGCTTGAAATATTATTCTTAACACATATATTATTCAAATTTGGCTTGCCTTAGTTCCTTAGAAAACTAATTACAAGTTGCACTTTGCTACTAAATCCTAATCTCTGCATCTCAACCAGTAAGAAATTATGATACCAAATTTGAGAGGGTTTTACGAGGGTAATAACTTCAACTTGGCTGCAGACCATTAGTCACTTGAAATATTATTCCTAACACATATGTTATTTAAATCTAGTTTGCCTTAGTTTATTAAAAAACTAATTACAAGGCGCACCTTGCTACCAAATCCTAAGCTTTGCAACTAAACCAGTAAGAAGTTATGTTACCAAATCCGAGAGGGTTTATGAGACTTTTAAGAGATTTCAACCTCCCAACATTATTCCTACTCACTTCCATTCTTTCAAAACTATTACAAATGTCTAATCTACACTCCTTCTTCCTACCATCTACCAAAACTAATCATTCTTTTCTTCCTCAACAAGGTTGTGGGAATAAGTATTCTCAAGATTTGAATTGAAAATTATCCCGGGGAAAAGAGAACCTCAATGATTCGAATTTGCCCTTTTAAAGAAAAAGAGAAAGGAAAAAGGTGAAAGAATATCTCAATTCGATGGCCAATGGAAGGTTCCAATGCTTGGTGGCCCTTGGGAGGTTCCATTGCTTGGTGGGCCTTGAAAGGTTCCATGCTTTGTGGCCTTTGGAAGTGTCGCAACCCTAGCCTTGGGCTCACGACCAAGGCAAAGGGCTTGCAAGGGTGCGGGCCAAGTGGGAGCTTGGGAGTCAAGGCAAAGAAGCCACAAGGGTGCGGGCCAAAAAGAAGCCTAAGAGTCACATCACACACTCCTGAAAGTATAAGAAAATGTGAGGGAGTATGAGGGAATGAACCCTCACACTCACAAGGCAACTTCCACTTTGGGAGATGGAGTCCTAGTGGACTCCCAAAATTTCATAGAGCAATTTCAGGGGTCAAAACTCAATGGCTTGTGGCATTCTTTATATCATTCGAAAGCTCTTAGAACGTAAATGTCTAAAATGAGCTCACATTACTCATTTGGATATCTAAAACACAAGTTATGGCCAAAAGAAGGGTCGGGAGTCAAACTGCCAATTTGACTCCCGATCAGAAAAAATCAAGAATCGACTCGATTTACTTGGCTGTAAAGGGCGTGCCACATACCATTGGAAAGCTTTCGACAACAGCTACAACTTTGTTGTAGACTACATTGCGATCTGAGGTTTGCTCGCAAAGTTATGGGGATCTAAAGTTGTGGAAGTCCTAACCGGCGCGATTTCAGGACTCTCATTCGAAAGTCCCGGGAAAGAAAAGCCATTAGGATGTAGGCTCCGTGGCCAGCCACAAAGTATACTATAAGGGGGAAGATGGTGGCTTCCCCCAAGTCCGAGCCATGGTGAGTCTAGTGTGTCTGTGTTGCCTATGGTTCGTCCTAGCACCAAAGGTGCTCCAACTATGCACTAACCACTTTGTGTGGGTTGTGTGCAAGCTCATGTGAGTGAGTGAAGCTTGTCAACTCTTCCTAGTCCCATCTCGAAGCTCCAACACACCCCTCTACCCTTCAAAGTGTTATGAATTAAGGAGCATACCCCGACTTCTTTTTCTTCCACTATCTTCTATTTGGACTCACATTTGAGTCCTTTAAGGAGTTGAGAGTGTGTTAGGAAGGTTCCATTGCTTGGGTGACCAATGAAAAGAAAAGAAAAAACACCTTTTCCCCTCTCCCCATTTTCCCCCCAATAAATTTTACTTAAACCTTCATTTTTTCCATTAATATTAAGGTTTTACTTTATCGTGGTTTTAGGCTATTACTTACGCATTTCCTTCTTTTTCCTTGATCTATAAATTACAACCCCGCATCTTGATGTAATAAATCTTCCACACATTCATTGTTGATTTGATTTCGATTGAATTTTTTTTTTCCTTTCCTTGAAATTATGGCGTTGCGTATGACGACATCTTACGGCCTCAAGCTGCATAAATGAATGAAGAATCTCCTCCAAAAACATCTTTAAATTTGACATTGACACAACATCCTCATGATGAAGATCTTGAACCTCGAAAGGTGCGTGTTCGTCTTGAAGTTCAACCCTTTCGAGCTAGTAATATCGCATCTTTCTAAACCTTTACACCTTAGTGATCTTGTTGCAAGTCGACCTTACTTCTGGCGATGAACTTGGAAATTGTTTATGAAGGTTGTTACGAAACTGAAGACACCTCTATCTTTGCATGGTCTTCAATTCTCGACATTGGTTACGCGGTTCGATTCAGTGACTACCTCTTAATAGCAAGGCAGACTACTTAGTTTGTATCATTTGACGCAACCTAGATTTCTTGTAGTTATAAACTATCATTGAGGCATAGCCTAGGACTCAACATGTAATTGTAGCTCTTTGTTGAGCTTATCCCTACTCTAAATAAATGTTTTATTCATTACAACATTCATGTTGCCATTACCATCCTATCACACTATTTATTTAATTGTTAAATTATTTTGAGTTAATCTTATGTTCATGAGGCTTGAAGATCGTTCTATTTTTAATGGACCTTTCATTCACACCCCTTCAATTGCTTCATGAATCTCAAACATCCTTGCTACTTACTAAATACTAGAACAAGACCAATGTTTTGTTGAAAATCACAAATTTTGGTGTTTGCTTCTACCCCCAACCCTCTAGAGATTTCTCACCCTTAATTACACAATTGAGGTTCTAAAATTATGATTACCGGCTTTTTGTTGAAGAAAAGAACTAATCCAACACCTTCTTCACCAATATCGTATTTAAAAAAAGAAAACAACCCCTCCATGCAACCACGCGCATTCATCACCCTTATGAAGTTACTAAAAGTCCCTAATAACCTTGGCACACTCAAATAACCCTAATGCAACTCTTAAATTTTGAGACTATCGCACATGGTTTTGTTAGTATGGTTCACAAAACACGTCAATTTCATTAAGGAAGAAGGTTTTTTTAGGTATGGTTCTTGATAGATCAAATAACCTTAGATTTAAAGCCATAATTGACTGCTCATTAAGCGTAAAAGACCAGCATAGCTCTGAGGTTTTCAGTCGGCACCAACCAAGGGCTTCTAAAATGGAACATGAGGTCTAGTTTCCTTTATTCCAAATCGAGCTTGTGTGTTCTATAGAGTGCACTATAGAGTTCAAGGATCCCTAGCTTTGATTTTGAGATTTCTTCTAAATCAAAGTTTTTTTTTCAAATTATCAACTACATTTTAAAAAACACACAAACATCAAGCGGTCAATCTTTGGGTGCTTAATCGACACTAATTGTGAGGTTGAAGCTTAACATGGATTGAACTCTTAGAAATCCATGGAGCTCTCATGAGTTAATGATATCGAAATCTAGGAAGATTTTTCTTGAATGATTTAGGGTTAGGGTTATAAAATTTAACAATTCGGGTTAGTATGAAGATTTAGGTTTTAAGTTGCAAGATTTAGGTTTATAGGTTAACATGATTTAGGGTTTAAGGTACTAGGATTTGGGGATTTAGGTTTCCAAGATTTAGGGTTTTGGAATCCAAGAATTTCAATTTTAAGGTTTAGAATTCTAGGATTTAAGGTTTTAGGCTTCTAGAATTTAGGGTTCAGGGCACTTCGATATAAGGATTAAGTTCCATTATTTAAGGTTTTGGGGTTCTAAAATTTAGGGTTTTGGCACCAAGATTTAGGGTTTTAGGGTTCCATAATTTAGGGTTTTGGATTTCAAGATGTAGGGTTTCATGTTCCAACATTTAGGGTTTTGGATTTCTTTCGACATCTTCTAATGGCTTGCATATAAATTGGTGTATAGGGTTTGGAGATGTCAAATATAAACTCGATGTTGGAAGAGGTATGCATTTCAAGCTTGGTTAACCATTATCTGTGTAAATGATTTACTTAGGTTGATTTTGATAGCAATTTGTCTTTACAAAAACCAACAAATTAGTTTTGTTAAAATGAATGTTTTATTTCTTGCACAAAGAGGGATTTGCTTTTTGTACAACCAATGATTTGTTTCTTGTAGAACTTGTGGTACGTGTCTTGTATAACCAGCAAACTTTTCCACTTATAGCTTAAGATATAAATCTTGAAATTTCCATTTTGTTATGACACAAAAAATTTACTCACCATCTACGTCAATTTGATGAATAGGAAGCAAACAATGTCGCAACCCCACTTTGGCCAAGTGTGGGGGTGAAGCCCAACACTTGGAAAAGTTGGAGGTTTAGAGTCCTCCGGGACTCCCGAATGTTTAGAGCTCGATAGAAAGGCCCAAAACACCTCGCATTGGGGTGTTCTTGGTGTCATTGGAAAGGTCTTGAAACGTAGATATCGAAAATGACCTCGCATTGGCAATTCGGACATCTACAGCTCAAGTTATGGGCAAAAGAAGGGCAGGGAGTCAAACTGGCAGTTTGACTCCCGACCACTAAAAGTCGGGAATCGACCTCTTCCCGTCGTCGCCTTGAAGATTGCGACATGGCATTGGAAATCTCTTGACGAGAGCTACAACATTGATTCAAGATTCGTCCCGATCCGAGTTCGGGGCGAGGAGCTATGGCCATTCAAAGTTCCGGGAGTTCAACTGGGACACTTTCAAGACTCCATTTCGGGAGTCCCAACAAAATGTGCCATTCGGATGTAGCCTCCGTGACCAGCCGCAGAGAATACTATATGGGGGAAGGTGGTGGCTTCCCCCGAGTCCGGGCCGTG
>Ga0116227_10008326_pt1 | contig 19651 bp, 16 predicted proteins | sample S1TSphgellanicum_FD_89693 | JGI IMG/M metagenome (GOLD analysis project Ga0116227, IMG submission 89693) | Host-associated microbial communities from peat moss isolated from Minnesota, USA - S1T2_Fb - Sphagnum magellanicum MG | ecosystem: Host-associated > Plants > Peat moss > Unclassified... | reverse complement strand
TCCAAACAACTCCCCATTTTGGGGCAGGAAGAGAATATTTGAGATTAATTCCCACTGGATACTCATTCCTTTATAAGTTTTTTTTCTTGAATCATGACCCCCCCAAAAAAAAAAAAAAAATCATATAAAAAGTAATAGATCTTTTGTTATAATCTACAAAAGGATATTTGGCAATTTCTGTGATGAGAAAGAAGAGAGTCATGGGTGACGACTCCAAGGCTCTCTTGCCAAACAAGTCAAGAGTAACTAGATATGGATGTTAGTTCGGGTGGGAATTCAAAAGGAAGGCACAAAATGATCTGATGATTGTGGATCATTGCTCATATCATCAACTCATAGCAAAACAGTTTGGGTTGAAACTTCCAATACACAAAAACCCAATCTCATGTCACCTTCCTTGATCAATTGCAATCAATCAAGTGTGAAACAATTGATTTGAAAAGTAATTTTAAGTGGCGGCCACTTGAGCTCTGCAATAGACAAAATTAGGGCCGTTCATGGTGGTGTAATAGCTTGTGTGAAAATGGGTATTGGCATACAAATAGTTGACTGATACATTGTTTCCGGCAAGCTAATATTTCCATGGTTGGATTTATTTCATTCAAAGATTCCTTGACCATCACAACAAATACTCTTGTCACGAAAGTGGATATGTCCCATTGGTCCAAAGGTTGTGTGTGTGTGGGTTCATGTTGAATCATTTGAGGAATGATTCATGACCACAAAACCTTTGTGCGACACAAGTCCACTTGTGACTAAAATTCTGGCTTGAAAAAAAATCACTTCAATATTATTCTTGTCTTTTTGGCCTTCGGTGCATTTTTGTCAGTTGGAGTTTTTTTCCAAAATGAAACCCTTTTTTTAAAAAATTATTTTCCTATTTCTTTTATAGCCAAATTTGACTAAATTGTCTTATGGATAACAGATGGGCACAAAATTGAATAATTTTTTTTTAAATTCCCAATATTATGGCATGCTAAATGTCGTCCACAATAGTCAAACTTCAAAACTTTTGGAAAGTGAAATCCACCTCCAAAAAGTGTGGGGGGAATTGAATGGGGCCCCTCAAAAGCCCTTAAGCAAGACACACACCAACTTTGACTATGATACAAAAATCACCTCCATTACGTCACTTTTGTTCTGTCAGCTCTGACGCATAAAACAAACTTTAACATAATTTTAAAACTATTGAAATTGAAATATTTATAATTTATTTATTGAATTTTACTATGTAATTTTATGTTTTTGGTTTTTTTAAAATTCTATTCTTTTCTTTTCTGAAACACAAGGGCAAATCTGACCTGACAAGCCATTGGCACCCCCAGAGTGAAGCTCATTGGTAGAGGCCCGACAAGAGTTTCACTTGCACTCCATTGAGTGGTTCAGAATCCTGGGGACCCTTTTTTGAGGTCCCAGGGTCCCAGAATGAGCTATACCAATGAGCCATCACCCTTGGGGTAACATTAGTTTCTTGTGTTCTTTCAAATATAGAGTCTAAAATTAGAGGTAGCCTGGCTGGATGGCCCACTACCTCAACTTTAAGTTATTTAACCTTTTTTTTTATGAATTTTTTAATGATGTTACTCTGCCAAACTTTATTGAAAAACAGAACACACCCACAAGAGGACAGGAAAGAACAAAAAGAAAGCATCCACACGTTAGCTGACATGCTATGAGTAAATTAATTTCTTTCCACTTTTATGAAAAATGTGAAAATGCAGAATAACTCAGCCTGCCCCTAAGTAAGGCAAAAATTGCCCCCCAAAATTGATCTTAGATCATTGTCTAATTGTGTAGTTTAGAGCAGCAGCCCTAGGGGTGCTCTGTAAGTGACGCCCCAAAAATATTTCTCACATCCAAGTTTAGTTCTTTACTTTTTTCCAACCCCACCTATAAAACTATAAAACTGAGACTGCAACTAGGTGGGAGACTAGTAATAATAACCCACCTGAAGCAATCATTGTGATTGGCGAATCAGAAGCAATCAGATCATAATTATTTTACACTCTTCTATGGCAGCTGTTGGGCTTTGCCTATATACATCTTTTTATCAGCCTCAGCAAACCATTTTGTTGAGCCAAACCGACATGTTTTGACTTTTCTTCATCCAATTTTAATTTCTAGGGTTACATGCTGAGCACCACTGGAGCGGCTCTTAGTTTCTCTCTATATGAGGAGTTAAAAAATCAACAGGAAAAAATCCAAGAAAATTATGCCCATAATAGAAGAAGTACCCATGTAAAAATCTAGGGTTTGAATTAACATCCATTTATATTAAGAAGCTTGGCAAACTGGCAAATTTTCTGTAGCCAAAAGATTTTGCATATTTCCAGCCCCCGCACAAAAGCCAGCTTGTTTCTTTTGGGCTCTCAAGGGCCAAATAAAATCCCTGGAGTCACATTGTTCTAGAAGACGGAGCTTTAGATGAAATCAAGATCCATTTGTTGGGTATGATAGATTAAATCTCAGGCTACATTTGAGCTTCAGAAAGCGAGTGATTTGGGTGGCACCCAAGTGAGATAATTAGATGCAAATTTGCACAAATAATAACAATAATTCAAGTTTGATTCATTCATTCCTGGGTTTAAGGCCCTGTTTTGTTTTGTGACAGTTGAAGAGTTTTCCGGCTCTCACGCCGCTTGCTCGCTCGCTCGGCTTGACCCTTTGTTGCTTGATAAGTATCTCACACCTCCAAGCTTGTGGTTTGTTGCTGTATTTTGTTGTGGGTTTGGTTTTGTTGGTGATGATCTTTTGTGATCATCATCATCAGCAGCAGCAGCAGCAGCAACTGGTGAAGAAGGACTTGATGAGTGCAGCAGGAGAAGAAGAAGAGCTCATCAATCCATCTCCAGCCACATCTTGCTGCAACCCCAACTAGTTGGGATAAGCGTACGTACACTCTTGCACTGCATACAAACACACACAGAGACAGAGACAGAGAGAACATGAGAACATGAGAACATTTCATGAGATTTTTGCTCATGGATTTCTCTTGAAATTTGCAGAGCAGATTTGCTGTAATTGATGACTGTTGAATCTGGCCAGAGAGTGCAAATTTCTTGGGTGTGAAAGAATTTTTGGATTGGTTTCTGGCAGTCTTCATTTGCTGTAACAGTCTTGGTGGAGGAGCTTGAGAATATGTTGTGTACATGTATGTTATGTAGCTAGCTCTGTATGTGTGTGTGTGTGTGTGTGTGTCTCTCTCTCTCTCTCTCTCTCTGGAGTGGTGTTTGCTTCTTTTGGATTTTTACTTTTTTCCCTTGATTGTTGAACATTTGGGCTCAGATTCATTTGGGCCAGTAGAGGTCTCTTCTGGATTGCACAGCAGCTTGGCAGCAGAAATCACAGTGTGCATTTTTGTTCCATTCTCTGGAATTGATGGTGTGCAACATCAAAGCCTCTCTGTATCTGTGTCTCTCAAGCTGAGCTTTTGACATAGCTGTGTTCTAGTGTAGAGTAGTTTTGAGTGGTCATTGCAGTCGAATTCCAAGTTTTTCAGACCTGAAAAAAGAAAATGGAAATTCAGCAAATAAGGATTGAAGTTGTAGGAATCTGCATCATCCTTCATTGGCACTTGAGGAACAAAAATTCCTTTTCTTACTTTGCATCATGGGTTGGAGAATTGTTTTCCTGAACTGTTGTGGAATTCCTTGGGTCTTGAATCATCTTCATATTCAGAGACTTGATGCATTGGTGGGCACCCATCTCAGAAGCTCAAACGCACGCGTGAGAGAGACAGACGAGGCACTGAGCTCGAAATCCTTGATACCGATTGGGTGAGAGGCTTGTGCAGGTTTCGGAAGACAGCAAGATCGAAAGGAGAGCAGAGGCAAATTCACTGCTGCTGTTGGTCAGCTGATCATCGTGGTCGGCTGCTTGGAATCTACAGTGTAACTAACTGCTGCATCCTGCTGCTGCGGCGATGGCGGACGCAACACCTGGAGGACAGGTGCCGTCGGCGTACAATAACACCGGCGGCACGCTGCCGGACTGGCTGAACAAGGGAGACAATGCATGGCAGATGACAGCAGCAACCCTGGTAGGAATGCAATCAGTGCCAGGGCTCGTGATCCTCTACGGCAGCATAGTGAAGAAGAAATGGGCAATCAATTCTGCGTTCATGGCATTCTATGCTTTCGCAGCGGTATTGATTTGCTGGGTGATCTGGGCCTACAAGATGTCGTTCGGGGATCAACTGATTCCCATCTGGGGCAAAGCCGGCTTGGTATGGGGCTACAAGACCATGCAAGCACAGGCCATGCTTCCTGCCACTCAGACCAGAGATGTAGCCATGGCAACTCCTTTCTACCCTTTGGCAACCATGATCTACTTCCAGTTCGTCTTTGCAGCCATCTGCCTCATCCTCCTGGCTGGCTCCTTGCTGGGTCGCATGAATTTCATTGCCTGGATGGTGTTTGTCCCCTTGTGGCTCACCTTCTCTTACACCATCGGTGCATTCTCCTTGTGGGGTGGGGGTTGTCTTTTCCAATGGGGTGTGATTGATTACTCTGGTGGCTATGTCATCCATCTCTCTGCTGGTGTTGGTGGCTTCACTGCTGCCTACTGGGTACCAATCCTTTCACCACCACCCATGATCTGATGATGATGATGATGATGATGATGATGATGATGATTCTTGCCACCAAACCAGTGCCGGAGCTCAGCCTGATGTGGAAGTTGCAGCTTCTTCTTCCTCCAAGAAAGAAATCCTTGGATTGAATTTTTTTTTTTGGTTTCTGACAATGGGTTGTTGGTTGTTGTGGGGACTGTTGCTATGGGATGGTTGGCTTGCAGCTTGGACCAAGGCTGACAAAGGATAGGGAGCGTTTCCCACCCAACAACGTGTTGCTCATGTTGGCAGGAGCAGGGCTACTGTGGTTGGGATGGGCTGGATTCAATGGAGGAGATCCTTATGCTGCCAACATCGATTCCTCCATCGCCGTCATCAACACCAACATCTGTGCTGCCATGAGCCTCTTGGTCTGGACCTTGTTGGATGTCATCTTCTTTCTCAAGCCATCCGTGATTGGTGCTGTGCAAGGCATGATCACTGGCCTCGTCGTCATCACTCCTGCGGCTGGTAAGGAAGCAAATTCATTCAATGCTTCCCAATTGCCACCCCACTGGTGTGGAATTGCACTCCTCAATTGTTTCTCCTCATTCTTGACAGCTGAATCTCGTTCTTTCCCTTGTGGGGGGCACCGACCCAATGCTGCTGCTGCTGTCAAAGCTTTGGGGGCTCAAGAAGCCCACATCACAGCAGCATCGCCACTCTCGTTGATGATCATCATGTTTCCAAAGCTTCTTCTCTCTTCTTGATCATGTTTTTCAAGCTTCTTCTTCTTTCTGTGTTTGTGTTGGGTTTTGGTGCTGAGGGTATTGGGGGAGTTTCTGTGGCTGCTGCTGCTGTTGCTGCAGGTGTGGTGCAAGGATGGGCAGCCATGATAATGGGGATAGCAGCGGGATCCATCCCCTGGTACACCATGATGATCTTCCATAAGCGTTCATGGGTGTTGCAGCAAGTAGACGACACGCTCGGCGTTTTCCATACTCACGCCGTAGCTGGTTTCTTGGGTGGGGTTCTGACGGGTTTGTTTGCGGAGCCTACTCTTGCCAACTACTTTGTCGCGCGCAGCGACGAGCATGGAGCCTTCTACGGTGGCCATATGGGCGGTAGGCAGCTGGGCAAGCAACTGGTGGGTGCGCTCTTCATCATCGGGTGGAATCTGGCAGTCACAAGCATCATCCTCAACGTCATCCGACTCGTCATTCCCTTGCGCATGTCTGAGGAGCATCTCATCATCGGCGATGATGCAATACATGGGGAGGAAGCTTATGCACTGTGGGGCGATGGCGAGAAATACGACATTACCAAGCATGGCAGCTCAGAGTACGATGATACACAACATGGTCTCGGCAACAACGGCTTGAATGTTGGACATGCTCGCCCACCAGCACCTGCAGCTCCTGCTGCCGCACCACCTGTAGATCTATAAGCTTCAAGATTCTTCTCTCTGATGTCAATCTGCATTTTCAGCTTGCAGTTACCAACATGTATCAATCATTGATGTTCCATCACAGCTTATTGCACTTGCACTTGGGGATTGATTCTCACAGTTTGTTTCTTTTTAGCAATCTTGGTAGCAACATCTTGTTGATCATCATCCTCGTCCTCCATAACTTGCTGATCCTCCTCATCATCACCATGATCCTCTTCCTCCTCATGTTGTTGATCATCATAATCCTTCTCCTGATCTTGCTCATCATCATCATCATTCTTGTCCTAGTCCTCCTCCTCATCTTCCAGCATCATCTTCATCATGATTTTGTCTGAAATTCTCAGATTGTCTTCTATGTCTTCAAGTGCAATTCAGTGATTGTCCTTATGTATGCACCTTGCTAACAAAGTCTTGCATTGAGAAAGGGCATTTGTCAGCCATGGAAAAACCCAAAATTTCTTTTTAAACAGATTATGGTGATGCATATCATAGATTGGATAGCAATTTGAGTTGAGATTCTAGCAAACATACATGTACCTAGATTTGCTGCATCATTTGCTTGATGCACAAGTATGTACCAAGAAAAAAAGTTTCCACATTAGTACAATTCATGTTTGGTCTATAATTTTCTGCGTCATACTTTAGTGCATGTTTCTTAGCTATGTCACGAGAGTGCTAGCCAACATCATGGCCATCTCTTGAATCTTCCCATTGCTTCCAAAAATGCAACAAAAACTTAGTATGACCTCTGAATATTTTTCTGAAGTATCGTATCACTGTGGTCGTGCTATTAGGGTCTAAGGCTGATTTTTGACTACTATTATGAAGAAGCTATACACCCAGTATTGAGATTCCGTATGAAGTCCCTACCAGGCAGGTACTGGTACGAGGTTGACATATTTAGGCCATGTCCCTACCAAGTTTGTATTGGTACGAGGTTGGTATTGCCCCAAGTCATACCAGTCTGGTGGGTCCTTCGATATTGGGATGAGCATGAGCTTGTGTACTCAGGTTCTAGTCTAAACCCTAAACCCAACACTAACACTAGATTATACTAGCGTTGTGAGCTGATGCAGTCAATGTGTCTATCGTCATGATAGTGATGTCATTGTTATTTAGGATGAAGTTGGTGGTAGTCATGGCAATGATGTTCATGATGATAGTCATGGCAATGATTATTGTTCATGATGAAGGTGATAGATTGACGCATTTTGATCAACCCTTACAAGGTTATGATTGTACTCATTTTCATGTTTCGTTCAAATTGTTGTTATGGAGAATTTTTTGCAGATTTTATATATTTATGCTATTTTTTAACAATTATATGTGATAAGCTGTAGGATACTAATTAATTAGAATAAAAAATGTCCTTTTCAACTAGGTGAAAAAACTTGGATTTAGCAACTTCCAAAGCAATTAAGTAATTTAAATGGAAGTTGCATAATCCAAGATGGGAATTACAAAACTCAAGTTGCTAAACTCAAGTCATTTCACTTAATTGAAAATGGTACTTGTTGTTTATTAATGGTCTTTGAAAGTGTTGATTTGTAAGAACTCACGATGCTTATATGAGATGAATTCAAGATTCCAACTCCAATTCTATCAGATTACATCAATTGTTTTATGGAAGGGGCATGAGAATACCATTGTTGATTGTGGGGGAAAACACTAAGATGCCCTACTTCATTTCATTACATGGCAATCAATCCTAAAGCTTGAACAAATTATGTTTGAGGATCTCCACTGAATAACTCTAACCCAACATAATCCATAACAATGAGTTAAGAATATGAAGACTATCAAGAAAGTAAAGAATATTATCACAAGCACAAGGTTTACAAACAAATTTGAACAAGAGATTAAACATAATCTCAACAATGTACACTAACATTAACGTTAGAACAAAAAATATATAAAGATGTGTTCAGACAATTTGAATAAAATTTGTCGTATTCAAAATTTGCATATATCAAAACATGAACCAAGGTGAACAAGACTAGGTGCAAGGACAAATTTTGAATTATAATTAATTAGATTAAAAGCAATGGGCTACACTATCTCTAATTGTACATGTTTGGAAAACTAAGTAGTGAAAGTTTTCAACAAATTCACTATATTGTGGATTCAACAATCATTAATTTTTTTATCACTATTTTTTTGAGAAATTTATTTCTGGAATGGTCAAATTTTGGAAACTTCAAGTTGCATAATGCTAAAAGTTCCATCTTAAAGGTTTATAGGCCTTGGTCACTACCATGTTTTCATCTTTTTCTTTTTGTTGTCACAATTGCATGTCTCAATTGGCTAATAATATGGCCTTGAACTTTGGTGAATAATGGAATATTGTGGATGTATCGTTTGATGGATATCATTATGTAAACATCAAAATTTGACACAAGTTTCTTTTTAAAATATGTTTGACTAAAAATACCACTTGAACTTTTGGTTCATTGTCAACAACACAAATCTTTCATACATCCTAATATTGCACCTAAAGTATGTTATGCTTGGTGAATTAAAGTGTGATAATAAAAAAATCAAGAAACATAAAAGCAAATGCAAACATGAATAAAAAGAAATAATGTTGGATGATATGTATAAGATGGATAAAAATTATTTGCATCTTCATTCATGCTAAAGGTACTGAATAATTTTAGAAGCAAGCTCAAAATCTTGGAAACTATTATTCAATATGTCAAAATATATACATTTTAATAATTGAATTAATTATTTTGCACCCTAGTGCCAAAACCACTAAGGTATTATGGTATCAAAAACAATTGATTTTGAAAATATCCATAATGAAACATGAACAATGATGAATGAAAAATGAATGATAATAAATAAATTTCATCCACTATGTCCATGAAAGGTGAATGTTCATAAATGAATTTCAATGAACTTCATTTACATAAATGAAATTATGAATCCTTAGTTAAAGTCCATGAACACTCTAATTATTTCATAAACTACATGAACTTTCAAATGAAATATTATCTTTCTTTTGCAACTAATTTAAGGCCATGTTTGAAGATTGATGTTGGTGTCTACTGATGTCTATTTGTGACATTCAATATGCTTTAAAGCTCAAAACTATGCATAATCATATATTTACCCTTTCCCAAATATGTTTGTAGAATCTATCAAGCATGTACTTTATGCATTAAAATGAAACAAAACTATGTGATTATGCAAAGAAAGCAAAACATAACAATGTTTAACAATTACAAAAAATTTTATAAAATTAGCAACTCTCAGCCATAACTATTCAGTACAAATAATTGAAAAAAATTGACATTGACGGAAATGAGGTTCAATAGTTTTAGTTGAATACCTTAAATATCAATAGTTTGAGAATACATGAAAATAAGCAATTCATTTGGTCATGGTTCTACCCTTTATGGCAAGTTCAAAAAAATAATGGAGGATAAAATTGGTCTAAATTACATCTCCAATTGTTATTCACAAATCAATTCCCATTTAGTCCCTAAATCATACACGAATGCCTCTTCTCTCTTCTTCTTGATATTTGAATCAACAAATCATTAAACTTGTACACAAATGTGTTGATGATATGAAGGTAAAAACACCATTTATATGTTAAGAGGTTTTGATTTCCAAAGTTTTGAGCTTGGACAACATGAAATTTTATGTTTTTGTCAAACCTCCTCTTTGGGGATTATTAAGGAAACACTAAACTACAATAAAGGATAGTGTTAGGTTTTGATTTCACCTTGAGCTTGCCCCCTTTATAAGAAAATTGCAACTCATGGCATCAAGTCTCCATTCTTTTGCAAATAACTTTCATGTTGAATACATAAAATAATGTACTATCTCAATCACCTAACCATTCTCGATAGAATCACAAATCTTCCACAACATGTAGTAAAAGTTATTTTAGGCAATTCACATGTATTGCTCAACCAAATTCACGTTGCAACATGATTAGAGAGTGTCTTAGGGGATTGAGTACTATAGCTTAGTAACACACATCCTCGTAGCTTGTCCAACAAAGTTTAGAGATGGAAAACAAAAGGATTGTGGAGAAGGGGAAATAAGGGGGTGAATCATTATTGTTCAGATTTCGAAATTGATTTTGAGCTCTCTATTGCATCTTATGCTTGATGCCTAAGTATATCGACAAAACCTTTGTGTCAAGATTCAAGGTTTGAAGGCTTAAATTGTGTGTATAGACATTGTTCTTGGAAATTCAAATTTCAAAGATTTTCTCAGCAAATTTTGGGCTTTGCTGGTTCCTTCTTGTTTTCAGATTACTTAAGGAGTAGTTGCAGCTTAGACTAAACCATTAATTCAAATATGATGCTTGTAAAATCTGTGGCAATTCTTTCACTTTCATATATTGTTTTCATCCAAAGCCCTTCAGCTCAGAGCAACAAGAAGAATGATGCCATGGTATGTAGATAGTTGATCATACCTGGTATCACTTGTGCAGTGACCAATATGTAACATGAATTCACTCAGGACTTGGAAGTGCTTGTGAGGAGACCATCTGCGAAGAACCATCTGATAAGAACTCCTGGCCATTAAGGCTACTGCCATGATGCTGCTGCTGCTGCTACTGCTGCAGGCACACATTGTGGTTGTGGGTAGATCCATAGTTGGACAAACTTACGAGGTGTCCTCAGACCAAGACTTGCTGCTGCAACACATACACAAACTACCACTACTTACTGATTGCAATCTAATTGTCGAGTGTGTGACCAATGGAATCAAGCAGCTAGAAACGGAGGTGGGTGGAGGGAGCCGAGAGTGGTGGGTCCTCTGACATAAACCCCAACAGCTTTGAGTGAATGAGTGAGTGAGTGAGTGCGTGAGTGAGTTTGCTTCTCTGAGAATCTACAAAAGCCAACAAATTGTGACGCGGAGAATTTTTCCATTTTTAGTGTAATCTCCAGCAAACCAGGAGTGATTGTGTTGAAGCCATACTAGTGTAGATTCCCAACAAGTTGGGAGTTGCCACTGGTAAACTAGAATCACCAAAGGGAAGCCAAGTAGAAAGCTCACACACACACACAAAATTGACACAAGGTCCCCTAGTTCCCCTAGGACTGGGCAATTAAAAGGAATGGGCATCACTTAGTCAATGGCTTCAAACCCATTTTCTTTTCCCATGAAAATTGGATTAATTACTACATATTTTGTACAAGGGAGTATCCAATCTAGTGGTACCCAAATTGTCCAAAAATTATCATCCATAACACACCAGAGCTTAGACTAATGTAGTAGTACTAGTAGTAAGTACCTAGTGCTTGTATTGTTGTCTTGTCCCAAACTCATGCTCCTTGCAAGTGACCCTTCTTTCTAGAATGATTTTTTTTATTTATTTATTTATTTTGCGGCAGTAAAGGTGGGAGAAAAGCCCTTTTGTTGCATGTGACCACCAGACTTGCTCCTGACTTGCATTCCAGGGGCAAATATTCTTCTACTTTTGGACAAGTTGAAGGTTTAGTAAGCCTTTATATCAAATGCAAGAGCCAGCAATCGGCTCATCGCGTAAATTTGCAAATTTGCCCTTATCCTATTATAATCATGCCATCTCTCAGGAGATATTCCTTCCTGCTTGCTTTTTGGGTTTCGAGCGTGGAGGACTTGGAACATTTGGACTGTGGACCCCACCAAACCCACAATTGAAGACAACCGAGTGACAAAAATTACTACACCAAAGAGAAGAAAACTAACTAACAGTTTGTTTGCGAGAAGTCAAATAATTTATTGTTTTGTAATCAAAACTTCCCAATTGAAGGATTCAAATTTAATTGTGATTCTTGTTTGTGAGAAGTCTAATAATTTATTGTTTTGCATTCAAAACTTCCCAATTGAAAGATTCCAATTCGATTGTGAATCTGAGCATGATGAGAAGAATGCACTTGCATGTTCCAACATATGTTGAAATGCAATGTCTCAAGTCAAAAAACCCAACTGTCTTTTCACCTGGTCTGTTCATACTCTAGATAGATGGTTTGGAGTCTGGACAAAAGTTGAGAGATCTGAACTACTACTAACTGGGCTACCTTCTCTTTCTTTGTACAAAAAGTTAAAAGTGGGGAGGCTGGTTGATCAACTACGTGAGATATATACATAATGAAGGGTGGGGGGGAAGAAGAAGCAGGTGAAACCCAACACCCAATAGGCCGGCTACTCACAAACCTTTTGCAATTCAACCTCATGGATGCTGTTGAATATTTTACTTCACTTTTATGAGTGTGTAGACATAATTGTTCACACTCCATTAAATCTTCAACCATTTTTGGGTTTTTATCTGATTTGAAATTTGTGACTAAACCCACTTTGCAAAATGATTAAACCCACTCTCTAAACCCACTTTGAGAAACTATTTTTTTGTTTTGTTGTTGCAATGGAGGTGTGATATATTTGTTAAGTAAGTTGTAGGGAAAGAAGCTTTGCATCCTTTCAGCCTCAATGTTGTAAATAATGGTGGCAAATCACATGCTGAAACATTATTGGTACCATGCTGAAACTTCAATAGATATGGTGTGATTTGTGGAATGGGTATTAGGCCCAAAAAATAGTGGCAACCATGTCCAGGAATAGAATATGCATGCAGCCAATGAGACAATCAAACATACACCCAAGAGGGTTCATCTTTCTTCCTTTGCGGGGTGGGGAGTGGATTTCTGTATTCTTGTGTTCTCATCATGTTCCCAGCCTGTTCCCCAAGTTCCCAATGTGTTTCCGAAGGGTGTTCCCAATAGCACCTCACTTTCCCATATCCTTTGCCCAAAGTTCTTCCCTTCGCACCTTCCCTTTTCCCCTAAATAGATGAGCCAAAGGGGAGGCACTTGATCCTCAATAGAAACGGTTATTTTGGGGAGGCTACCAAGTTTCAGTTTTTTTGGGTGATGGGCGAATCAGAAATAAATAACAAACAGAACTTTGAAGGCAGTTCCCATCTAATGAATAGGAGAGGAAATCATTCATAAGTGTAGGCCTGGAATGTGCCTTTACTCGTCTTGTAGTTTGATTTTTACCCTCAGCTTGAATTCCCTTGACAAATGACCTTTTCAAATACATTAGTAACTGGAATGGAGATTTGGCACAACCTTTGTCCTTTATTTAAAGAATCCCTCAAGGAAAAGTGAAACCATGGCTCCCCATGAGCCACAAGTTTTATATTTAGATACACAAGTGATATCATAACAAATAGAGCGTAATATCTAGTGTAGGTGCTAGATAGAAGTTCCTTGAACTACTTGTGGTCACTACATTTGTCGACATTATAATAGCACCCATGGACTTTGGATGATCCCCCACCCTCACAAGATTTTCTGAGTTCCCAAACATTTGGGGAGGTGTGATTCCCCTTGGCCCCACAACTATTTGTCTTTTTTGTGTGTAAAAGCAAGTGGGTGGATACCCAACTAGGCAAATCAAATTGCATGCTCCGTGAGAGTATTGCTTGTGTCCAATATTTTTGGCCCAAAAGCATAAGCTTCCTTCCTCCAAGTTTGGAACAACAAAGATTCACATTCCAATAATAAAAAGTGGTGAAGTTTCCCACCTCTTGTGTAGCCTGGCAAGTGAGATGTGAACATGATGATGGGGTGCACCCACACTCAGATCTTCACCTGAAGCCTCTTGGGTGCTAGATGGAGTCAGCAAGTGTTAAAATTTAGACTTGGGTCTCTTAAACTTAGTCTCAGAGCAGGTCCACACCTGTGTTGTGTGTGTAAATGTCTAATATATCCATCTTCATAAGTGTAGAACACAAGACGTGTGGATGTAAAATTGTGGAAATTTATTTTATGTAGTGTAAAAAAATGTAAGTGTAAAAACAAATACATTTATATGATTTTATGCAGCTAGATAAAAACAATGTGAAAAATGTGATCGGGGTGGGGGTGATGGGATTTCATACATTTTTGGTAGTAGGTTAACTAAATGGCCCATTAAATTTCTTAAACAACCCATCAAAACATTTGTGCTTTGGATGCGTCAGAACTGAGTAAATTAATTAATATGAATCACAATAAGTACCTAAGCTCTTGTAAAAGCTTAAGTCATAAATGATGATGAACAAAATCAAGAATCAAGGTTTAGCTCAAACAATGAGGTGGGACAAAATGTACATTCAAAATATTCCTTTGGAATAGCACTGCTGTAGTCTCATATCGGTAGAAAATGCTAATGTTTGGGAAATATCAAAATATTATGATTTTTTTTTGTGAAGGCCAACCAAAGGGGCTTATTACCCCCCTACAAAAAAAAAATTTGAGTTTTGGGATGCACCCACAATTAATTAATATGGATTTTGCAAGAAGGTATGATCATTAAGAGTATATAATATATACACTTACACATCTCAAAACATTTACACAAGACCATCTAAATGTATTTAACAAAAATTTGCACTAGCCTCATGTAAATGTAAAATAAAAATAATAATTACATATGACAACAATATAAGTGTAAATGTAAGAAGTTCAAACATGTAAGTGTAAATCATTTACAGTTACACAAGATTTACATGTCGTATATATATGACTATTAACACTTGTACGCACAACATTGGTCCACACATATTTATTGGGCCTCTACAACTATTCATCACATCCAAGATAAAGTTTGAACTATTTCCCTATGGACACCCATAATCATGAAATATTGAACAATATAATGGAATTTCAAGCCAAAATGTGCCATTGTGCTAAGGTTATTCCATATTTGAAACGCACCTTATATCCAAGCATATCCCTCCCCAAAACAAAACAGGGATCTTACACTTCTTCTTGTGAGATGGGAGGCATAGAAAGCATAACCCTTTGCCTTTTACATATGTTTAGGTCCATGATAATGTTCACCCCATGTTTTATAATGGGTAAAAGCCCACGAGTGAGAAACATTCACAAAATGCGAAGTGGGAATGCGGTTTTACCCTACATGTAAAACACTTGAACAGATTTTTTCTGCGTATTTGAAAGCACCTTTTGGCAGTTGAAAGGACATTCAGTCATTTGCATGCAAACCAATATTTTGTGGTTATGTGAATTTTCAAAGAATCACCAATTTTGGTTTTTTTAATAACTTAAAAGTAGAGAACCATCAATTGTGGTTCTTTGAAAAAAACAAAAATCAAAGAACCATTTTCCCTGTTATTTTAAAAATCTTTAAAAACCTATAACTTTCATGAAAAAACCAGCCAATTTTTGGCTGATTTTTTTTGATATTTTTCAATTTTTCGGGGAATTGTGATTATCAATTTTAAATACCACCTTAATAACGGTTAGGGATCTATTCTAGTGTTGGCCAATTCTTGGTTTTTACAAGAGTTGTTGAGTGTAGATCTAGAGTTTTTCTTTTAATGGAAGACTCCTACATTCTTTATTTAGGGGATTTCCTTTTCTTTTTTTTAACCCATCAATCCTAAGGCTAGGTCAAATTCTCTCAATGAACAATTTTGGGTCAGATGGGTCCAACTTTTTTAAGAACCTCTAGTTTTGGGTTTTGGTTGAATTTGGTTTTCGCTTATTCTTGGCCTTGATTTCAAAGTTAAGTTTTTAGCAATATTGAATTCTTTTGAATTTTGATGTTCCCAAAATGTTCCCCAACATGTTCCCAAAAACAACAATAAGGAACAACCTAAGAAACAATAAACCAACATTGGTTCCACCCACATAGGGAAAAACATAAGGACTATGACAAAATATAATTTGTTTAACCCCTAAATTTTAAACATGCCCAATATGGGCTTCTTTTCAATTCCAATTCACATTGTCTTTATGTTTAGGGGTTAAAGGCCATTTTAGTGTTACCATTGGAGATGTTTTTATACATTAAAGCCAAGGGCTAGGACTTTGGATCCTAAAACCTAGAATCCTGGAACTCAAACATGAGGCTAAAACCTAAAAAATTTAAACCTTATCTAAACTTAAGACCCTAGCACATAGAAACCTTTAACCCTATCTAAACTTAAGACCCTAATACCTAACTAACTATATGGCCGAAGGATTAAGCAAAAAAAAGGCTGGGGATCTTTCTAGAATGTGGGTTGATGGGTAACATCCACTATTTCTATGGTCTTTGAGAATTGCAAGAACCAGTTCTTTAATTTTTGAAACTCATTGGTCGCAAATATACATGTATGCCTACTCTTGCCCATCAATTCAAGGTCCAAAAATAGAAAACCTTTCGACACTAGTATAACTAAATGAAAAACCCTACCAGGCTAATATGATCTTTGAGGCAATACCATTCTTGTACCTTTACCATCTTGGTAGGGAGTATGCAAGGGTATTCAAAACACAATCTTAAAATTGATAGTTCTAGATAATGGGTATCAAGATTTGGATCCGAAATCAGGCCTTAAAATCGCCTTAAAACTTCTTAGGGTTTAAGTGTTTTGGCAAGTTTCAATATTTTAAGGTTTAAATTTTTTTAACCCATAGTTTTTTTTCTAATTTTTTTCCTTTAGAGCTTTCAAGCCTTCCAACACAACATTACTAAGGACCTGAGGTAATTCAAGCTTGTACCATTTTTAATACTAAGTAGGTCTCATACTTTGTGAAGCAATATCTCTCATTTCCTTAAAAAATGTTGTGATCTAAATGACTATGAGTGTGCCCAAAGATTAGACACAATAAATCTTTTGATTACAAGACCAAAGGAACAAAAAAACCTTAAATTTTGAAAACAACCCAAAAAAAACCATTAACAAAAATGATGAGATATCAAGATTTCATTTAAAACCTTAAATGTGAACAAGCAACACAATTGCATTAGTGGCCATGTTTTTTTTCCAAATGCCATAAATCACCTCCAATTATTAAAATGTTTTTCTCCTTTAAACCTTTAAGTGTTTTGTGACCAATGTGATTGCCTTAAATACCAATGTTGGTTGGATATGTGGTTTTGTCCATATATCAACATGCCCATTTGCTCAACTTTGTATCTTTTTCCCTAATCAACCTTATCCACAAGTAATAGAGGTCTTTTATGTGGGTAAGCTTATCATAGTCATATTAGTAAGGACATTAATCCATAGATAATTGTATCCATTAATTAAAGTAAATAGGGTATTGGATATGACTTGTGTGCATTGACTAAGGTTTAGAGTTTAGGGGTGGAAATGTAAGGCGAAACTTTTTATCTTTGTCGAACTTTTTGTCATTGTCAATCTTTGACATTTTTTCTTGTTGGTGTTAGCTTTATGTAAAGCTTCTGATATTTTGTCTTGTCATTTCATCACTTTATGTTATTGAATCTATCTCACCAAGCTCCAAGCTTTGTTTCATTCTTGAATTTCAAGCTACAAGTTTGGTTGTTGCATTTCGAGCTTGAAGATTTTTACATGGGTTTTGTGTTGTTGTACTGCAAGTTTCAAGCTTCAATAATCGTTGTTATGTTTCAAGCATCAAACTTTGTTGCTACATTCAAGCTTCAATCAACGAGCTTGTAAAGTGAAAATATTCGAGCCAAGGAAGATCAGAATGGGGTTGTGTTTCAAATTTTGATAGCACATGCACATGAATTGCTTTTTCATTTTTTTACTTTTGATGTTGTTTTTGTTTTTGTGGAGTTGTTTATAGGCTCCTTTGTTTTTCCACATTTTGTGCACAACAATTCCAAAGTTTGTGGAATAGCAACTAGATTTTCCTTTTTGTCTTTTGTCCTTTTGATTTTACATTTTGTTCCTAAAATTTTTTTATGAACATTTTGTGTTTTTTCTTGTGCACAACATATATTCTCAATTTTTCAAAAGCTTTGGATCATGATTCACCTTTTTTGTCTTGTGATTTTATGTGTGTTTGTGTCTTCATCCTTGCGGTTCAGGTTTTCTATTTAATGCATCTTGACAATGCTTGAAAATGAAATGATCGTTGTTGAAAATGTGGATGGAACGGGTAAAACAACTTGTGATTTGAACATGAACCAATTAGTAACTTGTCAAATGTTGAATTTGTACATCTAGAATGTGATAATAACCTACTAGAAAATGATGACATTCAACTTACAATTGTAGAAATTCAAGTTCAACAATGTAAACTACACAACATGACATCAATTTGTTGGGGTTTTCTTTGTTATCAATGACAACTTGCTTATTGATTTTGAAAATCTACAAATGTTGTGGTGTATCATCTACCAATTTAAGCAAATAGTTGGTAACATTCTAAACCAACCTAATTGCATTCTAAAGAAATGTCTCATCAAATATAACAAAACAAACAACATTACTCCTATGAAAACACATATTGATTATGCACATTCTTGTTTAATTGCAAAATAAAGTTATAACTAATTGAAAAATCTATAATTAAACCTTCTTCAATAGGTCATAGTTGTCAACAAAGGAAGAAAAAGGTTGGGCCAACAAGGTCTACAATCATTGCATATTTTGGTTCAACAAACCTTTACATGAATGAGGATGAAGCACAAAAAATGTTTCTTGAGAACCTTGTGTTTTATATTTGCATAAGCTACATGCTTCTATCTTTGTGTGAAAATATTTGGTTATGTAGGTTAGTATGCACCAATGCCTTGATGTTGTATTTCCATTTCATTAATTTCTTGTGAAATGAGTTCTTCTTGCAATGGTCACAATATGTAGCTATTGTTTCTTGTAATTTTGATCTTTAGATGTCCATAGGTGGGTTGGACACATTTGCCTTGGTCATTAACTATTTAAATGAGAACTTGGACACCTAAGCATGCTAATGTGGGTCTATTTGAAATGCATAGAACTATTATTAGTGTTGCATGGCTTTGCAACTTCAAGTTTTATTGAAAAAAGTTGATTTGATTCATTGTGTGATTACTTTTGTGAAAGATGAAGGCAACAACCTTGAAACTATGCTTACAACATTATAGTCTATTATTGAATGTGAACCTTTAAGACTTTTTCAAGTTTATGAAGGTGCTTGTTTTGGGTATGTGATTTTTAAAACATGTCAATATGCAACAAATGATGACAAGGTTTATGTCAATCTAAATTTGGTAAGTGTGAAAGATGTTCAAATTGATTTGCAAAAGACAATTACTTGGACACAAAAATGAAGTAAAAGGAAATAAAAGTGGAAAAAGACATGCATTGAAAGTGGGATGTGACACCAAAAGTTGAAAATTGTTAAAACAAGGTTTGCTAGCAAAGTTATAATGTTTGAAGAGACTTTGGAATGTAAGCAAATATAATATTGTGTTATGGGAGGCAAAAGACACTTACTTTACAAAAAAGAGTCGTGAAAACCCAAGTCCCGCCATTGTAAAAATTGTCATTGAATACTTGAATTATGTGGTGATTGCATGTGTGTTGAAGTAGTCAAAAGGTCATTCATTACTATTAAATGTTTTGGCTATTGTAATAATGTAATTATGCCTATGGAAGCTAAAACAAATCCCCTTGTTAATGGGAATAAAACACTTGACAAGTTTGATGTGGAGTTCCACCTCTTGAATAGAAATATACAACAAGAGGTTGTGAAATTAATCAAACATGTTCTATAATTTTTGAAAGCCTTTGATTCATGTCCAATTCATAATACTAGTGTGGCCCATGCCGTTGGCCCAAGTGTTACCACATCCTCAACTGATTTTTCCTTCCAAAACCTGGTTTTTTTGGGGATTTATTTGAAATTTCAGTGAAGAAATCATTCAATATTCAAGAACTTTTGCATGGC
>Ga0116227_10008325_pt1 | contig 19651 bp, 20 predicted proteins | sample S1TSphgellanicum_FD_89693 | JGI IMG/M metagenome (GOLD analysis project Ga0116227, IMG submission 89693) | Host-associated microbial communities from peat moss isolated from Minnesota, USA - S1T2_Fb - Sphagnum magellanicum MG | ecosystem: Host-associated > Plants > Peat moss > Unclassified... | reverse complement strand
TTGCAAACCCTTTTACATTGTAAATTTTGAAATTTTGATATAGATTTTCTTTTTTGCGGCCCAAAGTGACCCAAATAAACCCTGCTTCCAAAATAAGAATACAGTACCATGCTCTTGCGATACACAGCGCATCTCAAAACAATTTGTGAGACATAATTCTTCGCAACACTGCAAAAGCCAAAAGACCAATAATACCATGTCACAGACATCGCTACACTCTTGGGGGTAAAATCATTCCAGAACACATTTGCGAAATCTATGATTTCGCAAACTTTTAGCGGCATTTTGAGAATCCCAAAAAATTTGCGTGAGATCTTAAAAGCCTATTGGTTTCCGATATAAAATCTAATGCAAACGTGTTGGGATTCTCAAAATGCTGCTAAGGGTTTGCGATAGACCTTATTTCGGAAACCGATAGACTTTTGAGTCGATTTGTTAAGTCTTTGCGGCGATGGGTTTGTTGCAAATAGTTTCCGATGTAATGTTAATCGCAAATGGTATATAGAAGCAGTTATAATCGTAAAGGTTTTGCGATTGTATCAAGTTCGGGAGTTGTGAAGGACTTGTGATTGTACGGGTGCGAATGTTATGGTATCGCAAAGGCTTAACAATTTGTGAGGAGTTATGGTTCGCAAATGCGGGTTTTCGGAAACTTCTTTCTTTGTTGTTTGCGATGATATGTGGATCGCAAAATAGCCCCTTGTTGTTGTAGTGCATCATCTTTGAATAAGAATATCATTTTTTTCTCAACTTGACCGGATGTCCCATTTGGTAGGTAGTCTAATGCATCATCATTAATCAAATTGATTAGTCAATAACTATATGTCCATTCATACAATGGACCTCTAACCAAAATGGACATTTCATTTGTAAAAGAAAACTAATTAATTGACTTGAACAACTTGAAAAACCATGTTTTTTTACAAGTGTGGCAATTAATTTTTGAAATGCATTGTCATATTATTTACAAGCTAGTACTTGATCCTCCAATGCAACATGCTGTTAACAACTTCATTTGATATTTTATGAATTCTTTCATACTCTACTTCACCTATTGTATTTTCAAACTTCAATCATTTACAATTTCTTGTAAAATAACCACTTGATTGATGAGGGTTTTAACACTTTCACCCATAGAAATTTGAACACCTTTAGAAACTTGAAGGCTAGGTGCGAAAACTTGTTCTCTTTCTAGTTGTAACTTTTGGGAAAATTCAAAGTATGCATGTAAGTGCATAAGTAACATTATAAACATGTTGTTTGCCTTAGGTAACTCACCGTCATCATGATAAAAATTATTTTCATCATCATGACCCACATTGCCATTGTTTGCAATCACACCTTAGAGCTTTTGACACCGTGATTACTCTCCACATATCCATTCAACAAATGTAACCTAATTCATTGTGCTCCTTTGTAATTTGCACACAACTCCTTTAGCTAGCCTTGATGTTATTATCTTGAAAGACAACACATAAGGCTTTTGATGTTTAATTATCCAAATACTTTTTGCCCTTGCAATGATTTTCAAAATGTTAAACTCCATGTAGTGATGGCCATTTTTGTTGATAATAGGGTCAAAACCTTTTCTATTTCCTCCTTGGTGTAATTTAACTAGGAATCTTAATATGTTTATGATTTCAACCAAGAAAAAATAAACCATATTTATCTACAAACTCTTTTCAAACTAACCCATGGCTTTTGATGGGTAGCTTGGTGATATTACCAAATAAATTACATCTGCAAAACTTCACATATTAAGACTCAAACTTTCATCCTCACTAGTTTCAAAAGCTCCTATTGTTGGATCAATGCGTTTGGCATTTGTTGAAGACACCTTCTTGTTAACATCAGTATGATTGACACTTGTGGATGGCATATTTTTATACATTGCAAGGATTTACATAGAAGATAAAAATGGTGAATTAATAACACTTGAATGATGTTAGATCACACACTAAAAACATCTTTGACAAGATGGTAAGTATACCTAATTACTTGCACATGAATTGGTCCCACATGCATACACACATCCAAGATATTGACCTCATTGAAAATTAATTGATGTTGTCATTCTTTTTGGGTAGGGTTGGAGTTTATAATAATAATAATTTTTTATATTCATTCTTTTTTGTAAAAACGTTGGACACCCTTTCCCTTTTCTTCGTGTGGCACTTTGCATAATGGCTACTATTCTAGTGAAGGAAGGTAAATTAATTGTTGCAATCGATGATTTGGATTTTGAAATAAGAGATGTTGCATTTAAAGCAAAGGTGTTCAATAGGTACGGCACCTTTGATTGAATTGCAAATAGGAACATGGAAATTCTAGGCTATGCATATTTGCATTGTGATTTATTGAATAGGGCAACTTTGACCATAATCATTTTGAGGGTGACATCACCTCATATAAAAATGTATGGGTAACATTACATAAAAACATATACGTGAAGGTGGAAAATTTTGGCATTGAGTCAAAGTCCAAAAGGGGTTTTGAGAAAGGTGACATGCATGTTTTCATTACAATTGAGTCAATAACCATTATGTCGTCAATTTTTGTATTCCAACCTAAGCTAGTTCCCATGTTTTTCCACATGGGTTCCATTAGAAAATTCAAAAATTCTATTCAAAGTTGGAGGTTTGCTACCATTATTATCATCATCATTGTTGTAAGGGGAGTAGGGGATAACAAAGGTGAAAAACAATTGTTGATTACAGATGAAAAAGGTGAATTTGACCAAAATGTATTTACTCTTGGTAACAATTCTAGAACATAATATAAACAATTTCTTAAGGCGTACAATGGAAGCTAATGTGCCATGGTTTTAATAAAACATGTGACAAGAATATCAAAAGGAGATCCATATTTGAAGGCACAACATTACACAACTTTTAAAAAAGTTGTTGACAAAACTATTCGAGCTCACCTTCTATAGTTGCACAATAAATGATCAAGTGATCAATTTACATTCAAATAGGTAAATTCTTTTCCTCTCTTTTGTATCATTCAATTTGTTTATCAAAATTTACACATAAAACATGAAACAAAACCTAATGTTCATCTCATGATTAATTATATAATAATAATAATAATAATATAATATAGTGAAAAATAGAATTTCAAAATGTTCTTTTTGAACATCGAAGAATATTGGGTGTTCACCTAATTTTATAAGGTGGTACATCAATGGTCCCTAATACCCCAAAATGGAAACCACTTGATGGCCATCAAGTGTTTCTTAGTAGTCCCCTTGGCAATCCAAGATCAAGACCACCTGGAGGCCATTAGGTGGTGATTGGTAATCCATAGTCAAAACCACCTAATGGCCATTAGGTGGTCTACATGTGAAAAAAAAAACAAAAAAAACCATGGTGGCCACCAAGTGGTCCATAGCAATCCAATGTTGAAATGACCTTGTGACCGCCAAGTCTCCAAGTGAAAAAAAACCAAAAATGACGTGGTGGCCACCTAGTAGTCTAGCATCGAAATGACTTGGTGGCCGCTAGGTTTCTAAGTGGGAAAAAAGAAGAAAAAAGACTTGGTGGCCACCAAGTGGTCCTTGGTAGTCTAACATCAAAATGATCTAATGGCCATCAAATTTCCAAGCGGAAAAAAAAAAGTGACATAATGGCCACTAAGTGGTATCAAAATGATTTGGTGGCCGTTAGGTCTCCAAGTGAAAAGAAAAAAGAAAAAAAAACCTAGTGGCCACTAAGTGGTTTTGAGACAACCTGGTGGTCATTAAAAATCCAACGGAAAAAAAGAGACCTAGTGGTTGCTAGGTTTTAAGTGGAAAAACAAAAAAACACGGTGGCCACCAAGTAGTTTGAAACAATTTAGTGGCCACTAGGTGGCCTCGAAATGACTTGGTGGTTGCCAGGTTTCCAAGCGGAAAAAAACTGACCAAAGAAAAAAACTTGGTGGCCGCTAGGTCTTCAAGTAGAAGAAAGAAAGAAAGGAAAAAAAAAAAACCTTGTGGTTGTCAAGTTTCCAACCGGGGAAAAAAAAAACTTGGTGGTTGCTAGGTCTCTAAGCAAAAAAATAAATAAAATTGATTGACCTTGTGGCTGCTAGGTCTTCAAGCAGAAAAATAGAAGAAAAAGAAAAAAAGACTTGGTCCCTTGAAGTTTAGGGTTGATTTTTTTTTGCTTGAACAGTAAGGGGAATTGGGTGGCCATCCAAATTTAATGCAAAAAAAAATACAAAATCAACCATTTGATTCTTCTTTCCTTGAGGAAGGGAGAACCAAGTGGCCACATAATTTTCTCTATTAAAATAACTTATAAAAAATAAAACTACATTGAAATGATTTTTTTTACTACAATTATTTAAAGAACAAAAATCTATGTTCCATTGCATTCTAGACATAGAGTACAATGTTGTTACTAAAAGTGAGAAAATTGTATATATATAGTTCAGTGATATTCCTTTTTGGGTAAATAATATGGGATAAAATGTTTGGAGTGTGTTTGTTCAAACAAGAACATATTGTAATTTTAATAAAGTAAAGTAGACAAGTATGTGAAAAATCTTTATAAATAAAGTTTTATAACTTTCTCCACATTGGTCAATAGCCATTAAACATTCAAAGGATTTTGTAGCCCTTTTCTGGTGCATTTAATATCACAAAAATCATTGGAATTGGTTTTAAAATGAGCAAGATATGACTTATGGAAGTGAAGGGGGTGAAAGTGTAAGGTTTAAACACAAATTTAAAATTTTTTTTTTTTAAAGCTTAAGATATATATACATTGCTCTAATGTTTTCTCACTTCCAAGATCATTTTTAAAGCTTCAAATTTCACACCAATCACTTTTTCAATCATTCGAAGTGAATAAGAAATGAAAGAGATATATGGAAAGAAAAGGGTATAATTATTTTTTTTTGTGCTTGAATGACCTTTTCTTCTTGATATTTCTTTTGTTGTTATTATTTTCTTATCTTGTTCTTTATCTTTTCTTTAGGTATTAATTTTTTTAATTACTAAATTTCCATAATATCTTTTATTATGCACTTATTATGCATTTCATTATTTTTGTTTACATATTATGTGTATGTGTGTGTATGGTTTTATTTCTTTCATGATTGATCTACCTTTTTTCCACATTTTCCCTATGTTTATGGTCCTCTTCATTTACCTTTTTGTTTTAATATAATGTTTTTTTTTCAAGTGATTGGGGTGTTGTTTAAAGCTAGCTTTGATGTGCCTCCATTTCAAAAAGTATGTGCAAATTGTCATGTAGCAAATGTCATCATTTCTCCAACAAGTGGTGTTCATTATAACACTTATTGTTCAAAATCAACAGTTCAAAAATTAGGTTTTTTTCATGGTTCCATTGCAACTAAGGATGAACTTGTATTATTAACTATTTAGGGCAAATAGTTTAAAGCAATTGTGCATATGACAAAATTTGAATTCTTGGATTCGTCTCATCCAAAACAAGTGAAATTCCCCACTTTAATTCACATTCAAAGTAAATTTCAATTGTCTACCACAATTACCTTCGTTGGCTTTCAAGAAAACATCCAACAATTTATCCCACAAGCGGAATTTGAAGGGCGAAGGTTTACTTGCTCCTTTGGCAACTATTCTTAATGATATTGTCCAGTGTAGTGTGAAACAAACTTGAATCAAAATCAATTTCTAAACAAAAACCCTCTTAGACATTAAGGTTGTTAATAGGTTTAATATGACCTTTTTGTAGTTACCTTTAGTATATGAATCATTCATATATGTGTAAATTCCCTATATCAAAAATTTGATTTAAATAACCTTTATTATATAATTATTTCATGGTTTTTCAAAAAACGAAATTTACATCAATTTACATCAATTGTTGTAAAAACATTTAATGCAACATTTTGTATGTGAAGAAATTTTTGAATTGAAGCAATTTTTTCAATGAAAGTAGTTTTTCAATGGAAATAGTTTTTTCAATGAAAACAAATTTTCAATGGAAGTAATTTTTTCAATGAAAGTAGTTTTTCAATAGAAGTAGTTTTTTCAATGAAAGTAGTTTTTTTAATGCAAACAATTTTTTCAATGAAAGAAGTTTTTCAATGGAAATGATTTTTTCAATGAAATTTTTTTATAGTGAAAGTAGTTTTTTTTCAATGAAAATAGTTTTTTCATGTGAATAATTTTTTTCAATGCAAATGGTTTTACAATATAAACAGTTTTTCAAAGCAAATATTTTTTCAATATAATCAAATTTTCAATGATTTTTTTTAGTGCATGCAAATCTTTAATGCATTTTTTTATTTAATTTTTTTCAATGCTAGCAATTTTTCAATTTAAACAAATTTTCCACCTAAGAAAATTTCCAATATTAAGATTTTTTCAATGCAAAAACAATTCCAAAAAGAATTAAAAGTAAATAGTCTTGAATGAATCATTGATTTTATCTTTTTTTAATGTGTTTATGTGATAACTATGTTATTGTTTATTTATATATCCATTAAATTGAAGTTCATAATAATGGAAACACCTTTATTAAATTTTGTTGATTCATCATTTGAACATGTATGACATTCATATGGCATTCAACTAGTTTCAACATACAAATATGAAACAAGCAATCATCTTTTTGATTTTATATTTTATTTGTTGGATAAACATTTATCATCTCTTGAATTGAGGCAAAATAACATGGCACATTTTAATCAATGTTTATTATTGAATATAGAAAAAAATTCAACAATGTTGTATTTGAAAATTAATTCCGAGTTTTTTGTTTGATTTACATCAAAGCATGGTCATAAATACACATTAATATGTAACAAAAATGGCATGAAATGTTAGTATGGGAGGTTTGTGGTGAGATTTCATTGCAATACTTTGGATAACTGAATATATACAAAAGCCAATTTACATTTGGAATAAAGTATCAAAACACATTATGTTTCGATGTGGCATGTATTTTCAATCTATCCCCTTACATATAGCATATAGTTTTCAACATTTTGAACCAATTCAATATGTTAATAGTTTATCTAAGTTTTTGCCAACTTTTTTTTTAATGATCCCAGAGTTACCATAGATTTTGATGATTTTCGATCTTTTTCAGAATCAATGGTGTAACAACACTTCCTATTCAATTATTGCAACTACCTACACATTTTTATTGGAATGAAAAAAATGATTTTGCATTAATGGAAATTTTGAAAGATAATTGGGATTCACCATTGGAGTATGTTATTTCATTGTTCAACATTTTTTGTAATATAAATATTATTAAAAATAAATAAAATCATATTCTATAATTATATATCTTTTAAAAAAACAACACAAATGTTCTTATCAATGAAATTTTGTTAGTTCCATTCACTTCAGTTTCTGTTATCAAAATTTTAAAAAATCCCAAAATAAAAATGGAACATTCTCATCTGATTGTTGAACTTCATGTAACACAAAAAAAAGAGGATATTTTGATTGGCACTTTATGACAACAATATTTTTGAATTATTAAAGCTTTGTCCAAATTTAAGTTATTACACAAAAACATCTAAATTTATCAACATGTTTTCAAATATTAAAAAAACTAGATCATAAATTATGAATCATATGATATATATAATAAAAAGTCACAAAAATCTTTCATAAATGACAAAGTTCAATCGTCATATGTTCAATGCATTCAAAAAGAAATTAAAGAACCAATTCCCACACAACAATTTTGATAAAACATGATGTTCAATAAAATAAAATAAAACATAATGTTAATATAAAGGAAAATACACATGATTTAATATACATTGATATTTATAATAAACAAATCCAAGATGTTTCCATAATTCCACGCTTTAAGTGTGAAATGTTATGTTTTTAAAAACAACATAAATATTTTTCAAATCAATTGTCAAGATAACTTTCTATATACTTTCAAATTCAAATAAAACCTAGTTCAATATCATACATATTTACAAGTTGTTTACATATGTATTAATGAAAATAAACCACCCTTATATCAAGTACCAAATAATTTTTATAAAAAAAATCATTCCATAAGTCCAAACATTAACATAATTAGAAAAACATTTTATTTCATCACGTCTTGTTTTTGCTCAAATTTATAAACTCCAAAGGTATGGGCAATATAAGATGCATGGTAATGTTATTAATGTCCCTGTAAATGTGGATCAAATTCAATCACTACTACCATGTTTATCACATGATGGTGTAATGTGTTTTTTAAGTGACGTTTTAAATACAAATCACCTTATATGTTATGAAATGTTTGTCTAAATATGGTGATGGTTGTTTTATGAAATTTAATTGAAACACCATTATACAAAAAATTGAATGTTATCATTCATTATTAATGGGCAAGTTTTTTTGCTTTGCATATGAATTTAGAATCTCAAATTTCTACTTATAATAATGCATCATCTAATAATTTTGATTTTGATAATGAAAAACTACATTGTACACCAACAAATTCAATGATACATAATTTTTTAGATGTTTTAAAAATAATGGATTATGAAAATACTGTATATTATATTGCCCCAAGTCAAAAATTTCAGCCTTTAGGTTTATTTAAAAATAAACATTCAAAGGAATTAAAGTTTCTAACATTGTTCTACAGGTAACTTTGAGAATTTTTTGAAATCTTTTCATATCAACAAATAGCTCAGTGGGAATTACTTCATAAATATGGGTACTTTTCAATAAATATTTCTAACATTTAAAAAAAAGATACTAAAGTTTCCATCCAAAAAATCATAAGTTTTGGTTAGGTGCGAATACGAAAAGAAAAATTATGTGGTAGAACTTTAAAAGCTTATTAGGTATGAGATAAACCAAATTTATATAATATCTTCAAATCATACTTAGGTTATCATTATTTGAAAGGTTTATTTAATTCAATTAATTATATTGAAAGGTTACAAAAAATTTATTTGCAATGATTCGATAACTTGGTCTTTTAATGTTCCTTGTCACTTTTACATTTGTTGAAAGATTATTGGATCTTCTCATTAAAGTTTTACACACATTGCATGCTCCAAAATTAAATTTCTCAAATAAAATAAAAGACCTTTAATATATTCATATAGTGGAATTGATACGAATTGACCTTGTCACATGTGCAAAATACTACGATCATAAAACATTTTGTTTCTAGAAACTTATCACAAAAGATCATTATCTTTGCACCTATTATGAAGTGCACACCAATGAAAAAATTGAATGATTTGTAAACATGTATATTTCTTACGATGTATCATTATTACCAAACCCATTACAAAATGCACAAAAACATTAACACACACATACATGTAAGAAAAAAAATCATGTTGTTTGTAGATTTCATTACCCATGGCCTCTTATGTGTGAAACAAAAAATTTAAAACCTTTTCAAATAAATGGGAATTATCCATTTTCACAATAATACTTCCATACATAATCAAACAAAATAATTCAATTTTAAAAATATTTAAAAGAAAATGATGATATATCATTTTTTGAATATCTACATTTTTAAAACCTTGATGAAAATACATATATATGAAATTTGAAAAGTAAATTAACAAATCACACATTTTCTTAAAACAAACACCTAAAAACATAAAAATTAATGCATTTAGTATATGTGTTGCTCATTTATGGTTTGTAAATATAAATATTCAATTTATTTTGGACCCATATGCAACTGCAACATATTGCACGTCATATATGACAAAAATACATAAATCAATAACATTAAAATTACATTCTATCATAAAAAATGCATCGCAAATAATATAGATGCAAATATAAAAATTCAAAAGTTTGGTAATGTTTTTTTTAATGCCCAACAAATGATTGTTCAACTTGCTGCTTACCTTGTGCTTTCTTTATCATTATATCATTCATTTCAAACATTTCAATTCATAAATATTTCTCTTTCTTATGAACATGCTTTTGTGTTAAAATCAAAAATTGCATTATATGAATTGGAACCAAATTCAACTTATATAATGTGTTCATTAATCATAGACAAATATATTAATAGTCATAGTCAATGTAAATTATTGTCATTAGTAGAGTTTAGTTCATTTTATAACATTTAAAAATAAGATTTCACAACATTGTAAACCCAAAATTATTAGGAATGTAAATTATAATAAATATAAAATTATTGAAAATTGGTAAAAAATTTTAAATTGTATTCACCACTTCAAAATTTTAAAAATTCGCAATTTGGAACTAATGTAGCTTGGCATGATGCATATTGTCAACAACCTAATGAAATTTTTAAGATTAAATCTATTTTCAACCACCAAATGTTATATCCAAATACAGAAGAAATGGATGATTCAATAAATTCAAATCAAAACCATTACATTCAACTAACATTTGGATTAATGATATATATAATGAAGTAAATGATCCATGTCTTATAATTCTTGTAACAAACACAATCAATATTGAACACTATGATTTATGATTTGATTTTTTCATTCAATCATGTAATGGATCAAACCAAAAATCATAATTTTTAGAAGATGAAAATTTCACAAAATCATCGTATTACATGACGATGAAAAAACTTGAATATTTTAGTTTAATTAGACAATTAAATGAAGAATTTTATTTTATTTTTGATGATGTATTGTACCATGATACATCGATATGTTTAATTTTAACAGGGGGTGATGGAGCTGGTAAAGTTTTTACATTAAAACTCACAATTCAAGGATTATTACGATTATACAATAGAAATATGTCTTTTGACTTAAAAAAATTCAAGGTTTTACTTATGCCATCAATAGGTTAAATTACTTTCAATATTGACGGTTTAATAATACATTCAACATTGAACATACTTGTCCAATAATCCTTATCTATTTTACCAAACTTATCATCAAATTCATTAAATAGGCTTACATGTCAATATGAACAATTACAACTTGTTGTCATAGATGAAATGTTAGTTGTTGGTGTTAGAATATTTAATGTTATAAATAATAGGCTAAGGTCCATAAAAAACATTCAAAACGATTCGTTGGTGGTGTTGATGTTATCATGACAAGTGAATTCTTTTAAGCACCCCTTGTGAAAGATAGTTGGATATTTCAAAATATCAAAAGATAATGTTAATGCATTAGCACCAAATTTTTGGCAAACATACATGTTTAATGTTATGAACTAAATAAAGTTATGTGGCAATTTGATGTGTTCTTTATTCAAATTTTGAACAAATTTCGTATTGTAACATCAGAAAACACAAAGGATATTCAATTTATAAATTCAAGTTGTAATTTACAACCACCCAAAATTTTTACTATTATTTATTTATTTATATAAATAAACTTGTACAAAAATATAATGAAAATGTGTTCATTAACACATTAGGTCCCACATTTCAAAACAATGGACATCAATCATCAATCATGCCCACCATCTTACACTTTCAAATGATCTGAATAAAATTACAGGTATGCATTTTACAATTCATATAAAAATATATATGTTGGTTAAATTATGTGCTAGTAATTATGACATCTGATGGTCTTGTGAATGGAGTTGATGACATTTTTAAAGCATCAACAACATATTGTGAAAAAATCATTATATGGATAATGTTTTAAAAATTTAAAATTGGAACATTGACAAAAAAATAAATAGTCATTATTACAAAAATAACATTGAATAAAAATGGACACCAATTGAACCTATTATCAAAGATATAAGAGTTGGTAAATTTTAATCATTTATCATAACAAGGATTCAATTTCCAATTCAACTTGCAATAGTAAAATTTATTCATCATCCTCAAAGATTATCATTAGAAAAATTGGTTTTTGATCCCATTAACATCAAAGAACATGGGTTAACATATACAACAATATTCTGTATTCGAACAAAATAAAAACTATTTTTATTAGTTCCTTTCCAACATGAAAATTTCTATGTGGATCTAAAAGTACATATAGGAATGAATAGATTGAAAACAATTACAACTTGAATACCATTAATTCTTCAATTAAAAAACTTACATAATTTTCATGTAATTATACAAACCTTGAATACAACTTCTTTACACCAACATTGCGAAGACATCAATCATGATCATAACCTTCAAATGTCTCATATCTTATGTTTTACAAAAATTAGAATACACCATGCATCAACAAATGTGCACAAATTTATAAGTTCATCAAAGTATTCATATATTTCAATCCATAATGGTCATGGGTTAATGATGATGTATGACATACACATGCACTTATATTCCTTCAATATAATAACAAATGATGCTTCACAATATATAGCAACAACTTTTAATGTTAATACATGAAAAACAATACATATTGTATATGTGTATAAAGTTCATTCATGTTCAATTTCTACATTTCTAAACAATCTTCAAACTATAATTCAACAATCTCCCATACATATCCAATCATCATTATGGGAAATTTTAATGTTAACATTCTAAAAATAATAACCAAGGGAAAAAAAAAAAAACTAAAACTAACATATTTCATGGATAGTTTCCAATTAAAATCACAATTTAGTGAAAGCACCACAAAAGTTGGATATCAATTAGACCATATATGGGCAAATGTCCTTGGAAATGAATGCAAATTTAGTGTAACAGAAACATATTGGTCAAATTTTCACTTTAATTTATTGACTTTCATTAAAACTTTGACAAAGTTATCATGTGTAAAAAAAAATCATAAATATCTATAACAAGACAAAAATTAAATTGGATGATTTTTTTATCCACACGTATACCCATCAAACATCATAACAAAACACCTTTCATGGAAAACTTAAACCCAAAATGTGATGATAAAATATATATCAATTGCCAAATTCTGAAACTTCAAAATGAATATAAGATTAAAAATAAAAATATTTCCATGTAAATTATATACATTCAATATTGATGTTTGTGTTAAACATCGAAGTACCTCATGCACATTGTTAAAAATTGTCTATATTATCCAAGTTTGAAAAACTTGGATTTTTTTAAACAATATAATTATTTTAAAAAATTATATTCATTTGTATGGTTAAAGAAAAGACAATGGAATTATGGTTTCAATTTTTAAATATCCACAATGAATTCTAAAATGGTTACAAAACTTTTTTTTTAGTACAAATGTGAAAAAAAAAATTCACGGTCTTTCATAAAGCCAACAAAATTTCATCCAATATAACTTCCATTCATTGGTAAAACATTAAATGTAATACCTAGAATTTTCAGGATAGAGCCTCTCGTGGCAAAACTAATTGTTTTTTTTTCTCTCATTTTCTTGGGTGTTTTCTTTTTTTAAAGTTTGGTAGGGTTTCATCATATATAACCAAAATAACTTTGTCAAAACTTTAACGAAGGTTTTGAATTCACATTGAATTGAACCACCCTTAAAAGATTGCTTATAAATTTAAAAATGTAAAATAATAAATGTTATTTGTCCAAAATATAGTACTTCCAATAACATTTTATGGCACCTTAACGTGAATATTTTAAAATTAAGATGATTTTTATGGATAGATCTTGAAATAAACTTCAAAAACATGCATTTATTTGTTCCATTTGAATAAAAATTGATAAAGAAATTGCATGTCAAGGTGGGGATTCCCAACATGTTTTTATTATTGGACATGTTGAAGTTAAAATTTGCCAAAATATGTTCAAAAAATCTTGTATTGCTTAATGGTTAAGGTGTTAACACTTCATAAAATTGTGGGTTCAAATTTGGGCAAGTGGATATGTAAACATGTGTGTAATTGTGTATGTGTACACATAATTGTATGCACGAATATTTTATAAAAAAAAGAATGACACATGATTATGATGATGAACGACACATGGTTATAATTGTTGGATGCCACATGGTTGGATTTCTTGGGAGTTAAAAAAAATTTGGGATCAAATTCCAACTAAAAAAAGTCCTTGAGACTTTGAAAATCAAATTATAAATATAATTGTGAAATTCTCTAATGCAACATGCGACAATCTAGAATGATTAAACATGATTCCATTAAAAATGTTTTAATCAATTAATATTTAAAAATTAAAGTTGGTAAATAAATAAATACTCATTTTCATTGTTATCTTATTATATTTTGGTAATGAAAAAAAACAAGATTTTTTTGTCTCATCAATTCCTACAAATATTTAAAGATTGACATCTTTAAATATTATTATTATTTTAGTTCTCAAACAAAGTATTTATTGCTTTTGCCTTTCAACCAATCGGGAGGATCCTTAACAAGCTTTGTATTGTATGGGAATTAGAATGAAAACCAAATCATTTAAAAACCAAGAAGTTGACCTTAAAATGTAAGTTTCATAAGCAAACTTGCAAACAATTTGAATCTTGAACCAACTTGAGGCAGTGCTAGGTGTGTGGAAGGGTGTGCCATATGTAGAAAGACTTTGTCGAGGCTACAACTTGGGGAAGGTAGAGGATAAGGAGCACTTGCTCTTCATCTGTCCAAATACACAGAAAGTTAGGGAACACTTTTGTTCGACCCTACCCCTCACCCACACGAGCACTCTTGTTAAACTCATGCAAACTACGAACACGATCGCCCTGACCAAATTTGTGGCATGGTGCTAGTACCAAAGGACAATTAGTCCTCCATGATCTATCTTTCATCTAATGGACTCTCTAGTCCCAAATGGACGTAAAATTGTAAACAGTAAACAGAACCAATGTTCAAGATATATTCTTTTTCTCAACCAAGAGTTGTAACTATATTCATCTACAAAGGTCATGTTTAATTTTCCCACTTGTCATCATCTTGCTCACAATATCCTCCACAAAAGAAAATTTGCATTTTTGTCTCTATTACCATCATTGTATTTTTGCACACCTTTTTTGGCCTTGCACAGATTTCTTGAAGAAACCATGCAACCCGGTTTTCAATGTTGTTCAGTTCTTCAAAAAAAGCGAGGAACCCTCCCTCCATTAGTTAAGAGGGTATATATATATCTGGTTTGATAACCGATGGGGGGTTTGTAACATTTTCTCATAACTACCTGAACACTGGAATGAATGTACTACTAACCCACCTTTTCCGGGTCTCCAAGGCAATGGATGAACTCGGGAGATTGAGATGGAAATGAAGCTATTTGGATGAATAAACCCACCCATTTTGGAAACTGCAGGGAAAATGGATGAATTTTGGATATGGAGATGTTTGGATGAATAAACCCACCCATTCTTGAAACTACAGGGTAAATGGATGAATTTTGGAGATGGGAGATATTTGGATGAATAAACCCACCCATTTTTGAAACCACAGGGTAAATGGATGAATTTTGGAGATGGAGATGTTTGGATGAATAAACCCACCCATTTTTGAAACTGCAGGGAAAATGGATGAATTTTTGGAGATGGAGATGTTTGGATTAACAAACCCATCCTTTTCCAGTCCCAAGGGCAATGGATGAACTTTGGAGATTGAGAGGAGATGGAGAATGAAAGAGAGAGAAGAGAGAAGAGAGTGTTGGAGAGACGGTGATGATGATGGGTATTGTAACAAAGGAGGGAGGAGGGTAGTGGATCCAAAGATTAGGGGCGACCAACGATAGGCTCGTCACTGCATGCAGCAGCCAATCAGCCACAGTAGCCACCATCGCCGTTGTTGAAGGTGGTTGCCTGCATGCTACAGGAAAAGGAAGGAAGCTAATAAGCCCTCAGTTCGCGTCTGCAGTACCTGCTACCTGTTTGTTTCACTAGTGGTTTCTACTTTCTGGCCTTCTTCTCTCTGTTGCTGTATTTTCTGCCGCTGTTTCATCTGTAGGGTTTCATTTTCCCTTCTATCCAGCTTGAGAGTCTGTTGTACTCTGACTGGATCCTCAAGTTGCGCAAGTTAAAAGCTTGTGTTGAGAGGGTTGCCTCTTGTAGTGCCCAGGTTTGTTGGTTCTGCCCTTAATAGGGGTAGAGACTAGAGACATTCTGTTGCAACCAGAAACAACTTGCCAAAGTTTGGTATCCCTACATTCATTCTTTCTGGGGTCATGTGGACTATAGAAACATGTCTGGCATTAAGTGTGTGCACTTGGGTGGGCTTCACCATGCTAACAAAGACTAAGTTATCTGGTTTTAGACTCAGGGTGCACTAGTGTTCAGCTCTGCATTCATTCGTGTGTTGTGGGATTGAAAATGTTGGAGTGAAAATGTTGCTTGCGGAAGGGAAGGAGAGGTTTCGAAACGAGTTGCGGTCGAGCATGAGAGTAATGGCGGATGATCACTCCGGAGGGGCGTGCAGCTTAGGCTTGCAAATGGACTTAGGTCTGATGTTGCAGAGAGGACATGATGAGAACTACTCGGACCCCCCAAGACAATGTCCTGTGCAGCTTGACTTGTTGCAGCCCTTGATGAGGCCTTCTGACTCCTCTTCTGGCACGCCGCCTGATCCCTCATCTACCAACAATACCACCTTCTCATGGCAACATCACTGGAACGGATCTAGGACTAATTCAGGCAGCGGTGCGTTTTATATCTCAGTCTCGTTACCCACTAGAGGTTGAGAACAAACACTTTTTGGGTCGCATCTTCTTTGTCTTGTGGTCTTGGATTCTGCATTTTTTATGATGTTTGTGCAGCGTTTTGCTGGTTTAGGTTACAACGACGGCGAGGTAGAAACATATTCCTCTGGAGGCCATGGGACATCTCCTAGAGGCATCGACATCAACCAATTACCTTCAACAACCGAATGTGAAGAAGAAACTGTGCTGTCAACGTCGTCTCCAAGCAGCATAGGCATGATGAAGCGGGGAAGACAAGAGAAGTGTTTTCACGAATTTGACCTGGAGAGGGAAAGAGCTTGCGACCTAAGTTCAAGAGGTGGCAGCGATGATGAAGATGGAGGAACTACCAGAAAGAAGCTTCGTCTCTCCAAAGAACAATCGGCACTTCTAGAAGAAAGCTTCAAGGACCATATTACTCTCAGCCCGGTATGTATGTCTGCCTTCCTAAACTCTCTCTGCTCTCATTCATTGCCTATTTTACTATCTTCTGATCCTCGAGGATGGGTTTGTTTCTACTCTTGGAAATGTGCCAATTCTTGAGGATGGGTTTTGTTTCTATTCTTGGAAATGTGTCAATTCTTGCAGATGGGTTTTGTTTCTACTCTTGGAAATGTGCCAATTCTTGAGGATGGGGTTTGTTTTCTACTCTTGGAAATGTGCCAATTCTCTCTGTAGCTTTCCTGTTACTGCTTATCTGATTATTATACCTTTTGTGCTATTTCCTCCATAGAAGCAAAAGAGTGCACTAGCCAAACAGCTCAACTTGCGACCTCGTCAAGTGGAAGTCTGGTTCCAAAACAGGAGAGCAAGGTATAGCTTTCTGTAATCTCATGTCTTTTAAGACTGTTGTATCAGAGTGGTGCAGTTGTTATATAGTGTCTTCTTGTCTGATTGCGTCTGTTGTTGTTTAATTTCATGTTACAAACTTAAACAAACCTTTTTGCTTTTGAAGCTAAAATTACCTGACTAACTGAGATCAGGATCGTTCATTCTCTAATAGAGATTGCTTTGTTTTTCTTTGTATGCAGGACAAAGCTGAAGCAAACTGAAGTAGACTGTGAACTGCTCAAACAGTGTTGTGAGACCTTGACAGAGGAGAACACCAGACTGCAAAAGGAGTTGCAAGAGTTGAGAGCCATCAAAGCTGCAGCTCCTCGAGTGATGGCACATGATTTTCACATGCCACTGCCTGCAACCACCCTGACCATGTGCCCATCCTGCGAGAGGGTTACCACATTAGATAATCAATCTGTCAACTTCACCAAACCAAAATACCCACATTTCTCACATTCACCAGCAGCTTGCTGAGGTAACTAGTCCAAACATTGACCAATGCCCAAAGACATTCTGCCATTCGGGCCAAGTAGCTGTAACACACTAAAGAATAGGGAAGACAGGATCAAAGAGTAGAAGTTTGAGTGAGATTCCATATATTCCAGTGTTGAATTTCTTTTGTTGCAAGGGCTATGGTGACCATCTGTACAAATGGAGTTAGTGATCCAGAGATGATACAGAGACCTTCTGACTTGTAAACCACACTTATCCTCACACAATTTTGTTATGGGTCATCAATTGGCTTTGCAAGGCTTCTGTTAGTCCCAACTCATTTGATGAAATTTACATTTTCACAGGAGTTTGGCATCTGTGTTCTCAATTTCAGTATCCTTCTCTCTTGTGGTCTGCATTGGTCGTCATAGATCTTTATGTTGAAGAAAAATCTTCTTTCCAATGTTTACTCTTAGGAAATGCTGCTGAGTCCTTAAATGAATGGGAAGGAAAAATGTAGAACTTAATAGTGCATTCAGCATGAGAACTATTTCAGTTCACAGGTCTCTTAGAGCTGTTGTATTTTAGATTGGTGATGTTCACATAATGCGAATGGAAAACCAAAATTTGGAGGAGCTGTCACATGATGGAAGGCATGTAAGCAAGACAGATGGGTTGGTTGGATATTCTAGTCTACAAATAATCTTCACCTTCCATGTGTGGATGATCATGCATGATGATTATCTTGAAATATCCACCGCCGGGGAGCTCCCATGCTTGTCGTCTATTCCACAGCCGCTGGGGCCCAAATCAACACCAAAAGTGGACACCTTGGAATCCTTCCCCACAAAAAAGCACACTGAATATATTTTCCCAAGATCACAAATATTGCCAAAAAGTGAAATAAAAAATCAGAAATTTGGAAGTGAAGTGTTTTTGAAGGTTTTCAATAGGCAGAAGTGATGGAACAGGAAACACAAGAGCACCACAAACAAGTAAGTTCTTGCATGTCTAATTTCCAACCTAAATTATAACATTCCATTAATTATAATCCTATTTTGGATTTCCTAATCCTACAAAGGGTCCATGTAGATGTGCAAATTGAAAACAAATTAAACAATTTTTTTGCCAAAATTGACAAATGAAGTGACAAGTTTGGGATCACCAAGGCAAATGCATTTGGTTATATTTCACTCACATTTTTCATTCAATTGTATCAAATCATGAGCTTTTTGATCATCAAAGGTGATAGAGGAGTTGCAATTTTTAAAAAAGTTGCTAGTCCCTAGTGTAAATGTGTTAAGATCAAAAGACAAGTGAATGAAAGAAAAAGTAAAATTAAATCCTAGTGCAAGTGTGTTGATCTCAAAAGAGAAGCAAATAGAATAATATATTTGTGCAAGTGAGAGCAAAGGAGAACAATTAGAAATAAAAATGAAGCTAGAGTTGAGTGGAATCTATTTAATATACAAATGATACCTAGAAAGGTTATCAAAGTTCTTACACGATTGTTAGTTCGAATACGATGCAATTTATACTCTCTAAACACAATCAAACAAATAGCTCAATATCATATTCACAAATAGTAGTAGGAAAAGTTCAAGGCATTGTATTCTATTATTACAATCAAAGATTGTAACAAGAAGTTTCAAAAAGGTTTCAAATAAGTATCCAGGCTCACCCATTGGGATACCACAGTGTGAACTTCCACAATAGGTATGGTGTGCAATAAGAAGATACACAACAAAAAATAACAATGTGAATGAAGGTTGTATGACATGTCTCCTCATACTTGTGAAACCTTGCCTAAGAGCTTATGAGTTTGGGGGGGGGGGGGGCCGGGGGGGGGGGGGAAACACAAAAGTGGGGCAAAAGAACAAAAAACACCCCTTTGCTGGGTCGAT
>Ga0116227_10008324_pt1 | contig 19652 bp, 18 predicted proteins | sample S1TSphgellanicum_FD_89693 | JGI IMG/M metagenome (GOLD analysis project Ga0116227, IMG submission 89693) | Host-associated microbial communities from peat moss isolated from Minnesota, USA - S1T2_Fb - Sphagnum magellanicum MG | ecosystem: Host-associated > Plants > Peat moss > Unclassified... | reverse complement strand
TTCGTGTTTTGTTTTGTATCTCCCCTTGTCTGGTTCTTTCTGTGGCTTCCTGAAGAAGTGTTAACCTTGCTGTTTTCTTCTTCATCGTGAGAATGGAGATTTCTCTATTCTTATGAAAGATATAATTTTTCCTATTACATGTGGCCAGGGTTCATTTGTGAATTAAACGATAATCAACTTGTGTGTCTTGAATGGCTTTTTCTTAAGCTGTTAGGTTAATGCTGTGTTTGTGAAGTAATAGATGAAATTATCTGTAAAAGAACTTGCACTCATAAGGATTGAACTAGTTGGAAAATGTATGGGTGTGAGATCCATGTCCTGAATGGCTCTAAGTTGCCATAGTTATTGAGGTGGCAGCTCAGCCACAAGGGCACCTTATGACAGTGAATATTGGGATGAAATGAATTGGCACAGGCTGGATCAAGGACTTGCAGATACGTATTCATGTCCAACTTGCCGCAGGCCCCTTTTCATGGGTAGCACAAGAATGGCACCTCCAAGTGACTTGCAGCGTTCAGTGGATGCGCCCATTGCTGTTCCTGATCTGCAGGCACATGATCTCCAACATCTTCTAACTGATGCTTCACTCCAGACCCCAACTCATGCAGTTTCTGAGCAACCTTTGTCCAGTCCCCACTGGAATAATGCTCCTGTGACCACCTCTTGGACGTAAGATCCCATACTCATATATGAGGAGTTTTCATGGCTAGTGTATGTAATCCTGTATGTCATGTGCTAAAACCTTTTTGAGTCTTCTCCTGTTATCAGTTCATTTGTTGCAGAGTGTGGAAGAAATATTCATGAAAATGAAGGTTGAAAAAATAGTTTCTGTTAAAACATCTAAGGAGAGTCCTCTCCCTAATCTCAGTTTAACCTTTGCACCTCAATTTCTGCAGCAGCAGAAAGAGCAAATCTGGTTTGACTAGTGTGGAACTGTAGTAAGTTACTAAGAAAGGTCCATTCACCCTTCAAAACAAAATATATTAGAGGCTACTAAAATGATTGGTAGCCCTGTAAAAGTTTAGCATTTGGGCAGTGAGAGGTTATCAACTGTGGTCTGCACAAAACAATTTGTGCGAACAGGGGACCTGGAGGGGAGAGAAGTGATACTGCAGCCGATCAAGTACTGATGGGGACCACACCAGGTAGCTTAGAACGCTTGCACCTCATGATGAGGCAGCTCTCAGGTGATGGTCGAGCTCACAGCCCCACTGATGGCAATGCATGCCTTGGATGGCATTGGCATTTTGGAGGTGAAACTAGCACTCGGACTGGCAGCAGGCGAAGCAGAGCTTTTGCGACTGCTCCACAGATGTGGCACAGTGACACCAGTATGGGAACTGGTGTTGGGAATACCCAAATAGATGTGCCAATGAGTACAATGGTTAGCATGGTCCGGGAAGTCCTGCCACATGTTCCTGTTGAACTCATCACACAGGTTTCTTTCATTTCTACTTCTGTAGTCTATCTCTTAAGCAGCATTTCAACTTGGATGTTTAATCCCCTGCTAGGAATTGTACAGTTATAGTTTTTTTTGGATGTATGATTCAGGGATCTAGGGTGAAGTTATATACTATATAGAGTAAAAGTGTTGCTGTTGAATTTTGTTAGGGATTGCTGTTTAAATTTTTTTTCTTGGGTTCAATGCTGCCTTGCATACCTAGGGCAAAAAGTTGGGTTTAAGGGCTTTTGTGGTCTAATTATAACGTGCTGCATACTGGTTGTATTCATGGTTTTGCAGGACCTGCAGCAGACCAACTCAGTTACTGCTACTGTTAACAATCTTCTTTGACTTTTTGAACATTCCAGCCAAAAAAAGGTTCAGATTAGGATTTCTAAGCTCACATGTTTCAAAAGCTTGTGTCTTTCTTTCTTTACAGTTGGCCAATAGCAGATGTAATGGCTGGTGCAGTGTTCCTGAAAAGCTGCATAAATCTATACCAACCAGTGCTATGAAGGTATTGTGGAAAGAAATTTAACAACCGATATAATGGAGCCTTTAACCTCCCTTAGTTATGTTGCTTCCAAAGTGTAGTCCCTTAATATCCAGAGGTGATTTGGATGATACATACCAATTAGCTTTATTCATTCATCAGACCTCACAAAGCATCTACAACACTGGTAGATATAGTTGAGTAGTAGTTTCACCCCTCTTGACAGGTCTGAACTGGTCTGAACCGTGTTAACAGTTGATAGCTTGTGGAGTGTAGAGAGTGGACGTCTTCCTCCTGGACGAAAAGGATGTCTTTGACCTACCACGATCAAAAATAGCTTGTAGTAGCAAAGACTTCTGGGTGTGGAAAGATGGGAATTTGTTGGGAGCAGCAAGAACTACGCAAGTTCATGGAGATGCCTTGTACATATGTTGAACTTGATACATCTCATGTTGAATCCTGCTTTTCATTTTGCTAGGCCTTCAAGTATGGCCTGAGGGACTAGGTTGGAGGGATCAGGGTTTAGGGTCTGTGTCATAGGTACTCTAGTACAAGTTACACTTCATTGGTATTTGCAATTATCATACAATACTAGTTCAACACAGAAGAATGAGAGTCCATGTAATTGAATTGGGAACTGGAACAAAGTCTTGGAGACTGTCAAATATGACCTAATTCCTGGTATTTCACATGTGCATTGAGGTGGCAAAGTGCTCATACTTGTGTTATTTTCTGTTTTATTTACAGTGTTAGTCATGGACTCAATTCATTGTGTCCAACATCAATGCTGTGACAGTTATCTAGCTAGTCTGGGTTCAAAGTTCAGGATTTGTAAATTGAGGTAGATTTACAGGGTTCCCCATCTTACACAGACCTCCATACAGGGAGGGATCTCCCAATACTTGTGTTGCAGATTTGAGTGTACCCCCAGCCTAAGTGCAGGCTCTGCTACACAACAAGATTTCTTCAGGGAAGCAATCTAAGCTACAGCAACAAGAGCTTCAGGCTTCTCAGGTCTTCTCTGCCCTCTCAATTGCAGCAGCACAGCAGCAAGTATAGTTGCAAGTCAATTTGAAAGGAATTGGTCCTCAGTCTACTCAGGCATTATCAGCAATGACAATGGCTGCTGCAATGAACAGAGGTCCTGTTGGTCCTGGACCATTGGGGCGTTTACCAATGGCTGCTGTAATGGCACCCCAGGGTCATGCTATGCCTACAGAGCATGGTGGATGTTGCACTCCCATCTCCTTATCACTCAGGTGCCAGTCTTCCTGACTCATCACTTATTCACCATCAACAGCAGCAGCATCAATGCATGCACCAACTCCAATTCCAGCAGCAACACTGGCAACAGCAACAACAGCAACATCAACAGTAGCATAGATCTGTACAGATGCAAAGAGGGTTGCTGGGTGTTGATGAAGGATGCATGGTCGCTGATGCCAGCAACTATCCTAGTATCACTGGTGGCAGTTGGGATTGAGATCCTGGAGAGGACAGGATGACAAGTTCAAAATGACCAATTGCTTTTTCCTCTTCAACATCTCAAGTTCAGTTGGACAACTCACCAAGAAGGGGGTATTGCTGGAAATGTTGCACTAATCTAACTGATTCTACAAGTGCAATATTTTCCTCCCATCCTTCTGGACACATTGCTTGAGGTGGTGTGGCACCACCTGTTGCACAGCCTTGCCAGGCCCTTGGCAATCAATTGCCTGCATGAAAGGAACAACAGGTCCAAATAATGCAAGCTCATCTGCCTCCAATCAGTCAAATATATTTCCTGCATCAATCGGGTTTCTCTAGCATCTGCCTCTTTGGCAGACAAGGTATCTGGACCTGGGTTATGAATTCCAGGGCAAACACCTGCACGTGCCAGCCATGTAGCAAGGCAGACTTCAATTGCACAGCATCCACAACTTAAGCTTTTGCAGAGGACCTCAATGGGTTCAGTAGCAACTGCTCCAGGAACAGATCCAAAAGCAGTGCTTGCTGCTGCCATGGCAAGGGTGCAAAACCCCCAGTCTCAGCTGCAACAGTCATGCTTCCCACATGTGATGCCACACAGGCATCTTGGATGTTGTCTGCAGTTTCAGGGACTCCTGTGTCTTCAACTCCCATACCACTTTCTCCTTTTCCAGATGAGTCAAAATCATCAACATCAGTGGGAGCAAAACAGGCCTTATCTACGAAGAGAGTTCTCCCTCCTTTCCAACCACACAAAATCAGGGGGTTCTGCTTAAGGCAGAAGGAACTCCTCACCCTCACTTTCCCAGCATGTCATTCTGGGTGCCAGTCCTAGTCCGGGAAATCAGCATAACTGCCTCAACAACTGGTGGCCCAAAGCTCTCTTCTGCTCTCTCCTGCCAGTGCAGCAGCCGCAATTCCTTGGCAATATGCACCACCATTACAGCAGCAGTACCCACAGCCCTAACAGGTGCACAAGCAACAAAACTCCCAACAGTACTAAATTCAAATATGTCAACAACAGCAGCAGCAACAGATGCAAATGTTCCAGCAACAGCAACTCTCACACTCACAGTTGCAGCCCTTGCTGCCACATTCACCACATGTGCTGCAATATCAGCAACAGCTGCAGCATTACCTCCCTTGACACAGTGACAGCTGCAGCAAAGTCCAGTGCAGCATTTGAACCGGCAATTGCCGTAGCAGCAATCACCTTCCTCACTCTCTGGTTGCTGACTCCTGCAGCCATGTCAGTACCAAGCAACATTTCAAATTTAGGCTGGAGCTCTGGTTTAGAAAACATGGGTGGCTGATAGGCAACAAAATTAAGGCCAGTTACATCTAATTTCTCATTGCCCCTTTGTCTGGTCTGGGTCACAGAGGGGAAGCAGTTGAGGTCTGTCCTTTTTGCATCCTCAGTTCAGTTCATCATAAGGACATACAATATGCTGGTCATGCATTTAAACATCCAGCACAACAGTATTATTCCTTTTCCAGTCTGCTGCTGCTGTTGCAGGAGGTGGGAAGCTAATTGACATGAAAATTTCAACAGTTCATTATACCAAACAATTTGGCTTTTAATACACTGTGAACTGAGGCTGTGTCAGTGCCACTCTTTGACATCCCACATTCTGCATTGTTTTAGTTTGCTGCCCTGTTTTGTTGCATGTTCAAAGTTCTGAATAGAAGTTTCAGTTTAGGATGATGATTGCTTGCTTGCATTCAACACTGTTTTGCAAATATATGCTTTCACATGGAGCTTGCCATGTTTTCTGATCACAGTCCACTGTCACTATCATGGGTGTTAGAAGTGTGTGCAAAGAGGTGAATGTGGTTTGGGGTTTGAAATAGAGAATTCATGTAAGTATGGCACTTCCTTTTAGTACCTGTGGAAAGACACAGTACCTCTTTGCCTGCTAATGTTCAGAAGTCTGCTGCTTTCCTTGTGTGAAGGGTATGGGATTGACCTGCTATATCAAGCTGTAGACTTGTCAAATCTACGGTTCTCAGTAAATACAGAGTTCAGTTAATTATAATGCCACCATATACAATTGGTCTTTGCAGAACTGAACAGCCAAGAACAACCTAGCAGCATCAGACCAATGTGGGATCCAGCATCTGTGAGAACACGCACTTCCACGTGAGCAGCTGGCTCCTCATTGATCCCTTGGCCTTTGCCTGTGTGACAAAGTGGGTGCCCTGACTCAAGGAAAGTATGTTAGTGGGCAGTTTGTTGGAAGCAATCATGGTGACAATATGGTGTCCAGAAGCTCTTTGATGCAAGTGGGAGTCCCTTGCTCTACTGCTGCTGATGACTCTGGAGACTTCAGAACTGTAATCATGACTATTTACCCTCTGAAGCCTCACAAGTCACATGTCAGTTGATATGTACTATATAGTAATAGTCTATAAGCTGATTGGCAACTAATCTAGAAGAGAAGTTTAGACTGGGTTGCTTTCCACTATCCTACCAATACCATAGATTGGTTGCCTGCTTTCTTCTGTCTGTTTCTCCTTTATTATGCTAAGAGATCCATATAATTTCTATCTGTGTTGGAAGTTTAGGAACTTGATGGCCATGATATAGATAACAGCAAAGAGGAGAGCTAGAGCCAGAGCCACAGAGGCAACCAAGGGAAGCTTCTCATAATGGAAGTCAAAGTAGCTTGCTAACCATTCTTGCACTGATTGAGGGTGACCCTCATATTCTGGCTGATCTATAGGTGTGGATATGTCCCCAAACTGAGAGGTTACAAGACCATTCATAACCCAAGCCAATGGACAAATGTAAGAGTACCATACCCACCATCCTGGTAGTTGCTGCACAAGCATGACATGCAAGGAATAGTCAGTAGACAACCAACATCTTAGATCAGATCAGAGAGTCCAGTTGTTGATAGATAGGAAGTTCTTGATACATCTAGTTGCAGGGTGTTTTCCCCTGTTTTTGGTTTTCCTTTCTTTTACCAGATCAGCATTTGGCATGACCCTGTTGAACCCCATTCACCAAAATAAGAGAAGAAAACATATCTTTTGAACAGGATAGCAATTGATTTCAAAATGAACATGATAGAGACCAAAAGTTTTGGAAAAAGAAAACTATGGAACTTTGGCTGGTATCAAGATACTTGTGACAAATGATTCTTTTCTTTTCTCCACAATGGAAGAGAGGAACAAGAAGCACTGGTATTCTTATGTTTTGACCTGAAAACTAATGTTTGTTTCTGTTTATTATGCTGTAAATGGAAGAGGGCAGATTCCATACCGGTCTAGGAATGAAGAAACCAGAAAACACGTTGAAGAATGAGTAGAAGAATCCTGCAATGACTGATGCAATCTCACTGTTTGGGCTAAGGGATACCCACATCATGCCATAGTATGTGAAGGTGATAAAAGTGATGAACATAAAGTACATGTACCAACAAAATTTTACTGCAGTCCATTCAAAATTCACCATGGCATAAGTGATGGATGAGTAGATGACTGTCTGGAAAATAACATAAGGCAGCTCTATTAGGACCTGCACACCACACAGACACATTCATTATTATTACAGCTTCCACCATGATGCAGTACACTTGGTTACTCACACTAAACATCTGAATAAGTCATTGGTGGATGGTGGTCATAAAGCTTGCCTGTGCCAAGGCATATGGAATGGCAGAATACATTCCTGCCCCTCGCTCTCTGTAAAACACAGTACGCTCAATAGCGATGACAGGTTGGACAGTTCCAGCATTATTTATTCCAAGAAAAATTGCTGCTGCATATGAAGCACCCATGACAGTAAACAAGTTCTGTGTTGTATCACTGTAATCCACACAATAACCCAGAGCCAAAATAAGAAATTGAGGAAGGCCTCTCTCTCCACTTCCTCTCACATGTAACATCAAAACTCATTTCCAGTTGACAATCTCCTTTGCTACCTTTCCAATGAGTATAATTCACAGATAATGTACCCATGAAATTTCTTACACTGCACATGGTGAAGTCATGCATGATGTATTGCATGGTATATAGAATTCTGCAAAGTAACAACAGACACTTCATGTGCAATTTCAACTGTTAGTAAAGGTATCTTACTGTTGTCGACCAGTATCCCAGAAGATAGTCCCAAAGAGTATAGCTGTGATGGCCGAGAAGGAAAACCGCACTAGATTGTAAGTTGGACTGCGCCAATATGTCAGCTGTTGTTTCCAAAGACATGCCCCTAGTTGTCCTAATATGGACTGTGAATAATGGGATGGAAAATATAAGTCCTGGCTGCCTGATACAGGATTGCTCAGCTCCTTCACTAATGTCATGTTTTGCCTGTTCAAGTCAGCACACATATTTTATTTTCTCATCCACACAAGACCGATTCAGAAGATTTCCATAAGCTTTTCAACCAAAAAACTTGCAACAGACAAAGGGAAATTGGTTAAGTGTAAAGCAGATATCCATATTTTGTGTGATCCATAAGCATGGATGTGCATATATTGTTTTTCAGGAGAGAATAGATGACTCACTCGTGGAGACTTGAGTTTCGGTAGAGTTCTCCAAAGTCAACACCAAGCTGAGTCTCCATGGCTGCAGAGCTAATCTCCAGAATCCATGTTGCTGGGTTGTACCCTTCCATTATCCTTGGTACACCTGGAATGGCCTGCACACAAAAGTCTTAAGGAAACAACATTCTGCAGGATACTATTGTTTGGTCCAAATGTCCATTGTTACTGATAGCTCCTCTTTTCTGATTGACTGGCAGGTTCTTTATGCAATTTATAAGCATTAGCAAACGAGTACACAAGTTTCTTTTCTTGAGGTCACTTCAACCAAGGCATCTTGTTCTTCAACACACCTCAAAATATTCAATGAGCTCGCAGGATTCATAGCCCAGTGGTCCCATATATATGACCTGGCCTCCAAGTTTCATCAACAACATCTGGAAAATGAAGAAACACCTTAGAGCTTAAGAGCACAAAACAGCTGAGGGCCAGTCAAACTTTTCCCAGAATTTAACTGAAAGAACAAACAACAGCCATCTGAATTGTCTAAACTTTGACAAGTTACAATGCAAGTTTTGGAATGTGTATTAGAATGCAGCCAATATGTCCCTTGAAATAACAAAGAGATTGTGTAATGAAACATTTATAGAAGCATAACAGGAGAAAGACTCAGAGTGCAAATGTTTAATTCAGAGAAGACCAATCTAGCTGTCCACTTGAATTCCAAAATTTTAGACAATGGGGCATTGAAAAAAAAAAAAAAAGGGCAATTCTCTGGAATGTCTCTAAAAGAGAGAAGATGGGCAACAAACCTCATCAAAAGCTTCAAAAATTTCAGTGCTAGGTTGGTGAATGGTGCACACAACTGTGCGGCCTGTGTCAACTGTGTTGCGAACAGTCCGCATGACAATGGCAGCTGCCCGTGCATCGAGTCCACTAGTTGGCTCATCCATAAATATTACAGATGGATTTGCCACAAGCTCAACAGCAATAGTGAGGCGCTTACGCTGTTCAGTGGAAAGCCCGGTGAGCCCTGGCAGTCCAACCAAACTGTCACGAATAGCTTTTAGCTCTACCAACTCCATCACCTCCTCAACAAATCTCTGCAAAACTATGGCAGTGTTAAAATGAGATGGAAGGTGAGCACTCCTACTATTGGTGCACATTTCCCATGTTTTGTTAGCTCTGTGTAACCATCAGGAGCAAGCCCTTTGTTGAGAAACAAGAAAGTTTCTGCCTTTCTCTTGCATTACTCCATGCCTGTCAGAATGCCATGAAATTCTCAATGTCTTCCTACAAAGGAGAGAAACTTACCATCTTACTGTCCATTTTGATTTCCTGTGGAAGGCGTAGTGTGGCTGAATAAACAAGTGACTCAAACACTGTGACCTGTGGGGAGTGAATATCATTCTGTTCACAATAACCCGCAATACGAGTAAAAGTTGCCTGCCTCTTGGGAAAACCTGAAATGCGGATGTCACCCTCAACATAGCCCCCGGTTTTTCGGCCTGCTAACACATCCATCAGGGTTGTTTTTCCAGCTCCACTTACACCAATGAGAGCTGTGAGGACACCTGGCCTAAATGATCCTGTCACATCCTGTAAGAGTTGGAGTTTGTTGTCCATTCCTCTTTTCTTCATTTGCTGCAATCACCAATGAAATAGAAAGCAACTCCTCAATCAGGCAAGAGCATTGTGATAGATGGAACCTAATGTGTCAGGGAAAGACCATTCTGGGTTAAATCTTGATCTTTACACATGGATTCAAGAACCACAATGAGACCTTCAAGGGTTTAGGTGGGTTTAGGGGTGTTTACAGCAGGCATGTCGACATAGTACTGGACATTGAGGAAGGTGAGGGTAAGGGGCTGAAATGGAAGAAGCATGCTGTTTCTTTTCTTGTTCACTTTTTTCATAGCCACCTGTGTTTTGTAGCTTGTCACTATTTCCTCTTCAGGATCTGGGACACTGAACTGTCCCAGACTCTGCCTGAATTTATGCAACTCCACATCACTGCTTCCACCTGTTTATCACAAATATGAGAGTCATGCACAACATAATTTGCGAAAAAATTCACCATAATAAAGCATTTTTTCCAGAAGATATCACACTAACTAATTGGTCTCAAATGAAACTCATCTACAGGGCTGCTGCAATTGGCTTCAGATAGCAAGGACCTTGGAAGTGTACCTGATGAGCATGATGGTGTGTGATATAATCCAGCACCAAGAGGTTCCCCTGTTCGGTTCAAATGCTTCTCTGCCAAGGCCTCTTCTGACATGACTGTTCGTGTCTTTCCTGGTGCTGTTCCAACACAGCAATGCATGCAGTTAAACACAAGACTGGCCCATCCTAGTGAAGTAGGAAATTACAATACAAGCTGAAGCAGTTAAGAATTTACTGACTTGGGGATAGCAACTTACGGCTGAGATATGCAAGGGCAACAGTATAGAAGATATTGAAGAGAAACATAAAGCTGGCGAGTGCTCCTGTGCAAATCCAGTAGTAGTAGCTTTTGGGGTATATGCCATGACTTATCAAAAGTTGTTGTCCCAAAGTATTGTTGCTGTTTTGCAAGGGCTGCAGGAAATCTGAACCTTATTAGAAGTTGTCCCAATCGAAGTGTCCTTGATCACATCACTGAGGAATATATGGTTCAAGAGACATTTAACATTGAGAATGAGGTCTGATCATGAGTAAGATCAGGTTGCCACTAACATCATTCAGTGACAAACAACTGCATTGACGAACAAATATTCCCCCTTCCATTCCTGTTCATCCTTATTCTCAGGCCTAATTGTACTTCTTTAGGATTGTTAAGGTTGCAAATCATAGAGCTTCTGGTCCAGACCTTTCTCCAGTCAGATGAAAGCATTTCATTGATGCTGATAGCATTTTCAGCATATGCCAATGGTGAAATCCAGTAGCCCCATATCCACCAAGGCTTAATTGCAGGTCTTGGGATAATGAATCCTCCCAACATGAAAACTATGAGGAGGGCTAGTGATCCACCTGTGAAGGCAACTATCATAGTTCGGCATACTGCTGCCACAAAACGGAACATTGCTGATGCCATCATGTTCAGTATCACCATCAAGAGATAGTACTTGAAAAACCTGCTCAGTCCAAAGGAAAGTTATCAATCCAACACTTTGACAGTTGATGAAATCAGCTACAAAAAATAAAAAATCATATTGCTGTCTAGAACTTGAACTCTGAGTCTTTTTACGATGTTTCAAATTAGAAGTGTGAAACTTGGGATCCTGACCTGGTAGGCTCTTTTGCATAACCAGTTAAATAATAGGTTACACAAGTCCAAATGGTGGCATTAGCCACTGAAAGTGGAATGCCTAAAATAAAATTTGATAATGAGAAGGTCCATGCAGGAAAGAAGAGAAGGTCCCGTTGTTTATAGAACACTGGAAGACGACCAATGATCATGACGAGCTCCCCAAACCCATTGAACATGATTACAATGCAACTGAAGAAGAGTGCCCCCATGTAAAGCATCCCATCAGACCAGGTCTCATGGTGCAGTTTTGATCGAAAGAAGACAGTTGATGCAACAAATGCCATAACTGCAAGCTGTAGAAGAGTGCTTATAGTTAATGAGCAGTCAAGAAGAACAATGTTCCCTTGCATGGGGTTCGAGGTTCTAGTTTCATACATGCATATCCTGTGCCTCCTCCTAATAAGAAGAGTAGAAGGCCAGTTTCCATTGACAAACATTATACTGTGGATTACAAATTTGGCACATGTGTGTATACAAATCAGGAAGTGGGCAGCCAATAGAACCTGAATAAACATAAAGAGATGAACGAAAGAGTTGCGCTTCATGAGGAGCCATTCTTTTGCAAAAGTGGCCTGAAACATATCCCAGTTGCTCATGGAATACCATTGATGGGCCAGTGCAGCCCTGTGACTCCTCTTCTTTGGAAATGGTCGCTGTAGCTCCTTCTTCAGTTGGAGGCCTGCATGGAATGATTTGAATAACTTCTTGAACTTCCTAGGGGATACGAAGTTGTATGGCCGATGTCTGTCTGCCCAGTACTGCTGCTGGTCATTTTGTGAAATCACCTGTTTGCAGAATAGGTTGGAGTGGTTGTGAGCTGAAAGCATTCACACTCTTTGAAAGAGTTGGAACTCTTGATACAAAAGTTATAGAAAACTGCGGAGCTCAAAGGGTCCCAAGTTGTACAAAAGTTCACTGGATTCAAAAATCTCAACCATACATTGAGAGTACAGCTAATTCATCCAGCAGGGTTTTTTCTTTTTTGTGTTTATGCATGGATAACAGGACATAATTCAGTCTACAGTTGCCTAGCTGAACCTGTGTGGTTACCTATAGGACAGATCTATCTAAATACAGATCTCTTTGAGGCTTTGTAAGTAAACATGAACATAAACTTCTAGAGAAAACTTACCTCTTGGAGGAAATCTGCAACTCCTTTTCGCTCTGGACACTTGAACCCACATTCCTCAAAGAATACAAGAACATCCTCACAGGGACCATGGTACAAAATCTGGCCTTCAGATAGAAGTATGATGTCATCAAAGAGGTCAAAAGTCTCAGGAGCAGGCTGCAATAGTGACATGAGGACTGTGCCTGACATCATGTGTGCAAACTGGTGAAGACTCTTCACTATTTGAAATGTAGTGGAGCTGTCCAGGCCAGTTGAAATTTCATCCATCAACAACACTCTTGTTGGCCCCACTATCATCTCCCCTGTGACACATGTACAAAAGAAGTTCTTTGAGAACGAATTGAGCACATGCCATTAGAGGATTTTTGTTGTTCATCTCTCTTCACTGAAAAAATCTTATGAACTTTGAGCTTTCATACTGCTGCTTATGGTGCATGGAAAACGTTACATTGTGTTTAATACATGATGTTTTCCTAAGCTTCAAGTATACCTGTTGTGACACGTTTCTTCTGCCCTCCAGAAATTCCTCTGTTCATTTCATCACCCACCAGTGTGTTGGCACAATGGTCCAACTGTAAAATCTTTAAAATTCAAAAACCAAATTGTAGTCAGGCCTCAATCAATGGACCAATACACAACAAGTTCAAAATTTTCTTTGATAATGCAACCTTTTGATCACAGTGGAGGAATTGAAACATCAGTGGGTTGGGACTAACCCTTAAAGTATAATCTGTGGCAATGCTGCTCTTTGCTCCATGAAATGATGTGGCCTGTGACAGAACTTGTCATGACAATTGATCACATTGAAAACTCATAGTAGTTTTGAGCTTCTTTCAGCTGCACTTGTTAAAATCGCCTGCAAAGACTTAGAGGTTGAATGCAGAAATTGCTTACTTTCATGAAGAAGTCAACCTCTGGCTCTGGGTGAATGCCAGCTTGTTTCTCTCTCTTGGTAAGCTCTGAAAGGAGCTCTGACAAACATATATTGAGAAAATCAGGAGCAGCATGAGATGTTGGAGGGTGGACTCCATTAAAGTTTCATTAATTAGATCCTATTCTCCAGAAGTGGATTAAAGCAGTCCTCAATGGCTGCATGGTGTCAAGTTTTGAGAATAAGACATGGCTTCCCTGACTCTGATGCCAACAACACTATTAATTGCAGCACTTAGTTTTCAGTGGTAAGGTGTGTGCGTTCTCTGGTGCCCAATACAATAGCAATATCAGCATGAGCATCATGATGAAGAGAAAACGTAGACCCCAATATCTACTAGGCAGATATCAGAGTTATCTGTATCTCCCTACCTTGTTGCTCATCTTTGGGGAAAACCTTTCTCTTTCTATGATGCTGAAATGATGCAATATTTGTATCTGTATCACCTGATGGATCTAAGTGGAGCAGAATAAGGGAAGAATGAGAAAGTTCAAAGAAAATCACCATAGCGAGTGCCAATGCCTTGGCACTGAGCTGAGAAGTTAAGAGTCTCTCGGACTGTCATAAGGCCAACATGCAAATCATTCTGGCTAATATAGGCGGCTGTCTTTTGTGGTACAAACTCATCAAGGGTATGCCCATTGTATGTCACTTTCCCCCTGACCTGCAACAACCTTAGCCAATACTCCGACTGAGGTGTACATCATTCCCACATCTCAGAGAAAATGATGATGAATACATATTTCATCACACCAGTATCGCATGAGAGCATGATAAATTGCAGCACAGGGATTAACAAAATGACGATTGTCAAGAAGTAATAGGGTTCAAGATAATTTACTTGCAAGTCTTTGTCAAGCTTTCCAGCTAGGGCTAGGAGCAGGGTGGTCTTGCCTGAACCTGGTGGTCCAAGCAGTAATGTCATTCTGAAACATGAGCACAGGGAAAGATGAGCTGAAGGCAACTTCAACCAATTACTCATAACTCATCTTGAACTACCATTGGAAGAGTTTTAAAAAATTGACCTGCTAGGCTTGATCACACCACTGACATTATGCAGTATATTGAACACTTTTTTCTTTGATGGTCTTAAGCAAACCATGTCCAGTATCCCCTGTTCTCAAAGTCCCAAAACACCATAAGAGGGCCATATTAGCAAGTGCCTCAAAATTCAAACTTCATGGTTCCAGAAGAGCAGTGTGCTTTTTCTGAGGCTTGGAATTGCAAGTGTGTTTATAGAGGTTAGAATCTGAGATGGATTCCAGAGCTTAATTTTGTACCTCTAGAAAGATTTGGGCTGTATTGAAAAGAGTGGGGAGTGCTCTGCTGCCCACATAGCAGGTTGCATCAATATGCACATCCTCAAAGCGAACTTCAATTGTGGGTAATTTTATTCCCACACTGCATCAGAAAACCCACCACATATATAGCACACAATATTGAAAAACCAAACTTGCCAATCTGTAAATCTGTGCAAAAAACTGCACTTCATCACAGGAATGGGGCCTACAAAATTTTGCAAAACATTGCAATGATCAGTACTTATACAATATAGAGGGCTGCACCAAATACTACAGGTAAGATTGGATTTTATTACTAAAGATCCTGACGAAAATGAATCTTAGAGGGTGTGTTGGAATGGCCTTGAACTAATCTCACAGCTTCTTCATACTTAGGATTGCGAATCCAGAGCAGCCTTTGGGTCCAGGGCATGATCTAGTACAGTATGTAGAATTGCTGACACAAGTCTGAATTATACAGTTTCAAGGAGTGTGAAAAGATGATCCATATGGTATCCTGCATGCGATTTGTGCGCCTCAATCTCTGTGCTGCCACACCTTCATGATTCTGTTCTGCAGAGCAAAGTGTTGAGGGTGATGCGTTCTCACCTGTCGATGCGTTTTCTGAGTTTCATCAAGAAAGGCTCCTGATGGTCTTCAGTGAGCTGGAGCACTTTGTTGACGAGGTGCTGCCGTTCCTGGGGGCTGATTTTCTTGACATCGATGTGGTCCAAGCTGCCTGTGACTTTGTGCGCCATTGTGGTTCGCAGCCTCTCGAACGTGTCTAGCCTCTCCAGCGCTGCCCATCTGAGCGCTTCTTCGTCGTCGTCTCTCGTTGCATTGGTCCGAGAGAACACGCTCTCGACTGCAGCTGGAATGTCTACATGCATCAGGCGAAAGCTACCTCCCTGACTCCCTGACTGGCTGATTGAGCTTTTGCGACTGAAGCTACAGGTGATGTCCACCCTCTCTAATCCTCCCCCCATTGGACCCGTAGCCATTTCACCGAGCTTCGATCCTCAAGCTCGCTCCCTAATTTTCTCTTCTGTTTTATTTGCGAACGTTGACGCCTGTGGACTCCTGAGTCCGCATGCTTTCAGCAAGATCAAGAGGCTTCAAATATAGCCTAGATGAGGAAGGTGCATCGGTCCCTCCTACAGGATTCAGAATTGAGGTGCCATCGCTTGACATAAAGTGGTCAGGTGGAACATCCCGAGCTCTAGTGCTTGAGCTGCATGTCATGAAGCTCACTGTGGCAACTGCTTGAAGCTCAAGTTACGAGGTCAGTCATCCAAGAGAATTTGAAAGCATGAAAAAATGAAAGCTCATTTAATGTACTAGATCGTGCAGCATCTCCAGTTCACAGTTCTTCAGTTCATGCAGATTCAAGATCAGTTTTCCTGAAAAGCGTTTGTGATAATTAAAATGAGCATGATCATACGAAAGGAAAAAATAGCTCAAAACGTTTACAAGCGCATTTGATAACATTAAACGTCTGCAGCCATAACAACTAGCTTTTCAATTCGATGCTTTTTACGAACCAAACTTTTAATGTCCACAAGCAAGAGATTAACTGCAGTACCTGGCAGTTAAGAAAATTAATCCACGAGCTGGCAAAATTAGAAACTCTGATCTGGATCACGATAGGTACACAAGAAAGTTTTTTTGCATTCCCTGTAGGGAAAACAGCGAAAATCTCTGACGAATGAAAGTTGAATTAACAAAACATGTAGGGAAAGCTCTCCAAGGGAATCGTGCGATCAATACTTCGACGCTTCATTCCAATTTTCCAATTGTGAAACAGAGGGATAACTGTATTTTCTCATAGTTAGTTAAACAAACCATTTCCTGTTTGCATAGGGGAAATTCAAGTTCTTCTCGATGGTCCGCAGAGAATCCTAAAAGTTTCTTGTGATAGACACGCTTCCACAAATGCCATGTAACAAACAACCAACCAACATGCTCCAACTGATAAACAACTAGTTGGTCCCTTCTGGGACCTGGAGTGGAGGTAGGCCTAACGTCCAATTGTAAGAAGGATATTCATATTTTTCCTCTCGTAATTGTTGGGTCATTTAAAAAAAATAAATTTACCAAGTAAATTGGATGGGCAATGCATGGTCATAGCCAAGAAGGAACAAAACAAAATTTTGTTTCAATTAAAAAAAAAATTGACGTTCAATAAATATAATAAACAATGCCAAGTGAGTGAAGGACATTTCAATTCATATTTTTATAAAAAATCAAAATTTTATAAGGTGTGTAATGATTTTAAAAGTAATTTTTTTTTAATATTGTGATTGGTTTTGGAAATTGACACCAAAATCCAATTAACATTCATTGAAATTTGGATTGCTTATTATTGATTTTATTAATTAGATGTGGGTACATTTCATATTAATTCTTTAAAAATTTTAACTTTGAAACAATCACAAGCAAATAAAAGTTCAAATGAATTTTTAAAATATTTATATAAATGAAGGAGGGTTGTTTGTTTGTTTTGTTCCAATGGTTCATGAAACCAAGGTCATAATGACACAAAGAAAACTATTAAATTTGCCATTTAGCTAGTCAATTGAGAATTTTGTAAAAAATGACATCTTAAATTTTTAAAAATTATAACTCAACCTAGGATTTGAGCCTAGAAAAATACGCCCAATTTGTGCATTGAAGAGAAAGTAGGTTTAGGTAGCCTACCTATAACAACACTACAAACAAATTTCCCAAGTTTTTGTCTCTGTGTAGCCTTGTGAGATTGGATGAAACATTTAGGGTTTGGTGGTCATGGGTTGGTATTACACTATAAGGATTGTTTTGGTGTTTGATGGTTTTTTTAATTATCACTTTGAGCCACGCCAAGACATGAGGAATTCCTTGTTTGTTTTTGGATTTCAGTTTTTTCAATGTCCAAAAAAACTGGGCTAGGAATGTCACACCTTCGTATTGGGGAAATCCCAAACAATAAGCACTAAATCCTAGCAGGCATTAAACATGAATAGCCCATGTGCCATTCATTTCTGAAATTTAAAAAAAGAAATTACCTTTCACATTGAAAGATTGACAACAATTTCAAATGAATTTGTTATAGTGCTATTGTAAGCCTTTGGATGGGTTGCTTGTAAAGCAAGCAAGCTCAAGAACGTTGAAATTTCATCCTTTGTCAAAGACATGTTGCTCCTCTTCATCATTGCACCATGAGAAAAATCGCAAATAAATCCCACCACCTACTATTCTTATGGTAGCAAGAAAAAAAAAACCAAAACCTTCCATTTGTAATTATAATAGCAAAAAAAAATGAGCCCACCCCAACCACCTATTTTACTTATGACAACACAAAAAAAAAAAAAGTATTGAATTCTTTTTATTGTCAATGTAATTAATGATTGTCACAATAATTCAAGGGTTGTGAAAAGAAGGTATCAAGAAATTTTTTTTTATTGTGAAGGTGCTTGTGGCCACAAAGCTGTGAAAGGAAGGTAACAAGAAAAAAAAATTATTGTGAAAATGCGTGTGATTAGAACGCAAATAAATCCCACCACCTACTGTACTTATGACAGCAAGATAAAAAAAACTCAAACCTTCCATTATTGTAATTATGATAGCAAGAAAAAAACGAGCCCACCCTGACCATCTACTATACATATACTTATAACAACACAAAACTTGGCGATTGTTCAAGGGTGTAGAAAAAAGTAAACTACAGCAAAATCTCGAAATTAACAATCAGACCCGCGGGCAATTGGACTTAGCCAGCACCCTCCCAGTTGTTTCTTTGTAAAAGAGAAAAATACAAGTTCACAATCATACTGTTAAATAATGGCAAGCTCAAGATCACCATCCATCTAAACTTGACTACACAACAATTGTAACATCTTAAACAGCAGTGAGCCACTAATGTGCAAATTGACAACTAAAAGCTCAGCTCGGCACGTAGGGTGTGATTTCAAAGGGACTGTACATCGGCCCGTGCATCGGGTTGTTCTGTTTTAAGAGGTTTGCATTAACTATTGTTTGGAAATCGCGTACGTACAAACAAACTCAGTGTTGAGCGGTTTTGTACAGAAACCCGTATCCAGGCAGACACAGAGTGAGCACAGTAAATGTGAATGATTCCGTGCGAAACGAGGTTCCAACTTGGTCTTCTCCGACTATCAATCATGCCCACCCCTCCCTTGATTTGGCCTCAACTTGTAGATTGCAATAATTAGGGACTGACCGGACTGACTTAGTCCACATGGGGGGAGAAACAGGCTTCTTTTTGCACCCACCACAATCAATTTGAAAAAATAATAATCTAGAATAAAGCCCTAGGGTGAGGGCATTCTCAAAATAAGGGGCCTAGGATGAGGTGATGTTCAACCCCGCATTTTATAAATGTCCCTCACCCTAGGGCTTTACCCATCGTAAAGCATGAGGCAAAATTTATCATGAACCAAACCTATGTAGATGAAAAGGCATATGAATGGTAGGGTTCTTATACCTACTCCTCAATAGTGGAAGGGTTCTTACACCTACAAGTAGGCATAGTATCCCTCCCAAATTCTAGGAGGGAAATTGATGGATATAAGGTGCCCTCCTCAGCATACATTACAAATTTTCTCCAAGTGCTTAATGAATCAAAAAAACATTATGCGTGTCAAAAGAAATGCAATGGGAAAAATGTGCCCCTCCATGAAAAAGCAAAGCTGTAACCTGTCACTGGATGAGGCCATGGCTGAACCAGCACCCACACTGGGGCCAGAGTGAACCAGCAACCACCAGTGCACCAGTTGGCTGTTCTGTCGTAGGTTGGGCTGCACTTCCTCATGCGGTTCCTGACCCTGTGTTAACCCAACATTGTACCACAGTCAACCTTTTTTGGCTGCTGACCTCTGACTCTTTTTATTTTTTGGGTGTTTTTTTTTTCAACCCTGACCATACTACCCTCCGGCCAGAGTGAATTAACAGCCACCAATGCACCAGTTGGCCGTTCTGTCCACTGGATGGGTTGCGTTTTTTCATTTGGCGCTGGATGGGGTTCATGACAGTCCATTTCTTTTTGCTGCTGACCATTGTACTTTTTTTTTTTGGTTCCTGCTCGTTTTTCCCTGGACCTGACCTCACACATAGCTACCCTGTTCACTTTTCTACCT